>Ga0335077_10013743_pt1 | contig 10118 bp, 11 predicted proteins | sample Lox_Sample_31_FD_207151 | JGI IMG/M metagenome (GOLD analysis project Ga0335077, IMG submission 207151) | Soil microbial communities from Loxahatchee National Wildlife Refuge, Florida, United States - Lox_Sample_3.1 | ecosystem: Environmental > Terrestrial > Soil > Wetlands | place: USA...
CGATCCTTGGCGAAGAACCGCTCCGTCCCAGCGTCGAATCTACGGTAAAGCGGGCTTCCAGCACCTCGACGAGGGCGCCCTGAAAGGCCCCGGCGTCGCTTTGCGGGGTGTTGTGCAGGCGCTGCTGGGTGCGTACGGCCGCTGCCTGGACGAATTCACGGGCCAAGTCGGCCGATACCTCGGCAGCGGTCAGAGTCGCAAAGGCATCTGAGACGTCCTGTGGCATTCCGGCCCACTGCGGCGGTGCGTAGGCAGTGCGGTTCAAGGCCCGGCGCATGCCCTCCAGCTCCCTTTTCAATTCCGCCACTTCCATGGACAGGCGGTCGCCGGCCAAGTAAGTTGCATGGGCGGGAGGAACGGGTAAGCTGTCCTGCTCGACGTCGCGCGAGCCCTCGAGGGTGGCGAAGACCACTTCGTACTCGCCCAGGTGCCGCGATTCCACCGGGGCCTTGCGCGTGTTCACCAGCATCGCTTCCGGCCCGAGTTCCTGGCGCGCGGAGGCCATGGCGTCTTCCACGGTTTGGGAATAGTAGGATTTGATCTTCATCGTTCTGCCGGGCCACGATCGGCCTGTCCATTCACGAGCAAGAAATCGTCGGAAAGCGGATGAAACTGTAGGCGGGTTACTGAATATTTCCGAGAGACTGCACCCGGACGCCCGGCGGAACTTCGTTGTGCGCCAGAACGAAAAGGTTGGCGAGGGACGGCTCGACCATCTGCCTGAGGAAGTAGCGAGCCCCCGAAGAGGCGATCGTGACCTGCGGAGTCTCGGGGGACTGGATGCGGGTGGTGATCCGGCTCAGGATGTCACGGATCTGCTGGGGCGGCATGGCCAAATGACTGTTCTGCTCCCCATGCTCGACGGAAGCTTCCACCGCCTGCTCGATGGCCGGGTCGATGAACCAAGCTGGAAGATCGCCCGTGCGATTGAGGTAGGGCTTGATCACCGTGCGACGGATCGACTGACGGACGTATTCTGTGAGCAGGATAGGGTTCCGGGTGCTGGCTCCAGCCTCTCCGAGGGCCTCCAGAATCGAGACGGCGTCGCGAATGGATACCCGTTCGCGCAGCAGATTCTGGAGCACACGTTGCACCGTGGCCAGGGGCAACAGCTTGGGCACGACGTCTTCGACGACTTTAGGATGCTCGACAGCCACGCGGTCCAGCAGGCGCTTGGCGTCCTGGCGCGAGAACAACTCGTGGGCGTGGCGTCGGATCACCTCACTCAGGTGCGTCCCGAGAACGCTGACGCTGTCGACCACGGTGTAGCCCGCGTGCCGGGCGCGCTCGGCTCGCTCGCTTGGAATCCACAGGGCGTTCATTCCGAATGCCGGATCGCGGGTAGGCTGGCCCTCGATCTGGGCGGCGGCGGCGGCACCGGTCGGGATAGCCAGTTCGCAGCTCTGGGGTAGCTCGTAACGTGAGATCTCGACACCCTTTAGCGAGATCACGTACTCACGGCTGCGTAGAGAAAGGTTGTCGGCAACACGGACGGGCGGCAATAGATAACCGAGTTCGGAGGCAAGTTGACGCCGGATAGCCGAGATGCGGCGCAGCAGCGCGGAATCCTGCGCGCCTTCGACGAAGCCGACCAGTCCCAAACCGACCTCGATGGCCAGCGGCTCGACGCGCAGCAGCGACTCGATGTTTTCCTTGGCCTGTGCCGGCTTGCTCTCTTCGGCGGGAGTGGATGCTTGCGCCAGCTCCTTTTTGCGCATCTGCCAGCCGGCGGCGCACGCGCCGCAGCCGAGAAGGAGGAATGGAGCCTTGGGCATCGACGGCAGGAGCGCCAGAGCCAGCAGAACGCCGCCTGCGAGCAGGACAGGCTGCGAGTTTCCCAGGATCTGGCGTCGGAACTCGGACCCAAGCCGGGAATCGCTGGAGGCGCGGGTGACGATCAGGCCGCCCGAGATGGAGATCATCAGCGCAGGGATCACGGTCACCAGGCCGTCGCCGATGGTAAGGACTGTGTAGGTCTCCAGAGCGCGACGGAAATCCATGGCGTGCTGCAGCACGCCGATCAAAAAGCCGGCAACGATATTGATCGCCGTAATGAGAATGCTGGCCACGGCGTCGCGCTGCGTGAATCGCGATGCGCCGTCCATGGCGCCGTAAAACTCTGCCTCGGTGGCGAGCGCCTTGCGCCGGCGCTTGGCCTCTGCCTCGTCGACTAGCCCGGCGTTGAGGTCGCTGTCGATTGACATCTGTTTGCCCGGCAGGGCGTCCAGAGTGAACCGTGCCGTGACCTCTGAGATTCGCACGGCGCCATGATTGATTACGACGTACTGGATGGCGATTAAGACCAGGAAAATCACGGCGCCGATGACGTAATTGCCGCCGACCACGAAGCTGCCGAACGCACCAATGACCTCACCCGCTGCCGAGGTGCCGGTATTGCCGTTGAGCAGAATGAGACGCGACGAGGAGATATTCAGCGCCAGGCGGAAGAGGGTCAAGAGCAAGAGCGTGGTGGGAAAGGAGGTGAAATCCACGGGCCGCACCAGGTAGAGCGCCACCATCAGGACCGTAACTGAAACCAGAATGTCGATCACGATCAACAGGTCGAGAACGAACCCCGGCAGGGGAGTGATCAGGGCGATGACGATGGCCAGCACGGCCAGCGGCACCGCCATTTCACCGAGCATTCCGGACCCCAGGGACTGGAGCCATCCGGCGGCGCCGGAAGGCGCGGGGACCGCGATGGTTTTGGCCGGTGTCATGCGCCTAGCCCGGCAGCCTCCCGTTCATCAGCTTGAAAATGTAAGCCAAAACTTCGGCGACCGCACGGTACAGATGGGGAGGGATTTCCTGCCCCACATCCACCGATTTGTATAATGCCTGTGCCAGCGGAGGATTCTCGATTATCGGCACCTGGTGTTCGATGGCCTTCTGGCGGATACGCAGGGCCAGATAATTTTTGCCTTTGGCTATGACCACGGGTGCGGCCATGCTGTCCAGGTGATAGCGGATCGCAACCGCGAAGTGCGTGGGGTTCACAACCACCGCGGTGGCCTTCGGTACATCCTTCATCATCTGCCGCCGAACGCGCTCGCGTTGCAGGCGGCGGATCTTGGCCTTGATCTGCGGGTTGCCTTCGACATCCTTTATTTCCTCGCGAATCTCCTGCTTGCTCATGCGGAGATCCCGCTTGTGGCGCCGGAGTTGCCGGTAGAAATCCACGGCGCCAAAAACCAGAAACACGCCCGCCGCCTTCCAGAAGAGCTCCATCAGCGAGCCACCGATGAGGCTCAGGCCGCTTTCCACACTCTTGAGGGGCAGGGTCATGAAGGCGTCGAGCCGCTCGCGAGTGATCGCCCAAACGGCATACAGGAAGACCGGCAGCAGGACCATGGCCTGCGCTAGCGAAGGGAGATTCTGCCTGGGCAGGTCGCGCAGCCGCGACAGGGGATTGAACCGGTTCGCCTCGGGCGCCAGTTTCTTGAAGCTGATTCCGAACCGGGTCGTAGCCAGCCGGAATACGACCGTTGCCACGGCGATCCCCATGCCAGCGAGTACCAGAGGCAGAACGTCCTTGCGAAAGACATCCCAGGCGATGTGAGTCAGGTCCTCGGGGTGTAACTCGCTGGCGAACGCCGTTGCAAGCAATGCCCTCATGGTGGATTGGAAACTGTGGAACCATGCCGCGCCGCCGGCCGCGAGCAGGCAAAGGAAAACGAGGAACTGCAGGGCGGAGACGAATTCTCTGGCAGAAGGGAACTGGCCTTCTTTGCGTGCCTTCTCCAGCCGTCGCTGGGTTGGTTGCTCTGTCTTGCCGCTCTTGTCGGCCACCGTGCGTCATATCCCCAAGATCCGGTGCGAGGTGGTCCCCAACTGCTCGCCCAGCTCTTTCATCAGGCGCGGGAAGACCGCCGCCAGCCAGCTCAAAACCAGCAGCGCGACCAGCATCTTGGCGGGAAACGCCAGGGTGAGCAGTTGGAGCTGTGAGTTGAGTCGACCTAAAAGTGCGAGCGCGACGTCCACCATGATGAGCAGCGCGACTACCGGAAGCGCCAGACGGAGGCCAACCGAGAACAGGATGGAAACCAGGTGGATCAGGCGATCCGCAGCGCCGGCACCGAAGACATACTGTCCCGGGGGAATTGCAGAGAGGCTCTGCGCAAACAGGCGCAGCACCTCCCGGTCGAGCCCGATCGCGAAGAACAGGAGCCCGGCGACGAGTTGAGCGAATACCAGCAGTACGCCCGAATCGGCCTCGGTGTTGGGATCGACCGTGGATGCGTAAGCGTACCCTGCCTGGAGTCCCAGGACCTGGGCCGCCAGCGTGAAGGCTTCGAGAATTACCCCCACCGAGACCCCGATGGCGATGCCCACCGCGGCGTCGGCCACTACCCATCCGGCGAGAGTGGCCGCGCTCAGATTTCCAGCGGCCACTTGAGGCCACTGTCCGAACAAGGCCAGAGTGAAGCCCAAGGCGAGCGCGGCCCGAGCCGGCTCGGGTCCGCCTTTCATCCCCGGCAGGGGTACGAAGATCATAGCTCCGCCGACACGCGCCAGCACCAGCAGAAACCCGCAGAGCGTCGCCGCCGAAAGCGCCGGTTCAGTGTGCATAGCGACTGAAGTCTCCGAGGAGTTGGATGGTATACGTCATGGTTCGCTGCATCATCCACGGCAACAGGAAGAGCAGTGCGGCAAGAAATGCCACCAGGCGAGGAATTGTGCTGAAGGCGTTGTCCTGCATCGAGGTTGCAATCTGCACAAGGCTGATCACGATGCCCGCGAGGAACCCGACAGCGAGAAGCGGCGCCGCCAGCCAGAACGTGGTCATGAGCGACTGCCGGAGAATCTGCACCGCCAGGTCGGGCGTCATAAGTAAAAGCTCTTCATCAGCGAGCCGACCACGAGGTTCCATCCGTCCACGAGCACGAACAGGAGGATTTTGAACGGGGCCGAGATCATCACCGGCGGCAGTTGTACCATTCCGATCGACAGGGTCACGGATGCGATCACTAAGTCGATGATCAGGAACGGCAGGAACAGCACGGCGCCGATTTGAAAGCCGGTCTTCAGCTCGGAGAGGATGTATGCCGGAATGAGAATGCGCAGCTCGAGATCGGCCGGCGCTCGCGGCGCGGGCGCATGGGAAATCTCGATGAACAGTTTGATGTCTTTTTCGCGGGCGAACTTGACGAGGAATGCGCGCAATGGCTGGGCACCCCGGTCAAGAGCCTGAGCCGGCGCGAGTTCCCCATGCTCCATTGGCTCCCAGCCCTGGTGGTACATGTCGGTGAGTACGGGCTGCATGATGACCATGGCCAGAAACAGGGCCAAGCCGAGCAGGACCTGATTGGACGGCGTGGACTGGGTTCCGAGGGCCTGTCTGAGGAAATGCAGCACCACCACGATGCGCAGGAACGGCGTGATGCACATGACCGCCGCGGGCAGCAAGGTCGCCAGTGTGAGCAGGATGACGATCTGCATGGGAACGCTGAGCGATGTCCCCCCCTTGCCGGCCGATATGCCAAGCAGGGAGAAGGGTTCATTCGAAGCGGAGGAGGCTGTGATGCCCGGAATCGCGGCCACCAAGCCAGCCAGGATCAGCCGGGACGTCATGGCAGCGCTTTCCGGCGCGGCAGCGCCTCTATGAGCGCGCACCCGGCCGGCGATGACGCGAGCAATAGTTCCATATCTCCCACCCTCACCAGATGCAAGGTATGTTGCGTCCCGAGGGGCAGCCGTTCGAGACACTGCATTCGCGAAATGGCTCTGTTGCCGCGTAGAGTCAGCCCGACGAACCCGCGGCGGCGCAGCCACCACAACGTTCCTCCGAGCAGGGCGAGCACGAGCGCAACCGCCGTCATCTGTTCCGTGATTTCCATTGCCGTTCCCTAAAGATCGTCACGGAAGTCGGTGATGCGAACCCCGAGCTCATTTTCGATGACCACAATCTCGCCGGAGCCGCACAGCACTCCGCCAATATAGAGATCGATGTTCTCTCCGGCACTACGAGAGGTACCGATCACCATGCCTTCCTCGAGTTGCAGCACCTCGCGCGTGGTCATGATGCGCCGGTCGAGCTCGACTTCGATATCGACCGGCACATCTCCCAGCGGACCGATTTCTTCCTGGGGCGTCATCGTCTTCCAGCAAGGTGATCGGTGGGACCGGGGAAAAGCTTTAGTGGATCAGGTTTATGGTCTCCTGGCTGAGCTGGTCCACCGTGGTAACGACGCGCGAATTGGCCTGGTAGCCGCGCTGCAGCACAATAAGGTTGGTGAACTCGCGCGCGATATCTACCGTGGATGCTTCGATCGATCCGCCCACGATATCGCCGCGTCCACCGGTATTGGGCAGCCCGACCGCCGGCGTGGCGGTGCGGGCGCTCACCTGGAAGTTATTGTTCCCCGCCGCGATGAGAGATTCCGGGTTGCGAACGTTGGCCATCGCCACCTGGCCGACGACTACCTGCTGGCCGTCGGAGTACTGTGCCAGCAGCTGGCCTCCGTTGCCAAGGCCGACCCGCGTCATCTGGGCCGCCGCCGACCCGTCCTGGGAACTGGCTTCCGGCGCCGACGGCTGGCCATACTGCGTGATACGGTTGCCGCCCGAATCCGTAAACGGCTTCCAAGTGAGCTGCATGGGGCCTGCCGCCCCGTCGGCAAGGTCCGGCAGTTGGAAGCTGATGTCAGTGCCCGGCGCGGGCGTCGCCAGATTTCCGCTGGAATCGAACTGCAAAGAACCGGCCGCATTACTGTCGGTGAGTGTGAAGGGCTGTCCGGCGGTACCGCCGCGCACCTCTTCACCAGGCATCGTTATGCTGTAGCTCCAGGTGTTGGCATCGGTTTTTTGGAAGTGAATGGTCAGGACGTGGTCTGTACCCAGGCTGTCGTAGACCTTGATGGTCTCCGAATAGTCCGAGGCAGCGCCAACATCGGCTGACGAATCGAGGTTGAAGTCGAGCGAAAAGCTTCGTGTCGCCACGGGCTGCTTGACGCCGCCGACGGGAACGACGATGTCTCCGATCGCGCCCGTGGTGTCCAGCTGTCCGGTGTTGGGATCGATCGCGGTCCAGCCCTGCACCTTCTCGCCCGTATTGGTCAATAAATCGCCAGCATCGTCCACCTGAAAGTTTCCGGCCCGGGTGTAGAGCGTATTGTTTTGAGCGTTCTTGACTACGAAGAAACCGTCACCCTGGATAGCGGCATCGAGCAGTCCTGTGCTCGATTGAATGGCTCCCTGGGTAAACTGCCGGATGGTCAGTGGCTGCCCGGTTCCGAACCCGACTTGGGTTTCACCGAGTCCCGCGCCCAGCGATTGTGTGACCAGGTCGCGGAAATATACGACGCTGGTTTTGAAGCCCGGCGTGTTGAGGTTGGCCAGATTGTTGCCCACGACGTCGACCGCGGTGGAGGTGGCATTGAGCGCAGAAAGAGCTGTAGAAAATGAAGTGAACATTCCGATTTCTCCTGATTAATTGGTTTGAGCCGTACTGACCTGCGAGGTTGCCTGCACCAACTTGTCCAGGTCCGTCCGCGCCGCGGCGATGTCCTCGCCCATGTTCATGGATTGCTCGAGTTGCTGGAACTGGGCCAGTTGGGTAAGGAACTGCACGCCGTCGGTCGGGTTGAGGGGATCCTGGTTTTTGATCTGCGCGACAAGCAATTGCAGAAACATGTTCTTGGTGACCTGCGTGCTGTCGGATGTGGCCGCACTGGAAGTGGAGGAGCTCGCAGCGTTACCGGTGCCGAGCGAATTGTTCGAGGAGGTGATTGCGTCCGTCATTGGTTTTCCCCTACGCAGAGGTATCGTTGAGTTCCGACGCCACAAGGCGATTGACAAAGTCCTGGGTGTAGCCGTGATCGAAGAAGGAAGCGAACAGCCCGGCATTGATCTGTCTGCCGCTGGCGAGCTGAACCATGTAGTTGGGCTGGTTCTGCTGAAACGGCCCGTAGGGAGTGATCGCGTTCTGCTGCACAACGGTACCTCCAACCATCTGTGCCACCTTGGCCGCGGTTTCCGCGGTAGCGAAATAGTAGGGGTTATAGCTATACGTGACTCCGTTAGGAGCCACACCGCTCGGGTTGGTCATCCAGGGGTTGGGCCCGAAGAGCGACTGCGCGGTTGGCGCCGCGTTCGAAGCCGTCGAGGCCGGCACGGCAGTGACCGGCGGATTCGAGCCTGCGGTGAACAGCGCGCGGAAATCCGCGGCTGCATCCCTGGTAGCGGAGGAATCAGCCGCGCTGGTTGCCGCGTCCGACGCGGTATTCGGCTGAGGGGAGCACCTACGAGTGATCACCGGCGCCGCCCGGAATGAGAAGCCGGGTGCTTTCATTGCAACGTTGAGATGAGCCATGCGAAATGGTTTCCTTTCTTCTTTCGTTCCGTGTGTTCTTGGGGCGGCTGCCGGCGGCGCGCATTGGGGTCGCCGGATTGCTGCCCACTGCCGTCCTTGTGCGAGTTGGAGTTCGAGTTCTGCGAGGTGGTGCTGCAACCAGTCTCACCATCGTGACGCCAGACGCTGCCGACGGCCGCGGGGTGCCAGGCTTCCGCCCGGAAACCGTAATCGCTGAGCTTTGAGGAAAGGACCGGCAGGTTCTCACGCAGTGAGCCGGCAAGCTGTTGATCCGGTGTACGCACGGCTACACGCAACTCGCCTGCGCGCTCCGTTACGCGCACTTCCACCCGGCGATCACCGCCCGCGACTTCCAGCCTGATGTCGTGAGCGGGCGAGGCAGCCTTGCGCGGAACCGGTTGCTCGAGTACCGCAGTCTCGGAGGGAGCCTGAGGCCTGGGAGAGTTTGGACGAGGTGTCACGGACCTGCTCTCCTCCGCCGAGGGGGTTTCCGCAAGGGCTTGAGTGAGAGGCTTAACGGCGGGAGGCGGGCTGGACCCCGAACGGGTCTCCGGCGCTTCCTCGGGCTTCCGCGGCTTCTGGGCCTTCGGCTCTGCTGCTTCGGACGAAACGGCCGCCGGTACACGGGCGGGCACTGATTCCTGTGCTGCTCCTTCCGGGGTTGGAGCGGGCTCCGCGTTCGCGTCGGAGGGTTTCAGGCGGAGTTCGAAAGCCAGGCGGGAGGACGGGTTGTCCACTGTTTCCCGCGGCGCTGAACCCGGAGCGACCGATCCGTCGCCCGAGGGAAGCAATGAAGACGAGAAGCCGCTCCGGGTGGAGGAGTCGGCAGGGACGTCTCTTCTACCGGTTTCATCGAAGAAGCGGTCCGCTGTTTGCTCCGACAGGTCTTGTCCGGGCCCTTGGCAGGGGTTCACGGCGGGGTTCTGCGAGGTTCCCGGGCCGTCCAAGGGGGCGTGGAGTGCAATTTGGTTCGCGGGTGCGGCTTCTGTGTCCAGCTTGCCTGCGCGGCCGGGACCCGCCAGATGATTGGTTATTGCCGGCTCGAGCCACTGCGGCGGCCGGCACTGACTCTGGGGCTCTTGGACTTCGCCGCCTGCGGGCTGCAGTGCGGCGACCGGTAGCGCACACCGGCCTGGGATTGGCGGAGTTGCGGAAATCTCGACGGAATCGCTGTAAATATGGGTATCATCCGGCGTATTGACAGCACCCGGAACAGGTGGCGATTGATCCTGTGTTGGCTGGGCCGCCATTTCGGCGGCCGGCGGCCCGGCCGGCGCCGGAGTGACCACGGAAGGGGAGCAGACCGCGACTTCGGTGGGCACCGGGGATGCGCGCCGCGGACGTCCGATAGCGAGTTTCGGATCGGTTAGGGGCCCTTTTCCATCGCGCTTGCCTACCGGCGTGATGGCGCCGCGCATGAGCGTTGGAACGGGCAGATCGACGGATGGGTTGGCCGGCGTGCTGGCTGCCGCACCGGGCTTGGCCGATTGGTCTGCGCCCGCATCCGACTCAGCTCCTTCGCATGCGGGCTGCTCCGTCAGCGGATCCATGGTACCCAGCAGCGCCAGCAGTAGCGAGAAGCCAGCTACCTGAGAGCCATCCTCGCTGTGGGCGTTTGTCACACCTCGACCCGCGACGGGTGGGGGCGGAATCGAAGGCGGAAGCGGCGTGGCGGCAAGAGCAGTCACGCGCTGCCAACTTGCAGATGAGCGGCCAAACGCGCGGAGCGCATTTTTTCAGTTCGTTAAGGTCGGCCGGAGCGGCAGAAAACTGGCGCCAGTACGCCCGCGCGTCAAAATCCTGACGC
>Ga0335077_10013744_pt1 | contig 10118 bp, 4 predicted proteins | sample Lox_Sample_31_FD_207151 | JGI IMG/M metagenome (GOLD analysis project Ga0335077, IMG submission 207151) | Soil microbial communities from Loxahatchee National Wildlife Refuge, Florida, United States - Lox_Sample_3.1 | ecosystem: Environmental > Terrestrial > Soil > Wetlands | place: USA: Florida...
GCGACCAGCGTTTTTCCTTCGCCGGTCTTCATTTCGGAAATCTTGCCCTTGTGCAGAACCATACCGCCGATCAACTGCACGTCGAAGTGGCGCATGTTAAGCACGCGGCGGCCCGCCTCGCGGACGACGGCGAAGGCTTCGATCAGCAGGTCGTCGAGGGACGCGCCCTGAGCAAGGCGTTCTTTGAACTCGATAGTCTTGGCGGCCAGGTCGATGTCGGAGAGCTCGCGCAGTCCCGGCTCGAGGTCGTTGATGGCGGCGACCACGGGGAGCATGGCCTTGACCTCGCGCTCGTTCTTGGTCCCAAAGACTTTAGCCAGAAGGGCGTCAATCATGAAAAGGTCTCGTTACGGGGGGACATTCGCATCTACCATTTTACTCTGATAGAAGAGACGGGCGCTGCGAGAAGGGATTAGCTTCGGGCGAGCCAAGCGCCCCACGTCCCACTGCGTTTACAATGGAACAACTTCACTCTATGGGACCGCAAAATGCCGCACTTCGGGCGTCCACCCCGCGGATGGAAGCAGGGGTACCCGACCTGGGATACGCGCTGGACCACATCCCGGACGCCGTAGCCACTTTCGACCCCGAGTTTCGCTACACCTACCTGAACCGTGCGGCCACTGAGCTGGCCGGCATGCCCGCAGAAAGCCTGCTTGGCAAGTCGGTGTGGGACCTGTTTGCGCCAATGGTGGGTACCCTGTTTTACCGGGAGTTGCATCTCGCCGCCGCCGAACGGGTGCCGCGTCACTTCGAGGAATATTACGAGCGCGCCGGCCGGTGGCTGGAGTTCGACGCCTATCCTACGGCCCAAGGCCTGATCCTCATTACGCGCGATGTCACAGCGGCCAAACAGGCGGCGATCGAGAACCGGAATCGCGACGAGCGGTTAAATCTCGCGCTCTCGTTCGCAAACATGGGCGTCTGGGAGTACGACCTGAAGAAGGACCTGGTGCACTGGTCGCCGGAGTTGGAGGCGATCCATGGACTTTCCCCCGGGACATTCGACGGCAGACACGCTAGCGTTGCTGCACTCGTCCACCCTGACGATTTCGCCGGCCTTCGACAGGCGTATGCAGACGCCATCCAACACGGGGGCGTGCTGGCCCACGAGTTCCGTGTCGTCTGGCCGGATGGCTCCGTGCATTACCTCTACTCGCGAGGCAAGGCCATCCGCGATCAACACGGCCACGCTGAGTTGCTTCTGGGCGTGACGGTCGAGATTACAGACCGGAAACTGGCTGCCCGCGAGCTGCAAAGCAAGCTGGAACAACTCGAATTGTTGTTCGATCTGGCGAAGGCAGTCAGCCGGGCACAGTCTTCCGGCGAGATCTATCAGGCCGCGGCCGAAGGTCTGGTACGCGCCGTGTCCGCCGATCGCGCCGCTGTGTTGATCTTCGACTCCGATGGCGTGATGCGCTTCAAGGCCAGTGCCGGCTTATCGGCGGAGTATCGTGCGGCTGTGGAGAGGCACTCACCCTGGGGCCCCGGGACTCGCGATGCGCAGCCCATTACGGTCCCGGATGTCGCACGGGAATCCATGCTGGCTCCGTTCTCGGAGGCGCTCGCCAATGAAGGCATCCGAGCCCTGGCCTTCATTCCCCTGCTCGGCAAAGCAGGGCTGATCGGGAAATTCATGCTCTACTACGATGCGCCGCACCAGTTTTGCGGCGAGGAGATCCGAGTTGCCCAAACCATCGCAAGCCAGGTGACGTTTGCAACGGAGCGGCAGATTGCCGACGCGGCGCTCCGTGAAAGCGAGGAGCGCTTCCGTGCCATTTTCGTGCAGAAGGCGATCGGCGTCTGCGTCAATGGCCTGCACGGAGAATGGCTCCGCCTGAACGAAGGCGCCTGCGAAATCCTGGGCTACACCGAGGATGAGCTGCGCGGCAGGAGCTTCCTAGATGTCACGCATCCCGACGACCGCGAGGCTTGTCTCGCCGCAATCGGGCAGCTTCAGTCCGGCGAGATGTCGAGCTATCTGAGCGAGAAACGATACGTCCGCAAAGATGGCCGCGTGATCTGGGCGCGGGTGTTTGCGGCGCCAGTTCACGACCGCGAAGGCTGCCTCCTATACTTCATCGCCGTCATGGAAGACATTACGGCCCGCGTGCAGGCGGAGAGCGCTCTTCGGGAGAGCGAGCGGCGTCTCATCCAGGCGCAGAGGGCGGCCCACATCGGCGTGTGGGACTGCGATCTGCGCACCAACATAACCGTAGTCTCGGAAGAGTATGGGCGTCTGCACGGTTTGGCCCCCGGCCACGGGGCGCTCTCGCACAAAGAGTGGCTGGCCGGCATTTATCCCGAGGATCGGGAACGTGTGTCAGAGTTGCTTCGCGACTGTCTCGAACGGACCCGCGTCTGGGACACCGAATTCCGCGTGGTCTGGCCGGACGGCAGCATGCACTGGCTTCTCGGCAAAGGACAGGTGTTCTTGGACGGCGCGGGCCGCCCCATCCGCATGGCCGGAGTTACGCTCGATATCACGGAGCGCAAGCAGGCCGAGGCGGCGCTACGCGAAAGCGAGGAGCGATTCCGCTACCTGGCCGATACCGCTCCCGTCATGATCTGGATGATCGGCGCGGACCGTCAGTGCACCTTCTTCAACCGGAGTTGGCTGGAATTCACCGGGCGCGCGATGGAACAGGAGCTTGGCCGTGGATGGATGGAAGGCATTCACCCGGACGATCTGGACGCATGCCGGGCCACCTACGCATCCGCCTTCGGCGCCCAGGCGCCCTTCCGAATGGAGGGCCGGCTCCGCCGCGCAGACGGCGAATACCGGTCGCTGCTCTGCTCCTTTGTACCGCGATTCACCCGGAGCAACGTGTTCGAAGGATATCTCGGCAGCAGCCTGGACATCACGGATTTCAAGCGAACCCAGGAACAGGTGCTGGCAACCCAGAAACTCGAGAGTCTCGGAGTGCTTGCAAGCGGCGTGGCGCACGATTTCAATAACCTGCTCGGCAGCATCCTGGCGGATTCGGAGCTGCTGCTGGGCGATCTGGCCAAAAATTCCGATGTGCGCGAAGGGGCCGAGCGAATCAAGACGGTAGCAATCCGCGCGGCCGAGATCGTGCGCGAGTTGATGGCCTACGCAGGCCAGGAAAACCCGGTGCTCGCGCCGGTAGACCTTTCCAATCTGGTGACCGAAATGCTGCACCTCCTGAAGGTCTCGATCTCCAAACGTGCGACTCTCAACCTGGATCTCCCGCCGTGTCTTCCAGCAGTGCTGGGCAGCGCCGCACAGATCTGTCAGGTAGTGTTGAATCTGATCACCAACGCGTCGGAAGCGCTCGGGCAAAACGAGGGGACGATCTCGGTTGCCGTGAGCCGCGTAACAGCCCCCGAGCAAACCGGCGAATACGTGCGCCTGTCCGTGAGCGATACGGGCTGCGGCATGTCACCGGAGGTTCAGGCCAGGATCTTTGACCCCTTCTACTCGACGAAGTTCGCGGGTCGCGGTCTCGGCCTTGCTGCCGTTCAGGGAATCGTCCGGGGCCATGGAGGGACGATTCAGGTGACTACCGCGCCCGGACAGGGCTCGCGATTCGAGATTTTGCTTCCATGTACTGTCCAGAATACGCTGAAGCAGGCTGCCGTCAGGCCTGATGCGGCGTCGGACGTTTCTGACAAAACCATTCTGGTGGTTGAGGACGAGGATTCCCTGCGCCTGGCGGTTTCGAGGATGCTGCAGAAGCGCGGCTATACCGTGATCGAGGCTGCGGACGGGCGGGCCGCGGTAGACCTGTTTCGCGCCAACCAATCCGGAATCGACCTGGTTCTGCTGGACATGACCCTGCCTGGCATCGCCGGTCAAGAAGTCCTGTCGGAACTGCGGCGGTTGAATCCTGCGGTGAGCGTTGTTCTCACGAGCGCTTACGGGCAGGACGTCGTCCTGCGCTCGCTTGGTGCGCAGGAGCCTTGCCCATTTATCCGCAAGCCGTATCTGATGACGGACCTGGTGGGCCTGCTGGGAAATGCCGGAGGGCCAAACGGGAAGAATTCCGCAGCGGTGGGTTGAACACACATCAGCAGCAGAAGTAATGTGAGGACATGCCAACCTCGCGACGGGCATTCCTGGGCAACATGGCGGCAGGCGCGGCAATCCGGGCCCAAACTCCCGCGGCGCCGGGCCGGCCCATGAACATCCTCTATCTGCACTCGCACGACTCGGGGCGGTACCTCTCGCCCTACGGCCATCCCGTGCCCACGCCGAACCTGCGCAAACTCGCTGCCGAGGGAATCGTATTCCGGCGGGCTTTCAGCGCCGCGCCCACGTGCTCGCCGAGTCGCGCGGCGCTGCTCACCGGGCAGTGCCCACACCAGAACGGGATGCTGGGCCTCGCGCACCGGGGGTTTGCGATGTCCGACTACCGCCGGCACATCTTGTTCGCCCTTCGCGGCACAGGTTACCATTCTGTGCTGGCCGGCTTGCAGCACATCGCCGACCGGCCGGAGCGCATCGGCTTCGATGAAGTCATGAAGCCGCGTAGCATGCGCGCGGCCGACGTGGCGCCGCAGGCGGTTGCGTTCCTCGATCGCCGGCCCGACAAGCCGTTCTTCCTCGATGCCGGGTTCTTCGAAACGCACCGCGCCTATCCCGAACCCGCCGCCGAGGATGACCCGCGGTACATCCAGCCGCCCGCGCCGATCCCCGACACGGCCGCGACGCGCCGCGACATGGCTGGGTTCCACGCCAGCGCTCGCGACCTCGATCGCGGCGTCGGACAGGTTCTGGAAGCGCTCGAACGCAACGGGCTCGCCGAAAACACGCTGGTGATCAGCACGACCGATCACGGAATCGCATTCCCGCGCATGAAGTGCAATCTCACCGACTCCGGATTTGGCGTCTCGCTGATCCTGCGCGGGCCGGGCCCCTTCCGCGGGGGCAAGGCTTGCGACGCGCTGGTTTCGCATCTCGATTTGTTTCCCACCATCTGCGAGGCGCTCGGTATCCAGGCGCCGGCGTGGTTGGAGGGCCGCTCGCTGTTGCCGGTCCTCCGCGGGCAGCGCGCGGAAATCAACGAAGAGGTTTTTGCGGAAGTCAGCTATCACGCCTCGTATGAGCCCCAGCGGGCGGTCCGCACGCAGCGCTACAAATACATTCGACGCTTTGGCGGGCGGACCGCGCCGGTGCTTCCGAATTGCGACGATTCGCCGAGCAAGTCTCTATGGTTGGAGAGCGGGTGGCGCGATAGGGCCGTGCCCCAAGAGGCTCTCTACGATCTGATCTTCGACCCCGGCGAGCAGTGCAACCTGGCCGCGGACCGGTCTGCGGAGCACGCCTTGGCGGAGATGCGCGGGCGCCTGGAGAGCTGGATGCGGCGCACGGACGATCCGCTGCTGCGCGGTCCTGTGCAGGCGCCGGTGGGCGCGAAGGTAAATCCTGTGGACGGCACATCGCCTAACGAGCCGGTCGTGGATGCCGCGCCGGTTCGCAATTAACTCCGGGATCGACCCCATTTCCATCTCTCTTCGGCTTTTGCTAAAATGCGAAGAAACAGCGAAAGGTCGTAACGGAGATTTTCGAAGCAGGAGTCTTTGTGCGCCCCATCAAACGTTTGTTGCCCGCTCTGCTGCCGGCAATGTCCCTGCTCGGTCTCGCCGCGTGCAAACAGCAGCAGGCGAAACCAGCGCTGACGGGCATGCCAGTCGTCCCGGTGTCCGCGGCCAAAGCGACGCGGGAGTCCGTGCCGACGGAATTGCGCGTTGTAGGAACGGTGGAGGCGTCGGCCATCGTGCAGGTGAAATCGCAAATCGCGGGCGAGCTCATGCGGATCGGGTTCACCGAGGGCCAGAACGTGGCCAAGGACCAGCTCTTGTTCGAAGTAGACCCGCGCCCTTACGAGGAGGCGCTGCGTCAGGCGGAAGCCAACGTCGCCCGCGACCGCGCGCAGATCGGACAGATGGATGCGGCGCTGGCGCGCGATGCCGCGCAGGCCAAGTTCAACGCCGCCGATGCCGCGCGGTACTCGGAGTTGCTCAAGGCTGGAGTAGTATCGAAATCGCAGGCCGACCAGTCGATCACCTCGGCGGATGTGGCGCGTGAGGCGGCGCGTGCCAGCCAGGCTTCGCTGGAGAGCGCCAAGGCTGCGCTGGAAAGCGACGTCGCTGCGGTCGGCGCCGCCAAACTCAATTTGAGCTATTGCCAGATCCGCTCGCCGCTCGCCGGGCGCACCGGCAACCTGCTGGTGCATCCGGGGAATCTGGTCAAGGCCAACGACGTGCCGCTGGTGGTGATCCATCAGATCACGCCTATCTTCGTCAACTTCAACGTGCCGGAGCAGCATTTGGCCGCGGTGCGTCGGCTGAGCGCCGATCGGAAACTCGCCGTGCGTGCGTTCAGCCAGGACGCGCCGGATCGCGTGGCATCGGGTGCGCTTACGGTGATCGACAACGCGGTCGACACGGCCACCGGCACGATTCATCTGAAAGCCACGTTCGAGAACGCCGACACCTTACTGTGGCCCGGCGAGTTCGTCACCACCGTCCTCACTCTGGACACCATTGCCGGCGCGACGCTGGTGCCCAGCGAGGCCGTGCAAGCCGGGCAGCAGGGGCAGTTCGTGTACGTGATCAAGCCGGATAACACGGTGGAATCGCGCGTGGTGACGGTGGGCCGCGCGTTCGGAAAGAAGCTGGTGATCGACAAAGGCGTCTCGCCGGGCGAGACGGTAGTTACAGACGGCCATCTGCGGCTGTTTCCCGGCGCCCAGGTTCAGGTAGTGGACGCGAACAAGCTCGACGCGGGCAAGTCATGAACTTCTCCACCATCTTCATCAAGCGCCCGGTGATGACGGCTCTGGTGAGCTTCGCCATTCTGCTGTTCGGGACCATCGCCTTCCGCGCGCTGCCGGTGGCGGCCCTCCCGAGCGTGGACTACCCGACCATTCAGGTCAGCGCAGCCTTGCCCGGCGCGAGCCCCGAGACGATGGCGTCGACGGTGGCCACTCCGCTGGAGCGCGAATTCTCCACCATCGCCGGCGTCACGTCCATGAACTCGACGAACGCCCTCGGCAGCAGCAGCATCACGGTGCAGTTCTCCCTGGACCGGAAGATCGACGCAGCCGCCCAGGACATTCAGGCCGCGATCTCGCGCGCCGGCGGCCGCCTGCCCACCAGCATGCCGCGTCCGCCGTCGTATCAGAAAGTCAATCCCGCGGAACAGCCGGTGTTTTACCTGGCGCTCGGCTCGACCACGCTGCCGATGTACACCGTCAACGAATATGCCGATACGCTGCTGGCGCAGCGGATCTCGATGGTGAGCGGCGTTTCGCGCGTGATGGTCTATGGCGCGCAGAAATACGCGGTACGCGTGCAGGTGGATCCCGATAAGCTGGCGGCGCGAGGCATCGGCATCGACGAGGTGCAGCGCGCGGTCGCGGCCAGCAACACGAACCTGCCCACCGGCCGGCTGGACGGCGATAAGCAGGCGTTCACCATCGAAAGCAGCGGCTCGCTGCCGAACGCGTCGGCCTACCGGCCCATCATCGTCGCCTGGAAGAACGGCACGCCCGTGCGCCTGGAAGAGCTTGCCAAGGTGATCGACAACGTGGATAACGACAAGATTGCGGCCTGGTACGACAACCGGCGCAACGTGATCCTGGCGATCCAGCGGCAGCCGGGCACCAACACGGTCGAGGTCGTCGATAACGTCAAGGCGCTCCTCGATCAGCTGCGCAAGGAGATCCCGCCTTCGGTGACCTTGAGCGTGGCGTTCGACGCGTCGCAATCCATCCGCAATTCGATCCGCGACGTCGAGTTCACCCTGATGCTGACCATCTGCATCGTGGTGCTGGTGATCTTCCTCTTCCTGCGGAATCTGTCCGCGACCCTGATCCCGGGATGCGCGGTTCCGTTCTCCATCGTGGGCACGTTCGCGGTCATGTACCTGCTCGGGTACAGTCTCAATAACCTGTCCCTGATGGCGCTGACGCTGAGCGTCGGCTTCGTGGTGGACGATGCCATCGTGATGCTCGAGAACATCGTGCGCCACATGGAAATGGGCGAATCGCGGCTCTATGCAGCGGTGAATGCGGCACGCGAGATCGGTTTCACGATTCTCTCCATGACGTTTTCGCTGGTGGCGGTGTTCATTCCGGTGCTCTTCATGAGCGGCATCGTCGGGCGCTTGCTGCACGAATTCTCGGTCACGATCGTGGTCGCGATCCTGATTTCTGGATTCGTCTCGCTGACCCTGACGCCGATGCTGGGCAGCCGGTATCTCAAGCACGACCACGGGGCGAGGCACGGGATTCTGTTCCGTTCGCTGGAAGGTGGCTTCAATCTGATGCTGCGCTGGTACGAGAACACGCTGCGGCTCGCGCTGCGTTGGCGTGCGGTGACGCTTGGCGTGGCGGTCCTGATGCTGGTCGGCACGTTCTACTTGTTCTTCACGATGCCCACGGGATTTATTCCCAGCCAGGACAGCGGGTTCATGTTCGCGGTCTCACTGGCGCCGCAGGATGCCTCGTTCGACTGGGTGGCCTCTCACAGCCGTGCGGCGGGCGAGATCGTCCGAGCGCATCCGGAAGTAGCCCACGTGGGCGTATTCGCAGTCGGAGGAAACAATGCCTTCATGTTTGCGAATATGAAGCCGCGCGAACAACGCCGCTTCTCGGTGGATCAGATCATCGAGCAACTGCGCCCGCAGGTCTTCTCGCGCATTCCGAGCCTGCTCGTGTTCATGCAGAATCCTCCACCCATCACGGTGAGCGGCCAGAATGCGCAGAGCGCTTATCAGCTCACGCTGCAGAGCGCCAATCTGAGCGAGATCTACAGTTGGGCGCCGAAGCTGACCGCGCGCATGCGGCAGATTCCGGGCATGGTGGACGTAAACAACGACATGCAGATCTCCAGCCCGCAGGTGATGCTGGATATCGACCGCGACCGCGCGGTCTCGCTCGGCGTGACGCCGCAGGCGGTGCAGGATGCCCTGTTCAGCGCCTACAGCGCGCGGGAAGTGAGCGTCATCTACGCGCCGGCCAACCAGTACTCGGTCATATTGGAAGTGCTGAAGGAATACCAGCGCACGCCCGAGGCGCTCAGCAAACTGTACCTGCGATCGACGAACGGAGCGCTGATTCCGCTGGAATCAGTGGTGCGCACGAAGCGGCAGACCGGGCCCCTGTCGATTAACCACTTCGGACAGCTTCCGGCGGTGACCATTTCGTTCAACCTGAAGCCGGGATTCTCGCTGGGCCAGGCGGCCTCCGCGGTGGACGACACGATCCGCGACCTGCGGCTGCCGGCTACCATCTCCACCAACTTCCAGGGCACGGTCAAGGAATTCCAGAGCTCGTTCCAGAATCTCTCGATTCTGCTCATCGTAGCCATCCTGGTGATCTACATCGTGCTCGGGATTCTCTATGAGAGCTTCATTCACCCCATCACGATTCTTTCGGGTCTGCCGTCGGCCGTGTTCGGAGCGCTGGCTACGTTGCTGCTCTTTCACAAAGAGCTCGATCTGTACGCGTTTGTCGGGATCATCATGCTCTTCGGCGTGGTGAAGAAAAACGCCATCATGATGGTCGATTTCGCGGTCGAAGCGCAGCGCGCCGGGGCGAGCGCGTACGATTCCATCTGGCGCGGCTGCCTCTTGCGCTTCCGGCCCATCATGATGACCACCGTCGCGGCGCTGTTCGGCACGCTGCCCATCGCGCTCGGCTACGGCGAAGGCGCCGACGCGCGGCAGCCCCTTGGCCTGGCGGTTGTCGGTGGGCTGGTGGTCAGCCAGTTCCTGACGCTGTACATCACGCCCGTGATCTACCTGTATCTGGAGCGCTTCCAGGAATGGCTGCGCAGGGACAAGTCCGCGGCGGAAGAGCCGGCCGAGGTGGGGATCCTGTAGCGCGGGCCTCCAGGCCTGCCCTAAACAGCCGCGAGGTGCTTGGCCAGGAACGGCAGTCCCTGTCTTCCTGAGAACCCGTGCGGACCTTCGAACACCTCGTGCCCCGTAAGTTCGGGCACGCCGAACACCTCGTACATCTTCTTTACGCGTGCGAAGCTCGCGCGGCTGGCCGCGATAGGGAAGATGTTATCGCCCTCGCCGGATTCGAAGTACACGGGCCGCGGTGCCACCAGCCCGGCGAGGTCGTACATCTCCGCCCAGTTCA
>Ga0335077_10013745_pt1 | contig 10117 bp, 9 predicted proteins | sample Lox_Sample_31_FD_207151 | JGI IMG/M metagenome (GOLD analysis project Ga0335077, IMG submission 207151) | Soil microbial communities from Loxahatchee National Wildlife Refuge, Florida, United States - Lox_Sample_3.1 | ecosystem: Environmental > Terrestrial > Soil > Wetlands | place: USA: Florida...
CACCACGCCGTGCCGGCTGCGCGGCGCCGACGAGCTGGAGAAGGTCTGCCGCAACCGCATCGGCGACCAGATGCACGTCAGCAAGGACGGCAAGTTCTCCTGGGTCGAGGTCGAGTGCCTGGGTGCCTGCGTGAACGCGCCCATGGTGCAGATCGGTTCGGATTTTTACGAGGACCTCACGGAACAAAGCTTCGGCAAGATTCTCGACGATTTTGCCGCCGGCAAGATGCCCACGCCCGGTCCGCAGATCGACCGGCAGCTTTCCGAACCGATCGGCGGCGCCACCACGCTCACCGATCCATCGATCTACGCGGCACGCGGACGGGAATGACGAATGCTCGCTGACAAGGACCGCATCTTCCTCAATCTCTACGGCCGCCACGACTGGGGGCTCAAAGGCGCGCGCGCGCGCGGCGCCTGGGACGGCACCAAGGCGATCCTGGAAAAAGGCCGCGAGGCGATCGTCAACGACGTCAAGGCATCGGGCTTACGCGGGCGCGGCGGCGCCGGATTTCCGACCGGCCTGAAGTGGTCGTTCATGCCCAAGACGCTGGGCGAGCGGCCGCATTATCTCGTGGTCAACGCCGACGAGTCGGAGCCCGGCACGTGCAAGGACCGCGAGGTGATGCGCAACGATCCGCATCTCCTGATCGAGGGCTGCCTGATCGCCGGCTGCGCCATGGGCGCGCACGCGGGATACATCTACGTGCGCGGCGAGTTCATCCGCGAGCGGGAACGGCTGCAGGCGGCGATTGACCAGGCCTACGAGGCCAAGCTGATCGGCAAGAACAATGTGCACGGCTGGGATTTCGATCTCTACGTCCACCACGGCGCCGGCGCCTACATCTGCGGCGAGGAAACCGCGCTCTTGGAAAGCCTCGAAGGCAAGAAGGGCCAGCCGCGCTTGAAGCCGCCGTTCCCGGCCAACGTCGGCCTCTACGGCTGCCCGACCACGGTGCAGAACGTTGAGTCGATCGCGGTGGTGCCCGACATCATGCGGCGCGGCGCCGCCTGGTTTGCCGGCATCGGCCGGCCGAACAACACCGGCACCAAGCTGTTCTGCATTTCCGGCCACGTCGCCAAGCCGTGCAACGTGGAAGAAGCGATGGGCATTCCGCTGCGCGAACTCTTAGAGACGCATGCCGGCGGCGTGCGCGGCGGCTGGGACAATTTGCTGGCGGTCATCCCCGGCGGCTCGTCGATGCCGCTGGTGCCGGCCGGCGCCGACCAGGCCGACACGCTGCTCATGGATTTCGACGGCTGCCGCGACAAGAAGTCGGCGCTCGGCACCGCCGCCGTGATCGTGATGGACAAGTCGACCGACATCATCAAGGCGATGGCGCGCATCTCTTATTTCTACAAGCACGAGAGTTGCGGCCAATGCACGCCGTGCCGCGAGGGCATGGGCTGGATGTGGCGCGTGCTCACCCGCATGGCCGAAGGCCGCGCGCAGAAGCGCGAAATCGACATGCTGATGGAGGTGACCACGCAGATCGAGGGTCACACCATCTGCGCCTTCGGCGACGGCGCCGCCTGGCCGGTGCAGGGCCTGTTGCGGCATTTCCGTCCGGAGATCGAGCGACGCATCGACCAGTACACGCGCAATGCCGACGCCCACGGCGCGGTGCGCGAAGCGGCGGAGTAGGGCTCATGCAGCAGCCGGCCGGACATCATCTCGCACAGCTCAATATCGGGCGCATCCGCTACGAGATCGACGATCCGCGCATGGCGGATTTCACCAACAACCTGTCGCTTGTGAACGGCTTGGCCGAGCGCAGCCCCGGTTTCGTCTGGCGCTTTATCGACGACAGCGGCAACTCGACAAGCACGCGACCCTATGCCGACCCGCGCATTGCTATCAACATGTCGGTTTGGGACAGCATCGAGGCGCTCGAGCGTTTCGTCTACCAGACGGTCCACAAGCGCTTCTACGGCCGCCGCGCCGAATGGTTCGAGCACTACGAGGATGCCTATTTCGTGATGTGGTGGGTGCCGGCGGGCTACAGGCCGACTGTCGAGGAAGCGGTCGAGCGGCTCAAGCATCTCCAACAATACGGGCCATCCGAGCATGCTTTCGACTGGGCCCACGGTTCGGCGCAACTCTGGAAGACGGCGCGCTGCGCGCCGAACACGAGCGTGGCATGACCGGACAGGGGACAAAGTCGAACCATGACGTTCGAAAACAAAAATCTGCGGTGCAGCCATTGCCGGTTCTGGTGGCCGACGGCCGAGGCCACGGGCAACGAGCCGAGCCGCCAGCGTTCAATTCTTGGGCAATGCCGGCGGCATGCACCGCTGCCGTCGACCGTCGATCTGCCCGACCACGGACGCCACTACCCGGCCTGGGTCACCACCAAGCGCGACGACTGGTGCGGCGAACACGAGCATACCCAGCAGGGATGACGCGGGAACGGATCAACTGAAGAAGCAAGCATGACCAAGCTTATAGTCGACGGCAAAGAGATCGACGTCCCGGGCGAGTACACGCTGCTCCAGGCCTGCGAAGCCGCCGGCGCGGAAATCCCGCGCTTCTGCTTCCACGAGCGGCTGTCGATCGCCGGCAATTGCCGCATGTGCCTGATCGAAGTGCAGGGCATCCCGAAGCCGCAGGCGTCCTGCGCCATGGGCGTGAAGGACCTGGCGCCCAACAAAGACGGCGCGCCCAAGCAGCTCTTCACCAAGACGCCGATGGTGAAGAAGGCGCGCGAAGGGGTGATGGAGTTCCTGCTCATCAACCATCCGCTCGATTGCCCGATCTGCGACCAGGGCGGCGAGTGCGACCTGCAGGACCAGGCCATGGCCTATGGCGTGGATTCGAGCCGCTACGCCGAGAACAAGCGCGCGGTCGAGGACAAATATATCGGCGCGCTGGTGAAGACGGTCATGACGCGCTGCATCCACTGCACGCGCTGCATCCGCTTCACCACCGAAGTCGCCGGCGTGCCCGAGCTCGGCGCCATCGGCCGCGGCGAGGACATGGAGATCACCACCTATCTCGAGCAGGCGATGACCTCGGAGCTGCAAAGCAACGTGGTCGATCTCTGCCCGGTCGGCGCGCTCACGTCCAAGCCCTATGCCTTTACCGCGCGCTCCTGGGAGCTCAACAAGACGCAGTCGGTCGACGTGATGGACGCGCTCGGCGCGGCGATCCGCATCGACACGCGCGGCCGCGAGGTGATGCGCATCCTGCCGCGCACCAACGAGGACGTGAACGAGGAGTGGATCTCCGACAAGACCCGCCATGTCGTCGACGGCCTGCGCACGCAGCGGCTCGACCAGCCTTATGTGCGCGAGAACGGCCGCCTGCAGACGGCCTCGTGGAAAGACGCCTTCGCCGCGGTCGCCGCCAGGGTGAACACCGCGGGGTCGAAGCGCATCGGCGCCATCGTCGGAGATCTTGCCGGTCTCGAGGAGATGTATGCGCTCAAGGACCTGATGACGCGCCTCGGCAGCGCCAATATCGATGCGCGCCAAGACAGCGCTGTCGTCGATCCGGCCTGGGGCCGGGCATCTTACTTGTTCAACGCGACCATCGCCGGCATCGACCGCGCCGACGCGCTGCTCATCGTCGGCTCCAATCCGCGCCGCGAGGCGGCGGTGCTCAATGCGCGCATCCGCAAGCGCTGGCGCGCCGGCAATTTCCCCGTCGCCCTGATCGGCGAAAAGGCCGGTCTGACCTATCCCTATGATTATCTCGGCGCCGGCGCGGAAACGCTCGCCGGTCTCGACCAGAGCAGGTTCGCCGAGGCGCTGAAGGCGGCCGAGCGCCCGCTCATCCTGCTCGGCGCCGGCGCGCTGGCGCGGCCGGACGGCGCGGCCATCGCTTCGCTTGCCGCCAAGGCGGCGGTCGAGTTTGGCGCGGTCAAGGATGGCTGGAACGGGTTCTCGGTGCTGCATAGCGTCGCCTCGCGCGTCGGTGCGCTCGATCTCGGCATGGTTCCCGGCGCCGGCGGTATCGATGCGGCGAAAATGGCGGACGGCGGGGTCGACGTGTTGTTCCTGCTCGGCGCCGACGAGATCGACGTCGCGCCCGGCCCCTTCGTGGTCTACATCGGCACGCATGGCGACCGCGGCGCGCATCGCGCCGATGTCATCCTGCCCGGCGCCGCCTATCCGGAAAAATCCGCGCTTTACGTCAATACCGAAGGCCGCGTGCAGCTGGCCAACCGTGCGGCGTTCCCGCCCGGCGATGCGCGCGAGGATTGGGCGATCCTGCGTGCGCTGTCGGGCGCGCTTGGGCAGACATTGCCTTACGATTCGCTGCAGCAACTGCGCCAGGCGCTGTTTGCCAAATATCCGCACCTCATGCGGCTCGACCAGATCGCCGCGGGCGATGCCGCCGACGTGCAGAAGCTCGCCAAGCTCGGCGGCAATGCGGACAAATCGCCGCTGCGCTCGCCGATTTCCGACTTCTACCTCACCAATCCGATCGCGCGCGCCTCCGCGACCATGGCCGAATGCTCGGCCCTCGCCAACGCGGCCGCCAAGACGGCGGCGGAGTAGGGCCCATGGACCTCGTCGACTTCTTCTGGACCTACCTCTGGCCCGTCATCATCATCCTGGCGGAGTGCGTGCTGCTGCTCGTCTTCTTGCTGGTGGCGATCGCCTACGTGATCTACGCCGACCGCAAGATCTGGGCGGCGGTGCAGATGCGGCGCGGTCCCAACCAGGTCGGGCCCTGGGGCCTGTTCCAGTCCTTCGCCGACATGCTCAAGTTCGCGCTCAAGGAGCCGACCATTCCCGCCAGCGCCAACAAGGGCATTTTCCTTCTGGCGCCGCTCGTCTCCACGACGCTCGCGCTCGCCGCCTGGGCGGTGATTCCGGTCAATGCCGGCTGGGCGATCGCCGACATCAATGTCGGCGTCTTGTACATCTTCGCCATCTCCTCGCTGATGGTCTACGGCATCATCATGGCGGGCTGGGCGTCGAATTCGAAATATCCGTTCCTCGCGGCGCTGCGCTCGGCGGCGCAGATGGTGTCCTACGAAGTCTCCATCGGCTTCGTCATCATCACCGTCCTTCTGTGCGCGGGCTCGCTTAATCTGACCACCATCGTCGAGGCGCAGAGAAACGGCCTCGCCAGCCTGGTCGGCTTGCCGTGGCTCGCCTTCCTGAACTGGTACTGGCTGCCGCTGCTGCCGATGTTCGTCATCTTCTTCGTCTCGGCGCTGGCCGAGACCAACCGGCCGCCGTTCGATCTGGTCGAAGCGGAATCGGAACTCGTCGCCGGCTTCATGGTCGAGTACGGCTCGACGCCTTATGTGCTGTTCATGCTCGGCGAATACGTGGCGATCTGCACCATGTGCGCCATGGCCACCATCTTTTTCCTGGGCGGCTGGCTCCCGCCGATCGCCGTGCCGCCGTTTACCTGGATCCCGGGCGTGATCTGGTTCGTGCTCAAGGCGTCGATGCTGTTCTTCATGTTCGCGATGGTAAAGTCGATTGTGCCGCGCTACCGCTACGACCAACTGATGCGGCTCGGCTGGAAGGTGTTCCTGCCGCTGTCGCTGGCCATGGTGGTGATCGTGGCCGGCGTCCTGGAGTTCGCCTTGCCGGCGATCAAATGAGGATACGATGAGACTGGACCGCGCAGCCAAAGGCCTGTTCCTGCTGGAGTTCATCAGCGGCACCATTCTGGGCTTGCGCTATTTCTTCGCCCCGAAAGCAACGCTCAACTATCCGCACGAGAAGGGGCCGCTCTCGCCCCGCTTCCGCGGCGAGCACGCGCAGCGCCGCTATCCGAACGGCGAGGAACGCTGCATCGCCTGCAAGCTGTGCGAGGCGATCTGCCCGGCGCAGGCGATCACCATCGAGGCGGGGCCGCGCCGCAACGACGGCACGCGGCGCACCACGCGCTACGACATCGACATGGTGAAGTGCATCTATTGCGGGCTGTGCCAGGAGGCCTGCCCGGTCGACGCCATCGTCGAGGGACCGAATTTCGAATTCGCCGCGGAGACGCGCGAGGAACTCTACTACGACAAGGAGCGGCTGCTGGCGAACGGCGACCGCTGGGAGCGCGAGATCGCCAAGAACATGGCGCTCGACGCGCCCTACAGGTGAGACCATGATCGTCGCTGCGCTGTTCTTCTATCTCTTTGCCGGCATCTGCGTGGCGAGCGCCTTCATGGTGATCGCCGCCAAGAACCCGGTGCATTCGGTGCTCTACCTGATCCTCGCCTTCGTCAACGCGGCGGGCCTGTTCGTGCTGCTGGGCGCCGAGTTCCTCGCCATGATCCTGATCGTGGTCTACGTCGGCGCGGTCGCCGTGCTGTTCCTGTTCGTGGTGATGATGCTCGACGTCGATTTCGCCGAGCTCAAACAGGGCGTGCTGCAGTATCTGCCGATCGGCATGCTGATCGGCGGCATCTTCCTCGCCGAACTGCTGCTGGTGGTCGGCGCCTGGGCGATCGGACCCGGCGTGCCGCAGGCGATCGCCGCGCCGATCGCGGCCAAGACCTCGAACATCGAGGTGATCGGCCTCGTGCTCTACACGCGCTACGCCTACTTCTTCGAAGCCGCCGGCATCATCCTCCTGGTCGCCATGATCGGCGCCATCGTGCTCACGCTGCAGCACCGCGTGCGGGTGAAGCGGCAGAACATCGCCGAACAGGTCGCGCGCTCGCCGGCGATGTCGATGGAAATCGTCAAGGTGCGCACCGGGCAGGGCCTGGGGAGCAACACATGACCGTCGGGCTCGGACATTATCTCTCGGTTGCCGCCATCCTGTTCACGCTGGGGATCTTCGGCATCTTCCTCAACCGCAAGAACGTGATCATCATCCTGATGTCGATCGAGCTGATCCTGCTCGCGGTCAACATCAATCTGGTCGCCTTTTCCGCCCATATCGGCGACATCGTCGGCCAGGTCTACGCGCTCCTGGTGCTCACCGTGGCGGCGGCGGAAGCGGCGATCGGCCTGGCCATCCTCGTCGTGTTCTACCGCAACCGCGGCTCCATCGGGGTCGAAGACATCAATTTGATGAAGGGCTGAGCGCTTCACAATGTATCAGGCAATCGTCTTCCTCCCGCTGCTCGGCGCCGTTCTCGCCGGCTTGATCGCGATCGTGGGCGCGCGCGCCCGCTTCCCGGGCGAGGGGCCATCGCCGGGCGTGGAGGATGATGCGACCGACCGCGGTGGGCATCTCGCCGGCCCCTCGGTGCACGAGGGGGGCGGGGTCATCCACCACGCGCATCATGAGGACGGCGATCACGGCGCGCACGGGGCCGAGCCGGCGGCGGTCGGATCGCGCACCGCCGAGCTGATCACGACCACGTTGCTGATGATCTCCATGATCCTGTCATGGATCGCCTTCGTGCAGGTCGGCTTCGGCCATCATGATGAAAACGTGCCGGTCTTCACCTGGATCCTCTCCGCCGATCTTAAGATCGACTGGGCGCTGCGCGTCGACACGCTCACCGCGGTGATGCTGGTGGTGGTGACGACGATCTCCGCCTTCGTGCACCTCTATTCCATGGGCTACATGGCCGAGGACCCGTACCGACCGCGCTTCTTCGCCTATCTGTCGCTGTTCACGTTCTTCATGCTGATGCTGGTGACCGCCGGCAACCTGGTGCAGATGTTCTTCGGCTGGGAGGGCGTCGGTCTGTCGAGCTACCTGTTGATCGGCTTCTGGTATCACAAGCCGGAGGCGAACGCGGCGGCGATCAAGGCCTTTGTGGTCAACCGCGTCGGCGATTTCGGCTTCGCGCTCGGCATCTTCGCGCTGTTTGCGCTGCTCGGTTCGGTCGATCTCGACACCGTGTTCGCGCAGGCGCCGACTCTGGTCGGCAAGACCATTCCGTTCTTCGGCTGGCATCCCGACGCCCTCACCATGATCTGCCTGCTCCTGTTCATGGGGGCGATGGGCAAATCGGCGCAGTTCGGCCTGCACACCTGGCTGCCGGACGCGATGGAAGGCCCAACGCCGGTGTCGGCGCTGATCCATGCCGCCACCATGGTGACCGCCGGCGTGTTCATGGTGGCGCGGCTGTCGCCGCTGTTCGAGCTCGCGCCAACCGCGCAGAGCTTCGTCATCTTCATCGGCGCCACCACGGCCATATTCGCGGCGACCGTCGGCCTGGTGCAGAACGACATCAAGCGCATCATCGCCTATTCGACCTGTTCGCAGCTCGGCTACATGTTCGTCGCCATGGGCTGCGGCGCCTATTCGGTCGGCATGTTCCACCTGTTCACGCACGCCTTCTTCAAGGCGCTGCTGTTCCTTGGTTCCGGCGCGGTGATCCTCGCCATGCACCACGAGCAGGACATCCGCCACATGGGCGGACTGAAGGACCGCATCCCGTACACCTACATCGTGATGATCATCGGCACGCTGGCGCTGACCGGCTTCCCGCTCACCGCCGGCTATTTCTCCAAGGACGCGATCATCGAGGCGGCCTTCGTCGCCAAGAGCCCGATGGCGGTCTACGGCTTCGCCTGCACGGTGGCCGCCGCGCTGCTCACCTCGTTCTATTCGTGGCGGCTGATCTTCAAGACCTTCCACGGCGAGCCACACGACCGCCAGCATTGGCGCGACGCGCATGAGAGCCCGATGGTGATGCTGATCCCGCTCGGCGTGCTCGCCTTCGGCTCGATCATGGCCGGACTGCCGTTCAAGGAGATTTTCGCCGGTCACGGCGTCGAAGCATTCTTCGGCGAGTCGCTCGTCTTCGGCAAAAACAACACGGTGCTCGAGGATATGCATCACGTGCCGCTCTCGATCGGCATCCTGCCGACCGTGATGATGGCGATCGGCTTCGTCATCGCCTGGCACTTCTACATCCGTCGCCCGGACATCCCGGCCGAGCTCGCCCGCACGCAGGAAGTGCTCTACAAGTTCCTGCTCAACAAGTGGTACTTCGACGAGATCTACGACGTGATCTTCGTGCGGCCGATGAAGTGGCTCGGCCGTCTGTTGTGGAAGGGCGGCGATGGCTGGTTGATCGACGGCTTCGGCCCCGACGGCGTCTCCGCGCGCGTGCTCGACGTCACCCGCAACGTGATGCGGCTGCAGACCGGCTACCTTTACCACTACGCCTTCGCCATGCTGATCGGCGCGGCGATCTTCATCACTTGGTTCATGTTCGCGGTGCACTAGCGCATAGACTCATGCGCAAGGAATTCTCATGAATTGGCCGATCCTTTCCGTCACCACTTTCCTGCCGATCCTCGGCGCGCTGCTCGTGATGCTGCTGGCGCGCGGCAACGGGCCGCTCGCCAAGGGCACCGCGCGCTGGGTGGCGCTGTGGACGACGCTGGTCACCTTCGCCATCTCGCTGGTCATGGTGTGGCGCTTCGATCCGACCTCGCCGGAATTCCAGTTCGCCGAGAAGCACGACTGGCTGGGCGTCGCCTCCTACCACATGGGCGTCGACGGCATTTCGCTGCCCTTCGTGATCCTCACCACCGCGCTGATGCCGATCTGCATCCTGGCGAGCTGGACGGCGATCCAGAAGCGCGTGAAGGAATACATGATCGCGTTCCTGGTGCTGGAAACGCTGATGGTCGGCACCTTCTCGGCGCTCGATCTGGTGCTGTTCTACCTGTTCTTCGAAGGCGGCCTGATCCCGATGTTCCTGATCATCGGCGTGTGGGGCGGGCCGCGGCGGGTCTATGCCAGTTTCAAGTTCTTCCTCTATACGCTGCTCGGCTCGGTGCTGATGCTGCTCGCCATCATGGCGATGTACTGGGACGCCGGCACCACCGACATCCCGGCGCTCTTGCATCACGGCTTCCCGCTGGGCTTGCAGAAATGGGCGTGGTTCGCCTTCTTCGCCTCGTTCGCGGTGAAAATGCCGATGTGGCCGGTCCACACCTGGCTGCCGGACGCGCACGTCGAGGCGCCGACCGCCGGCTCGGTCATCCTCGCCGCCATTTTGTTGAAGATGGGTGGGTACGGCTTCCTGCGGTTCTCGTTGCCGATGTTCCCGATGGCGAGCCATGATTACGCGCCGCTGATCTTCACGCTGTCGGTGGTCGCCATCATTTATACCTCGCTGGTCGCGCTGATGCAGGAGGACGTGAAGAAGCTGATCGCCTATTCCTCGGTCGCGCACATGGGCTTCGTCACCATGGGCATCTTCGCGCTGACGCCGCAGGGCGTCGCCGGCGGCAT
>Ga0335077_10013746_pt1 | contig 10117 bp, 13 predicted proteins | sample Lox_Sample_31_FD_207151 | JGI IMG/M metagenome (GOLD analysis project Ga0335077, IMG submission 207151) | Soil microbial communities from Loxahatchee National Wildlife Refuge, Florida, United States - Lox_Sample_3.1 | ecosystem: Environmental > Terrestrial > Soil > Wetlands | place: USA...
ATGTCTTTCTCCCGGGCGAATCGCGTCAGAAAAGTCTTCAGCGGTTTGGAGCCTTCGTCAAAAGCCTGCTGATAGCTGAGCTGATTCTTCTCCATCGGCTCCCAACCCTTGTGGTACATCTCCGTCGCCACCGGGCTCATGATCAGAATGGTCAGGAACATCGACATGCCGATGAGCACCTGATTGGACGGAGTCGATTGCGTGCCCAGCGCCTGGCGTAAGAAGTGCAGCACCACCGTGATGCGCAGAAACGGCGTGATCGACATTACCACCGCCGGCAGCAGCGTCAGCAGCGTCATCAGAATGATGATCTGCATGGGAACGCTCAGCGACGGGCCCGATCCCTTGGACGGGCTGATGCCGAACAATGGCGACGCCGCGTTTGATGTCGCTCCGCGTGCCACTTCCGCCATCGCAAGGAACGAGCCGCAACATCCCGCTCTGTAAAAAGTGTGGAGAAGCTTCACCGCGCGGCTCCATCGCAGACTTGCGTCTCTGCCGGTTGGCTCCATGCCACGCGCTCGATCATGGTGCAGCCCGACGGCGACAGCCCCAGCAGAATGGCGTGGTCCCCAACGCGAATCAGGTGCACGGAGTGTTGGGGTGCGAGCGGCAGCCGCGCGATCGCCTCCAGGTGCTTGGCGGATTTGCCGCGCGCCGGTCCCCGGTAGTGCGCAAGCCCACGGCTCCGCAGCAGCCATAGCGCGGCCGCCAGCAGTCCAAGAACCAGAAACACAGCCAAGACTTGCTGGACCATTTATGTCCTCGGATCGGCGCCGGCCGGCATTATTGCTTCAGATTGATGGTGTCCTGTGTCAGCGAGTCGGTCGTTGTGATGACCTTGCCGTTCGCCTCGTAAGACCGCTGCATCACGATCAGCCTCGTAAACTCAGTCGCGATATCCACGGTCGATGATTCGAGCGACCCGCCCAGCACCTGCCCGCGGCCGCCGGTTTGCGGCACGCCGATCGCTGGCGGCGCCGTCCCCGGGCCGGTCTGGAAGTTATTCTGCCCTTCGGAAACCAGCGTGTCCGGGTTGCTGATGGAAGCCAGCGCGATCTGCGCGATCGTCGTTTGCTGGCCGTTCGAAAACTGCGCGATGATCTGGCCCCCATTGGTCATCGTCACGTGCACCAGCTCGGCAGCCACCAGACCGTCCTGGTTGTTCGAGGCCGTGGCGCTCGGCTGCGCGTACTGCGTGATGTCCGCCTGCCCCAGCGGGCTGTAAAGGTTCCAATTGATTTTCAAGTCCGCCGCGCCGTCGGTGAGGCCAGTAATATCGACGGGAACGATTCCGTTGGTCGCCGGCGGTGGCGGGGCCGGAGTGATCAGGTTCCCGCTGTTGTTGAACGTAAGCGACCCGGTAGCGCCGGAAATCGGGAACGGAGTTCCCGCAGTGCCTCCGGTTACATCCTCGCCCGGAATCGTCACGTTGTAGCTCCATGTATTGGCGGCCGTCTTCGAGAAATTCAGCGTGAGGACATGCGTGGTACCTAATGAGTCCACCACCTGAACGGCCGTCGAGAAACTGCCTTGCGGTGAGCCTACCACCGCCGACGCATCCAGGTTCATGTTTACCGACATGTTGGTGGTCGCAGTAGGCTGGCGCAACGCCCCCGAGGGGATCACGATGTTGCTGATGGCGGTGTTCGTGTCCAGCACGCCATTGTCCGCCACCCAGCCTTGCACGTTCTGGCCGGATTGGGTCACCAGGTTGCCGTTCGCATCCACTTCAAAATTGCCGGCACGCGTATAATTCACCAGGCCCGACGGATCACGCACGATGAAGAAGCCGTCCCCCTGAATCGCGGCGTCGAACGCGCCGTTAGTCGTTTGGATGGCGCCCTGCGTGAAATCCTGAATGGCCGTTGCCTGCGCTCCAAGGCCCGCAGACGTCTGGCTCGTGCCCAACCCCAGCGACTGCGCAACAATGTCCGCGAAAGCCACCGTGCTCGCTTTGAAACCGGTGGTGTTCAGATTCGCCAGGTTGTTCCCCACCACATCCACTCCGAGTTCGGCCGCTGTGAGACCGGTTAAAGCCGTGGTAAATGAATTAAACATTGCATCCTCCTTTTGTTTTTATGTTTTTTTTACGGCTGCGCCGGCGCGCCACTCGCCGGATTATTGGACGTCTGCCCGTTCTGCGTCAAGTCTACGTGAATCTGCTGCAATTTCGTGTTGGCGTTAATCATCTGCTCCAGTTGGCTGAACTGCGCCAGTTGAGCGACGAATTGCGTCCCGTCAACAGGATTCGTTGGATCCTGGTTCTTGAGCTGCGTCACCAGAAGCTGCAAGAACGTTTGCTCGTCGGCCCCAGGTAGATTCGTCGTCGGGTCGCTCGAAGGCGCCGGCGCCGGTGCGGGGCTAGGGTTGGGATTCGACGTTATCGGATTGCTGATGGTGGCCATACGCTGTTGCTCCTTTGAAAACTGGATTCCAGTTCGCCCATCCACTTCGGCGTCTGCGCCTCGGATTCCGGGTCCTGTGAATTCTCTTGCTGCCTGCTTTCCTTGCCGCTCTGCTGCTGGGAGGATCCGCGGCGCGAAGGCGACTCCTGGCCCCGGTCGCTCGCATCACCTCCGGCCGGCCGCCATGCCTCCGCTCGAAAACCGCCGTGCTCCAGCCGGCTCACCAGATCGGCCAGTCCTTCCCGCAGGCCGTGCGTCAGCCCGGCATCCGGAGTACGCACCGTCACGTGCAACTCGCCGGCTCTCTCGCTCAGGCGAACTTGCACGCTTTGGTCCTTGCTCGACAGGTTGAGCGAGATGGCGCGAACGATTTCACTGGCGCGCTCCGCCGGCTCGTTTTGTGGCTCCAAAAACGGCGTGGCGCGCTCTTCCTGCGCGGGCTTTGCATTAGCTGCGGCTCGTCCGCCTGCCGCGCTGCTGCCCGCAGGCGCCGCCATTGCGAGTCCCGAAGAAGCGTTCGGAGTCCCCACTGCAGGGTTCGAGCCCTCTTTCGCGACCACGGCGGTTCGAGGCGCGATCGTGCCCTGAGTTGCCTGTGTGCTCGGCACACGGACTGCCGCTGCCTGCGGGACCACCGCCGCGCTTGTTTGGGGTTGTGCTGCCATCTGTGCATCCGGCGTGATTGTATGTGTTGCCGGTCCGCTTTGACCCGTGCTCCCAGGCTGCGCCGGTGTCAAACTTGTGCCTGGGTTCGCATTTGGCTCTGCGTTGCTTTGCGGCTCGCCGGAGCTGCCGTCCGGATCTTCAAACTCGAAAACCGCAACAGCTACTGGCTCCTCTTCAAGCGTCTGTAGTTCTGCCACCGGTTGCGCCATGCGTGCCGGGGATGCGGTTTGATCGCTGCGCACCGGCGCTGTCTGCCTTTGCGTCTTAGCTGTTTCACCGTCCAACCCCGCAAACCGCGACGCGGCAATCGCCGCCTGCGCCTCGTTCGGCGCGATCATTTGCGGGTCCGGCGTCCTCGATGAAATACGAGCCGCGAATGCCACTGCAGCCGCCGGCGCTTTCTGCTCCGGCTCCACAGCGACGTCGCTTCCGACTGCTTCCTCCCATAACGCATTGCCTGTGCCCGGTGCCTGCTGAGTGGCGTTCGGCGCAGCGTCCCTACCCGGCTGGCTGGCTCTCGCGGCATTGGCGTTCGGTGCCACCGTCTCCGCGGTCTCCGGCTTAACCTCGACGTTGCCCCGGGCATCCGGACCCTGGCTCGCCGTAACCTCGTAGTTCGAGCCCAGCGTCATCCCGGGAAGTTGCGACAACGATGTGCTGGCGGCCTTCACCGCGTCACCTGGCTGATCCTGAGGCAGGTTGCCTTTCGGCAGAACGTCGCCCAAGAGTTCCAGGAATGGCGTCGCTTCGGTGTCTTGATTCGTAGCCGCTGGCTGAAAGCCGTTCGGCGCCGCATCCAACGGGTCCGTTTTGCGTGCTTCTTTTCTCGCCGCCCGGCTACTGACCCGGCCCGTTGGCCGATCCTGCGGATCAACTCGCAGGGTGACATTCTGACTTATCTCCGGTTCCGCCTGATCCGCAGCGCCCGATTGCCCCTGTGTTTGCGTCGGTTGCTGCGTACGTCCCGTGCCAGACAGAATCTGGTTGGCCACAGCGCCCGCATGACTCGGCGCGTCCGCGTGCAAACCTGCCATTGCGCCAACGGAGTTCGAGATGAGCACGCCGCAGCGGGTGCAGGTGAAGGCCCAGGTAAAGACCTTAGATTCTCAGGGGTTTATACCGAGAAGGGACGTCAAAATCATGACTTTTGCCGGGTTCTGGCAAAATCTTGACGCCGGGCTAGATCCCCCCTGAACGGCTTATCGGCGGAAGATCGCTGATTCTCTAGGGCCTTTTTTCCGGCCGCCCCTTTCGGTCCCCCGCTTGCTCCTCGCAGCAGCTGGATATTTTCGATGGATCCTTTGACCATTGCCGCCGCCAGCGGCTTGCGAGCCCGCACCGAAACCCTCGACCTGCTGGCCAACAATCTCGCCAACGCCGCGACCAGCGGCTTCAAGTCCGATCACGAATTCTACAACCTCTACGTCTCGCCCGAAGTGCAGGCTTTCGAAAGCCCCGGCTCCCCCACCACTGTCCCGGTCATCGAAAAGAATTGGATCGATTTCTCCCAGGGCAGCCTGGTCCGCACCGATAACAAGCTCGACCTCGCGCTCGACGGCAAAGGTTTCTTCACCGCCAAGGGCCCTACCGGACCGCTCTATACCCGCAACGGCAGCTTCCGGCTCTCGCCCAAGGGCGAACTCACCACCGTCGAAGGCTATCCGCTGTTAACCGAAGACAACAAAACCATCCAATCCCAGTCCGACAGTCCGCTCCAGGTTTCGCAAGAGGGCGAAGTGCTGCAGGATGGGCAGACTTTGGGCAAACTGCGGCTGGTGGATTTCTCCGCCGCCTCGCCCGTTGCCAAGTTTGGCAACACCTATTTCCAGATGACGGATCCGCTCGCCAAGCCCGCGCCGGCCGCAGCCGTCCAGGTCCAACAGGGAAAAATCGAAAGCTCCAATGTCTCGCCGGCCGAGTCCGCGGTTCGCCTGGTCAATGTGATGCGCCAGTTCGAAATGCTGCAGCGCGCCATCACCCTCAGTTCCCAGATGAACCGGAGCGCCGTCGAAGAAGTCGCCAAGGTGACCTCGTAACATGGCCCGGCACACGGCACATTCCGCAGCAACGCACTCATCTCAGGAGGAACGCACGCTATGATTCGCGCACTCTACAGCGCCGCCAGCGGTATGACGGCGCAACAGACCAACGTCGACAACATCGCGAATAACCTGGCCAACGCCAACACCGCCGGCTATAAAATGCGCCGGGCGCAATTTCAAGACTTGCTCTATCAGAACATGGTGCAGCCGGGCACCGCCGCCGGACAGCAGACCATCGTCCCCGCCGGCCTCCAACTGGGCCTCGGCACGCGCGCAGCTTCCAACGAAATCATTTTCAGCCAGGGCAGTTTTACGCAGACCAACAACCCGCTCGATCTCGTGATTCAAGGCAACGGCTTCTTTCAGGTGCTCCGTCCTACCGGCGAAATCGCCTACACGCGCGACGGATCCTTCCAACTCGATCGCAACGGCAACCTGGTAACCGGCGCGGGCGACCCCGTCCAACCGCAAATCACCATCCCGCCGAATGCCCAGTCGATTCACATCGCCACCGACGGAACCGTCAGCTTCACCCTGCCCGGGCAGACCGCCGCCCAGCTCGGCGGCCAGATGCAGCTCGCCACGTTCCCCAATCCTGCAGGCTTGAATAGCATCGGCCAGAACCTCTACTTGCCGACCGATGCCTCTGGCGATCCCGTCGTGGCCAGCCCCGGCGGCCAGGAAGGCATCGGCACCCTCCTCCAGGGCTATACCGAACAATCCAACGTGAGCGTGGTCGACGAGTTCATCAACCTGATCACCGCTCAGCGCGCCTACGAAGCCAATTCCAAGGTCGTCAAGGCGGCTGACGAAATGTATCAGCAGGTCAACAACCTGTCACAATGAGACTCCCGGTGCGGCTGTCGATAGCCTTGCTGCTCGCCGCAACCTGCGCCTCTGCTGCGTCCGTCCCACCGTGCCTCGATGTCGACGGCGACGTCATCCTCGCCCGCGATCTCGCTCAGGCTCTGCCCGTGTTCTCCTCCCTGCCGCCGGATACCAGGATCGGTTACGCACCCATTCCTGGTGTCCGGCGTTTTTTTCATGCTTCCGACCTGCGCCGCATCGCGGCTCGCTACCACATCGACCTTCCCATCGTGAGCGCGATCTGTTTCGAGCGCGCCATGGAAACGCTCCAGCCTGAGCGCGTCGCCGGGGCCATGCGCCACGCTCTCGGCCAGCCGGGCGCGCGCATTGAAATTCTAGAGTTGAGCCGGTATCCGGTGCCGCGCGGCGAGGTACAGTTCGATCGTTCCACCTTGCCCGCGGCACCCTCCTTGGGAAATGCAGCTTCGCCTCTGCTCTGGAGAGGCTTCATCCGGTATGGCGATCATCGCTTTGCGATCTGGGCTCGAGCACGCATCGTCATGCGCTACGCCAGAGTTGTCGCCACCGAGGATTTGCCCGCCGGCCGCGCCATCGAAGCTCATCAGTTGCGAATGGAGGAGTATGACGCTCCTCCCTCTAACCAGCCGCCTCCTCCGTCCGTGGATCAAGTCGTCGGCAAGTTCCCGCGACGGCCAATCGCAGCTTCAGCCGCGGTCACGGCGCTTCAACTCGAGGAACCGAAAGACATCGAGCGCGGCGAGTTGGTCGGCGTCGAGGTGCGCAGCGGCGCCGCGCATCTCTCGCTCCAAGGCCGCGCGCTCGCCGATGGCCGCAAGGGCGACATGATCCCCGTACGAAATACTTCGAACGGCAAGATCTTCTCCGCCCGCATCCACGACAAGGGCCGCGTACTGCTCATCGCCAATCTCCCTTCACAGGCCAAGGAGCAAAGCCAATGACATCCGCCTCGAAGTTCTCGTGTTTGGTTGTGTTCCTCGCGCTGGTGTTTCCCGGCACTGCCGGAGTCAAGCCGAACAAGAAAGACAAACCGCCGGAGCCGTCCGCGCTCGATCGCTACATCCAGGAGGCCCTGCGCAGTTCGCCTTCCTCAGGAGCGCCCGTTTCTTCGCCCGGTTCGATCTGGAACACGACTTCCAGGCTCACCGATCTCGCCAGCGACGTCCGCGCCGCGCAAGTTGACGATCTCGTTACCATCCTGGTGGCCGAGCATGCTTCCGCCGTAGCGTCCGGAGTTACCAAAACCCAGCGCCAGTCCACCACGGCAAACTCCATCACCGCGCTCGCCGGCGTGACCCGCGCCGCCGGCCCGTGGGCCAACCTGGCCAATGTTTCCGGCAACACGCAGCTCAACGGACAGGGACAAACCACGCGTCAAACCGACCTCACCACCACGTTGTCCGCCCGCGTTACCCACGTGTTGCCCAACGGCTATCTGGTGGTCGAAGGCGCCAAGGATATTCAGGTCAACTCCGAGCGGCAGACCGTCTCCGTGCGCGGCATCGTCCGCCCTACCGACCTCGCAACCTCAAATGTCGTCTCCTCGTCCAACGTCGCCGACCTCGAGGTCCGTATCAATGGCAAGGGTGTGGTGAACGATTCCGTGCGCCGGCCGAACTTCCTCTATCGCTTACTGCTCGGCCTGATGCCTTTCTGAGAGGACTGCATGACGAAATCGATGGCGCTCGGCATTCTGCTCTTCACCTTATGCAGCGCTCTGCCCGCTCCCGCGGCGACCCGGTTAAAGGATCTCGTCTCCCTCGAAGGCATACGCGACAATCAGCTAGTCGGTTATGGCCTCGTCGTGGGCCTCAACGGGACGGGCGATCGCAAACAAACCATGTTCTCCGCGCAGAGTCTCACCAACCTGCTGCTGCGCATGGGCGTATCCATCAACCCCATCCTGATCACTGTGAAAAACACCGCGGCCGTGATGGTCACCGCCACCCTTCCGCCATTCGCGCAGCCCGGCACGCATATTGATGTGATCTCCGCCGCTATCGGCGATGCGCAGAACCTGCAGGGTGGCCTTCTCGTGCTCACCAGCCTCCGCGGTGCCGACGGCCAGATCTACGCCGTAGCACAGGGTCCGGTTGTCACAGGCGGTTTCGTCGCCGGCCGCGGCGCCAACAGCCAGACCGTAAACCATCCCACCGTCGGACGCGTGCCCGGCGGAGCCATCGTCGAACGCGCCGCCCCCTCGGTCAACCCCGGCGCCGGCCAGCTCCATCTGCAATTGCACGATGCCGACTTCACCACCTCGGCGCGCATCGCCGAAGCCGTGAATCACAAATTCGCCGATAATGGCGCGCCCGTCGCTCACGCCGAAAATTCCGCCCTGGTCACCGTCGCCATTCCGTCCGGCTTCGCCTCGCGCTCCATCGAATTCCTCTCGGAGCTGGAACAAGTCTCCGTCAATGCCGACCGCCCCGCCCGCGTGGTCGTCAATGAGCGCACCGGCACCATCGTCATGGGAGGCACTGTCCACATCTCCCCGGTCGCCATCATGCACGGCAACCTCACCGTCCAGATCCAGACTACCTTCGCGGTCTCCCAGCCCACCCCGTTGTCCAACACTGGAACGACTCAGGTCGTGCCGCAGACCGACGTCACCGGGAAAGAAGACCGGGCGCACAATGTGCTCCTCAAAGAGGGAGCTACCGTCGAAGAACTCGTCCGCGCGCTGGCCGCCATCGGCTCCACCCCGCGAGACATCATCGACATCCTCCAGAACCTCCGCGCCGCCGGCGCACTCGAGGCCGAGCTCGATGTCCTCTGATCTGGCCATCAGCCCCTTCCTCACCCCGGCCCCGCCCGCGCCCGAAGCACGCACCGGCGCAGCCTCCCCCAAATCCGACCCTGCCAAAATCGAGCAGGCCGCCAAAGGCTTCGAGTCTTTGCTGATCAGCCAGATTCTTAAGTCCTCGCATACAGCAGGCTCATCCGACTGGTTGGGTTCCGGCGACGAGGACGATCCGTCCGGAGATACCGCCACCGAACTGGCCGAAGAGCAGTTCGCCCAGGCTTTGGCCTCCGGGGGCGGCCTCGGGCTGACCAAACTCATCACGCAAGGCTTAGTCACTGAATCCAAAGCACGAGAAGGCAGTTAACGTTATCTACGAAGCTATCGTGGATTAGCACTAGAATTTGTTCACTCGGAGCCGATAAGTGTAAGAGAAGGTCCTACATTATGCGGATTGAGCCAACAGACAAAAGCTTTCGAGTGGGGCCCGCTTCCCCAGCTCAGCCGGACGCCGTTCCGGCCGCCCGGGTGCGCTCCGGCTCCGATCACGTCGAACTCTCAGCGCTTTCCCAAGCCGCCGGGGGTCTCAGCCCACAGCGGATCGACGAGATCCAGTCCCAGGTCAGCTCCGGAACCTACCAGGTCAGCTCCGCCGAAGTCAGCCACAGCATCGTGAGCTTCTACCTGATCCCCCTGAAATAGTAACTAGAAAACCAACAAGGTGGAGCGGGCCTTGGTCGCGTTCCCAAAACCGAGCCGCGACCAGAGGGAGCGGTATTTAAGCAAACCTGACGCTTACGCTTCCACCAGCACGCGCTCGCCCGACTTCTCTTGCCCCGCGTTAGGATTGGCTTCGTACCACGCCCCGGTCATGACCTCGAGCAGCCCCACCACTTCCGCCAGTGGCGCTTCCGACTGCTCCAGGTTGGCCGCCAAAAGCCGCCGCTCCATGTAGTCGTACAGCGCGGCAAGCTTGCTCGCCAGCATGGGTTCCGCCTCGTGATTGAGAGAGATCGCCAGTTCGTGCAGAATGCCCAGCGCTTTGTTGATGGCGTTCGAGCGCTCCCGAATCTCACCGGCCGCCAGGTGGGCGCGCGCGTCGCGCACCGAGTCCAGCGCCGTCCGGTACAAAATGCGGATCAGCTCGATCGGCTCCGCCGTCAGAATACTGGCTTCCAGATGGGCCGCGTATGGATTGCTAGGCATCAAAGGCTCCTACGCTCCATATCGGCCCGCGGCGGGCTTTTTGCCGCAGCGGGCCCTGTTTATCGGCCCTGCCGCAAATCTTCCGCCAGGCGTAACACGTACTCCGGCGGAATCTGCTCCACCACTTCCTTCGTGCTCCGGTTGATGATCCGGATCACCGGCAGTTTCGTGTTGCGGTCCAGCATGAAGCTGATTTCGTTGTTGTC
>Ga0335077_10013747_pt1 | contig 10117 bp, 6 predicted proteins | sample Lox_Sample_31_FD_207151 | JGI IMG/M metagenome (GOLD analysis project Ga0335077, IMG submission 207151) | Soil microbial communities from Loxahatchee National Wildlife Refuge, Florida, United States - Lox_Sample_3.1 | ecosystem: Environmental > Terrestrial > Soil > Wetlands | place: USA: Florida...
GGCGCCGCTCGTGAGGTGCAAAAGGTCGCGGTTCTCGAGGTCGTGGCAGTCGAGACACCATCGGTGCTCGGCGTCGTGCGAGAAGATCGACTGCTGCTCCTCGTGGAAGGCGAGCTCTCGCCGCTCGCCGTTCTTGGGAAGGTCCCCGTGGCAGGAGCTGCAGGGGAAGATCCCCTCGCTGAAGGGGGGCGCCTCGGCCTCCACGAGTGTCTCGCTCGCAGTCGCCGCAGCTCCGCCGGCCGCGACGGCCGGGCCCCCCGCGATGAATGACCCCGCGCCCGCGGCGAGGAGAAGGAACCACCCGATTCGTGGGCCCATGTCGCCCTCCGGTAAGGCGGAACCCTATACCGCCCTTGACGCGCGTCAGTTGATCCAGATCAAGACTTCGCCGTCGCCGTCGCCGTGGCCCGGGCCAGGGCCGCCTCGCCGAGGCGCGTCTGGGCGCGCCACTGTCCGTGGGCAGCCCCCGCCGCCTCCAGGCGGGCGAGCAGCGCGCGAGTGGGCGGGTCGACGGAGCCGGGCGCCTCCCCCGCCCAGGGGGTCCCGGGCAGCGGCATGAAGGCGTGCACGTGCACCCGTCCGCCCAGCGCAAAGGTCCGTTCCATGAGGGCCCGGGTGGCGGCGCGATCCTCCTCCTCCTCCCCCGGCAGGCCCAGGATGATGTCCACGCTCGCCTCGAGCCCCACCTCCCGGCAGAGCGCGAGCGCCCGCAGAATCTCCTCCACCCCGTGGCCCCGGCCCATCTGCGAGAGCATCCGTTCCGACCCGGACTGGGCGCCGAGGATGACCGTGCGGTTGTCGCAGTAGCGCCGGATGAGGAGCAGTGCTCGGGCGGAGACGTGCTCGGGCCTGAGCTCCGAGGGGAAGCTTCCGAAGAAGAGCCGGCGATCGGGGCCGACTTCTTCCCGTGCGCCGGCGAGGAGCTCCTCCACCGCGTCGAGCTCGCAGCCCTCCCCCGAGGACCCGAAGGAAAGCGCCGAGGGCGACAGGAACCGGAGGTCGCGGGTCGCGATCTCGCGGTGGTAGCGGACCCAGCGGCGGACCTCGGGAAGCGAGCGGTGGCGGAAGCGCGCCCGGAACAGGAACGGGGTCTGGCAGAACCGGCAGGCGAAGGGGCACCCCCGGGTGATCTCGATGGGCCCGATGCGACGGGCCCGGGGGGCGCAGGGGGGGAAGGCATCGAGCTCCACGGCCCGGGCGCGGACCGTCCGCCTGAGGTGCCCCCCCTCGAGCCAGGCCAGCCCCGGGAGGCCTCTGATCGCGCGGCCCCCGTCGAGGCGGGCGAGCAACGCCGGGAAGGTCTCCTCCCCCTCGCCGGCCACGACGAAGTCGAACCCGGCTCTCAAGGTCTCCTCCGGCGCCGCGCTGGCGTGCGGCCCGCCCGCGACGTGGACCGCCCCCGGAAAGGAACGCTCCCTTGCGCTGCGCAGCTCTTCGCGGGCCTCCGCGAAACCGGCCGAGTAGAAGGACCAGGCCACCACCGGGAGGCGGCCCGCCGCGGCCGCGGCGTCGAGGGCCCGGGCCAGGGCGTTTGGCCCCTCCGCGATGGTGCAGGGGAGCGCCGAGGTGACCTCGGTGACCTCGACCGCGCCGAGAAGGACGTTCAGCGCGTGCCGGGCGATCCGCCGGTAGTAGACCACGAGCTCGACCACTGGCCGGGGAGCGTGCCAGAGGCGCTCACCGCGGCGCAACGGTCCCGCCCGCAGGACCTCCACCCGGCGAGCGAGGAAGCCATCCCCCCTTGCCCGTCAAACGGCGGCGGGGGGAGATGCGCCTCGCGGCCCCGGCCTCGGGGGCTTTGTCCAAGGACCTCGCGTCAGTTCCCTCGGAGCGAGCGCGCGAGCGCGGCCCCGGTCCGCTCGCGCAGCGCGACGTCCTGGCGCAGCCGCTCCAGGGTCTGGGCGGTGGCCTGGCGGGCCTCGTCGAGCGGGTGGGCGGCGAGGAACGCCTCCGCCTCCTCGAGGTGGCGCTGGGTGATGAGCAGGCTCAACGACTCGACCACCCGGCGCGTGAGCATGGGCGCTCCCTTGATCCGGCCTTGGATGGTCTCCCAGGCGGCTCGCAGCCGTTCCCAGGCGGGATCGCGCGCCGCTCGGTTGCCGAGGAGAGCGCCCAGGTAGAGGGCGGTGTCCTGGAGCGGAACCGCCTCCTCGGCGTAGAGGAACTCGATCCCCTCGGCGGAGAGCGCCGGATCCTCGAAGGCGGCCAGGGCGAGGAGGTACCGTCGCCGGAAGGCTGGATCGGCCTCCGTGCGAAAGAGCTTCCGGAAGGAGTCGAATCGCTCCCGGCCGCCGGCGCGGGCGATCATCGTCACGGCCGCGTCGTGGAGGTTGGGCTCGAGGGCGGCCCGGTCGCCCGAGAGCCACCGATCGAGGCGGGCCGTCGCCTGGGCGAGCACCCCGGGGTCTCGCGCCAGAAGGCCGAGGGCCCGCACGGCCGCGGCCCGGCGGAGGCGTACCGCGTCGGGCTCCGCGGGGCCTGCATCCCAGCCGGTGGCCTCGAGCTGGGGCCCGAACAGGGCGCCCACCACCCGCTGCAGGGCGGGCCGGTCCTCCTCCGCGACGAGCCGGTGATCGATGACGGAGAGCCGGCTCGCGAGCTCGTCCAGCACGGCGTGGTCGCTCTCCCCCGCAAACCCGCGGCAGAGCTCGAGAAATGCACCTATGTCGCGGTGCCCGGCGCGAAGGAGGGCCCACTCGTCTGACAGGAGCTGGATCCTCTCCGCGGGGGAGAGCTCGGCGAGGTGCCCGCGGAGCGCCCGCTCCAGGGCGGCGTCCAGGGCGACCCGGTAGAAGCCGGTGGCGCCGGCGTTTGCGCACACGAAGTCGGGCTCCTCGTCGAGCTCCACCGAGGCGGTCCTGGCCCGCAAGAGGAACCGCTTCTCCCGGACGGTTCCTCCCGAGCCGACCTTCAGCACCATCGGCACCGGCCAGGTGTCCTCGCTCCCGCCCGGTGCGTCGGCGGGATCGGAGAAGAAGCGCCGCTGCTCCAGTCGCACGGTACGGCCCGTTCGCGCGACGGTGACGAGGGGGAAGCCGGGCTTTTTGATCCAGGCGTTGGCGAGCTCGACCACCGGCTCGCGGGACGCCTCCGCCAGCGCCCCCCAGAGGTCGTCGGCCACGGCATTGGCCAGGGCATGGCGCTGCATGTACAGCCGGATTCCTTCCCGGAAGCGCTCCTCGCCCAGGTACCCCTCGATCATGCGGAGCACCGCTCCGCCCTTCTCGTAGGTGATGAGGTCGAAGGCCTCTCCCGCCTCGGCGACGCTTCTCACTTCGGCGCGGATGGGGTGGGTGGAGCGGAGGGCGTCGAGTTGCATCGCCCCCGCCTTGCCCTGGTCGAACTCCAGCCAGACCCGCCAGGCGGGATTCCAGGCGTCCACGATCTTGAAGGCCATCCAGGTGGCGAACGCCTCGTTGAGCCAGAGGTCGTCCCACCAGGCCATCGTCACAAGGTTCCCGAACCACTGGTGAGCGAGCTCGTGGGTCACGACCTCGGCGACGCGCTTCTTCTGGGCCAGGGAGGCGGTGGCCGGGTCGAGCAAGAGGGCGACCTCGCGAAAGGTGATGAGGCCGGCATTCTCCATGGCGCCGGCCTCGAACTCCGGCAGGCCCACCTGGTCCAGCTTTCCGAAGGCGTAGGGGACGGCGAAGTAGGCCTCGAGGCGGGGCAACACCTCCACCGCCACGTCCTGGGCGAAGCCGGTGAGCGCGATCTTCTCGGGGGTGGCCCAGGTCCTCACGGGGATGCCGCGGGAGGAAACGGCCGGGAGGGCCTCCACCCCCCCCACCACCAGGGCGACGAGGTAGGTGGGCAAGGGCGGGGTCGGGGCGAAACGAATGCGCCGGGTCGTGGCCCGGTCCTCTTCCGAAACCGGGGGAGCGTTCGAGAGCACCGTGGCCGCGCGCGGCGCCTCGATGGTCAGGGTCCAGGGCGCCTTGAAGCCCGGCTCGTCGAAGCAGGGGAAGACCCGCCGCGCGTCCGCCGCCTCGAACTGCGTCGCGGCCAGCCCGGGGCCGGCCAGATACATGCCCCGGAGCCCGGACGACACCGTCCCCCGCCAAGAGAGGGCCAAAACCGCCTCGCCCGCGGGGACCGGCTCCGCGAACCGGAGCACGAAGGTCTCGCTCGTCTCCACGAGCCGCCCTTCGACGGGGGAGCGCTCGCGGCCCGCGGCGGAGAGCACGGCGCGGTCCAGGGTGAGCTCGGCAGCGTGGAGCACGATCTCCTCGGCGGCCGCGGCGAGGCGGATCGCGATGCGGATCGTTCCCGCGAACCTCCGCTCGCCGGGCTCGACCCTGATCTCGGCGTCATAGGCCACGGGCCGAACGTGAGGGGAAAGGCGGTAGCCCTTGTCTTCGGTCTCATGCGCCATGTAGGCGGGCCTCCTGGGAGCGGGAGCATGCACGCGTACCGACGGGACGGGCAATCCGAATGGATCCGTGGACCTCGATTGGGAGACGCCCCAAGAGAAATCCCTTGAATTTTCGTTTACCTCCCACTTGGGCCCTGCCTGCGAATCCTCGCCCCTCCCCGTGCAGAGAAGCCGCAGCGCGTTATCTTTGATTGCAGAATCGGTCGAATTGTCGCGCCCGGAGCCAATCGGGGTCGTCACCGCGAGGGGAGCCTATGAGCGAGAACAAGAAGGAGACGGGCGAGGAGGTCCGCCGTTCACGCGAGGTCGCGGAGGCGTCGCGGGAGACCGAGTGGCAGGGGGCCGGTTTTCTCCGGGACCTCTTCCTCGGGAGGTTCCGCCTGGAGCTCATCCGGCGCTACCCGCTCACCGAGTCTGAGAGGCCCGAGTTCAGGGCCTGGTACGCACGGTTCGAGGCATTCCTCAAAGAGAAGGTCGACCCCGCGGCCATCGACGAGACCGGCGAGTACCCGATGGAGGTGTTGGAGGGCCTGCGGGCGCTCGGGGCCTTCGGCATGAAGATCCCCGCCGCCTACGGCGGCCTCGGCTTTTCGCAGGTCGAGTATGGGAAGGTGATGTCCCTTCTCGGCAGCGTCGACGCCAACCTGACCGCCCTGCTCTCGGCGCACCAGTCGATCGGGGTCCCCCAGCCCCTGAAGTTGTTCGGATCCGAGGAGCTCAAGAAGAAGTACCTCCCTCGCATTGCACGGGGAGCCATCAGCGCCTTCGCCCTCACGGAGGTCAACGTCGGCTCCGACCCCGCTCGCCTCTCCACCACCGCCGAGCCCTCGGCCGACGGGACGCATTACCTCTTGAACGGCGAGAAGCTCTGGTGCACCAACGGGACCCTGGCGGAGTTCCTCGTCGTCATGGCGCGCAACCCGCGCACCGACGCCATCAGCGCCTTCGTGGTGGAGATGTCCTGGCCGGGGGTGGAGGTGACCCACCGCTGCCGCTTCATGGGGCTACGCGCCCTCGCCAACGCCGCCATCCGCTTTACCAACGTGGCGGTCCCGGCTGAGAACCTGATCGGGAGGGAGGGGCGCGGTCTCAAGATCGCACTCACCACCCTCAACACCGGCCGCCTCTCGCTCCCCGCCGCCGTGACCGGTGGCGCCAAGGTGGCGCTCGAGCTCTCGCGCAAGTGGGCTGCCGCCCGCGCCCAGTGGGGGCAGGAGATCGGCAAGCACGAGGCGATCGCCCACAAGCTCGCGGCGATGGCGGCGACCACGTACGCGATGGAGGCGGTCTCCGACCTGGCCCAGTCGCTCGCCGACAAGCCGGGGTACGACATCCGCCTCGAGGCCGCGGCGGCCAAGGAGTGGAACACGGTCGAGGCCTGGCGGTTGCTCGACGAGGTGATGCAGATCCGCGGCGGTCGCGGGTACGAGAAGGAACGCTCCCTCGAAGCCCGGGGAGAGGCGCCGGTGGGGGTGGAGCGCTGGATGCGGGACTGCCGCATCAACACCATCTTCGAGGGCTCCTCGGAGATCATGCACCTCTTCATGGCCCGGGAGGCGGTGGACAAGCACCTAGAGGTCGCGGGAGCGCTCATCGACCCGAAGGTCCCGGCCTCGAGAAAGCTCGGCCGGCTTCCCCGGGTGGGCGCGTTCTACGCCTCCTGGTACCTCGGGCTCTGGTTCCGCGGTCTATTCGCCCCTCGCTACCGCGGCTTCGAGCATCTGGCGCGCCACCTTCGGTTCGTCGAGCGTTCCTCGCGTAAGCTCGCCCGGGAGGTGTTCCACGGGATGATCCGCTTCGGAGCGGCGGCCGAGCGGCGGCAGGCGTACCTGTTCCGCCTGGTCGACATCGCCAACGAGCTCTTCGCCATGTCCGCCGCGACGGTGCGCGCAAAGGCGCTTCGAGAGGCCGGGCGGACGGAGGCCCCCCAGGCGGCGCGGCTCGCCGACGCCTTCTGCCGCGAGTCCCGGCGCAAGGTGGCCGGCCTGTTCGCGGCCCTGTGGAGGAACGACGATGCCTTTGCCTACTCGGTCGGCCGCGAGGTGCTTTCCGCCCAGCACGCCTGGCTCGAGGGGGGCGGCCTGGGTCTCGGGCTGACAGTCGAGGACCTGACGCCCAGCGGGGCCTCCTCGGTGCTCCCCGCCCCCGCCCGCTCCGAGCGCACCCCTGAGCCCGCGGGCGTGGCCTAAGGTCCCGACCGGAGCGCCTCAAACCCCAAGGCCCGGGAGGCGACGCAGAGCGCTTCCGGTGAAGGCCGTCCCCGGCCCCGCCCGTGGGGAGGGGACCTCGGCCGCCTGGCGGAGAGGTCCCATCCCGAGCGCGAAGCGGCTTCGGCGCCGCCTCAATCATCAACCGACCGTGTAGAGCCTGAGCGTGAACCAGGCGCGGCGGTCTGACCAGACCCGCTCCCGGCGCCACCCCGAGCGCGCCGCCAGGGCGTCGAAGGCCTGCCCCTCCCACTTGTAGGCGCTCTCGGTGTGGATGGTCTCCCCGGCCCGGAAGGCGACCGGGACCCCGCCCACCTGCACGATCTGGTTCAGGGCGCTCTCGAGGTGCATCTCCACCCGGGAGAGCCGCCCGTTCCAGACGGCCCGGTGCCGGAAGGAGGAGAGGCGGAAGTCCGCGCCCAGCTCGCGATTCATGCGGACGAGCAGGTTGAGATCGAAGGCGGCCGTGATCCCCTCCCGGTCGTCGTAGGCTCGCTCCAAGATGGCGGGCGCCTTGGGAGCGTCCACGCCGATGAGCAGCGCTCCCCCCGCGCCCGCCTCGCGGGCCATGCGCCGGAGCAGCGCCACCGCCTCGGGAGGATCGAAGTTCCCGATGGTCGAGCCCGGGAAGAAGGAGAGGCGCCGCGCGAAGGGGACCGTCACCCCGGGCAACTGCACTCCGTCGGTGAAGTCGCCGAGCACCGGCCGCACCTCCAGTCCGGGGAACCTACGGCGGAGGGCCGCGACCGCCGGGAGGAGCGCGTCCTCCGAGATGTCCACCGGGAGGTAGGCGACCGGGTCCTCGAGCGCGGAGAGGAGGCATTCGGTCTTCTTCCCGCTCCCCGTCCCGAACTCGAACACCAGGGCCCGCGGCCCCACCGCCCGAGCGATGTCGGGGCCGTGGGCGAGGAGGATGTCGAGCTCGGTCCGGGCCGGGTAGTAGTCGGGCGCACCGCAGATGAGCTCGTAGAGGGCCGACCCGCGCGCATCGTAGAGCCACTTGGGCGAGAGCGCCTTGCGGGGAGCCAAGAGGCCGGCGAGGGCCTCCTCGAGAAAGCGCCCGCTCTCCGCCGAGGGCGCCGCCCCCCTCCCGATCTCGAGATGCATCACTCGTCCCTCGCCAGCCGCACGCCGCTGAACTGCCACCGGGCGTCCGGGTAGAAGAAGTTCCTGTAGCCGGGCCGCAGATGCCGCCGCGGGGAGGCGCACGATCCACCCCGAAGCACCAGCTGGCTCACCATGAACTTGCCGTTGTATTCGCCGAGGGCGCCGGAGAGCGGACGGAAGCCGGGGTAGGGCCCGTAGGCGCTCGCGGTCCACTCCCAGACGTCCCCCAACAGCTGCCGGGCACCGGGCCTCGCCGCCGCGGGGTGGTGTCGGCCGTCCTCGGCGAAGGTCCCGTCCGCCTCCGCGGAGCTCGCCGAGAGCTCCCATTCCGCCTCGGTGGGCAGCCGGGCCGACGCCCAGCGCGCGTAGGCGTCGGCTTCGAACCAGGACACGTGCGCCACCGGCTCGGCCGGATCGACGGGCCGCATCCCCCCGAGGGTGAACTGCCACCAGGCACCCTCCCGGCGCTCCCAGTAGAGGGGGGCAGCCCATTCCAGGCGCCGCACCGCCGCCCAGCCGTCCGACATCCAGAGCGCGGGGCGGTCGTACCCGCCGTCCTCCTGGAACTCGAGCCACTCGCCGCAGGTTACCGGCCGGCTGGCGAGCGCGTGCGCCCCGAGGAGAACCGGGTGGCGTGGCCGTTCGTTGTCGAAGGCGAACCCACCCTCCTCGGTCCCGACCTCGACGCGGCCGGCCGGCCTTGAGATGAAGGACAGTGGGGGGGCGGGCCGAGCGGCGGGCTCCGGGGGGGCCCGGTGGTAGGCGGGCCGGAGGGGGTTGGACCAGAAGGCGTGCTTCACGTCCGTGAGCAGGAGCTCCTGGTGTTGCTCCTCGTGGGCAATGCCCAGCTCCACGACGTCGAGGAGCGGCTCGGGGATCCCGCGCCCGAGCGCGGCGTCGAGGCGGTCGTCCACCTCGGCCCGGTAGCGGAGGACTTCCTTGAGCGCGGGCCGGGTGAGCAGGCCTCGCTCGGGGCGAGGCTGCCGCGGCCCGGCCGCCTCGTAGTAGGAGTTGAACAAGTACCCGAACGCCGGGTGAAAGGGGGGGCGCTCCGGCTCCAGCCGGGCGAGGACGAACGATTCGAAGAACCAGGTGGTATGGGCAAGGTGCCACTTGGCCGGGCTCGCGTCCGGCATCGACTGCACCTGCGCGTCCTCGGGCGAGAGCGGCTCGGCCAGCGACAGCGTCGCACCCCTCGTGAGGCGGAGCCGTTCCGAGAGGAGCGCGGCCCGCCCGCCCGCCGGCGTCGGTCCTGCTCGGGGAATCCGGCGAGCCTCCTCGGGCACGCCCTTCAACTCACGGCACCGGCGACTCCCCGCAACGCAAACGAGGGGCCTCCCAATCCGGCCGCCCCACCGGGTGTCAACGTTTTTTTTAATTCATCCGGCATTTCCGGGTAAAGCGGCGCGGATCTTAAGAAAGAAGTAGGCGACGTCGCGGAAGCCGTAGGCCATCCGCTTGATGACTTTGGTCTTGTTGTTGATGCCCTCGAGGACGCTGGTGTGCAGGGGCCAGTGGCAATGGGCCAGGATGCCGCCGCGGAATGCGGCGAGGTGCTTCGCGAACGCCACCAGCGGTTTGATGCGGCTTCGGATAGCCCGTAGATACCAGCTGCGCCAGAAGCGCTCGGCATGGGTGAGGTAGCGGTAGGCCCACAGGTGCTTCAGGTCATCGCGCAGCACGTAGACTTTGAAGAGCGCTCGGTTGGCAGCGAGGAGCTCCTTCAGCCGGACACGATCCTCAGGTCGTTCGACGTTTTCCCGGTTGCGGAGGAGGAGCCATCGGGCGCCCTTGACGATGCGTCGGGCGGGCCGGTTTCCGCGCCGGCGGTTGGCCTCGTCGACCCGCACTCGGTCGATGACTTCTCGGCCGTACTTGGCCACGACGTGGAAGAGGTCATAGACGATCTCGGCGCGTGGACAGTGCCGTCGGACCTCCGAGGCGTAGGCAGCGCTCATGTCCATGGCAACGGCCCGGAGCTGCTCGCAGCGCTCGGGGCCGAGCATCTCGAAGAAGGCTCGGACGCTATCGCGGTCCTTGCCACGCCCAACCCAGAGCACGCGCCTCCGGCGCGGCTCGACAACCACCGTGGCGTAGCGATGCCCTCGCTGGATGGCGAACTCGTCCATGGCGATGGCCTCGAGTCCCGAAAGGTCGGGCTCCCCCAGGCTCCGTTCCAGGTGGGCCTTGGCCAGGTCCTTCACCGTGTCCCAGGCAAGGCCGTAGAAGGATGCCACGTGCTTCATCGGTAGCACCTGGCACATCCGCACAACGCTTTCGGCGAGACGGCGCGTGACCCGAGCGTAGCGGTCGAGCCAGTTGAGCCGTTCCAGCTTCGGCCCACACCGGGGGCACGCCACCCGGCAACGTTGCACACGAAGGTACGTGTCGGCGTTCGAAGATGGGCAGGTCCCGCACCAGGCGCTCG
>Ga0335077_10013748_pt1 | contig 10115 bp, 10 predicted proteins | sample Lox_Sample_31_FD_207151 | JGI IMG/M metagenome (GOLD analysis project Ga0335077, IMG submission 207151) | Soil microbial communities from Loxahatchee National Wildlife Refuge, Florida, United States - Lox_Sample_3.1 | ecosystem: Environmental > Terrestrial > Soil > Wetlands | place: USA...
TGGCTTGAGCACGAAATCGGTGGCGCCGGCCTTCATCGATTCCACCGCCGTTTCGATGCTTCCGAAAGCCGTCATGATGATCACCGGCACCTGCCCATTTTGCCGGCGGATCAGCTCCAGGAACTGCAGGCCAGTCATATTGGGCAGCTTCAGATCGGTAAGCACCAGGTCGGCGCGGTCCACGATCTTCAAGCCATCCTCGGCGGTGGCCGCCTGGTCCACGTCGAATCCCGCGGAGGCGAGCTGCAATTGGATTACACGGCGGAGTTTGTCTTCGTCTTCGACCACCAGAATACGCTTTTTCATGCGGTGACAGATCCCGTGCCGGAAGGGGGCCTGGCTTGCAGTTCCAGTCCCTGACGCTCGCGGTTGGGCGGCTCCATGGGCAGAAGGACGTGGAAGATGCTGCCCTTTCCGGGTTCGCTTTCCACTGCTATCTTACCGCCGTGTTCATCCACGATTTTGGCTACGATGGCGAGACCCAGGCCCACGCCATCGGGCTTGGTGGTGAAGAAGGGATTGAAGACGGAATCCAGGTGCTGCGGATCTATTCCCACCCCGCGGTCGATGACTGCGACTTCTGCCATTCCGCCGGATGCCCGGGTCTTCACCGTGACGGTGCCGCCCGGAGCCGTGGCCTGCGCGGCGTTCAGCACCAGGTTGTAGAAGACCCGCTCCAGCAGTTCGGCGTCGAACGCAAACGGCGGCATCTCGAGCGCATAGTTCTTGTAGATGGCGATGGCCGGCGCCTCGCGCTCCACGAGCGAGATCGCGCGGTCGAGCGTCTGGGCCAGGTCGGCGGTCTCGAGTTGCAGCTTGAGCGGCCGCGCAAACTGCAGGAAACGCGTGATCAGGGAATTGCAGCGGTCCACTTCGGACTGGATGAAGCCGGCCATTTCCCGGGCGACTTCACTCTCGTTTCCCACGCTGCGGCTCAACATTTCCGATGACGCCTTGATGGTGCCGAGCGGATTTCGCAGTTCGTGCGCCAGTCCGGCGGACAGTTGTCCCAGGGCCGCCAGACGATCCGACCGGCGCACCGCTTCCTGCGCCTGCCGGATCTGTACGTTGGCTTCGGCGAGCTGCTCCGCGGCCTTGCGGTGCTTTTCGGATTGAATGCGCAGTTGCTCGGCCAGGACGCTCGCCAGGTTGCCCACCATCAGGAACAGGATGCCCCGCACCAGGTAGCTGGTGAAATCGTAATCCTCCGGGAGCTCACCTCGCAGATACACAAAAACCAGATAGGAATAGAAGGCAGCCGCGGAAAGGCCGGCGAAGAGCAGCGTCCCGAGTACACCGAGCGTGGTCGCGGCAGATAATACCGGCAGTACGAGGACCCACCAATAGCGATCGCTGAATCCCGATAGCCCAACGAAGAGCCACGCCAGCACCAGCTTGAGGATAAACCACACGATCCGCCATCCGCGTGAACCCAGGGCGGGGATCTTCGGCTCGAGCACCTGCACCAGCGCGAGAGCCACCAGCGGCGGCATGTCGTAAATGTCATGGTGTTGTGTGGTGTACGCGAGAATCGCAAACAGCGCCAGCCAGACCAGATCGTGAGGCTTGACCATCCGCAGCCAGCGAGTCACGGTTTGCCGCACGTGTGAATTATCCCAGTCGGGATTATGGCACATCGGCCGCTCTCACCGAGCGTTCGTCACCGGGGCCTCGTATTGGCTGGGCACGGACATTGGCCGGCGAACTGCTGTTTTGACAGTGGAGGAATAAAACGAATGCTTCACTGGTCACTCGTATTCCTGGTGCTGGCGATCGTAGCGGCGCTATTGGGTTTCGGCGGCATTGCAGGGGCGGCGGCGGGGATCGCCAAAATCCTGTTTATCGTCTTTCTGGTCATCTGGCTTCTGGCTCTGCTGGTAGGGCGACGGCCTATCTGAGGTCCAGACCGGGGAAAGGACTGCATCCTGTCGCGGCTTGTGCTCGATGCCGTCCGGCGCTGGTTCGACCGAGACCGGCGCCGGGCGGTGCACCAGGTGACTGGTAGCGCGAATAACCTGCAGACTCTCTGGCCCCCCTGCGGCGTATAATCGCTAGACCATGACCGATCCGTTCGACCTCGCGAGATTTGTCAGCGCCCAGCAGCCCGTCTTCGAGGACGTCCAGGAGGAACTCCGGCAGGGCCGCAAGACTTCCCATTGGATGTGGTTCGTGTTTCCTCAAGTCAAAGGCTTGGGTTACAGCCGGCTAGCTTACACATTCGGGATCGCGTCGCGCGCTGAAGCAGAAGCCTATCTCGCACATCCCGTCCTCGGTGCCCGTTTGATCGAATGTACGCAGTTGGTCAACCAACTCGAGGGTCGTTCCGCGGAGCAGATCTTTGGAAGCATCGACGCCCTGAAGTTCCGATCCTCTATGACTCTGTTCGCCGCCGTGACCGGGGATGGGAGCGTATTCGCAGACGCGCTTCGCAAGTATTTCGACGGCCAGCCCGACCGACTCACGATCGACCGCTTGTAATCGGGCACTTAGCCATCATCCGGCCTCCAGAACTTCCGTTGACTTAGTTTACAGGTTATACAAAGAGAGTTTTTCAACACCCTGGGACGTGCTAAGTTTAGATCCTAGGCCATGAATATCCTTTTCATCGGCGACATCTTCGGCGCCCCCGGCCGCCGGATTGTTGCCGATCATCTTCAGGACATCATTCAAACCAACCGCATTGATCTGGCCATTGCCAATGCGGAGAATGCGGCCGGCGGCTTCGGGATTACACCCGCGATCGCCGAGGATTTATTCGCAATGGGTCTGGATGTCCTGACCACCGGGAACCACGTTTGGGATAAACGCGACATTTACGACTATCTGGGAAGGCAACCGCGACTGATTCGTCCAGGCAACTACCCGGATGCTCCCGGAAGCGGAGTGGTGGTGTTTCAGACGCGCGGCGGCTTGGACTGCGCGGTGCTGAACCTACAGGGCCGCACCTACATGCCGGCAACGGACTGCCCGTTTCGCAAGGCCGACCAGATCCTGGACAGATTGGATGACTCGATTAAAGTAAGATTCCTGGATTTCCACGCGGAGGTCACCAGTGAAAAGATGGCCATGGGCTGGTACCTGGATGGCCGAATCTCCGCCATGATCGGGACCCACACGCACATACCTACCGCAGATACCCGCATCCTCCCCGGAGGGACCGCCTACCAGACGGATTGCGGCATGACGGGACCCTACCGGTCCGTAATCGGTGTGCAAGCCGACATCGTGATCCAGAGGTTTCTCACCGGATTGCCCGTGCGTCTGGAAGCTTCTCGCGAAGGGCCGGAGTTGCATTCCGTGATCATCGATGTGGACGAGGAAACCGGAAAGGCGCGCTCCATCCGCCGCCACACGGTGTGCGGAGATTGACCCGGATGAACTCGACCATCGCGATTCCGGATCCCAGCACCTTCTACATCGAAGAGATCGGTGCGCTCCTGTTCGGGTTGGTCTTTCTGTTTCTCTATCGCCAGTCCCGGGCCGTGTATTTCGGGCTTTGGGCCATTGGCTGGGTCCTTCGGTTCCTGGGTGCCATTTTCAGTTTCGAGTTGCTCCGCACCGGCGATGTCCGCTGGCTGGCGCCCTACGCCACCTTCGAGTTCGCATTTTTCATCGTGCTGATCTCCGCCGCGCGAGCGGGCTTCGCGTCCGATCTCAAAGACTGGCGTACGGCCCTGCGCCTGATCGCCATTCTGCCGATTTTCGTGGCCCTGGTATATGCCATCGGCAGCGTGGAAAGGCTCGCGGCCTATCACACGTCGCACGCGCTGGTGCTGGCTTTCGTCTACTTTTACAATTTCGTGCGCCTGCGGGGACAACCGCGCGTGGGAGGGCGTTTCTTCCGCTTCTCGCTGCTGGTGCTGGCCTCCGCTTTCGCGGTGCATTCCTTTTTGTTCCTCATCCTCTACAACCGCGGCGTCGCACCTACGTGGGTCCGCTACCTCTATGGCGAGACGCTCTACGAGTTCATCCTGCACTGCGCCCTGGCCTTTTCGGCGATGGCAATGTGGAGTGAAAGCCAGATCGACCGCATCAAGGAGCTCGCCTCTGAACTGGACCACGTGCGGCGGGAGACGCGCCATAGCCTCGACCTCGACCGGCTCACCGGCCTGCTCAACCAGTCGGCGCTCTCCACGCGCGTGGAGGAGTCCGGAGAATTCTCCGGGGTCGTGGTGGTTTGCGACATGGACAATTTCAAGGACATCAACGACCGCTTCGGACACCTCGTGGGCGATGAGATCCTTCGCAACATCGGCAACCTGCTGCAAAGCTCGATCCGCCACGAAGACGTGGCCTTCCGCTGGGGCGGCGACGAATTCGTCATCCTGTTTCAAAACCAGAGGGATGACATCGCCCGCAATCGCATGGCGGCAATCGAACAGCGGCTGAAGGAATTCCGCGTGCGCGGGTTCGGAGTGCTCCCCATTACGTTCAGTTGGGGCACCGCCGAGGGCCTGGGACGCAGCTTGCGCGAAGTGCTCGACGAAGCTGACCGCAAAATGTATATTCTGAAGCGCGCCCGGTCGGGTGAGGGCTCTTCGCGCGAGCGTCCGCGGGTGGTCTGAGACGCTGAGCGGACCCACCGTCTTCGCGAAATCTCCGGTACAGTGAAACGACATGGCACCAGGGTTGAGCGATCTGGCGAAGACTACTTTGTTGGTGGTGGGAGCTCTGTTTCCCATCGTGAATCCGATCGGCAACACGCCGATCTTTCTGACCTTGACGCGCGGCTTATCGAGCCGCGGCCGGGCGGTGCTGGCCCGGATGATCGCCCTGGATGGCCTCATCCTGATCCTGACCTCGATCTTCGTCGGGACCTATATCCTGGCCTTCTTCGGGATCTCGTTGCCCGTGGTGCAGGTCGGCGGAGGCCTGGTGGTCATTACGACCGGTTGGACGCTGCTCCGGGAGCCCGACCAGGACGATGCCGGCCAAAAGGACGGCAACCGGGAATGTAACGAGGCCGATTACGCCCGGCAGGCCTTCTATCCGCTTACGCTGCCCCTGACGGTCGGACCTGGTTCGATCTCGGTGGCGATCACAGTCGGCGCGAATCGTCCGGAAGGATCCGAGGCGCGATGGTCTTTGATCGGAGGCCTCGTCCTGGGCTCGGTTCTGATCGCGATCTCCATATACCTGAGTTACCGTTTCGCCGAGCGCCTCGGCCGCACGTTGGGAGATTCCGCGATGAACGTCGTCATCCGCCTTTCTTCGTTCATCCTGGTATGCATCGGCGTGCAGATTCTCTGGAACGGCCTCAGCACCTTATTGCGCACAGTTGCACACTAGCCCGATGACGTGGCGCGGGCACTCCTGCCCCGGCTGCCAAGGGTTTTCGAGACTGCCGCGCTCACTGCGCATGCGCCGGAATCACGCCAGAAACCGCTGGATAAACGCGAGATTCCTGCGGGTCTGCTCGACGCACAATTCGGGGGTATCGTGCGGCGTCTCAAAAGCGAGCCAGCCCTGATAGCCGCTGGCCTTGATTGCGGGCAGTCCCTTCGTCCAGTCGATGAGGCCTGGCTCTTCGAGCAAGGGAATCCTGCCGTTCTTCAGGTGCTGTTGGCAGATCAGGTCGCCCAAGGTCTCGATCCCTTTCAATCCCTCGGTCGGGTGGGCCATGCTGTCCACGCCGTGCGCGTCCCAGTAGATGCGGATGGCGGGGTGCGCGACCAACGCCATCAGCTTGCGGTGCTCTTCGAGGCTCAGCGAAAGTTCGAGGCCGAGAACGGCACCGACATCGCGGGCGGCGGGCGCGAGTTTCTGGAGCAACTCGACGACCAGGCCGTAGGAGGCTTCGTCGTCCATCTTCGGGCAGTCCTGGCGGAACGCGGGCACCAACACCACGCCAGCGCCCAGGATTTCCGCGCCGATGATGGCCTTGCGGATCGACTCCTCGGCGGTCGACGGCTTGGCGAGCGACGCACCCGGCGCCATGACGCCGCCCATCGAAACGGTGCGAATATTCCAGCGCATCGATTCCCGCTTATAAGTGAGAGCGGTTTCACGATCCCACAGCCTGGAGCGCACGGTTTGGACCTCCACGCCGGAGACGCCGCCAATGCCGGCCGCAAGCTCGTACACGGTCGGCGACGACTGTTTCAGCATGTTGCCTTCGCGGTGCGCAATCTTGATGGGAGCGCGTTCGGAATCGGCGGCAATGGCCGATGCTGCCGCGGAAAGCGAGGCGAGTAGAAACTGGCGGCGATCCGTCATGATGGCCCTATTAGATCACTTCGGGAACGCGTTCGGGCGGGCCGCCACCTTGCCTTGGCCGGTTTGACAAGCACTCTCGCGGGAGAGAGAATTGAAGCGTTTACATTCAGGAGGGGTGGATGTCTGTGGCTCGCCCGGCTGCGTACTGCCTTGCTGCCTGTCTGGTGTGGGGACACGCAACCGTCGCGCGCGCCGATGACTACCTCGCCGGCTATTCCGTACTCCAGGAGAACGGCACAGCGAGTTCGGCCGCCTTCCCATTTCCGAACGAATGGACGGCCGCGACCATAACGCCAGTGGATTTAGCGTGTGGCTGGCCGGGGGCGGAGTGAAGGGCGGCACCATCGTGGGCGCCACCGATCAGTACGGATATCGCGCAGTCGAGAACCCGAAGACGGTTTACGATCTGCATGCTACTATTTTGCGTTTGGTCGGCTTGGATTTCGAAAAGCTGACGTACCGATTCAACGGCCGGGACATGCGTTTGACCGACGTGCACGGACGTCTGATTCCGGAGGTCCTGGCATGATGGCGGCAAGCGCTCGCTTGCGGCCGCGGCTCTGTGTGGATTGCGGAGCCGCGAATCCGATCCACCACGGCAGGCGAAACCGCCTGCCCCACCTATTGAAGCGCAGGACTTGTTTGGTGGCGCAGGCGGTTTCGCCTGCGTGCTTTCGATTGGTTCACACTGCCTCCGGGAAGTGTCGGGTCACCCCAACGAGTTTAAGGAGTTAAATCAATGAGCAAAATCAGCCGGCGGGACATATTGACAGCGCTGGGGGCGGCGCCAATCCTGCAAACGGCTCTTGCCTCTCAAGCAGCGGCCGCCGAGGATGCGCCGCTCAATGCCGTGGCCGGGGGCGATCGTGTGACGATTCTCCCGGGAAAGACCTACCTTCGCGGATGGGCGGGGTACGGCGCGCCGCCGCATCCGGAACGGCCTCGCGGGCCGCAGGCTGATCCCCCGCCTGCTCCGCCCACAGGCCCGGCATCGACCGTGGTGTGGAGCAAGGAATCCGGGCCGGGAGACGTGGCCTTCGAGAATCCGAGGGAACTCATTACCACCGCATCGTTCTCGAAACCCGGTCCATATGTTCTGAAGCTGACCGCGGACAACGGTCAGTCCAAAATGTCGTCCACGCTGAATGTGCACGTGGAAACTCCGCCGCCCGCAAAACAGCTTGAGGCAGTCTACGCGCGGAATTTCAAGATCAACAGCAAATTCTGGAATCCGCGCGTGAAGGCGCTGATCGCGGACTGGATCCCGCACTGCATCGACATCATCAGTCGCAGCGACGTGAGGCTGGGACCGGGCGGCATCGACAATTTCGTCGAGGCAGGCAAGAAGCTGCGCGGCGAGCCCGCCGGCTATCACAAGGGGTACGTGTTTTCGAATGCCTGGGTGCACCAGACCGTCGAAAGCATGAGCATCGCGCTGATGATCGACCCTCAAGGCGATCCGGACATTCTCCGCGCGCACGAGAAATTCCGCGCCACCCTGGACGACTGGATTCCCAGGATCCTCGCGGCGCAGGAGCCCGATGGCTACCTCCAGACTGCGTTTACGCTGGATCGCGTCAGCGCTCGCGGCACCGTCATCGAGAGCAGCAAATTCGGGCACTGGGACCCCGCGCACCGCGGCGACCACGAAGGTTATACCGCCGGCTACTTCCTGGAATCGGCCATCAATCACTACCAGATGACCAATCAGAAGGATGCCCGGCTTTACAATGCCGCCAAGAAGCTGGCGGACTGCTGGTCGAGCCACCTCGGCCCCGCGCCGAAAAAGCCGTGGTACGACGGGCACCAGGAGATGGAGCAGGCCCTGGTGCGCTTCGGCCGCTTCGTCAACGATGTGGAAGGCGGAGGCAAGGGCGACAAGTACATTCAGACCGCCAAGTTCCTGCTCGACTGCCGGTACACTGCGGCGGTGAGTCCGCAGCGCGATCGCCAGGAGTACGACCAGAGCCACCTGCCTGTGACGCAGCAGTACGAAGCGGTGGGCCACGCCGTCCGCGCGGCTTACACCTATTCCGGCATGGCGGATGTGGCGGTGGAGACGCACGATCCCGACTACCAGAGCGCGGTCCGTTCCCTGTGGGACAACATCGTCAACAAGAAATACTACCTGACGGGCGGGATCGGGAGCGGCGAGACATCCGAGGGATTCGGCCCCAACTACTCGCTGCGCAACAACGCCTACTGCGAGTCGTGTTCAAGCTGCGGGATGATCTTCTTCCACTGGAAGATGAACCTGGCCTATCACGACGCGCGGTACGTGGACAACTACGAGGAGACGATGTACAACGCTCTCCTCGGATCGACCGATCTGGAAGGCCGCAAATACTACTACACCAATCCGCTGGATGCCTCAATGGGGCGCAATCTCTGGCACACCTGCCCGTGCTGCGTGGGCAACATTCCGCGAACGTTGCTGATGGCGCCTACCTGGGCCTACGCCAAGTCGGCTGACGGCGTGTACGTCAACCTGTACGTCGGCAGCACCATCACGCTGGACAACGCAGCCGGAACGGAAATCGAGATGGTGCAGGACACCGATTATCCGTGGAGCGGGAAGATCGCCCTTACGGTGAATCCCAAAGCGCGCAAAACATTTGCGCTGCGGCTGCGCGTTCCGAACCGCACCACCAGCGCGCTCTATGCGCCCACGCCGGAAGTGAACGGTATCGTTTCCCTGGCGGTGAACGGCAAAGCGGTGAAGCCCCAGATCGAGAAGGGCTACGCCGTGATCACGCGCGAATGGAAGGCCGGAGACAAAGTCGAGATGGAATTGCCGATGAAGCCGCAGCGGATCACGCCTGTGGAACAGGTCGCGGCGCTGCACGGCAAGACGGCCCTTCGCTACGGTCCGTTGATTTACAACCTCGAAAAAGTAGACCAGGATATCAACAAGGCAGTCGGCCCGGACTCGCCGCTGACCACCGAGTGGCGCCGCGATCTGTTGGGCGGCGTGACGGTGATTCGCGGCAAGTTCGCCGATGGGAGCGAACTGCTGGCGGTGCCGAACTACGCGCGCCTGAATCGCGATCCCGAACTGCCGCCGGAGGCAGGACCACTCGCCGCGAGCCCGGATCTCTACCTGGGGAACGGGCCGCTTCCGCCGGAGGTGGCGCAGGCGGTCGCACAGCCGGGTCCGCGGGGCCGGCGGACGCCGAGGTCGATCGTGTGGATCGAGCGGGCATGAATCGCCGGGCGTTCGTACAAACGCTCACCGCCGGAGCCGCGCTGATGGCCCAATCTTCGAACGCCGGCCCGGGCCCTACCCGCTTGGCGGCCTTTGACTACGACGGCGTCCGCCTGCGCGACAGCCGCTGGAGCCGGCAAGTGGAGGCCGCTCGCGAGTTCTACCTCGGCCTGCCGAACGATGACATCCTTCACGGATTCCGAAAGGCCGCCGGAATGCCGGCTCCGGGCAAGCCTCTGGGCGGTTGGTGCCGCGAGAACAGCTCCACGGTCTTCGGCCAGTGGCTAAGCGGATTCGCGCGCCTCCATCGCGCGACCGGCGACGCCGCGGTGCGCGAGAAAGCCTCGGGCCTGATGACCGAATGGGCCAAGACGTTCGGAACGGATGGCAACTGCCGCATGCGCCATTACGCTTTCGACAAGCTGGCCGGCGGCCTTGTGGACATGCATCTGTATGCAGGACATGCCGACGCTCTCCCGTTTCTCGAGAAAGTCTCCGCCTATGCGCAACGCTCGTTCGAGCGCGTGCCGCGAACCGTGACGCCCAGCCACAACACCGAGTATTACGGTCTTCCGCAGGAATGGTACACCCTCGCCGAGAATCAATACCGCGCCTGGCAGGCCACGCGCAATGAGGCGTATCGCAAGTTCGCGGAGGTCTGGCACTATCCGCAGTATTGGAACAAGTTCGCCGA
>Ga0335077_10013749_pt1 | contig 10115 bp, 9 predicted proteins | sample Lox_Sample_31_FD_207151 | JGI IMG/M metagenome (GOLD analysis project Ga0335077, IMG submission 207151) | Soil microbial communities from Loxahatchee National Wildlife Refuge, Florida, United States - Lox_Sample_3.1 | ecosystem: Environmental > Terrestrial > Soil > Wetlands | place: USA: Florida...
CCGGAACGCCCCATACCAACAAGCTCTCTCGCTTGCGGATCGCTTGTCCGAGCTTCGACAATTCTGTCTGTCGGCCAACAAAAATAGCAGCGTCAGAGTTAATCCAAAGCCGCGCCGTACTCATGGCTCCTATCCCAAGAAGCGGACTTCACACTTAGGCTTCCTCCGCATTCCCGGCCCTCCTCCTAAGTCTTCGCAGGCTCCTGATGCACGTACTTCACGACTTCTACGTCCGACATTGCCATCAATCCCTCATCCACCATTCCGTCGAGAACTGGAATCAACTTGGCGATCTTCTCTTCCACGTCCACAATGCTGACCATCACAGGCGCATCGTGCGAGATCGAAAACAAGTGCGACCGCCGGATCAGCGTGCTAGCCCCGTACCCCTCGATCCCCCGATAGACCGTCGCTCCCGCGATATCCATCTCTCTGCATTTCTCGACGATGGCTCGATATAAGGGTTTCCCTTTCCATTTGTCGTCCTCTCCGAAATGAATCCGGAGCATCTTTGCTTTGCCCTCAAGCTTCATGCCCGCTGCTCCTTCCGGCGCTCTTCAGCGATGTAGTCGTGCGTGTACTTGATGACGTCCACGTTCGACATCACCACGAGCCCTTGTTGCACCATTTCGTCAAGGATCGGTGTGATCTTTCTGAGTTTTTCCTCGGTATCGACGACGGAAAGCATGATTGGACAATCATGGGACAGATTCAGTGCCGAGCCTTTGTGCATGCGCTTGTTTGCCCCGTACCCCAGAATGCCCTTGTATACGGTGACCCCGGCGATGTCATTGGTTCGCAGGCTTTCGACAATCGCTTTGTAAAGCGGCTTATCTTTCCAGCGGTCGCTCTCTCCTACGTAAATCCGCATCAACTTGGCCTTGCCTTCGCTCTTCAGAGGATGGGACTCCCCTCGGTGCTCGGCTTTTTTTTCCACCTCGGCCGGTTTCACGACCGTGGTGTCCTGCACTTCAATGAGCCCGGTCCCAGCCATTTCATGCAGCTTGGGAAGCAGTTCGTCCACTTTTTCCGGTGTCTCGATGAATTCGATTTTGACAGGCAGATTCTCCGTCAACCGCAGAATCCGGGTGCTGTGCAAGTGATGGTCGGCTCCAAAGCCCGCCATGCCCCGAACGACATTGGCTCCCGAGACGGCGTGGTAGAACAGAAAATCCAGAATTGCTGCGTACGTGCTGGTCCCGTGATACTGATGATCTTCTCCTACGTAGACGATGACTTTCCTGGCTGGCCCCGTTTTCAGCATGGCGTCTCCTCTCCCGGAATACCCCGCTGGGATACCAAAAACTCCGCCGCGCGCCCCAGTACGCCGCCGCCGGCATGGATTCCTTGCCGAGCATGTTCCGCGTACTCCTCCAGGTCGTGCTGGAGATCGCTCGCGGTCCGCGCCAGCAGGTGCACAACCACCTGGCGCTCCGACGCCGGCAGCATCTCGTAGACTCGGCGCGCATGGCGTAGGCATAAGGCTCCGTGCGCCCGCATCCAATCGAGAAACACAGGCTCGCGCATCTTCTCGACGAGCGCCCGCAGCTTTCCCGCTTCTTCCTCTTGTAATTGATTACAAAAATCGCAGCGATTCACCGCACGCTGGGAAGCCTCGACCTTCCGCGCGCCGAGGGCTTGCAGAAAAACAGCAGCGGCGGTCGCTGCGGGCGCCGACCGGGCCAGTGCCCATGCATGAAAGTTGCAGAGGTGCGCCGCGCGAGGAATTTCGGTCGCTTCGATCAGCTGTGTCTGATGATGCCGCAGTACCGTGCAGACCGGGCAGGCACCCCGTGCGGCGGCTTCCATAATCTCGCGTTTTCGTGCTGGTTTTGCCCCGTTCATGCCGTCAGCCTCCCCGCGATGACCCCGAGCCACACCGCCAGAAACCCGATAAGCACGCTCAATCCGACATACAGAAAGCTGATCGAGTAGTTCCCATCCTGCACCACTCGAAAAGTCTCGTACTCAAACGAAGAGAACGTCGTATACGCCCCGAGAAATCCAATCGGGATCAAGTAACGCCAGTTCGCATTCCAATGGGTCTTCTCCGCCAGCAGCGTAAGAATGAAGCCGATCAAAAAGGATCCCGTGCAGTTGATGACAAACGTGCCGTACGGAAAACGGGCACCCAGCTTTGCTCCGATGTATCCGCCGACCCAGAAACGTGCGATCGCTCCAAGGAATCCTCCGACTCCCACAACCAGGTATTTGCCCATTAAACCTCAACTTTCCCTCACTCCTTGCCCCTACCGGTTCCTTTTCCACCGCACCCCTCAATCGCTCGCAACTGCAGGGAGTCTGGACTCCGCGACCGGGAGGTTTCCGCCGAGCCGCTGCAGGTCGGAAAGTAGTGCGTGCTCCTCTGCGCTACCGAGCTTCCCCGCCGCCTGCGCACGCTCCGCCAGCGCGCGATAGCCGTCAGCGAAGGAAGAGAATTTCCGTTCCAGCTGCTGCAGCACCGCATCGCACCAATCCCGAAAAACGTGGCAGTACACCCCGAGCGTGTCATGCAACGGTTGTTCGAGACGAGACCGTAGTGCGTGCCGCACGGCGGCGCGCGCCGCTTTCCCGAATAGGCGGCTCCACCTCGGACGCGACATACGCAACTCGCGTGGCGCGAAGTCAAAGACAGGCATCGCGCGGATCGCGGACATGAACTCATCTTCAGCAGGCCCGTGAGGCAGCTGTAGCGCCGTTGCCGCGTGGCTCAACTCACTGTGCAAGTCTCGCGCGAGCGCTTCCAATCGCTGACGCTGCACTTTGGCCTGCTCATGCACGTTTCGAAGAATGGATTCGAAGACCACGAATTCATGGTGATCGCCGGTTTCATCTCTTTCCCAGGCTTCGCTCAAACTATCCCCGGCTTTTTCGAGGAACCACCCCACGGCGCGCTCGACAACCATAATGTCGCGTTCCACCTGCGTCCGGGTCTCTGTGATGCGGCCCGTTGCCCGTCTCAACCGCGCCTCCACTTCGCGCAGCTCCTCCGGATCCGTTCCCGCGAGCCCTCGGCTTCTGCGCACTCGCAGACTCAGCGCTGCGGCCACCGAATCGCGAAGCGCACCAACTTTTCGTTTGATCGAAAGTGATTTCAGGTCCTGGCTCTTCGCGAAGAGCGGATGAATTTCCGACTCGAACCACTTGGCCAGCAGCGCGCGGTGGCCCATCAGCGCACTCACGGGGTACACGGGAACCTCAACTCCACATTCCCGGCTCAGATGATCTCTGACATAGTCCACCATGTGCTGCACTTCCGCATCCGACAACAAATCCGCTTTGCTTAGCAGCACCTGGACGGGAATTCCCGCTTCCCGCAGCGTATCTATGGTTCGTAGATCCTCTGGCGTCAGTGTTGACCCAGCGTCAACTAACACCACCCCTAGATCACACTTCGGCAGATAAGCGAGAGTTTCCGAAGCTCCCGTCGTCGCGAGCGACCCAAGGCCCGGGGTATCCACAAGAGTCACGCCCTCGCCGAGCCGCGGAGCGGGCAGATCGATGACGATTCGGGCCACCCGTTTTTCGTTGTGCGGGTTGGCCTTCTCGCTTGCAAATTCGATTAACCGGCTGACTTCAAATTTCTGTGCGGAACGCTCCGCAAACGCTACCCACAGCTGCGCCACCGAACCATAGCGGATGCGGGTAGGCACGGCAGTGATCGGTGTAACCCCGACCGGCAGAATGTCCTGTCCAAGAATGACATTCAGAAGGGAAGATTTCCCCGCACTGACCCGGCCGAACACCGCAACTTCGAGTGTCTGGTCTTCCAGACGGTCGAGAATCCCTGCCAACGGACCGCGGAATTCGACCAAGCCGCGTTCGGTCACCACGCGCTCGACCGTTGCGAGGACTTGCAATTCGTCCGAGGTTTGCTCCAACCGCGCAAGCCGGTTCTTCAGATCCTGCCCCGCACCCATCAGCAAATACTGGTTCAAGCGCGCAACTAGCCCGCGAAGCTCGCCACTGATTCCTTCCAGCTCCGTAGCCAACTCCGGCGGCACTTCCCCATAACCTCTCATGTAGCTCGGCCGCAATTCCTCGACGGCGATGTCGATTACCGTCAAAGACGTGTACACGGCGCGACTCGAAGGGATCCAAGCCTCGGGGCGAGCGATTCCCTGACCGTCCAGCACGCGGACGAGTTGTGCCCGGATCCGGGCCAGGTAATCTTCAATCGTCCGCCGCTGGGTGGAGGCGATGTCTTCTACATACTTCGGGAAAGCGGCCTTTGAGGAAGCGGAGCTGAGAATTCCCTCAATCTCACCGATGACCTTGTCGATATATTGGCAGGTGACGCTGAGTCGCCGCGCCTGATGCTCGTTCAGGCTCGCAGGAGAGTTGTAATCTCCAGAAGTCATTCCGCCCCACAGTCCGAGCGACGTCGTGCAGGGAACTCCTCGGCGTTCACTCAGTGCTTGATTGACTTCCAGGATTTCTCTGCGGGGGGATAAGCTCTTTTACAAATGAATCCACCAAGCAGGAAAACCTGGTAGGAGTCATTTGCCCTATGGGCGGTTAAAGGTGAACTCCAACACCCAACATCCTAAATCTACAGGACCCTGTTTTCGGGGTCAAGCGCTTCGCCACTGCGATTCATCCGGTCACGACCTCCCGAATCGCGGTTGCACGTTACGATGGCCTGTGAGCAGCGTCAGCGCCTGCTTGGGAGCCTGCCACTCCTCCTCTGTGATTAGATCGCTGCGGCGCCCCTCGTGCTTCAGCGCATAACGTTGGAGATTCTCCGCCACCCTTCGGAAGACTTCACTCTCCCGCAAGAGCAGCTCCCTGCCGGCCGAACTATCGTGCAGCGCCAGCAGGACGGCCTCGAGATGCGTGAGGCACAGGCGCTTCCCCGTTCCGCCCCCATTTCCTCCGGCTTGCAGGTGTCCCACCAACTGCCGCACGGCCTTCTGCTCCGCATGTAGAGCCTTCTGGCACGCGAGACAGGTTTCGTGCGCGGGCAGGGGCGGACCGGCCACGCCACTCGACGCATGTTTCGGGGCTTCGCCTTCCGCCAGCCGACGCAGGTCCTCGCTGAACCGGAAGAGAACCTGTGGATAGGCACTGCAGATTCCTTGCGGCGAAGCGAGATTCGCGTACTGCCAGGTGTGCATGGGACAGAATCCGCCGGCATCCGCATGCGCGCGCTGCACGTCAGCAGAGACATACAATTCATACTGGTAGGTGCGCAGAAAGTCGAAAACTCCATCCACGATGCGATCGCACACGGCGCAGGTCACGCGCAACACAGAGCTTCCCGAAACAGACGGCCGAGGGGCGTGGGATGACCGGTTCGATTCGCCGGACCCGGCTTCCCGTTCAATCTCGCCGCGCAAGTCCGCAATGCGCGCCAGCAATTCTTCGCGCCGCCCCACCGCGCGCACGCGCAGAAGTTCGGTCGCGCGGTCACACGCCTGCAGCAGGGAATCCGCCTGTTTTTGCGAAGTGATGTAGTTCACCAGGCCGGTCTCGAGTTCCGGCACGCCACTGTCTCTGAGCTTCGCGGCATCGGAAGTCATCCTGGCCTCCAGCGCGTTCCGCGCGGATAGCGCATGAACGCGCACGGATGCGTCCCCTAATTCTTCTTGTGCTTTTATTTTTACGAAGGTAATCACGCGTTCACGGTCGGCGCTCGACACGAGGTCCATCTTGTTCACGACGAGAAACATCTGCCGCACTGCAGAGCGGCACTGTCGCAGATAGCCCAGTTCTCCTTCGGTCAGCGGTGCATCGCAGCTCGTCACGAAGACGATGGCATCTGCGTTCGGCAGGAAATTCAACGTCGTCGCAGTGTTTTCGCGCACCGCCGAGCCGAGCCCGGGCGTGTCTACGAAGAAAAATCCCCGCTGCAGAATCTCCACGGGAACCTGGACTTCCGCCATCTCGATACGGTTGCGGTTGCCGGGATTCATTCGTTCGGTTACAAAGTCCGCGAGCTCGTGAATTCCAATCTCGGTCGTCAAATTGCTCCCCGCGATGCGCAGCACCACGCGCTCTCGGCTCCCGTAACTTACCGCGGTAATCGCCGAAGTGACGGGAACGATTCCTGACGGCAGGTAGTCCTTTCCGAGAACCGCGTTCATCAGCGTGCTCTTTCCCCGGCTGAACTGACCGACCACCGTCAAATAAAAGCGGTCCTCCGCTAATTTCTTCGTAAGGTCCGAAATCTGGCGCTCCAGCGCTTGGTGCTTCGTCTGATAGGCATCTGCATGCATTTCCCGGAGGATCTGTGCCAGCTCGTGCTTCCGCCGTTCGTACCCGGCAAGCACCTTAACCGCGTCCTCGTGCTCCTCTCCCTCTCGTCCTCGAACCTCTTCCTCATTGACCATGGCACTTACTCCCCACAAGACCGGACTTCTCCGCTTGCGAGCGCACGTGTTCCAGAATTCGCAGAACCGAATCCGCCAGCGGTACGCCCTGCACAATTTGCCGCCGGTCCGTAATGGCCGCTGCAATGACCTCCCGGACTGCGGAGTAATTTCTCCGCAGGCAGTCTTCAATGTGCAACTGCGAAAACCACGACGCACGTTCGAGAGCTTGAATCAGAAGACGTGTCGCTGCTACTTTCTCGCTCCCCGGTGCACTGTCCACCGCGATCTCCGCGGCGAGAACCGCAAGTTCCCTTTCGCGGTCATGCAGCAAGGGCCGTAGCGCGTCCCAGTCGGCTGAAGTCAACCGCAAATCGGAAAGGATCCGCACCACAGATCGTCTTCTCAATCGTTCTGACGGTTTTTCGGGCTGCTCAGCATCGGGAGGCTGCGCGGCCCTGAGCAGGACTGGCTTGACTCTTTCCGCGATTCGGCGAAGTGCTTCTTCTGCTGCCGGACGGCATACGTCGTCACCCAGGGCGCGAACGAAAATGTTCGCGGATTCGAGGCGTTCAAACTTGCCCAGGGTTTCGATGACACCAGCAAGCATTCTCTCTTCCGCCAATCCGCAAAGAAGCGCATACACGTCGTCCGTTGGCCATTGAACCAGCGCCCTCGCCGCCGTGTTTTCGACGGCTTCCTCGCCAAAGCGAATCTCGAAGTCTGGAATGATTCGCTTCCGCGACAGATACTCGACAAGGACCTCTTTGGCCCCAAGCTCTGCGAGGGCTTCCACGGCCCGCTGCCTCGGCTGAAAAATGCTGCGCGGCTGGCCGTTCAGCAAATAGTCGCGGAGCGGAGCGATGGCGCGCGGACCACAGCCCACCAGCAGAGAAACCGTCAGATCGCCGCTGCGCAACGATTCGAGGTCGCCAACGAACGAACGGATCTCGTCGTCCGAGCAATTACTTCCCGGTCCCGAGGAATATGCCGCGCCCATGTGGCTACCCCTCAGGATGCCTTTGCCCGCGCCGCAGACCGCCGATACACCGATCGCCCCGCGTAGACCGCGCTCTTACCCAGTTCCTTTTCAATTTCCAAAAGCCGGTTGTACTTCGCGATTCGTTCTCCGCGGCAGGCGGAACCGCTCTTGATCTGGCCCGCCCCGGTTGCGACTGCTAGGTCAGCTATCGTTGTGTCGTCGGTTTCACCCGAGCGGTGCGAAATGACGCAGCCATACTCGAGCGCCTTGGCCAGCTCAATGCAACGCAGCGTCTCCGTCAGCGTTCCAATCTGGTTTAACTTGATGAGGATCGAATTCGCTACTTTCTTCGCTGCACCTTCCGCAAGGATTGCTGTGTTGGTTACAAAAATGTCGTCTCCCACAAGCTGGATTCTGCCGCCAAGCATTGCCGTCAGATCGATCCACCCGGCCCAGTCATCTTCCGCCAGCCCATCTTCGAGCGATAGGATGGCCGGATAGCGCTCGATCCACTCTTCCCAGAGTCCCACCATTTCTTCCGAACTCTTGCGCGCTCCATTCGATTTGTGGAACACGTAAGTCCCGTTTTCATAGAATTCGCTCGCTGCCGGGTCCAGGTGGATCGCAATCTCCTCACCGGCCTTGTAACCCGCCTTTCCGATGGCCGCAAGAAGCAGTTCCATTGCCTCGACATTCGATCGCAGCTTGGGGGCGAATCCGCCTTCATCACCAACCGCCGTCGAATAGCCCGACGCGTGCAACAGCTCTCGCAGGGCGTGAAACGTCTCGACACCGGCCCTCAGCGCCTCCCCGAAGCTCGGCGCCCCGACCGGAGCGACCATGAACTCCTGAAAATCGACATTGTTGTCTGCATGCCGTCCCCCGTTTAGCACATTCATCGTGGGCAGCGGCAAAATGTACGTGCTCGATTCGTTGAGGTGCCTGTAGAGTGGCACGCCCTTCTCCTGAGCGATGGCGCGCGCCACGGCTAGCGATACGCCAAGGATGGCGTTTGCACCGAGCTTCGATTTATTGGGAGTTCCATCCAACTCCACGAGACCATCGTCCAGCGCCTCTTGGTGCACCGTACCAAGGCCCTTGACGTACGGAGCGATGATCTCCCGCACGTTAGCCACCGCCTTCCGCACTCCTTTGCCCCCATAACGTCTCTTGTCCCCATCTCGCAGCTCCACCGCTTCGCGTTTGCCCGTCGATGCTCCCGACGGGATTTTCGCCATGCCCACGGCTCCGCTTTCCAGTTCCGCCGTCACCTGGATGGTGGGATTCCCACGCGAATCCAGGATTTCCAGTGCGTCAATTTCCTTAATCCTAGACATGACTTTTCTCTCCTATGGACTTCAGTACCCCTCCGGATCTGAGGACCCGGATCAAGAATTCCTTTGTCTCTTCGGACACCGGCATCGCGCGGATCCTTTCCGCCGTTTTCTTAACAGGATAGTTGCGACTCTTCAGTGTCACCGACCCCTTCTCCCAAACCGCGTACCTCGCAGCGGGACTCCCCGTCTTGGGCTGCCCAAGACTTCCAGGATTCAAAATGACTTGGTCCCCCACCTGTGAGGTGAACGGAATATGGGTGTGCCCTACCAGGAGAAAATCCGTTCCAGCCACCGAAGCCTCCATTTCCCAGGCGTGTGCGTCGGGCGGATGGTAAACGTGAAGAGGATCGGAAGGCGCGGCGTGGCAAGCGTAGAAGGTCCACCTGCCGCGCCGCACCCAGCGGTAATGCGGCAACTCCGCGAGATATGCCTTGTCTTCCGGGCTCAAAACTGAGGCCGTGTATTCTCGAGTCTCTTCCGCGGCTCGCCGGAAGGCAGGTGAGCATCGTGGGTCGCGATCAAAAGCCACCGCGTCATCGTGATTTCCACGCACGACCAGCGTTGCCTTGCTGCGAACGAAGTCAATTACTTCCGCCGGTTGTGGGCCGTAGTTCACAAGATCCCCGAGCACCCAGAGCTCATCGTAGTCATCGGGCACGGCCTTCAGCGCCTCGAAGTTTCCATGAATGTCGGAAATGACGAGTATCTTGGGAATCTCGCTCTTGCGGCCAGCGCTGTCGCCATCTCCCATTCGTTTGTTCCATGCGTCCGCCATATCGCGCTCCGTTTTTCTAGCAGGCGAGGGGTCTTGTCTGCGGCGGAACGGAAGTTCCGTCCAGGGATGCACTCTCCGGGAGGTGCCCCGTCCGCAGCAGGGTCACGAGGTCCTTTCGGATTCCTTCCTCTACGGGCATCGCCTCCACCTTGGCGACGGTGATTTCGAGGGCATAGGCGGTCTGACGCAGGCTCAGGTTTCCGTCCTCCCAGACCGCGTAGGATGCCAGCCCATTTCGGATCTTTGGCTGCCCCAAGCTTCCGGGGTTGACCACGAGGCAGTGGCCGAATTTTTTCAAAAAAGGCGTGTGCGTATGACCGACCAGAAGGATGTCGGCGTGAAGGCGCTCGCATTCCTGCCGCCATCGCGGCGAGTCACCAGGCGCGTATCCAAACAGGGGATCGGAAGGCAGTGCGTGGCACAGCCAGAATCGCGTTTGGTCTATTTGCAATTCGACCTGCAGCGGCAAACCGCCCAGATATCCCCGGTCCGCTGGTGCTAGGCGGTTCTCCGTAAATCGTCTCGTGGCTTCCGCCAGTTCGCGAAAGCGCCCCACACATCGCGGGTCATCTCCATACGCGACGGCGTGGTCGTGATTGCCCCGTACAACCTGCGAAGCCTGATCGCGCACAAACTCCACGACCTCCCTCGGATTCGGCCCGTAGTTAACCAAGTCTCCGAGAACCCAGAGCTGGTCGTAGTCATCCGGA
>Ga0335077_10013753_pt1 | contig 10113 bp, 6 predicted proteins | sample Lox_Sample_31_FD_207151 | JGI IMG/M metagenome (GOLD analysis project Ga0335077, IMG submission 207151) | Soil microbial communities from Loxahatchee National Wildlife Refuge, Florida, United States - Lox_Sample_3.1 | ecosystem: Environmental > Terrestrial > Soil > Wetlands | place: USA: Florida...
GCTTTGGCTGTTCTGGGTAGCCCCGCTCATCGGCGGCGTGCTGGGCGGCGCCATCTACCGCTTCCTGTTCGGCGAAGGCGACTGATCGCTGCGGTTAAAAAACCGGCGCTGAGTTGCCCGAGTCTCGCAGCTTCACTTTCTGTACCTCCTGTGACGCCGGCACCCGCCGAAGTCAACTGAAGTGTCTACGCGAGCTTTCTGCCGGATTGCTTCACGCCACTTTGCCCGGGCGGCGCAAGCACGCGGTTTCCCTCCGAGCCTTGGCGGAGCGTCATCCGGCAGCTAACCTCCGCCGTTCTGGACCCTTGCGGATGAAAGTCTTTTCACACTAGACCGGCAGCCAGAAGATGTGTAGACTTGCTCGCTCTTTCGCAAGTTGAGAGGGAATCCAGACGCGGCACGATCGGTACGTACTTCCCGATTTTCAACCGGAGGCGCAGATGAACCCAGGGCGCATTCTTGTGGTCTCGCAGTCGCCAGCCAGCCGCTCGAAAAGGAGGCTGCTTTCGGTCCGGTCCCTGAGTCTGCTCGTGATGGCAATTCTGCTCGCCATGCAACTGACCGCTTCGGCACAAACCTGGCAGACGCTGGTGAACCCACCTCCCGTGCCGGAAATCATTGACCCTGTCTATAACTACGATCTCGGTCCCGGCGGCGCTTCCAACCCCATGCTGCTCACCGACGGCAGCGTGATTATTCGGAACGAAAACTACTTCTTCTCCGACTCGAGCGTGCTCAAACTCACTCCCGACATCAACGGCAGCTACGTCAATGGCACCTGGTCGGAGTTGTCGCCTATGCCCTATGTCGCGTCAGCCAGCGCCCAGGCGGTGCTGGCTGACGGGCGGGTCATTTTTGAAGGCGGAGAATTCAGCGGCTACGAAAACTACTTCACTCTTACCAACCAGGGCGCAATTTACGACCCTGTAGCCGATTCCTGGACCCTGGTTGCGCCGCCGTCGTTTTTCGTTGATCTCTACCCGCCGCGCGCGGCCTTTGCGCCAAACCCCATCGGCGACTCCGCCAGCGTGGTGCTGCCTGACGGCACCTTCATGCTGGAGGACAAGATGAGCCGCCAGGCCGCGCTGTTAAATCTCAAAACCCTGACCTGGAAAGAAACCGGCACCAGCACGAAGGCCGATCTCAACGATGAAGAGGGCCTGACGCTGCTGCCCAATGGCCAGGTGTTGACGGTGGACTGTTATACGGATTTCGCCTTCGGTTTGTCGCCCACCTATCCGGCGAATCCGACCAACTCGGAAATCTACAATCCCAAGACCGGCAAATGGACGAGCGCTGGCAGCACCATCAACACCCTCACGGACCCGTACCTTTTCGAGACCGGTCCAGCAGTGCTCCGGCCCGATGGGACGGTCTTTGCTGTCGGCAGCCAGGGATATACCGCCATCTACAACACGAAGAAAAAGAAATGGTCTGCCGGTCCCACCCTGCCAATCAGTCCTGAGGGCGCGCAATACGTCGCCGAGGATGCCCCTGGAGCCCTTCTGCCCAACGGCAATGTGTTGTTCGCCGTAAGCGGCGGGCCGCCTCCGACGCCGGCTGATTATGCAACGCCGCCAGTAGCCTTCTTCGAGTTCGACGGCAAGAAGCTCATTGCGGAACCGACCATTCCCAACGCTTCCACCTACACTTCTGACGCCATCGACCTGCTGGTCCTGCCTACCGGGCAGGTGCTGACGACCAACTTCACCAACGACGTCGAAATCTACACGCCCGCCAGCCTAAAGCACAATCCGTCCTGGCAGCCCGTCGTTGTTGCCGCCCCGCTCGTCGTAAGCCCCGGACACTCGTACAAGCTCTGGGGAGTTCGCCTGAACGGCATGTCACAGGCATCCATGTTCGGAGACGAGCAGCAGAATGCCACCAACTACCCGCTGGTGCGCATTACCAACCTGAAAACCAAGCACGTGTTCTACAGCCGCACGCATGATCACAGCACCATGGCGGTTGCGTCGGACGATCTCGCCTCAACCCACTTCGACGTTCCGGCCGCGCAGGAACCGGGGCTCAGCAAGCTGGAGGTGGTCGCGAACGGGATCGCCTCCGCTCCGTGGATCGTCAACGTGAAGTGACCTGCGCCGATAAGGGGGGTGGCCTGTACCAAGTTTTCTATTCTCCAGGGTGCCCCGTCCAAGCTTCGCTGGGACGCGGATGTTCCGCGCGTTCCAGCCCCTGGCCGGCGCGTGCCTGGCGAAATCCTGTCAATAGGCAAGAATTACACCATCCCGCCTAACTCTCTCGTAACGCTGGCGATATAAATATCCCGGTAGTGAGACTATTTCCCATTCCATTATGCTATAGTAAAAACATAAGCTTAATCTTTAAGAATTGGCGCAGCCCATCCGGTTGCGCCTTTTCATTTTCCCGGCCGGATCGGGGGCGAGTGCGGATGATTACCGGTGAGCGCAGGCGTTTTGCGACCTCGATCGCGGCTTCAGTCGCGGGGGGATTGGGACTCACGGGCACGGAGGGTGATGCTGTCATTGACAGCAGTGCTATCATTGACTTATGGGTACCCTGACCATCCGCCAACTCGACGACCGCACCAAGAGCCGCCTTAGAATCCGCGCCGCCCATCATGGGCGCTCTATGGAGGAGGAGGCCAGAGAAATCCTGCGCACGGCAGTGGCGGCTGCTCCACCCGAAGGCAGCCTTGCAGAAACGATTCACCGACGCTTTGCAGCACTGGGTGGAGTTGAGCTTAAGTTACCCCGCCGTACTCCCATGCGCCGACCGCCGGATCTCGGCGAATGATCATTCTCGATACCAACGTGCTCTCGGAGCTTATGAGACCTCGGCCATCACCGCAGGTCATAGCGTGGGTCGCGGCCCAACCGGCGGCAGAGCTTTTCACCACCGCGATCACGCAGGCCGAAATTCTTTACGGAATCGAACTGCTGGCTAGGGGCAAGCGCCGGCAGGCGCTGCTCGCGGCGGCTGAAGCCATGTTTTCGGAGGACCTGGCCGGACGCATCGTGGGATTCGAAGGCGAAGGGGCGCGGGCATTGTCCAGAATCGCAGCTCGCCGCCGCCAGATCGGCAAGCCCATCAGCCACGCCGATGCACAGATCGCCGCCATTGCCCAGGTGCACGGCGCGAAGCTCGCCACCCGCAACTTCGGCGATTTTGCAGAGTGCGGAATCGAGGTGGTTGATCCCTGGAAAGGTGAGGCATAGTTCCGAGACATCCATTCCGGAGGTCGAATCCGCACCGCTGAACGGAAGATTGTGCAGCCGATTCCTTTGCAAAATGCGGTGCCGTGGGCACGGAACATCGAAGCCTGGCACGAAAGCGCTGGGAAAGGGGCACGCCGCCCCCGTTGCCTTTGCTCTTTTCGCGGGGCCTCTCCCCTCAATCCGCGTGCGCCGGTTGCGCACTCGGCTTTCCCGACAACAGCTGCCGCAGCACATACTGCAGGATGCCGCCGTTGGCGTAGTACTGGGCTTCCTGCGGGGTGTCGATGCGCACCAGGGCCCTGAACTCCGTTGCCTTGCCGGCGGCGGTAGCGCGCACTTTGATCTTGTGGCCAGCGGTGAACTTCGAGATCAGATCGCGAACGCCCGCAATCTCGATCAACTCGTCGCCGGTAAGTTTCAGCGATTCGGCATTTTCTCCCGGCGAAAACTGCAGCGGCAGAATACCCATGCCGACAAGATTGGAGCGGTGAATGCGCTCGTAGCTTTCGGCGATGACGACGCGCACTCCCAGCAGCAGCGGGCCTTTGGCCGCCCAGTCGCGCGATGAGCCGGAGCCGTATTCCTTGCCCGCGAGAATCACCAGGGGCACGCGTTCGGCGAGGTATTTTTCCGATGCGTCGAAGATCGACATCTCCGCGCCATCGGGAAGATGCCTGGTAAATCCGCCTTCGAGGTTGGGCACCATTTTGTTGCGCAGGCGCACGTTGGCGAACGTGCCGCGGACCATGACTTCGTGATTGCCGCGGCGCGAGCCGTAGGAATTGAAATCGGCCGGTTTGACTCCGTGCTCCTGCAGGTATTTTCCCGCAGGGCTGTCTTTCTTGATCGACCCGGCGGGGGAAATGTGGTCGGTGGTGACGCTATCGCCGAGCACCGCCAGCACGCGAGCGCCCTTGATGTCCTCGACCGGCGCGGGTTTCAGCGTCATGTCGTCGAAATAGGGCGCCTGCCGGATGTAAGTGGAATCCTTCTCCCAGACGTAGGTCTCGCCCTTCGGAACGGGCAACCCGCGCCAGCGCTTGTCGCCGTGATAGACCTCGCCGTAGCTCTTGCGGAACATGTCGGACGAGATGCTCTGCTTGATCACCGACTCCACTTCCTGCTGCGACGGCCAGATGTCGGCGAGATAGACCGGCCTGCCGTCTTTGCCCTTACCCAGGGGATCCTTGCGCAGGTCGAGATCGATTTTCCCGGCCAGGGCGAACGCAACCACCAGCGGCGGCGACATAAGGTAGTTGGCTCGCACCTCGGAATTGATGCGGCCTTCGAAGTTGCGATTGCCGGAAAGCACCGAGGCGACGACCAGATCTTTTTCGTCAATCGCCTGTGACACTTCCGCGGGCAGCGGACCGGAATTTCCGATGCAGGTAGTGCAGCCATAGCCGACGAGATGAAACTTCAGTTTCTCCAGATACGGCGTCAGTTGTGCCTTTTCGAGATAGTCGGTCACCACCTTCGACCCAGGCGCCAGCGACGTCTTGACCCAGGGGGGAACTGACAAGCCTTTCTCGGTGGCTTTCTTGGCCAGCAACCCTGCGGCGATCAGCACCGAGGGATTGGAGGTATTCGTACAGCTCGTAATCGCGGCAATCACTACGCTGCCATTGCGCAAAGCGCTTTTCACATCGGGCGGAACATGCTCTTCCACGCGATGGTCGCCAATGCCAACAGCGGTCGGGCTTCCGCCCTCCTGCTCCCAGCGGCCAACCTGCTTGGCCGCGTTGCCGTTGCCGGCAGAGACTTGCACCGAGGCCTTGGCCTTCGGTTTGATGAGCGACGGCAAAGCAGTGTGGAACGACTCTCCCGCCTTGGAAAGCGGCACACGGTCCTGCGGACGCCTGGGCCCGGCAAGGCTGGGCTCGACCGTCGCGAGATCGAGCGTCAGCAGTTCGGAGTATTCCGCTTCCGGAGTCTTTTCGTCGTGAAACAGTCCCTGCTCGCGGCAGTAGGCCTCGACCAGCGCAATCTGCTCTTCGGAACGCCCCGTCAGCCGCAGGTAAGCCAACGACTCCTTGTCGACCGGGAAAATACCGCAGGTGGCGCCGTATTCCGGCGACATGTTGCCGATGGTAGCGCGATCGGCCAGCGGCAACTCCCGCAGTCCCGGACCGAAATATTCGACGAACTTGCCCACCACGCCATGCTTGCGCAGCATTTCAGTGATAGTGAGCACAAGATCGGTAGCGGTTGCCCCCTCGTGAAGTTTGCCGGTAAGCTTGACGCCAACCACGAGAGGAATCAGCATGGAAACCGGCTGCCCCAGCATCGCCGCCTCAGCCTCAATTCCACCCACTCCCCAGCCCAAAACCCCCAGCCCATTCACCATTGTCGAATGACTGTCTGTGCCTACCAGGGTGTCAGGGTAAGCAACGCGCTTGCCCCCTGATTCCTGGACGAAGACGACGCGAGCCAAGCATTCCAGGTTTACCTGGTGAACGATTCCGGTGTCGGGCGGCACGATGGCGAGATTATGGAATGCGGTCTGGCCCCAGCGGAGGAAGGCATAGCGTTCTTTGTTGCGGAGAAATTCGAGTTCGGCGTTGAGCTGAAAGGCTTGCGGCGTGCCGAATTCGTCCACCTGTACAGAGTGGTCAATCACCAGCTCGGCGGGCTGCAGGGGATTGATCAGGGCGGCGTCGCCGCCCAGGCGCTTCATGGCATCGCGCATGGCGGCGAGATCCACGACGGCGGGAACGCCGGTGAAGTCCTGCAACAGGACGCGGCTGGGAGTAAAGGCGATTTCCTTGTCAGATTTCGACTTGCCGCTCCACGCAGCCAAGGCACGAATTTCCTGGGCGGTGACGTTGCGTCCGTCCTCGGTACGCAGCAAGTTCTCCAGCAGGATGCGAAGAGAATAGGGAAGGTGTTTGGTTGGGAGGCCCTGCTTGTCGAGCGCGTCGAGGCGGTAAATCTCGTATTCTTTGCTGCCGACTTTGAGAGTGGAGCGGCTGTTGAAGCTGTTCATGGAGGATGGCCTTCCTGACACGGCGCAGCGCCTCGATCAGCGGACGGGCGCCGCGTCCAACAAACTAGTTTAGCTGTTTAGCGTGAGATTGCGTAGGTGCGGAGGGTTCAAGGGACTGACTCAGTTGAGTGCGCGTGCCTCAACTGCTCTTTCACCGGTTCAGGGCTCGCCCGTCTCCCGCCTGCACCCAGGGTTTGCGCCCTGGAGCTGCGTTCTTGCGCCGCTTGGCGGCTCAGTGCGGGAAGGTCCTTTGCAGGGGTTGTCTGCAAGCGCACGACGCATCCTCAGGGATGACAATTAAAAAGCCTGCTACCCCAATATCATTTCATTATTTCGCCCTCAGCAGCAGGACTGGGGCGCTGATTTTGTGCTGGACGCGGGTGGCTGTGGTGCCCAGGAATACGTCAGCCAGGAAGCGGTGGCCGTGGGTACTCATGGCGACCAGGTCGCATCCTTTCTGCTGGACCCACTTGATGATCTCGTCGGCGGGCTCGCCGTAGGCTAGTTCGGCTTGGGCGGGAATGCCGATGGATTCGAACTCAGCGCGGACTTTTGCCAGATAGGCGTTATCTTCCGTGATTTCAGGGCTGACCGCGTCCGGGCCGTAGGTGCGGGCGGCCCAGCCGTCGGCAACATGCAGCAGTACCAGGCGACTGTGCGCGAGCTTGGCCAGTTGTTTGATGTGCTCGATGATGGCGCGATCAGTCGCGGTGCCGTCGAGCGTTACGAGGATGGTTTCGTACATGATGTGTGCTGTCGTGGAGATTCGTGAAATTGGCGGAAATGTATGCCGCACAAGTCAGGATCGCTGGAACCGCAAGTCCCTCCCCTTCGCTTTGCTCCGGTCGGGATGACAATATTCATTAATTGCACAACCTTGCCGTCAGCCGCCGAGGATGACGTGCCACGCCGCTTTCAGCGAATCGGGCAAGCCGTAGACGTCCATGGCGGTGATCAGGATAGCACTGGTCCAACCCGCCAGCAGGAGGAACCAGCCGTTCCTCCATGCGCCCATTCGCTTACCGGAACTGGTGAAGTGCAGCAGAGGGAACATGGCGAATGGTAGCTGCAAAGCGAGCACGACCTGGCTAAGGGTCAGCAATTCGGTGACGCTGCCATCGCCACGCAGGCCGATGATGAGAACCGCCGGCATGATGGCTAACAGCCGCGTGATCAGGCGTCGCACCCAGGGCTTGATGCGCCAATGCATGAAGCCTTCCATCACGACTTGTCCGGCCAGGGTGCCGGTGATAGTGCTGCTTTGGCCGCTAGCCAGCAGGGCAACGGCAAACAGCGTGCTCGCGAAGGTCGTCCCGAGCAACGGAGCAAATGTCAGATAAGCCACCTGAATCCAGTCACTCTGCGGGCTGAAATGCACCACCTGCCCGCCGGGGACGATCACGCTCTCCTTGCCGAAGAACACCATGGCGGCGAGCACCAGAATTGCAGCATTGACGAAGAAGGCGACGGTGAGGGCCACGATCGAGTCGATGGTGTTGAAGCGCAGGGCGCGGCGAACAGAAGGCTCGTCCTTCTGCAGTTTGCGGCTTTGGACCAGAGCGGAATGCAGATAGAGATTGTGCGGCATCACGGTGGCGCCGATGATGCCGATGGCGACGTACAACATTCCCGCTTGCCCGAAGTGCGGTATGACCAGCCCCCGGCCCATTTCCAGAAAGCTGGGCTGAGTTTGCGGCAGAATAAAAATTTCGATGAAATAACACACCGCGATGGTCGCGATCAGCAGCACGACCACGGCTTCAATGGCGCGCATGCCAAACCCCTGCAGCGCCAGAAGCAGCAGCACGTCCAGGCCAGTGATGACGACCGCCCAGGAAAGCGGGATGTGAAACATCAGGTTCAGGGCAACCGCGCTGCCCAGCACCTCGGCCAGATCACAAGCGCCGATAGCCACTTCGCTCAACAGCCAGTTGGGCCACCGGGTCCATCTGGGATACCAGTCGCGGCAGCATTGCGCGAGATCCTTGCCGGTGACCACACCCAGGCGTGCCGAAATCACTTGCATGAAGATGGCCATGAGGCTAGCCAGACCAACCACCCACAAGAGCCCGTACTTGTACTGGGCGCCGCCTTGCAGGTCGGTGCCCCAATTGCCCGGATCCATGTAGCCGACGCTTACGAGAATGGCCGGACCGACGAAGGCGCGCCAGTTCTCCCAGAAACCGGCCTGATGGTGTGGCACTTCGATGGAGCTGTGTACGCCCTCGAGAGAGAGCTGGCCGCCAGTTGACGCCGCAGCGGCGGAGGTTCCGGAATTGCCCGGAACGCGGACATTCACTGATCCGTCTGTTGCCTTCATCTCTGTACTATTGGAACAAACACGTCAACCGGCGTACATAGCAGGATATTAACTGTGGTTAATTATACAGGTCAGGAGGGGATGCCGGAAACCCAAATTTTGTCGGCTGCCGGACGGCCCAAAACCACTGCGCCCGCGGCGGTCCGTATGGAGAGGGTGTTGTCATAGTTGCGTTCCGCCAACCCGAGTTCGGCTCCCGGCCGAATGCCCCGTGCTTCGAGGAATTCGAGCAGGTGACGATCGCGCTCATAGATGCCGCTGACCTTGTATCGCCGGCCGGCCTCGGCCTGGGAAAGCAGAACCAGGCCGCGGCGCTGGCGGCTCTTCGGGCTTTCCATCTCGCTGAGGTTACCGTGCGGGCAGGCGCCGCCGCGGCCCAGCCGCGCCAGAAGTTTGGCTTCAAAGTCCGGCGAGACGGCGTGTTCCAAACGCTCGGCTTCGTCATGCACCTTGTACCACTCCATACCGAACATCTCGGCCAGCATGCGCTCGATGAGGTGGTGGCGGAGGGAGAGCTTGCGGGCGATCTTGCGGCCCGCGGAGGTGAGGCCGACGTGCCCGTTTGCCAGTACCCGCACCAGGCCGTCTTTCTTCAAGCGGCGCAGGGCCATGGTCACCGCCGGCGGTGAGACTGCGAGCCGGTGCGCCAGTGTCGCCGAGATAACGGCTTCGCCCTCACTCTCAGCCTCGAGAATAGCCTTGAGGTAGTCCTCTTTGGAAACGGTGATCACGAAAGAGCATTATACGGTGGAGGCTCCGAGCAGCTCAGGACAGGTCTCGCCGCTTGCATTCCTGTTCCAGCGTCAAAGAAGTCCCTGGCGCGTAGAGAGCCCTCGCAACGCAAGCCGGGTTGGCTGGGAATTGGATGGGACGCACTCCGTTTGACATCCCTTCCTCCACGCCCCTAACCTTATGTCTCTCAGGATATGAAGATTCTCGTAATCGGAAGCGGTGGCAGGGAACACGCACTGGCGTGGAAGCTGCGCCAGTCTGCGCGGGTCTCTCAGGTCTTTTGCGCGCCCGGCAACGGCGGCGTCACACAGGAAGCGGAGTGTATCGCTGCGGACGCTAAAAGCGTCGAGTCGCTGCTGGCGGTGGCCCACCGGGTCCAGCCGGACCTGACGGTTGTAGGTCCTGAACTGGCGCTGCAGCTCGGCGTAGTCGATGAATTTACGCGGCGCGGTTTGCGCATCTTCGGGCCGACGAAGGCGGCCGCACAATTGGAATCAAGCAAGAGCTTCGCCAAGGAGTTCATGCAACGGCACCGCATCCCCACGGCGCATTATGCCATCTGCAACACGCTCGATGAGGTGCACGAAGCCTTGCCTCACTTTCACGCGCCGCTGGTGGTGAAGGCTGACGGCCTGGCTGCGGGCAAGGGCGTGGTGCTGTGCAAGACCAAAGAGGAGGCCGCCAACACTGCCGCCGATATGCTGAGTGGCAAGATGGTGGGGGATGCCGGCGTGCGGGTGGTGATCGAAGAGTGCCTGAAAGGGGAAGAACTCTCCTTCCTGGTACTGAGCGACGGCGAGCGCGTGGCTCCGCTGGTTGCCGCGCAGGACCACAAACGCGTGGGCGACGGTGACACTGGCCCGAACACCGGCGGCATG
>Ga0335077_10013754_pt1 | contig 10113 bp, 9 predicted proteins | sample Lox_Sample_31_FD_207151 | JGI IMG/M metagenome (GOLD analysis project Ga0335077, IMG submission 207151) | Soil microbial communities from Loxahatchee National Wildlife Refuge, Florida, United States - Lox_Sample_3.1 | ecosystem: Environmental > Terrestrial > Soil > Wetlands | place: USA: Florida...
CGCCAGCCGGCGCCGGTACTTGACGAAGAGTGCGGAAAACGCCTCGCGATCTCCGCTCTTCACTTTCTCGACCGCGCCGAAACTGGTCGTGGGCGGGCTCATGGGAAGGCGTCCTTTATCACTCTAAGCGGAATGCCGGCAGGCAGGCAACGTTCGGCGCGTGACCGTTTTGCTAAGATCAGACTGGCGATGGCAGACGAGCAGGCTATCCAGCAACGTGAGCTCCTGCGCCGGTGGGTGGACACCTGGCGGCAGGCAGGCAAGGAACTGGATGACGTGCGGCGGCGCGAGCTCGAATCCATCGACACGCAAGAGGCGATCCGGCAGCTTTTCGGGGACGGGGATTACGTAGACGACTCGCCTCCGAAGGTGACCTCCGGGCTTGTGGAGCAACAGGCTTGGTTTGCGAAGCTCCGCACCGCCAGGCCGCAACCATGACGCCTCTGCTTGAGGCAGCCCGCGAGCTTCAGATGTTTTTCATCGAGCGGCAATGGAGATTCTGCATCATTGGAGGAATCGCGCTGCTACGGTGGGGAGAGCCGCGCTTTACTCGTGATTTGGACGTGACCCTGCTTGCTGGCTTTGGACGCGAAGACGAGTTCATCGCCCCGCTCCTGGGAGGTGGATGTCGGGGGCGCATTCCGGACGCCGCGGACTTTGCTCGCCGGAACCGGGTGCTGCTGCTCACGTCTCCGAAAGGCACGCCAATCGATATTGCGCTGGGCGGATTGCCTTTCGAGGAGGCCATGGTGGAGCGATCCAGCCTGTTCGAGTTCGCACCCGGTTGCTCGTTGCGCACGTGCTCAGCGGAAGATCTCATCATTCTGAAACTCTTCGCCTTCCGGCCTCGCGACGTGCTGGATGTGGAGACAGTTGCGGTGCGGCAGCGCGGAGCGCTGGATTGGGATTACATCGAGCAGCAGCTCGTGCCCTTGTCGGAGGTTAAGTCTCAGCCCGAGATCATGCTTGCTCTAGCTCGGCTGCGGCGTGAATAAAGGCTAGGCAATCTCCGTCGCCGCGGGCTGGTCCAGAAACCAGGTCACCCGCCGCCCCTGGCGCGAGATCAATTGCGCCGGGTACTGCTTGGGATCCAACTCCTGGTGGAACACATTGCCGACGTTGCCGGCTTTGTCGGCGCCGGTAACCAGAAACACAATATTGTTGGCGGCCAGCAAAGCGCCGGGCAGCAGGGTGACGCGCCACTTGTTCATCTTCGGCACGAATAGGGCGGCGGCGATGTGCTCGCGGTCGTCGATCAGCGGCTCGCCGGGGAACAGGCTGGCAGTGTGCGCGTCGGGACCCATGCCGCAATGGACCACGTCGAAGTGCGGCTGCTCGCCTTCTTCGAGTCCGAAGAAATTGCGGATGTCTTCGTCGTAGCGCGCCGCCGCGGTTTCGGGTTTGATCTCGGCGTGGATGCGATGGACTTGGGCGGGAGGAATGCGAGCCGGCGTGATGAGGTTTTCCTCGGCCAGCCGATAGTTGCTTTCGGGATCGTTGGGCGGCACGCAGCGCTCGTCGACCCAGAACAGGTGCACGCGCTGCCAGCGGAAGCCCGAGGCCACCAGGCTTTGGAAGAGCAGCTTGGGAGTGGAGCCGCCGGAGATGGCCAGCGTGGCTCGCTCCTGCTCGGCCAGGGCCTGCTCGAGCAGCGCGCTGATGTGCTGCGCGCAGGCGGCAGCAGCCGCGCGCGGGTCGGGACGAGTGAACCACTGCACGCTCATCGGTAAGGATTACGATACCGCAAGTTTGGCGGCGGAAGAGAGGGTGCGCGCGAATACCGGGTCGCGTCCCGGAATCGAGAGCTCTTCGCGCATCAAGGCACAATCGGTGAGCGGCGGCAGTAGGGCGCGCGTCACGATTGCGCCGGCGCGTACTTCGGCGGCATGTCCTTCGGCCAACGTGATGGACGCGACGGTGCCGGAAGTGTCGCGAAGCTCCACGTGGCCCAAGCGCCCGGCGGATTGGCCCGCGGCGGATTGGAAGCGGACGCGCGGGCGGGCGCCGATTGCCTCCAGGCCGTCCTTCAGCCAGGCGGCCAAATAGAAAGCTACCGGCGGCGGGGCCTGAGCGATGTACGAAACGGCAATTTCCGAAACGCCCGGCAAGGTGGCCAACTGCGCGCGATTCTCGAAGATCTGGGCGACCAGTTCGCGCCAGCGCGTGAGGCGGGTCCAGGAGAAGTCGCCGAGAAGCCGTCCGGCGGCGAGCGCAGCGCTGAGTTCCTGAAGCGCGGCAGGCGGTTTGTCAAAGGCGGCACTGTCAACGATCACCTTCCGGGCAATGGCAGTCAACTCGCCGAACGCATCCAGGTGGAACAGGCGCGGGCTGCGGCACCACAGCATTACCGGGAGGTCCGGCACGGTCAGCGGCAGCACGACCGCGGCCAAGTCGGCCAGGCTGGCGTCGGAGGCAGTGATCTCAATCTGCTCGCAGCAGATCTGCTGGCGGTGGCCGAAGGGCATCCAGCATTGCGCGAACACGCGCGAGGACAACTCGCGTTCGCGCTGCTGGCGGAAGCGGATCACGATGGCGCGGCTGGGATGTTCGGGCATCAGGGCAGCCAAGGTTTCGCCGATGCTCTGCGGGTCGTCGAACTCCTCGGCGGCCACCACCAGGGTCATGGAGCAGGCGCGCAGAACGCCGGCGTCGCCTTCGCCCTGCTTGCCGAGGTCGACCCACAGGTCGGCCATTTCGTGCAGAATGCGGTCGGGCGCGATGGTGCCGGCCACTAGGGTTTCCTCCATACGTGCCCACGGCGGGCCAGCATGTCGTCGGCGGCTTGCGGTCCCCAGGTGCCGGCCCCATAGTTGGGAAACTTGAACTTGGTGTTGCTCCAGACGTTCTGGATGGCGTCGACCACGTTCCAACTGGCCTCCACCATGTCCTGGCGCGTGTACAGCGTGGCATCGCCGATGATGGCGTCGAGCAGCAGTGTCTCGTAAGCCGAGGGGGAGCGCTCCCCGAAACTGGAGCCGTAATTAAAGTCCATCGACACGGGCCGCAGCTTCATCCCCGCGCCCGGGCGCTTCGAGAGGAATTTAAGCGAAATGCCTTCCTCGGGCTGAATGCGCAGGATCAGCAGGTTCGGCGCGGTGGTGACCTCGTCGCCGTTGAAGATCGCAAGCGGCGCGCTGTTGAACTGAATGGCGATCTCGCTGACGCGCTTGGGCAGGCGCTTGCCGGAACGCAGATAGAAGGGTACGCCGGCCCAGCGCCAGTTGTCGACGAAGAAGGTGATTCCGGCGTAGGTGTCGGTCTGCGAGTCGGGATTGACTCCGGGCTCCTGATGGAAGCCTGGCACGTCCTGCCCGCCTATTTGCGCAGGACCATACTGGCCGGACACCGTATTTGCCAGCACTTCGTCCGGCTTCATCACGCGGATCGAGCGCAACAGTTTGGAGCGCTCGTCCCGCACAGAGTTCGGCCGGAAGGTGGCGCTGGGCTCCATGGCAATAGTGGCCATGACCTGCAGCAGGTGGTTCTGGATCATGTCGCGCAGCGCGCCGGCTTCCTGGTAGTAGGAGCCGCGGCCTTCCACGCCGATGGATTCGGCGGCGGTGATCTGCACGTGGTTCACGTAGCGGCGATTCCACAGCGGCTCGAAGATGCCGTTGCCGAAGCGAAACGCCAGAATGTTCTGCACGGTCTCTTTGCCGAGGTAATGATCGATACGGTAGACCTCGGATTCGCGAAACACATGGTGCAGTTCGTCACTGAGTTCTTGCGCGCTCTCCAGGTTGTGCCCGAACGGCTTTTCGACCACGATCCGGCGCCAGCCGTTGCTCTTTCCGACGTGCGCAGCGCCCAGACCCTGGGCGATCGGGATGTACTGGCTCGGCTGCGTCGAAAGGTAAAACAGGACGTTGCCGCCGGTGCGCCGCGCGGCTTCGATTTCCTTAAGGCGGGCATCCAGCGCGGCATAAAGAGACGGGTCGCCAATGTCGCCGGCCATATAAAAGATGCCCTGGGCGAACGCCTTCCAAAGGTCTTCGTCGAAGGGCGAGTCTTCCAGGAATTGCTTCACCGGATCGTGCATCTTTTCGCGGAACTGGTCGTCGGTCATCTCAGTGCGTGAGATACCCAGCATGGCGAAGCCGGCGTCCAGGCGCCGCTCATACGCGAGGCGGTAGAGTGCGGGCAGCAGTTTTCGCTTGGTCAGATCGCCGTTGGCTCCGAAGATGACTAAGGCGCACTCCGGTACGCGGCGTTCGAAGCGCAGGGGATCCTGGAAAGGGTTCTCCAAGGACATGTAGTTCAAAATAGCATGTTCCCGGTCCGGCTCCGGCGCTATTTCTTCGACAGCAGTTGGGCGTGTCACCGTATAATTCAGGGGCATATGCGAATATTTGGATGCCGCGCGGCGGTCTTGTGGTTCATAGCCGCCGCGGCCGCGCCACAAGACTATACGGCCGGGCCGGAGGTCGACCGGGCACTGGCGCGGATTTCGCCCGATTCGCTCCGCGGCAACCTGTCCTTCCTGGCGTCGCGGCTGCTGGAGGGGCGCGATACGCCGTCACGCGGCCTCGATCTGGCCGCGGAGTACATCGCGGCGCAGTTTCGCAAGGTGCGTCTGGAGCCTGCGGGTGACGATGGCTACTTCCAGACCGCGCACATGGAGCGCGTGATCCTGCCGGCCGGCGGATGCGACTTGCGCGTGTCCGCGCGCCAGCGTGTAAGGGTGGTTCCGAAATACGAGGCGGTGGTGCTGAGCCGTGGCGCGCTGGAAATCAGCGGCGCGCCGGTTTACAAGGTTCGTGAGCCGTCAGCCGAACAGGTGACCGGCAAGGTAGTGATGATCGAGGGAGGGCAAGCCGCAACCAGGGCGGCAGCGGCTCTGAAACCGGCGGCGTTCTTGGAGGCAGCGGACGAACGCGTCCTGTGGCCGGCGCCGCGTATGATCGAACCGGCCGAAGAAGAGGCGTGCTACGGCGGCGTTCCGCGCGTGGTGGTTCACGACGAGGAGGCGCTCGACATGCTGAAAAAGGCCAAAACGGGCGCGACCGGTCTGACGGTGTCGCTGAAGTTGGCTGCATCCACGCTGCAAGCCGCAGTGGCGCGCAACGTCGTCGGACTGCTGCGCGGATCGGACCCGGCGCTGCGCAATCAATATCTGTTGGTGACCGCGCACTACGACCACCTGGGCGCGAGCGGCGAGCAGGTTTTCCCGGGGGCCAACGACGACGGTAGCGGCACGGTGTCGGTGATCGAGATCGCGCAGGCGCTGGCCGGCTTGCCGGAACACCCCCGGCGCAGCGTGATCTTCATGACGCTGTTCGGGGAAGAAGAAGGCAGCCTGGGCGCTCACTATTACACGCGCCATCCGGCGGCGCCTCTGAAACAGACCGTCGCGGACCTGAACCTGGAGCAGTTAGGGCGCACGGATTCGAGCGCGGGTCCGGAAGTCGGGAACGCCAGCCTGACCGGCTTCGAATACAGCACCATTCCTCGTACGCTAAAGGAGGCCGGCGAGCGCACCGGCGTGAAAGTGTACGAAACGGCGAACGGCGATGATTATTTTGCGCGCAGCGACAACCATGCCTTTGCCGAACGCGGCATACCGGCGCACACCATCGTGGTGGCATTCGAGTTCCCGGATTACCACGCAGCGGGCGACGTTTGGGAGAAGATCGACTACGACAACATGGCGCGGGTAGATCGCACTGGCAACGATCATGCTGGCGGACAGCGAGGCTCCTCCGCGGTGGAACCTGGAAAACGACACCGCGCTGCGCTATTCGGAAAGCAAATAGCGTGCAACCGCTCCCTCACGGGTCGCGGCTCAGAATCAATGCTTCAGAGCCGCGCGCGTTAGGCAAGCGAGGTCAGACGAAATTGGAAGGCCGGGGCGCGTAGCCGGGAAAGATTTTGCGCACGTCGGGATTGCCCAGGTGGCTGGAGATCAACGCCGCCAGCACATCGCGGAAATCGGTAGTGAGCGCGAGGTCCCGCCCTTCGTAGAGTTGTTCCCGGGCAAGGCCGGGCCATCGGCCGTAGACCTTGCCGCCGCGGATCGCGCCGCCCATCACAAACATGCAGTTGGCGTGGCCGTGGTCGGTGCCGCGATCGCCATTCTCGCGCGCGGTCCGGCCGAACTCGGACATGGTGACCAGGGCGACGTCCTGCATGCAGTCGCCGAGGTCGGTCCAGAAGGCGGCGAGGGCCTGGCCGAACTCCGTGAGGCGCGCCGCTAATTGGCCCACCGATGCGCGCGGACCCACTTCGTTCACGTGATGGTCCCAGCCGCCCACATCGGCGAAGGCCAGTTCGACGCCCACGGTGGCCTTGATGAGTTGCGCAATCTGGCGCAGGCTGTCGCCGAGGCGGCCCTTCGGATAATTCGCGCCGTTGGCCGGCTGATAAGGGCGCTTCTGCACGGCCTGGAGCAACGACACCGCCTCGAAAGTTTCGTGTGCGGTGGCATGCAGCAGCGGGTCGGAGCTGTCCGCGTAAAGCGTTTCCAGCGCGCCGGCGGCCTGAGCGTCTTTCACCTGAAAATCGCCCAGACTCTGCACCGCGACCGCGGGATTGACGCCGCGCAGGATACGGGGCAGCACGGGCCCAATGGATACCGCGCGCAAGCAGGAGGCGTCGCCCGATTCCGGCGGCAGCGCCCGGTTCATCCATCCGTCGGCCGTGGCCTTGCGGCCTGGCGTGCCCGACTCCATGAAGTCCTGCGCATCGAAGTGCGAGCGGGTGGGGTCGGGCGAGCCGGCGGCGTGCACGATGGCGAGCCGGCCATCTTCCCAGATAGGCTTGAGCGGGGCGAGCGACGGGTGCAGGCCGAAGAAGCCGTCGAGGTCGATGGCGGAGTCTTCACGGTGCTCGGCGGCGCGCGTGGGGCGCGGCACGGCGATGGTAGGACGCAGTTCGTAGTAGGGCTTCTCGGCGTGGGGAACTACGATGTTCAAGCCGTCCGCGGCGCCGCGCTGAAAGATGGCGACCAGGATCTTCTTACGCGGAGCGGGCGCGCCGGCATATAGCGCGCGCTGAAGCCACAACGGGGTCGTGCCCACGCCGAACATGGCCAGCGCGGAGTTGCGGAGAAAGATCCGGCGAGTGGTGCTCATTTCCTTTGAAACTCGGGAGAGCCCAGAGTCACCGCCGCGGACTGATCCGCACTTACTTTGACTCCGGGGATTTTGTTGTTCACCAAAGCCAGGCTGTAATTCATGCGCGCCAGCAGGCCCGCGGAATTGACCCATTCCTGGCTGGAATTGGAGTAACCGGTGGGTTCGGCTTTGCGATACAAAGGCTGACCCAGTTGCGTGAGCTGATTGCCCAGGCCAAACCCGAAGTCCACATCGGCGTCCAGCGCGCGCAGGGAGCTGGCCACCATTTCGAGCGGCGATTTCACCTTCGAGCGAAACGCTCCGAGCGACCAGAACTCCGGCGAACTCAGCATGGTTTTCATCACGGCCCGCAGGTCGCCGTCTTTGTGGAGGAACGTGGCGGCCATGCGATCGACCAGCGATTCGGGCGGATCGTCGGCCACGAAACGCACGGCCAGTTGGCGCGAGATGTAGTGCGCGGTGGAGGGATGATGCGCGAGCAGGTGCAGGACCTTGTAACCATCCTGAATGCCTCCGCCGGCGGGGATTCTCACGCCCAGCACGACCTTCTCGCCGTCATCGTGCATGCGTGGGTTGAATTCGAATTCCGCCACGCGCCTTGGCTGCCGGATGGTCCAACCGGTAAAGCAGCGGGCGACTTCGGTGACATCTTTCTGGGTGTAGCCGCCATCGACGCCCATGGTGTGCAGTTCCAGGAGTTCGCGCCCGTAGTTTTCGTTGAGTCCGCGCTTTTGCCGGCGCCCGGCGGGCGCGGCTGGACCGGCCGATTCCCAATTGTCCAGGTAGAAGAGCATGGCCGGGCTTTGCGCGGTGGCTCGCAGCAGATCCTCGAACTTACTAAATGCGTGCGGGTGGATGACGTCGCGTTCGTAACTGGTGACTAAGTAGTGATCAACGCCCTTGTCGAGGAAGACATTGAAGTGGTTGAACCAGAAATCGGCCAGAACTTCCTGTAACTGGCGGTTGCTATAGACCGCGCGGTAGAGCTTTGCTTCGACGAGGTCCTGGGCGACCATGGCTTGCGGTCCGGCGTTGCTTTGGAGGAGGCGGCGCAGTTCGGGGGTAGCCAACGGCAGGAGTTGCAGGCGCAGCGGCTGCGGGATAACATCCAGCACCTGCTCCCGCCGGTCCGGCGAAAGTGAGTTGAGGACGTCGAGTTTCTGCTGGGCGCTGCCGGTGCGGAAGGTATGCAATTGGCCGGCCGTCAGCAGATCGGGCAGACGAGCGGCCGTTGGCTCCTCCGTCTTGCCGGAGTTTGCCTTGCGCTCGTAGCGCTCCACCAGGCGCTGCACCATGCGGCGCTTCTCCGGATCGTCTGGAAAGGGAATCTGGCCGTCCACCATCGCCTTGACCAAGGCAGGCGAGGGGTAGCTTTCGAGCATCCGGGCGGTGCTCATGTTAAGCGAATCGAGCGGTTCAAGCTTCGCCCCCAGAACAGGGTTCTCGGCGATCCATTCAGGATGAAGCTGGAGGTCAATCCACTTCTTCAGCCCCATGGCGCGAACGTGCTGTTCATCACCAGGACGCGGGCCGAAGGTCAGCCGGTTGAGGGCCTGGACGGTCTTCTGGTCCTCCGCCAGAGGCTCGCGGAATGGCGCGCCTGCCGCTGGCTTTTTCTTGCTGTACGCCGGAACGGCCGGCATCAGGCAGATCGTAGCGGCCGTGAGTGCGATTGCGACAGCCCCGGGGTTCATGCGTCCTAGTAGTATAAACGCCATTGCCGGGGCAGAAGTTGCGGAAGTGCAAATGGAACAAATCCTATCAAATTCGCGTCAGCTATGCATGACCAGACTGCAATTGCGGACGATAACGCTGTCCGGCCTGCTGCTGTTGAGCGCCTCGATGCTGATGGCGGGCGAGTTAACCGGCAAATGGCACGGCAAGTTCGACATCCTCGGTCCGGACGGTAAGGTGACTGAGCCTGACGAGGCTTATATGATCCTGAAGGCCGAAGGGGCCACGGTGACCGGGACCGCCGGCCCGAACGAAGGCGACCAGATGCCCATCAAGAACGGGAAGTTGGAGAACGGCAAGCTTACCTTCGAGGTGGCCATGGAAGATGGCGGGGTGCTGAGTTTCGACCTGACGTTCGACGGCGAGAAAATTACCGGCACCGCGAACGGAACAGGCAGCGGTGGCGAAAAGATGACCGCCAAGGTGGACTTGAAGCGGACAAGCTAAAGCGCGTCAGCGGACCGGCACCGCGTTGCGCCGGATGTACTCTTCCACAAAAGTCGACTCCGGCCCGATGTAGTGAAAAGGTTCGGCGTAAGCCAGGCCATAACGCTTGCCGGTCTCGATGTCGCGCTGCAGCAGAATCTGCTTGACGTAGTTGTTGCTGGCGGTCTCGTCGTCATCGCCCAGCACCGCGAGTCGCTGTCCCTTTGCAGCAAGCTGGCGGCGCAGCGATGCGCCGGTCTGTCCGGCTGGTCCCTGCGCCAGGTTCACCCGGTTGGCGGCCACCTTGCGGTCGATGACCGCGCTGATGTCCACCACCCGGTTCACCAGTTGCGGGCCGCGCGCGAAGTAGTATTTCTCGCGCACGGCGTGCGGCTGCAAGCCCGCCTCGAAATGTTCCGGATAATCCTTGGTGCCGTTGGCCATCCAGCAGGCGGACTCCACCGCGCGCGCCGTCACGTAGTGATCGGGGTTCTCTTCATAATGTCCCCAAGGGTCGTAGCAGATCACCGTATCGACCTTGAGCATGCGGAACAGGAAGATGAAACGGGCGCGGACCTCGCGCGGCGACTCCTGGTCCATCTCGTGGTTGCTGTAATTCAGGTTGAACACTTTCTTAAGCCCCAGCACCTGGGCGACGTTAGCGTTGTCTTTTTCATTCTCGAACACGGTGTTGCCGATGGTGCCGGGACCGGCCATGTCGTCATTGGTGACGCGAATGAGGTAGCCGGTGTAGCCTTCATCCAGCAGCTTGGCGATGGTGCCGGCGGCGAAGATCGGCAAATCATCGGAATGCGGCTGTATGGCGGCCAGCACCCTGCCCGCGTGCGGTTTGCCGGCTTGCGGGCGCTCGATGAAGACC
>Ga0335077_10013755_pt1 | contig 10113 bp, 6 predicted proteins | sample Lox_Sample_31_FD_207151 | JGI IMG/M metagenome (GOLD analysis project Ga0335077, IMG submission 207151) | Soil microbial communities from Loxahatchee National Wildlife Refuge, Florida, United States - Lox_Sample_3.1 | ecosystem: Environmental > Terrestrial > Soil > Wetlands | place: USA: Florida...
CTGCCCGCGAGCCCGGCTTTACGTGCGCGACATCGACAGCGTCGACCTGAAGAGCCGCATCGTTCGCCTGACGCCGGCGTTCCGTCCGCGCACGCTCGATCTCCCCTACGATCACCTGGTGATCGCCGTCGGCGCGACGGACGACTTCTCGCGCATCCCCGGCCTGGCCGATCACGCCATTCCGTTCCGCAACCTGGGCGATGCACTGCGCCTGCGCAATGCGGCCCTGCATGCGCTGGAAGAAGCCGACAACGAAGCTGATCCCGACTTCCGCCGCACGCTGCTGACCTTCGTCGTGGCCGGAGGCGGATTCTCGGGCGTGGAAGTGATGGCCGAACTGAACGACTTCGTGCGCGCCGCGGCGCGGCACTTCCACAGCGTCCGCCAGGAAGAGATCCATTGTTTCCTGGTGCACTCGGGCGAGCGCATTCTGCCGGAGATCACCGCGGAACTGGCTGCCTACGCGCAGAAGCTGCTCGCCAAGCGCGGCGTCACGCTGAAGCTGAAGGCGCGTCTGGCGGCCGCCAGCGCGGATTCGGCCGTGCTCAGCACCGGCGAGACCATCCCCACGCGCACGCTGGTTTCTACCGTTCCTGCCGGCCCGGTGCCATTGATCCAAGCTTTGGAGTGCGAAAAAGACAAAGGCAAGTTGCCGACAAATTCGGCGATGGAGCTCAAAGGATACGAGGGACAGGTTTGGGCTCTCGGTGATTGCGCCGCCGTACACATGGACGATGCCTCTACCGCGCCGCCCACCGCGCAGCACGCGGTGCGCGAAGCGAAAACCGTCGCGACAAATCTTGTGGCCTCACTTCGCGGCCAACCGCAAACCGGCTTTGCCTTTCAGGGCTTGGGAAAAATGGGCTCACTCGGCCATCACTCGGCGGTGGCGGAGGTGATGGGATTCCGCTTCAGCGGATTCTTCGCCTGGTTTTTGTGGCGAGCCATCTACCTGATGAAGCTGCCCGGCCTCAGCCGAAAGGCGCGAGTTGCTCTCGACTGGTTTACGGCTTTGCTTTTCCCAATGGATCTCGTCCAACTACGAGTGCAGGCCTCGCGCACCATTGCCACCGGACACTTCGAGACCGGCGAAACCATCTTTCAGCAAGGTGACCTCGGCGACAGCATGTACGTGGTGCGCGCGGGAGAAGTGGAAATCATCCGCGATGGCGCGAGCGTGGCGCGGCTGGGAGCGGGCGAGTACTTCGGAGAGCTGGCGCTGTTGCACGAGCACGGGCGCAGCGCTACCGTTCGCGCCACCAAGCCCACCGACGTACTGCTGGTCCCCAAGCGGGAGTTCGTCCAGTTGCTCGAGGCGTTCCCGGAGTTCAGCGCCGGACTGGCGGGCATCGCGGCACAGCGGCGGACGGCATCTCGAGGGCAATCCGAATAGGCGGAGATCGCCCGTCCGCTCGGTTCACTTTTCGCTCACTACCAGTTGCTCCTGATCTGCGGCTGGAATCGGCGCACCCAGTCGCGCCCGCCTGACGGGCAGGGGCGCGGAGGCACGCGCCGACCAGCCAGCTTCGGACTGACGGTCAAGCTTGAAGCGTGAGACGATGTTCTGCATCTCGAGCGCCAGCCGCGAGAGCTGCTCGCAGGACTGCGCCGACTGCCGCGCGCCTTCCGCCGACTCGGCCACCAGGTTATTGATCTGATCCATGCTGGTGTTCACCTGATCGGTTGCCGAAGACTGCTGCGAGGCAGCGGTGGCGATCTGGCTGATGACGTTGCCTACGTGCTCGGCCTGCTCGATGATGCGGCGCAGGGATTCGCCGGCCCGGCCGGTCGCCTCTACCCCCTGCTCCACCTGCTGCGTGCCCGCCTGCATGCGGGCCACGGCGGAGTGCGTCTCGGCCTGAACCTTTTCGATCATGTCAGCGATTTCGCGGGTGGCCTGCGTGGTGCGCTCGGCGAGCTTGCGGACTTCGTCGGCCACCACGGCGAAGCCGCGTCCCTGCTCGCCGGCGCGCGCGGCCTCGATGGCGGCATTCAGCGCCAGCAGGTTGGTCTGGTCGGCGATCTCGTCAATCACGCTGACAATGCGGCCGATCTGATCCGACCGCTTGCCGAGGTCTTGCACCTTCTGTGCCGTTTCACGCACCGCCTCGGCGATGGTGCGCATGCGGGCAATGCTGCCTTCGACGATGGTACCTCCCTGGCACGCCGTGTCGGCGGCCTGGCGGGCGGAGCCGGCAGCCCGTGCCGAGTTCTCGGAAACTTCGTGGACGGTGGCTGACATCTCCTGCATAGCGGTGGCGATCTGGTGCACCTGGTCTTTTTCGCTGGCCGCGCTCATGGCCATGCTGGCGGTGGTTGCGGCAATTTCCTCGCTGGCGCTGGCCATGTGTTCCGCACTCTCCGCGATTTTGCGGAGGATGGCCTTTAAGCTGCTCTGCATCTGGTTGATTGCGCTGGCCAGGTCCTGCACCTCGTCCCGCGAGCGGCAATCCAGGTCGTGGCCACTCAGGTCGCCGGCCGCTATCGCCAGCATTTGGGCCACAGCCAGGCCCAGAGGCGTCACCACGTGATGCGTAATTTTCCATCCCACGCCGGCGCCCAAGGTCACCGCGATCAGGACGCCCACGCCCAGAGACCACGCCATCGACCGCTCCGAGCGCTCGATGGCGGCAGTATCAGCCTTGGCCTGATCCTCGAAAGATTTCGCGAAGTCCTTACCCAGATCGCGAATGGCGTTGGTCTTGGGCACGATCTGCGATTTCAGCAGTTGGATCGCGTGCTGGCGCTCGGCTTCGCCGCCGCCCGCATCGGCGATGGCTTTTCCCATTAAAGCGTTCAGCTCCAACTGGCGGTCAGCGATATTGGCGATTTGCTGCCGGTTTTCCTCCAACTGAAAGCGGGCTGAGAGCTCTTTGAGCCGCGCCAGGTCGTCATCGATGCGCTTGCGCTGCTGCTCGATGATCTGTCGATTGGCAGCCGAGGATTCGACAAAGGCGTACAGATACATAGTGGCCTGCATGCGCTGATTGGCGATGCGGATGTCGGTCATGGCGGCGGCAGCGGGCGTCCTCACCTCCCACGTGTCGTGCAGTCGGGTCCGCAAGTCCGCCAGGCGCGTGTACACCACCAGGGTCGCGGCGAGGATGAACAGCAATACCAGGATGAAGGTAGCGAACAGCTTCTTTCGGATGGTCACTCGCATACGATCGCGTTTCCGCCGAAGACAACAGCCTTCGACTATGAGACATGGTAAGCAGTTCGAGTCACATCACGCGCCGGCTTTCGGCCGCAAGCGATGACTTACAGCATCCCAAGAAGGGACACCTTGAGTGGGTACCGGAATGGTCCCGGGGGGCTTACACTGGAGGCCGCCAAGACTAAGGAGGAACGATGGCACCGCACCGATACATTCCCTGGAGTTCGGTCGAACTGGAGAACCTCAATCCCCTGCTGCAGCGGCAGTTTGTAGTCGGCGAAAAGGTGATGGTCGCGCGCGTCCTCTTGAAGAAGGGGTGCGTGGTTCCTCTGCACCACCACCATAACGAGCAGATTACCTATATCCTCGAGGGCGCCCTGAAGTTCGAACTGAACGGAGAAGAAGTGGTGGTGCGGGCGGGCGAGGTGCTTTGCATACCTCCCAATGTGCCGCACAAGGCCACGGCGCTGGAAGACACCGTCGATCTCGACATCTTCAATCCGCCGCGCGAGGATTGGATCGCCAAGACCGACGCCTATCTCCGGGGCGAACAACCTGTACCGGAGGGACGCTTTAGGGCTCGATGAGCGCGCAAGCGCGTCAGAAGCTCGCGGCACCGAGGGCCGAAATCCCGAGCACAGCCAGGGACCGAGAATCTGGCTGCCCCCAGGGATTCGAACTTGAGGCGCTGAGCGGGCGTGAGCGAAGCGCGAGCCCGCTAAGCCTGCCCCGAGCGGCACCGAGGGCCGAAATCCCGAGCACAGCCAGGGACCGAGAATCTGGCTGCCCCCCAGGGATTCGGACCCCGATATGCTGATCCAGAGGCTGCCGGACCTGCTTGCAGCGGAGTTCCAGGGAGTCTACGGGCTACCCCAGGATCTCCTTTCTTTTGATGTGGTTACTCGAAAACGAGTAACAGCTGCCGACATCCTATAACAACCCCAAAAAACAGGAATGCCTAGCTCCCACCGCCGGCCACGCCCTTGTTGACGAGGAGCCTAAGGGTGACCCTGCGGTTTTCGGCTCGTCCGATCGCCGTTTCGTTCGATGCTACAGGGTGAGTTTCACTCATCGCGCCCGGTGCGACAATGTTCTTCACCGGAACTCCACAGTCCTGGAGCAGATAGGCGACCACTGCTTCAGCGCGGTCCTTGCTGAGTTGCTGGTTAGCCGCAAGGCTGCCCGTGGAGTCGGCAAAGCCCTTCACTTCGATCACATACCCCTTCAAATTGACTGCCTCTTGTGCCAGGCTTCTGATCTTCTGCTTGTTTTCCGCGGAAAGCGTAGAATCACCGACTGCGAAGCCCACGTTCGCTTCAGTTTTCACGCCCCAATCAGTCAGCTCGGAAAAGCGCTTGTTGGTTGCCTGCGCAACCTGCTCGATCCCCTGTTTGTTGTCCGCGATTCTCTGCCGGTTCGCTTCGATCTCCTGTCTGCTGGCAGCGATGGCCGCATCGGTAGCCGACTTATCGACTGCATACCTCTCCATATTCGCCGCTTGCTGCTGGGCCGTTGGGTTCAAACCGGCCTGAATCACTCTGGCTAGGCTGAGATCATCTCGATCGAATGTTATCGTTTCCGCCGTTACCTGGTTTTGATCACCCGTTCCCTCGAACTTTAGCTTGAGTCCTGGGATCAGGACATCTTGACCGACTTCCTTTTTCCGGGCACCCAGCCCTATTGGGTGTCGCACTTTCGTATCAGGCGTGACAACTACGGTTACAGCTGCATCATCGTCAGTCTCCACGGTCAGGGTGTTTCCCGAGCGCAGGGTGATTACTCCTTTGCCTTTTACCTTATCGGCGGCAAGCGCCGATCCCAGGCTCAAGAGACACACCGCCAATAGACTAGCCACGACTCTTATTTGCCTTTGCATTGCTTATCTCCTCTTATCCATCTGTTTGTTATTTCTGTCGTTGCAGGCTGCCGCCTCATCACCAGAAATGGCTATGCCGCTCCGACTGGCTTCCAAGCTATCAGCCACGTCCGGGGTTGAGGACTGTCACTATTACGAGCGCCTCTGCATTTCCAATCAGACAGAGGCAAACGGGGGTGCCGATACGGCGAGGGCATTGGATTACCCGTTAAAGCCGTCGGCCGGTGGTTGTATACCTGTGCGGCGGGTATGGGGTGAGCGAACGGCGCGCCTGTCAGGTAACGGCGATCCCGATCTCGACCCACCGGTACCGGAGCCGAAGAGTCTCCCCAGACAGAGCTACGAATGCGGATGCTGGAGCTGGCCAGCGCACGCATTCGCTACGGATACCGCAAGATCCGGGTTCTGCTGAACCGTGAGGGCTGGAAAGTGGGCAAAAAGCTGGTGTATCGGCTGTATCGCGAAGAAGGACTGGGCCTGCGACGGCGGCCCAAGAGCCGGCGGATCGCCTCGGCACACAACCGGCAGAAGCCGCGGGCGGAAGGACCGAATCACGTGTGGAGTCTGGATTTCGTAGCCGATCAGTTCGCCGATGGCCGGCGATTCCGGGCGCTGACGGCGGTGGACGTGTATACACGAGAATGCCTGGCCATCGAAGTCGGCCAGAGCTTAAAGGGGCATGATGTGGTTCGGGTTCTCCAGAGGATCAGCCAGCAACGGGGAGCGCCGCAGGTTCTGTTCTGTGATAATGGCAGCGAGTTCACCAGCCAAGTGCGACTTCTCGCGGCCCGGGAAGCCGACGGACAATGCGTACGTCGAAAGCTTCAACGGGACGTTGCGGGCCGAGTGCCTGGATGCGCACTGGTTCGCCAGCCCCACCGAAGCCGTGGAACGGATCGAGTCTTGGAGGCGCGAATACAATGAGAGCCGTCCTCACAGGGCTTTGGGGGAGCGGACGCCGAACGAATTTGCAAGGCAGATCGCGGCTAGCCGCGATCTGCCTTGCTTACCTGCCTCGAGTGTCCTCTTGCCTAACCAAGTGGTGATTACGCCATACTGCGATTACTCCGCAGCCACCTCGGTGGGCCACTCGTCATTGGTGCGGTGCCAGGTCTTGTCGGGATTGTAGCGCTCCATTTTTTCGAAGACTTCGAGGCCGTCCGGCCCCAGGTCCTTCTGGTAGACGATTCCGTCATGACTGATGATGAACGTCTTCACTCCGGTAACGCGGTACTCTGCCGGCGCGGCGACCAGCGCGAATCCGCCGATCATCACTCCTTCGATTACAAAGTCCAGTTGGCCTAGCGGCGCCGCCGGGCCCTGCCCCTTCAAAATCTTGAAATAGTAGCCATGATACGGTTCGCTGCGCCTCGAGTAGCCTTGCTCAATGGCCTTTGCGATCGCATCACTAATCGGACCTCCTAAGCTTCCATCCGCGTTTCGCCACACCAGCCCATCCTTCTTTCCCGGGGTGCTGATGATCCGCTGGGCGTATTGATTGATTCCGGAGTCGTCGTGTATTTCAGATGCATACTCCTTTTGGGCATCGACGTACCCGCGACATACTTGGATGGCGTCCAGCTCGTTTGCTCCGATGCGCCTGGCGAGAATCTCCGTGCGGCCGGCCTTGGAGTCGAAATACCACTTTCCCGCTTTCTGTGCGATCGGAACTGGAAAAGGCCAATTGTCATTGCCGACCGAGAGCAAGGAGCGGCTGTGGTTCTTGGGATCCGTTGTCACGGAAATCTTTTCGTGGGCTTTTGTGACAAACAAGGCCGCACGGTTCTTGTCTTGGATAGGATCCGAGGTGGTCACCAAATCCTTACCGTCTGGCCCCAAAATTTCATTGAGGGCAGAAACATCGAATGGTTCTGCTGCCTGAATCAACGCGTCGGCTGCTTGTCGGGGCGTGGCAAAGGTCTTTTGCCCCGACTGCGACGTCGTGGACGCCGCGGCCTGCGAAGGGGCTTTCAGAACACAGGACAGAACGGCCACCAAGCCGGCGAGAAGGATGCTCCGTACAATGATGTTCAATACTTTTGAGCTCATGGGTCTCTCCTTGATCATGGCTTAGTTACCTCCTCCGTCCGCCGCCACCACCTCGCCCGCCGCCACCACCTCGCCCGCCGCCCATGCTGGAACCGCCTCGCGCGCTACTTGACCGGGCGCTGCTTCCGCTGCCGCCGCCAAACGCGCTGGAGCCTCGGGATGAGCCGCCGCTGGGAACGCTTCGGTTGCCGACCCGATCTCCTCCGCCACCAGGGGTTCTGTTACCACCACCACCGCGATCCATGGATCCGGACTGCTGCCGGCCGCCCCGATCCATCGAACCGGCCTGTTGTCTGCCTCCCATTTGACCTTGGTTCTGGCGCGCGCTCGCCTGCCGATTGGCCATCGAATCCCCGCGAGCTGTGCCGCCATATTGTTTTGCTGTCGCTCGGTTGGAGTAGGGAGCGCCACCACGGTGTTGCGGATTGTGTTGCCAATTGCTACTGCCACCACGTGCAGGCTGGTTGGACGGGCGGTTAACGTTCGCTCTGTTATTGCTATTGCGTACGAAGTTGTTGTTGTTATTAATGTTGATGTTGTTGTTTCCGCCCCACCCGGCGTTGCAGCACCAGCCTCCGCCCCAGGCGGCGCCCATCATCATGCCCATGCCGAAAGAGAGCGCCATGCCCGCGACGGCATAACCAGGCGGATAAACCATCGGATAATAGGGATAGGCAGGCGCCCCATAGACCACAACGGGGTCATAACTAGGGACGTACACTATGTTCGGTTGGGCCTGCTCGATCACTATGACCTGTTTGCTCTCCACCACCTTTGTTTCCACTTTCTGCTGCTCGGTGGATTTTAGGTTCCCAGTACCCTGGGCTTTCGCACGCATGCGCTGCACTGCGTCCATGACGTCACTCTGCTGCGCAAGAAAAGCGTTTCCCAAGTCCGTGGTCCATTTGATGTTTTCTGACAGGATGGTGACCACCTGCGGTAGTGCCGCCAAAGCCTGGATGCTTGGGTCCCAGTTTTCCTTCAGCACCGCATCCGCCAGTGCCTTGTCCTTCAGGTCTTTGTGCTTCGCCAGCCACTGCTGAAGTTGAATTATTTCCAGAGGATAGGTCGAAGCCACCAGTGCCTGAGCCAGAAGCGGGTCAGGATAGAGCGCAATCGGAGCGACCAGAGAATCCAGGTGGTCATTCGGGATTTTCGGAGCTTGTTCCGCGTCCCCTCCGGCTGGCTGCTGCGGCGACCACGCCCAGGCGACGGAGTCAACGGGCACGAGCAGCGCCACGCATAAGACTGCCACGACGCTACGCAATATCTGTCTCGAAAAGGCGTGTCTAGAGGATTTTGGATTCATAGCTCTCGCACCTACTCTTTTCTCCCTGCGGCGGGTCCTTTTACTTCGATCAGCTTCGGCTTGGTCGGCGCCCGAAATAGTCTTACTCGGTGATCCGACAGCAGGGATGTTCGGCCGCTGGATGATCCAGCCGAGAACATTTCGCGAACAGACTAGCGGGCTGGAAAGCAGAACACGACTGTCAGAAGTAACAGCCTTCTTTTGGTGGCGTCACAGGCTGTTGTGTCAAGTGACTATTCGTCAAGAACGGGCTGCCAAGTTTTGTCGGGATTGAATCGCTCCATCCTCTTGAATTCATCGAGGGTGGTGGGCCCAAAATCCTTTTGGTAAACGACGCCGTCATCGCTAACGATGAAGGTCTTTAGTCCTGTTTCGCCGTACTCGGCCGGCGCAGCGACTAGCGCAAAGCCCCCGATCATCACACCCTTCACGACGAAGTCCATCTCACCCAGCGGCGCCGCGGGTCCCTGCCCCTTCAGAACCTTGAAGAAATAGCCGTGATACGGCTCTGACCGGCTCGTGTAGCCTTGTTCGATGGCGCGAGCAACCTTTTCTCCGACGGGACCGCCCCAAGTGCCATCGGGGTTTTGCCAGGCCAAGCCATCCTGTTTGCCGGGAGTGCTGATGATGCGCTGGGCATATTGATTTACGTCGTAACCCTCACGCTTCTGGAGCGCGTATTCGTGCTGTGCTTCTACATAACCACGACAGATTGCAATAGCGTCCAGTTCATCGCTGCCAATGCGGCGGTAGAAGAGTTCCTGGCGGCCAGCTTTAGAGTCAAACGACCACTTGTCACCTGTCTTCACGATTGGTACTGGGAACGGCCAATCCTCCTTGCCAACCAGGAGAAAGGCACGGAGGCCGCTCTTCGGATCCACCGAGACACTTTTCTTTTCGCGGGCCTCCGCAGCGAACTCAGTGGCTCGTTGCCGGTCCTGCGCGAATTCACCGGTCAGAACAATGTCCTGACCTTCGGGGCCGAAAATCGACAAGAGAACACCGACGTCGAACTTCTCGGCCGCATCGACCAGCGCATTGGCTGCTTGTTGCGGACTATCAAAGGTCCTGGAGGCTGCAACGGGAGCAGCCGGAACCGATTTCATTGCAGACGGCGGCGCAGAGCGGAGAATTTGCGCCGACAGGCAGACGCACACCACCGTACCCAAAATCCATAGCGGACTGGAGAGACTCCGATTCGCAGATGCCGATCTCATATCTGTGCTCCTGTGATTTCTGTTTCCAAGGCTGTCCCATTCATCTGCGCCGCCCGCCGCCACCACCCCGTCCGCCTCCACCCCGACTGAAGCCTCCGCCTCCACCGCGAGATCCCATGCTAGAGGAGCCGCGGCTACTATTGGAGCGTGCTCTCGATCCGTCGAACCCACCAGAGCCGCCTCCGAAGGCGCTGCGGTTTCCACCGCCGGCGCCGCTACCGCCGCGCGAGAGATCGCGACTGCCAACACGATCCGCCCCGCCTCCACCGCCGGCGCGATTGCCAAAGCTACCGCCACCGGCCCGATTGCCCATGCCGGGTCCGGCGTCGCGGTTGCTGGCCAGGTTGCCGCCCTGCCGGCCGAGCTGTTGTCGAGCGCCAGCTTGGCGGTTGGCGAGGGAATCGCCGCGCGCTGTGCCGCCAAACCTGTCCGCGGTGCCCCGGTCTCGATATGGAGCGCCACCGCGATGTTGCGGGTTGTGCTTCCAACTGCTATCGCCGCCGCG
>Ga0335077_10013756_pt1 | contig 10113 bp, 7 predicted proteins | sample Lox_Sample_31_FD_207151 | JGI IMG/M metagenome (GOLD analysis project Ga0335077, IMG submission 207151) | Soil microbial communities from Loxahatchee National Wildlife Refuge, Florida, United States - Lox_Sample_3.1 | ecosystem: Environmental > Terrestrial > Soil > Wetlands | place: USA: Florida...
CTGCGATTCTGGGATCCGAGCGCCGGCAGCATCCGTCTCGACGGTCACGATCTCCGCAGCTTCGGTCTCGATCAATTGCGTCGGCGCATCGCGCTGGTGGCGCAGGATACTTACCTGTTCAACGACACGCTGCGCGCCAATGTGCGTTTGGCGCGGCCTGGCGCCGACGACGCCGAGGTCGAGCGCGCGATTGCGCGCGCGGCGCTCTCGGACTTCGTCGCGAGCCTTCCCGACGGGCTCGATACGGTAGTGGGCGAGCGCGGCGTGCAGCTCTCGGGCGGTCAGCGCCAGCGCGTCGCCATCGCTCGCGCCTTTCTCAAGAACGCGCCGGTGTTGATCCTCGACGAGGCGACATCGCATCTCGACGCGATCAGCGAGGCGCAGGTGCGCCAGGCGCTCGGCGATCTCATGCGCGACCGCACCACCATCGTGATCGCGCATCGCCTTTCCACCATCCGCGGCGCAGATTTGATCGCCGTGCTCGAACAAGGGCACTTGGTCGAGACCGGCACCCATGACGCGCTGCTGGCACGCGGCGGCCTCTACGCGAATTTGGTGCAAAGGCAACTGGGGGTCGGCCGCGCCGCGGCGGAATAACCGACATCGGGCTGCGGCCCCGCGCCGGTTGAATTGGACCCTCGGCCCCGTCACACTGCGTCATGCCCAATCGATCCGGCGGCGTGAAGCGGCGCCCGCGGCGCTCGTCCAGGCCTGTGAAAACGAGTACGACCAAAAAAGCTCCGGCCAAGCGCGGAGCCGCGTCGCTGCGCAATCTGCTGCACTTGAGCGAGGAGCGCTTTCGTTCGGTGATTGAGACGGCGGCCGCGCCGATCCTGCTGTTGTCGCCCGACTTGACCGTCCTTGAGTTCAATTCCGAGGCCGAGCGCGTCTACGGCAGGCCGCGGGGGAAGGTTTTGGGACGCGGCTATTTTCGCGCTTTCGGCGCCAAAGGGCAGGGCGGGCTGACGCGCGTTGATTTCGAGCACGCGCTGGGGGGCCGCTCGATCCACGGCGTCGAAGGCCGCGTGCGGCGTCCCGACGGCTCCGAGCGCGTCCTGCTCTGGAATGCCAGCCGCCTTGCCGACGCGACGGGCGCGCCGCTGGGTGTGATCGCGGTGGCGCAGGACATCACCGAGCGACAGCGCGCGGAAGAGGCGCTGCGCGAACGCGAGGCGCGCCTCAGCTCGGTAATTTCGACCGCACCTGACGCGATCATCACGATCGACGAGCGGGGCGTCATTCAATCCTTCAGTACCGCCGCGGAAGGTCTGTTCGGCTACGCCGCCGGCGAGGTCATCGGGCGCAACGTCAAGATGCTGATGCCGTCGCCGCATCGTGAGCGGCATGACGCTTATCTTGAGCGCTACATGCACACGGGCGAGAAGCGCATCATCGGCATCGGCCGCCAGGTGGAAGCCCGGCGCAAGGACGGGACCGTCTTCCCGATCGAACTCGCGGTCGGCGAGGTGCATCTCGGAGAGGCCCGCGTGTTCACGGGCTTCATCCGCGACCTCACCGAGCGCACGAAGATGGAGCAGGACCTGCGCCAGGCGCAGAAGATGGAGGCTATCGGCCAGTTGACCGGCGGTCTGGCGCACGATTTCAACAATCTGCTCACCGTCATTTCCGGCAACATGGAAATGCTGGAGCGTCGGCTCGACAGGGCCGAAGACGTCGAGATTCTCCGGGAAGCGCAGGAGGCGGCGGAACTCGGCGCCAAGTTATCGAATCGATTGCTTGCCTTCGGGCGACGCCAGCAGCTTGTTCCCAAGCCGATCAACTTGAGCGATTTGGCCGCGAGCATGCTCGATCTTTTGCGGCGCACGCTCGGCGAGACCATCCGTATCGAGACCCGCCTTGCCGCAGACTTGCGAATGGTCATGGCGGATCCAGGCCAAGTCGAGAACGCGCTGCTCAACTTGGCGCTCAACGCGCGTGACGCCATGCCGTCGGGCGGCCTGTTGGTGATCGAGACCGCCGATATCGATCTCGATCCCGCCTATGCGGTGGCGCACGCTGACGTTACGCCGGGCTCCTATGCGATGCTGGCGGTGACCGACACCGGCGTCGGCATGTCGAGCGAGGTGCGCGAGCGCGCCTTCGAGCCGTTCTACACGACGAAGGGGCCAGGCCAAGGGAGCGGGCTCGGCCTCAGCATGATTTATGGTTTCGTCAAACAATCGGGCGGCCACGTGCAGCTCTACAGCGAATCCGGCCGAGGCACCACGGTGCGCATCCTGCTGCCGGCGCAAGCGAGCGACGCGTTGCGGAAGGGCAAGCGGTCGGAGCCGATCGCCGCAGGCAAGGTCAACGGCGAAACCATCCTGGTGGTCGAGGACGATCCGCGAGTGCGCCGCGTCTCCGTGCGTCGCCTGCGGGACTTGGGGTATCGGGTGATCGAGGTCGATAACGGACCGGCGGCGCTCGAAGTGCTGCGGCGGGAAGGCAATATCGACCTGCTGTTCACGGACGTCGTCATGCCGGGCGGCATGAGCGGGATCGACCTTGCCCGCAAGGCGCGCGAATTCCGGCCCGCGCTCAAGGTGGTGTTCACGTCGGGCTATGCGGAACAAGCGATCATCGAAAGCGGCATGCCGACCGTCAAGACGGGTTGGCTCGCCAAGCCCTACAACAGCCGTGACCTCGCGGCCAAGATGCGCGAATTGCTGGACGCATGAACGCCGCCTCTCGCTCCTCTTGCGCCAAAACCAATCATGCCCGACACATCCTCAGCGACTTTCCGTTGATCCGCATCGCCGAGCAGTTCACGGTATGCCGCAATTGCAAGGGGGGTTGTACACGGTGAACCCGAAATATTGGGACGACGGTACTCCCACGTAGAGCTGGAAAGGGTTCTGCGCATTTGGCTGCGCGAACGTACTCGGAGGAAAGTTATCTCTGCTGACCAACGGCGCAGGGCTCCCCAACTTCGCCGTTACCGAGGCGACGATTGCCGCGCAGTCGCAGGGGCTGGTATACGCCTCGAACCCGGCAGTCACTCTGTCCATTTGGCTGTCGGTAAGCGGCGGGGCTGCCATAGCGATGCCGCTCACCAAGGGCACAACGCCCAACACAGGAAGGCCCAGCAGTGGAGCAAATATCCGCACGCCATCCTCCATCTGACAGTGCAGCGGCAAGCGGGTCGGCTGATAAACACCCAACTAGAACTATAAATCCTAGTACCCCGCAAAGGCGCATCAGTCGTAATCACTCGTGGCCAATTCGCGCGGAGAGCGAGACCTAATTGGGTACCGGCCGCGTGGGACATCCGGGAGTGCGCCCAGACTATGCAGATGCGGGCACGCCGGGGTCGCGCACGAGCTGACCGCTCATTCGATCACTTCGTCAGCGCGCGCGAGGAGCGTCGGTGGGATGGTCACGCCAATAGCCTTGGCGGTCTTGAGGTTGAGCGCCAGGTGGAAGGTTCGCGGCGCCTCGAAGGGCAGATCGGCGACTTTGGCGCCATGCAGTAGCCGGTCGGCATATTCAGCGGCCCGTTGAAAGTTCTCCGTCGGCTCCAGCCCGTAGGACGCGAGTGCGCCGTCCTCTACCTCGAAGACGAAAGTGTGAATGGCCGGGATCCGCCGCGCGATCGCAGCGGCAATCAGGTTCGCCCGGCCGGTCACGATCACCGGGCTGGCCCAGACGATCAGCCCACTGAGGTCCCGCGCCTCGTCGCGATCGAGCACGGTCGCGACGTCGGATGGCGACGCAACGCCGAGCAGCACGATCTGCGGCCCGCCCGCGGCGGCCATAGCCTTGGCCTTCGCCAGCATCGGGACATGGTTAGGATTTCCGATGTCGTAGACGAGACCGACGCGCTTCATCGGCCCGGCGAGCTGGTCGAGCAGTTCGACCTTCTTGGGCAGCAGCGCATCATCCAGGGTCAGAATGCCCGTGACATTACCGGTCGGTCGCGCCACCGATTTGGAAAAGCCGAGGGCCACGGGATCGGCGCAGAACGCCACCACAATCGGAATCGATTGCGTCCTTTTGACGAGGTCCGGCACCGCAGCCGCATTAATTGTGACGATGACGGCGGGTTGCGCGGCGACCACGCGTTCGGCGAGATCCGGAATGCGCGCGGCATCGTTAGACGCATAAGGCTCGGCGACAAACGTTTGTCCCTCGATATTGCCGAGACCGCGAAGCCCATCGCGGATGGCATCGAAGGCGGTCGTGTCGGCGCCGAAGCCGACCGCGAGAAAGGCTACGTGCGGAATGGTGACCGCCGCGCGAACCGTTCCCGGTCCCGCGACCGCCACGCCGCCGACCATTAGGACAAAATCGCGTCGCCCGATCACTCGATTACCTCGTCGGCTTCCGCAAGGAGGAATTTGGGTACGGATAAGCCGAGCGCGTTCGCAGTCTTCAGATTGATCGAGAGCGTGAACCTCGAAGCCTGATAGAACGGGATGTCTCCCGGCTTAGCGCCACGCAGAATGGCATCGATGTCGCGCGCCACACGCCGGTTCAGCTCCACGAGATCGAAAGCATAGGCGATGAGGCCGCCCGCGCTGACAAAGTCGCGAATGGCGAACATTGCCGGAAGCCGTGTCGCGGCGATCGCATCGACGATTGGGACGCGGTACTGCGCCGAGTCGGGGTTGTCCGCGACTAAGATCGCTTGGGCGCCTTGACGTCGAATATCGTCGATTGCTGCACGATAGATCGTCTCGCTCGAAGGCAGCTCGACCAGCGAATGGATTGAGGTAAGTCCCGCGGCGCCGGCGGCAGAGCGCATCGCCGCGCCTTGGGCGCTTTCCCATTGTACCCGTAAGGCAAGGAATGCGAGCCTCGATAACGACGGGATGATCTGGCGCAACAATTCGATCCGTTTGCCGTAGATCGACGGCCCAGCGTCTACGCTTACGCCCGTCACGTTGCCGCCGGGATGCGCCAGGCTCTGGGCGAGACCCTGACCGAGCGGATCAGCGGTCAATGCGACGATCGGGATCGAGTTGGCGGGCGCCTTGAACAACAGTACACCCGGACCCACGACATAAATGACGTCTGGGTTGCTGCGGATCACCTCGGCGGCTAATGCGGGGGGACCAGCAGTGTCCTGCTCCCGGCCGTATCGCTCGACGCTCAGATTCTGACCTTCGACGTGGCCAAGCCGGCGCAGCTCCTCAAACAGTGCGCGATAAATAGGGCTCTGGCTCTTCTCATTCATCAGCACGATCGGTTCCGAGGGGCTGAAGATAGCGAGCCGCTGGCTTCGATCGCTCTGTTGTGCAGCAGCTGCTGAGATCGCCCCAGAAGCCAGCACGCCGGCCAAAAACGTTCGTCGTATCACTCGATCACCTCGTCGGCACGCCCAGGACCGCTGCCGGGATGGTGAGACCGAGCGCCTTCGCAGTCTTGAGGTGGGTCTCACCGTTTCGGCGGTGCTGGCGGCGCGTAGTAGTATCCTGAACCCAACCGTCTTAGAGCGCTACATCGACGGGCTTCGCAAGGCCGGCCTGCCGGAATGACCTTTCACCCCCTCGAAACCGCCGCGGCGAAGACATAGCCTGCGCCGCGCACGGTCTTGATCAGCTCGGGGTGTTGCGGGTCGCGCTCGATCTTGCGGCGCAGCCGCACGACCTGCGTGTCGATCGTACGGTCGAAAGCTTCCCATTCCCGGCCCTTCACCTGGTCCATCAATTGGTCGCGGTTCAGCACCCGGTTCGGATTGCGCGCGAGGACGCGCAGCAGCTCGAACTCGCCTGAAGTCAGCGGAACCACATCGCCGCCCGGCCGGCGCAACTCCCGCCTCACCAAGTCAAGGCTCCAACCCTGGAAGCGCAGGGTCGTGCCGGCGTTGTCGGTGGCGGCCGTATCGGGCGAGACCGGCAAGGGTTGCGTTCGCCGCAGTACCGTTCTGATTCGCGCCAGCACCTCGCGCAGGTGGAAGGGCTTGGCGATATAGTCGTCTGCCCCGGCCTCCAGCCCCGCCACGCGATCGATCAAGTCGCCCTTGCCCGTCAAAATGATGATAGGGACTGGAGAGCGTTGGCGAATGGCGCGCGCAAGCGTGAGCCCGTCCTCGCCGGGCATCACCAGATCGAGCAGAACCAGATCGATCTTTTCGCGGTCGAGCACGGCGCGCATGGCCTTTCCATCCGCGGCCTCGCTGACCTTGATCCCTTCCTCGGCGAGGTAGCGCCGCAGCATGGTGCGGATACGGTCCTCGTCATCGACCACGAGGATATGTAGCGGTTCGGACATCTCGGAGACGTGTGTCACGCAATGTCACAATTCGGCGCAGAACGATACCAAAAACCACTGAAATTGGCATTCGCGTGTGACATCGGGCGGATACATCTTGCGTACACGAAGGGATCCTGGTTGCAGGCGAGGGAGCAGGGCCATGGGATATGTACAGGCGGTCTCGACAGGTTCGACCGGCGTGAATTTCGCGACGCTCGCGGTTTGCCGTGGGCTCGGCCAGAAGGTCACCTCGCGGGTCGCTGAAATCAGTTCACTCAGGAAGTTGCAGCCGGGCGAGGTAATGTTCGCCGAAGGAGACCATGCCGATGCCGTCTATGAGGTCGTGCGCGGCATGTTGAAGCTCTACAAGCTGCTGCCCGACGGCCGACGTCAAGTGACGGGATTTCTCTCCGCCGGGAATCTCGTCGGGCTCGCTCACGAAAATCTCTATCTCTACACCGCCGAGGCGATCACGCCGGTGTTGGTGTGCCGCTATCCGCGTCAGCGCTTCGACCGTCTGGTGGAGGAGGTCCCGGGGTTCGCGCGGCGCCTGCTCGCCGCCACCTCCGATGAATTGCGCGCGGCACAGGACCAGATGGTCCTGCTGGGCCGCAAGGCCGCGGAGGAAAAGCTTGCGAGCTTCCTGCAACTGATGGGACAGCGGCGCGGCGGCGGCGAAGATCCCGATGAGGTGTTGCTGCCGATGAGCCGCGCCGACATAGCGGATTATCTGGGCCTCACCATCGAGACGGTGAGCCGCACGCTCAGCAAGCTCAAAAGCGACGGCGTGATCGCAATTCCCTGCGCTTCCTCGATCAAGTTGCGCGATCGCGACCGCTTGCAGCATCTCGCGGCGGGCGACCGCAATTTGGAACGTCGGTAGGCGCGGTCCGTGTTCAAGTTCGCAGCGATGGAAAGCGGTCGTCCGCCTGCGAGTTCCACCAGCGCTGTTCCCGGCGCGGACCGGAACAGAGCCGGCCGCCGTGCGCTGGTCGTCGAATCCGATCCCGATACCCGCCAGCTTGTGCAGGAGATTCTCACGGGTCTGGGCTTCATCGTCGACGCCGTCGACAACGGCGTCGACGCGGTTTCGACCGCGCGCCAGAGGCCGCCCGAGGTCATCCTTGTGGCGCTGCAGCTTCGCGATGTCGGGGGCCTCGAAGTCCTGCGGTGGCTCCGTGCCAATTCCGGACTGAAGCGGGTACCGGTGATCGCCGTCGGCGTGAACGAATACGATTTGGCGCGCGTGCGCCACGCGCAAATCCGTGCGGTGCTGAGAAAGCCGCTGTCGTCTTCCGCGATTGTCGAGGCCATTGAAGCGGCAATGAGCGTTTCCGGCTAAAACCATCCTCCTTCGCCGTCAATCCGGACGTAGTTGTTTCATCACGCGGATCGGGCTTCCCGATTCGGCGTGAAGCTCGACGGTGAAGCCCAAGTTTCGGGCGGCGCCGAGCAGGTTCTGATCGAGCGCGGCGATGTCGCCATGCAGTCGCGCGATGCGGCGCTGTTCGGCCGTCACGACGAGCCGATCGAGCAAGAGGGCTTCGAGGCCGCGCCGCTTCCAATCCGCGCGCACCGAGATCGCGAATTCGGCATCGTGATGATCGGGGTCGCTGCAATACCGGGCGACGCCGACGATCTCATCGCCGCCGATCGGTAGCGCAACGAGCGCGATTTCCCGGTCGTAGTCGATCTGCGTGAGCCGCGCCAGCAGCGTTTGTGGCACGCTATCGAGCGGGCGTCCGAAGCGGAATTGCCGATCGTCGGAATGCATGCGCATGATAAAGCTCGAAAGCCGAGCCGCGTCCTCCGGCCGGATGGGCCGCAGTCGAAGCCGCTCGCCGGTCGGCAACTGGGCCGATCCGTCGAGTTCGCGCGGATAGGGCAGAATGGCGGGGCGCGCGACCGCAGTACCCTCGCCGATGCGGATGCGCGCATCGAGCGCCAAAATCCCGTTCGCGTCCGCGAGCAGCGGATTGATGTCGAGCTCGCGGATTTCCGCGTGCTCCACGACCATTTGCGAGACTCGCACCAGGGTTCTCGCGGTCGCGCCGATGTCGGCCGGCGGCAGCCCGCGCACGCCCTGCATCAGCTTCCAGACGCGCGTTCGCGCCATGAGCGCGCGCGCGAGCGCGTCGTTGAGCGGCGGCAGTTCGAGCGAAGTATCGCCCAAGGTCTCGACCGCAATCCCGCCTTGACCGAACAACAAAACCGGGCCGAACGTCGCGTCGTCGACCACGCCGACGATCAGCTCCAGGGCGCCGGGTCGGTGGATCATTTGCTGCACTTGAAAGCCCGCGATCCCAGCGTCGGGCCTCGCTCGGCGGACCCGCGCGAGCATCAGAGCGGCCTCGCTCCGGACACGATCCGCGCTGCCGAGATTGAGCGCGACCGCACCCACATCCGTCTTGTGCGTGATGTCGGGCGAGTGGATTTTGAGAGCCACGGGATAGCCGATCGAATTCGCCGCGGCCACCGCTTTATCCACGTCTTCGACGAGGCGAGTTGCGACCAATGGAATACCATAGGCGCCCATGAGGCTTGCGGTTTCGCTGGGGTCGAGCCATTCGCGCCCGGCGGCCCGTGCCGCCGCGATCGCGGCGCACGCGCGGTCGCGCTCCGGCATGAAATCGTCAAGTCGCGCCGGAGGAGCTTCGACCAGGAGTTCTTGGGCGTGCTGAAATTGCACGCGGTCCATGAAACCGCGCACCGCGCGGTCCGGCGTTTCGTAGGTCGCGATCCCGGCTTCGGCGAGCAAGCGCCGCGCGGGAACGGCGGAATACTCGCCGAGCCAACTCGTATAGATGTTGCGTTTCTTCGATGCGCCGGCCCGGTGCTGAGCCACGGTCTCGCTCACGGCTTGGGCGGCGGCGACCGGATCGCCGATCGCGGTCGGACAGCTCAACACCAGAACGGCGTCGGCTCCGGGGTCTTCCAGAAGAATCGAAAGCGCGTCACGGTAGCGGGCAGGCGGCGCATCGCCCACGATGTCGACGGGATTGCCGTGGCTCCAGGTCCGCGGCAACGCCTTGTCGAGGGCGGTGATCGTCGCGGGCGTGAGGTTCGCCAGGCGTCCGCCGAGATCGATGACGCTGTCGGTCGCGAGCACGCCGGGACCGCCGCCGTTGGTCATGATTGCGAGCCGGTCGCCTCGCTGCGGCGTGGTGAGCGCGAGGGTCTCGGCCGCATCGAACAGCGCTTCCATGTCCTGCACTCTCAGCATCCCGGCGCGGCGGAAGACGGCATCGTAGACCGCGTCGGATCCTGCCAATGCACCGGTGTGGGACAGCGCCGCGCGGGCGCTCTCGGCGTGGCGACCGACCTTGACCACCACCACCGGCTTGCCCCGCGCGGCCAAGCGTGCCGCCGACATGAATTTGCGGGCGTGCGTTATGCCCTCGACATAGAGCAGGATCGCGCGCGTGTCGGAATCGGCCTCGAGGTAGTCCAGCATGTCTCCGAAATCTACATCGGCCATGTCGCCGAGCGAGACGACATGCGAGAATCCGATGCGCCGGGATTCGGCCCAATCGAGGACCGCCGTGATCATGGCGCCGGATTGGCTTACGAAGGCGAGGTCGCCGGCGCGCGGGGTCAAATGCGCAAAGCTGGCGTTGAGCCCGACCGGCGGCACCAACACGCCCACGCAATTGGGCCCGATGATGCGCAGCAAGTGCGGTCGCGCGGCTTCGAGCGTCGCCGCCTGCAGCGCCTTGCCGCGCGCGCCTAGCTCGGCGAAGCCCGCGGTGATGATGACGGTGGCGCGCGTCCCGCGCGCGCCCAGTTGAGCGACGAGCCCGGGTATGGTCTCGGGCGGCGTTGCCAGCACGGCGAGGTCGGGAACCCCGGGCATGCTTTCGACGTCCTGAAAAACCGGCATGTCCTCGATGATCCGGTGATGCGGATTGACCAGCATGA
>Ga0335077_10013757_pt1 | contig 10112 bp, 9 predicted proteins | sample Lox_Sample_31_FD_207151 | JGI IMG/M metagenome (GOLD analysis project Ga0335077, IMG submission 207151) | Soil microbial communities from Loxahatchee National Wildlife Refuge, Florida, United States - Lox_Sample_3.1 | ecosystem: Environmental > Terrestrial > Soil > Wetlands | place: USA: Florida...
GCGAACCCCGACTTCGACTTTACGCTCGTGCGCCACTGAATCAGCGCCCACAACCATGACAATCGTGTCACCCTCCGCCGACGGCAGCAGCCCCGCGGTCGGAATGACAACGGCGCCCTTCAATGTGGCGGCCACAATCGCCACGTGCACCGTGGCTCCGGGCTTCCACCGCTCCCCTGGATTCTGCATTTCAACCCAGACCTGCACCGTCGTGCTGTTGGGATCGACGGCCGGGCTGACCACGATCACTTTGCCCGGAACCTCATCGGAGCTGTCGGTCTGTGTGACCGTCGCAGCGGCGCCGACCTTGAGATAGCCGGCCTGACTCTGCGGGATGTTGGTCCGTGCCACCACACGCGACACGTCCATAACGGTGAGCAACGGCGATCCGGCGCTGGCCATCTCGCCCTCATAGACCGAGCGGTCCGTGATCACGCCCGTCATCGGGCTGCGAATCTCCGAATAGCTGAGCTGCGCTTCCGCGCCCTGATAGTGCGCTTTCGCAGCCGCCGCTTGAGCGGCCGCTCCTTTGATCTGCTCCTGCTGGCTGATTCTCTGGAGAGCGTTCAAGTGCTCCTGCGCCGTTTCGTATTGTCCCCTGGCCTGAACGTAGGCCACCTGCGCTTCATCCACCTGACGGCGTGCCAGCGCCCCATCGCTGTACAGCTTTTGCCGGCTCTCGAGCACTTTCTGCGCTGCTTCCATCGACTGCTTCGCCGCTTGCACATCGGCCTTTGACTTCGTTAATTCCTCGGGAATGGATGCAGCCGTAGTTACCCGGTAACTCGCCTCCGCCTGTTCCGCCATTCCCTTGCTCTCCATCGCCGCCGCAGCCAGGTCGCGGTTCTCCAGCACGGCCAATAACTGGCCCTCTTTCACATGGTCGCCCCGGTTCACGTAGAACTTCTTCACCGGCGCGCTGATTTTCGGGACGACGCTCGCCTGATTGCGCGGGTACAGTACGGCGTCCGAAGTGACGATGCGGCGAATAGAATCGAGCTTTGCCGCCGTCACCTGCACCGGCACGACCGGTTCCGCCTCCTTTTCCTCTTTCTTCCCGCAGCCGGCCAGGGCAATCAGGCACATCACGAATAGCAGGGCTTTTGCATGCTTCATGGCTAGAAGCTTCCCGTCAAAGTCTGCAGGTCGGCCAACGCGACGCGATAACGGACCAATCCGTCCGCGTGTGCGTTGCGCGCCTGCGCCAGCGTGGACTGAGCGTCCACCACTTCCAGAACCGTCACCTCGCCCGCCGTGTAACGCAGCAGCGTGAGCTTCAGGCTCTCAGAAGCCAGATCGACCGAGTGCGCCAGCGACGGCAGTTGCGATCTCGCCACTTCAGCCTCCCGATAAAACGCATCCAGGTTCCCCAGAAGCTGGCGTTGCGTATAGCTCAAGTCCACTTTAGCCTGCTGCAGATGCAATTCCGCTTGCTTCAGCTTGCTGCGGGTGGCGCCCCAGGTCCACACCGGGATAGTGAGCTGCGCTTGTGCCACTGACCCCAGGTTTTGAAGATGGTGGTGATTGTAAACGGCGAATTGGTTGGCGTCGATGCCGTAGAAGTAGTCGAAGGAAAGGGATGGCAGAAAGGCGCTTCTCGCCACAGAGACTCCAGACTTTTCTTGCTCGACCGCAGCTTGGGCCGCGCGAATGTCAGGATTGTTCTTCGCCGCCAGGTCCTGGACCTCGCTGACCGGTGGCAGGTTCGTCTTGCTGGCCAGATCATCCACCACGGAAAAGTCTTTCCGGTAATCCGGGAAAATCAAAACGGCCAGGCCGATTTGGTTCTTCTCCGCCGCCAGTTGTGCTTCCTGCGCGTCGCGCTGGCGCTGTTCCAGTTGGATCTGCGCCTTGACCACGTCGGAGTGCGCCGCTTCACCGCCCTGCTCCTGCTTCTGGGTGATATCGAAGAACTGTTGAGCTTCCCGCAAACTCTGTTGCGCGTTGGCATCTTTGTGTTGCGCCGCCAGCAGACCGTAGAAACTCTGGACCACGGTGACCACGAGCCCGCGCGCGGCGATGTCCGCCTTCGCCCGGGCCACTGCCTCCGCCGCGATTAGCCTCCGGCGATCGGCCCACTTTCCCGGGGCATAGATGTCGCCGTGCACGAGAGCCTGGCTGTTGTACACATGCACGCCATCATTGGCCACAAATACCCCCGACGGTGTGCCGTTGCCCTGCGTGTAGATGTACTGGTTGAAGTAATTCAAGCTGGGCAACAGGTTCGCCATCCCCTGAACCCGGTCCTCGTGCGCGAGTTGTGCGCTGATGTTTGCGGTTTGGAACTGCTGGCTGTTGGCTTTCGCGCGCGCCAGAGCATCCTGCAGATTGATGAGCAATGGCGCCGTGGTGCCAGGCTGCAGCGGCGCATTTTGGGCATTCAGAGCTTGCCCGGAAGCGTTCCCGCAAAGCATCGCGCTCAAACCAAGAATCAGCAGACGCAGCAGCATGGACGCCCCCGAGTTTATCGATTTCGACATGAATGTACGATGAACTATCGGTGCAGCAACACGGTGAACGTGCTGCCCAGCCCGGGCTGGCTGCTTAGCTCAACCGAGCCTTTGTGCGATTCCGCAATCCACTTGACGATCGAAAGGCCCAGACCAAAACCGCCGTTTTGCCGGGAGCGGGCCTGGTCGCCGCGGTAAAACCGCTCGAAAATGTGGGGCGCGGCCTCCGGCGGAATGCCGATCCCCGTGTCGGCTACTCGTATGCGCAGTTCGCCCGCCGAATCCTCCAGGCTGACCTGGACTCGCCCGCCCTCAGGCGTGTAGCGGATCGCGTTCTCGAGGAGGTTCAACACCAGGCGCCGGATCAGTTCCTGATCGCCGCGGTAACCCACGTCTTCGGGCGACCGGCATTCCAGTTCGATTGTTTTGGCATCGGCTCTCGCCTGCATGGAGCGGCAGCATTCCGCCAGTATGTCGTTCACGTAAAATTCTTCGACAAATAAATTCACGTGGCCCGCGTCGGCCCGGGCAAGATTCAATAGGTCGTCGATCAGCCGCGTCAGCCGCCGGGCCTCGTCCTGAATGATGGCCAGCGATTCCTGGTATTCTGACGCGCTGCGGTCGTGGTCGAGTGAGACATCGGCCTCGCCCCGGATTACCGCGATGGGAGTGCGCAGTTCGTGCGAAGCATCCGCAACAAACCGTCGCATGGTTTCAAACGACCGGTCGAGCCGTGAAAGCAGCTCGTTGAACGAACCCGCCAGCATCGTGAGTTCTTCATTGGCCGCGCCGATCTCAAGCCGCTCATCCAGATTCTTGTCGGTAATCTTTCTTGCCTGTTCGGCCATCCAGCGCACGGGCGCAAGGTTTTTGCTGGCCAGAAGAAAACCGCCGGCTCCGGCGATCAGCAGGACTAATGGCAACCCCAGATACAGAACACGCCGCACAACGCCTAATTCTTCCTTAATCGAGTGCAGAGACTCCGCCGCCAGCACGACATATTGCCGCCCATCGAGTACGAACCTGCCCGCAACCGCTCTAGTCCCCTGCTTGCCGTACCTGGGGAGCGTGGTCCGAACTTCTGGTTTTGCACCGGCGCCGGCATCCGCCGCAACGGCTATCAACTCCGGGTCTACTGATGGCGCGTTGGATGCCAGCAGCTTATCGCCTTCAAATACGGCTACCAGCACATCACGCATGCCCATCTCCGACATCGCGTCACGAGCCGCACCCACAGCGTCGCCTTTGAACTCGGCCATCTCACCACGAAACAGGCCGGCTGCGGTTGTGGCCTCGGAAGACAGAATCTCGTCAAGACGCTTGAAGAGCGCTCTCTCCAGCACCTCGTATAGAAAAATGCTGAATCCTATGAACAAGAGCGAAAAGAGCAGCAGGTACCAGGCCGTAAGCTGGAGACGGAAACTCTTAATCATGGGCCGTTACTGATTCCGCCGTCAGGATGTATCCCTCGCCGCGGCGCGTATGGATGAGTGGCTGGGCGAAGCCGGCATCGACTTTCGTCCTCAATCTCCTGATATACACGTCGATGATGTTGGAGAATGGATCGAAGTTCTCATCCCAAACGTGCTGCGCAATCTGCTCCCGGTTCACCACGCGATTCTGATTCAGCATCAGAAACTCCAGCAGCGCGTATTCTTTAGCTGTGACGCTGATGCGTTTGCCTCCGCGGCTCACCGCATGGCTCTCGGGATTTAGCTTCAGGTCCGCAACCTGCAGCGCTCCTGGGCGAATCTGCGTGTTGCGGCGGGATAGCGCCCGCAGCCGCGCCAGCAGTTCCTTGAAATCGAATGGCTTGGTCAGGTAATCATCGGCGCCCGAGTCCAGGCCGGCCACACGATCGTCCACAGCGTCACGCGCGGTAAGCATCAAGATCGGGGTTCGAAAACCGGATCCACGGAGTTCGCGGCAAACGGCGTAACCATCTTTGACGGGCAGCATGACGTCCAGGATTACGAGGTCATACTCGTTGACTCCCGCGTAGTACAGCGCCTCCTCGCCATCGCGCGCAATATCGACGGCGTAGGCGCGCTCCCGCAGGCCCTTCGCGACAAAGCCCGCCACTCGCGGCTCATCTTCAACCAGCAATACCCTCACAACCTGTCCTTATTGTGGCGCGTTAGAGATGAATCCACGATGAACCCGCAACCTCCGGCGGAAGTTGCGTGATAGCGATTACGCAATTTTCTTCTCGTTTTACGACTGCTCATGCTAAAATTTTCGCGTGCTCGATCTGGCGCCGAAGCAGGAATATACGCGCGGCGACGTGCGCCGCATGCTGGGTGTTTCCGAGCAACAACTCCGGAGCTGGGAGCGGCACGGCCTGATCCCTGGCGTGGCCACGTTTTCCTTTTCCGACCTCATCGCCCTCAAAACCCTGCAGAAGCTCCGCGAAAACCGCGTGCCTCCGCGAAAGATCGGCCGCGCCCTGACCGCGCTCAAGAAAAAGCTCTCCCACGTCGAGCATCCACTTTCCGAGCTGAAGATATTCTCTGACGGCCGGACCATTACGGTCCAGATCGCCGGTCAGAAAATGGAAGCTCTCACCGGGCAACTGCTTTTCAATTTCGACACTTCCGAGCTCGGCAGCCTCAAGTCCTTCGCGCCCAAACCGGCCTACGACCGCGGATCGGAGCGCCAGGCCGAGAGCTACTTTCAGAAGGGGCTGGCGCTCGAGGAGACCGGCGCGCCCATCGAGGAAGCCATCGAAGCTTACCAGCGGGCGCTCGAGCTGAACCCCGCCGCCGCCGGCGCTCTGGTGAATCTGGGAACCATCTATTACCGCCAGCGCAAGTACCAGGAAGCCGAGCAGCATTATGTGAAGGCCATCGAAGTGGATTCGAATTATCCGCTCGCGCACTACAATCTGGGCAATCTCTATGACGAACAGGGCGACTTAACACGAGCCGAACACCATTACAACACCGCGCTGAAACTGAACCCCAGTTACGCGGATGCGCATTTCAATCTCGCCCTTCTATCCGAGCGGTGCGGCGATTTCCTTAAGGCCGTACGTCACTGGAAGAGCTACCTCAGACTGGATTCTACCGGAACCTGGGCCAACATCGCCCGCCGGCAGCTCGAAAAGCTGCGCGATGTAGCATTGATCCGGCCGCGTCCCAGCGCCTAGCCGCGACGTTAGGAATCACCTCTAGCGATAAACTGGTAGCAGCAGTCAGTTGCGATCTTCGCATGCGCGTTCTCCCACTTAGCGTTGTCTGCATGGCCCTTCTGCTGATCGGATGTAAGTCCCAGGGCGATCGTTCGCCCGCGATCGGCACCGCCTATGCGGGGCCGGCGACGTTGGCGCTCCGCCAGGACATCAGCCCGTCCTCCGCGCGGGTTGCCACCGTCCACCACGGTGACCGTTTGGACATCATTCAGCAGCGCCGTCGCTTTGTGAAGGTGCGCACCGCCGCCGGTCAGGAGGGCTGGATCGAGGACCGGCTGCTACTGACTCCCGACGAAGTTGCACGGTTGAAGCGCTTTAACCAGCGGGCGCTTGCCATGCCCTCCCAAGGCGTGGCGACCACCTACGACGTTCTGAACATCCACACCGACCCTTCGCGTTATTCGCCGAGCTTCATTCAGGTGAAGCAGGGTGAAAAATTCGACGTGATCGCTCACGAAACAGCTCCACGGAAGGCGCCTCGACGCAAACCGTTGATTGCGCCCGTCACCAAGCAGTCGGCGGTGAAGACCGTCAAGGAGCCAAAAATCCCGCCGCCGCCCACGCCTCCGCCTCCGAAGCCGCCCGAGGACTGGATCGAGCTATCCAAGACCAACTTGCCGGAGGAAGCCGAAAAGCAGGTCAAGGAAGCCGAGCCACTGGACGACTGGTCGCTCATCCGCACGGCCGGTGGCCAGAGTGGCTGGGTTCTTACGCGCCGCGTGTTTATGGCCATCCCCGACGAAGTTGCGCAATACGCCGAAGGACGCCGCATCACATCCTACTTTCCGCTCGGCGCGGTGCGCGACGGCGACCAGTTGAAGAAGATCTGGCTCTGGACCACGATCGAACAATCGCTCCAGCCCTACGATTTCGACAGCTATCGGGTTTTCGTATGGAGTCTCCGCCATCATCGCTACGAGACGGCGTACATCCAACGCAGAGTAACCGGATACTTCCCGGTACTGATCGAGGCACCGGGTTTTTCTGTTTGTCTCGAAAGCCCGGAGGGCGAGCGCACGCGGCGGATCTACTCCGTGGTGGGCGTCACGGTTCGGCCCGCCGGGCAAAAACCCTGCGAAGCCCCGCCAACCTTCGAGAAACCGGCGGGTTCAACTCCAGCTCTTGTGGCCCACGCCGGCGCACCGCAACCGCCCCCTTCTCTTTTCGCGCGCGTCAAGGACCGCCTCCGTTCCCTCCGCAAGCGCTGGCTCAACCGGTAGGCTCCTCCCATTAAACCTCGTTAAACATGCAACCCGCTGCCGGGCGCGCCGCGTCTCGACTCATGAGGCACCTATGAGAAAGCACTCGGCCGTTTGGATTTTTGCGATTCCCGTCATGCTCCTGCTCAGCTCCTGCGGGTACACCAAGATCGGCAAGATCACGGCGGACCCGGCACGCTTTCGCAACCAGACCGTTCGCGTCGAAGGTCGCGTAACCAACTCCTTCGGTGCGCTTTCGGTTGGTGGCTATCAAATCCAGGACGACACGGGAAAAATATTCGTTCTCTCGAACCGCGGTGTTCCCTCCAGCGGCGCGAAGGTGGCGGTGAGTGGCACGGTGATTGAGGGCGTCACCGTCATGGGCCGGTCCTTCGGCACGACGATTCAGGAGCGCGACCACCGCGTTCAGGGCAATTAGTAGTAGTGGCCGGCATTGCCCGGCCTGCCGCTTACCACATGGCCGCAAGGCTATCCCGGACTCCACGCCGGCATTTCATGCCACGCTCTGGAATCTCGCGCCCAGGTCTCCACGCCAACAGTGTGCACCGGTTGCCGAAGGCAATCAACGCACCGGCGAGTGTCCGAGTCCGTTGCGTGTCCCGACGACGTTACTTCTGTAACATGCGCCTGCCCTCCTCCATCTCCGCCTATTTCGTACAATCGCAGTAGGATCGCTCATTCAGCAGTCGTAACCCCGCATGCAAACCGTTCTTGTGATCGATGATGACGAAAGCCTGCGCGACACCATCGGTGTTCTTCTCGAACAGGAAGGTTTCAACGCCGTGCTGGTGGCGGACGGGCGCGAGGGTTTCGAGAAGGCGCTTCTCCTCAAGCCGGACCTGGTGCTGGTCGACCTGCGTTTGCCCGGGATGAGCGGCGTGGAGATCTGCAAGCAGCTTCGCGCGGCGCGGATACAGACCCCCATCATCGTGTTGAGCGCGGTCGGTGACGAGGTGGACAAAGTCCTGCTCCTCGAAATCGGCGCCGACGATTACGTGGTCAAACCGTTTGGAACCCGCGAGCTGCTGGCACGGATTCGTGCTCTACTGCGCCGGACTGCGCCCGATGCGCATAAGGTTTTTCACTTCGGCGATGCGGAGATCGACCTGGACCGGCGTATCGTTTCCCGGCACGGCGAGGAACTGAAGTTCACGCCGGCGGAATACAACCTGTTGACTTACTTCCTCCAGAACCCCGATCGCCCGCTAACGCGCGACATGATTCTGAATTCGGTCTGGGGATATCAATCGTTTCCCAACACCCGTACAGTGGATGCGCATGTTGTAAAATTGCGCCAGAAACTCGAGCCCGACCCTAACATGCCCCGCCATTTCCTGACCGTCCACGGCGTGGGTTATCGGTTCGTGCCATGAGGCGTCCGCACCCAGGGGCATCCTTTAACAATTTGTTAACATACCTCGTGCTCTGGGCTCAGGAGCATCGGTCAAAATAGAATCGTTGTGGCCACGGACTCTCCAAATCGTACTGTCCTGATTGTCGAGGATGCGGAGTCTTGTGCTACGACGCTCGAGATTGCTCTCTTGGCGATTCCGCACATGAAGGTGCGGGTTGCGCCCACGGCCCGGCAGGCCCTCGATCTGCTCATGGCGGACGGAGGATTCTGTGCCGTAGTCACAGACCTGAACCTGCCCGCTATGGATGGCTTCGAACTGATCCAGCGCGTCCGGTCCGACAGCCGGACAGCGCGCCTTCCCATCGTGGTGATCAGCGGCGATAGCGACCCGCGCACGCCCGAACGCATTTATCGCCTGGGCGCTGACGCGTATTTCGGCAAACCCTACTCGCCCGCCCAAGTGCGGCGAAAACTGGAGCAACTTCTCGATGCAAATTCATCCTCGCCCTCTCCTTAGTGGGGCTCGCGTCATTCTTCTGTCGTTGGTTGCATTTGCCGCGGCGGCGCAAACAGCTCCCGAGAATTCGCCGGTGCTCACTCAGATTCTCAATCGCCTTGATCGGCTGGAACAAGAGAACCAGCAACTCATTCAGGAAGTCCGCGCGCTTCGCGCTGAGCTGGCTCATTCTAGCGAACCCGCGGCGGGTCAGCCGGCGGCTCCGCCAGCCCCCGAGGGCGCTCAACCTGCCGATCTCGCCGAGCGCATGGACGTCCAAGAGCGCCGCCTGGAAGAACAGGCGCAGACCAAAGTGGAATCATCGCAGCACTTTCCCATTCGCATCACCGGCATGGCCCTGTTCAACGCGTTTTTGAATTCTCATCCCAATGACGAACACGTAGTGCCGGTTGTGGTCCCGGCGGGGAATACCGCGCTCACCGGCGGGGCCACCCTGCGCCAGACGATTTTCGGCCTGGATTTTCGCGGGCCGGAGCTCTTCGGCGGCGGCAAGATTCACGGTTTCATCAACATGGACTTCTTCGGTGGTTCGGGCGAGCCCTATGACAGCATCGTGCGCCTGCGCACCGCCGGGCTCGAGATCAATTGGGAAAACACCAGCCTCATGTTCGGACAGGACAAACCGCTCATCTCTCCCCGCGACCCGAATTCACTGGCGCAAGTGGGTCTCTCTCCTCTCACCGGCGCCGGCAACCTGTGGCTCTGGCAGCCGCAAGCACGGGTCGAACAGCGCTTTCATCTTGACGAGAACACCACCTTCCGCGCCCAGGGCGGAGTTTTCGCTACGCGCGAGGATTACGGCTACGTGCCGCCCGCTTTCTCCTCATCGTTCGAGAATGTCCGGCCGGCAGCGCAGGGCCGCTTCTCTCTGGCCCACAGCCTCGATGACGATCGGCGCATCGAGATCGGCGCGGGCTTCAGTGCCAGTACGTCGCATGTCACCGGTGTTTCCGTTCCTTCGCGTGTCTTTGCGCTCGACGGGTTCACCAACCCTTGGCGTAAACTGGAAATTTCGGGGACATTTTTTCGTGGGTCGAATCTTACGAATCTCGGTGGCATCGGTCAGGGCTTTACCATTGTGAGCTACGGCAACGTCATTCCTGTGCACTCCAGCGGCGGCTGGGCCCAATTGAGCTTCTTAGCCACGCCGCGGCTGACGTTCAACTTCTTCGGAGGTGAGCAGGACAACCGCAGCCGGGACCTGCTGTACTCCGGCGTGAACCGTAACTGGTCCTATGCCGGGAACTTCATGTATCGCCTGGCTCCCAACGTCATCCTCAGCCTGGAAACCGGCCAGGTGCGGACCAACCGGGTGGACACGGGCAAACGGCTGGGCAATTATTATGACCTTGGCTTCGCGTACCTGTTTTAGCGCTCTCGC
>Ga0335077_10013760_pt1 | contig 10112 bp, 7 predicted proteins | sample Lox_Sample_31_FD_207151 | JGI IMG/M metagenome (GOLD analysis project Ga0335077, IMG submission 207151) | Soil microbial communities from Loxahatchee National Wildlife Refuge, Florida, United States - Lox_Sample_3.1 | ecosystem: Environmental > Terrestrial > Soil > Wetlands | place: USA: Florida...
TACGTATCGCTCTCGATCGCGTTCAGCGCGGCGGTGTACGCGCTCTTCCAGAACGACTGGGCGGGGATCGCGAGCAACGCGCGCGATCAGCTCGACGGCCGTCGCGCCGTGGTGCAGTACCTGACCGGCTACGTGGTCGAGTACTCGCTCTCGCTCGACAACGTGGTCGTGATCGCGCTGATCTTCAGCTACTTCAAGGTGCCGCTCGCCTACCAGCACCGGGTGCTTTACTGGGGCGTGCTGGGCGCGCTCGTCTTCCGCGGCATCATGATCGGCGCCGGCGCAGCGCTGCTCGCCCGCTTCGAGTGGGTCTCGTACGTGTTCGGCGGCATCCTGATCTGCTCCGCCGTGCGCATGCTGTTCGCCAGCGGCGAAGAGCTCCACCCCGAAGAGAACAAGATGTACCGGATCGCCTGCAAGATCTATCCGGTGCACGACGACTTCGTCGGCCACCGCTTCTTCATCGACAAGGCGGGCAAGCGCATCGCCACCCGCCTCTTCCTGGTGTTGCTCTTCGTCGAGACCTCCGACGTGATGTTCGCGGTCGACTCGATCCCCGCGATCTTCGCGGTGACCAGCCATCCGTTCCTGGTGTTCAGCTCGAACGTGTTCGCGGTGCTGGGCCTGCGCAGCCTGTACTTCGCGCTGGCGCCGATGATCGAGCACTTCCGCTACATGAAGGCGAGCCTGGTGCTGCTGTTGCTTTTCGTGGGCGTGAAGATGCTGCTTCACCACTGGGCGCCGATTCCGAACGGCGCCTCCCTCTGCGTGATCCTCTCCATCCTCGCGCTGGGCGCGCTCGCCTCGGTGATCAGCTCGCGGCGGGAGACGGCGCGGCTCGGCTCGCCGGTCGCTCCCGCCGAGCTCGAAGCGCTGGCGCGCTTCACGCTGCGCGCCGCCTGGCGCGTGATCGTGCTGGTGGTCGGCGGCACGGTGCTCCTGGTCGGCGTCGCCATGCTGGTGCTGCCCGGCCCCGGCCTGATCGTCGCGCCCGCGGGACTCGCGATCCTGGCCACCGAGTTCCTGTGGGCGCGCCGGCTGCTCGCGCGCGTGCGCGACTCCGCCTCGAACGCCGCCAGCGCCGTGGGCGGCGCACTGCGCCGCGGCTCCCAGGGCCGCTAGCCGTGCTGCGCGAGCTCTCGGTCTCGCCGCGAGGCCCCGGGCTCCACGAGATCACGGGCGAGGTCGAGCAGGTGGTGCGCGAGTTCGTGCGCGAGACGGGCGCGCGCGAAGGCCTGTGCACCGTCTTCGTTCGCCACACCTCCGCGAGCCTCGTGATCCAGGAGAACGCCGACCCCGACGTGCGCCGCGACCTCGAGGCCTTCTTCGCGCGGCTCGTCGCCGAAGGCGACCCGCTCTACCGCCACACCACCGAGGGTCCCGACGACATGCCCGCCCACATCCGGGCCGCGCTGACCGCGACCTCGCTCTCGATCCCGATCGCGGCCGGCAAGCTCGCGCTCGGTACGTGGCAGGGGATCTACCTGTGGGAGCACCGCAGGGAGCGGAGCGAGCGCTCGCTCGTGGTGCACGTGAGCGGCGGCTGAGACGCCTAGCGCGCCGTCTTCACCCGCTTGCCTTCGGAGAGGCCGGAGCCGTCGCCGACGACCAGCGCCTCGCCGCCGGAGAGGCCTTCTTCGACGATGAGCTGATCTCCGCGGTCGGCGCCGGCGCGCACGCTCTGGCGGCGCAGCTTGCCGTCGGTGACGACCCAGACGTAGCTGCCGCTCGAGTCGGTCCGCACGGCGCTCTTCGGCGCGAGCACGAGCGGAGTGCCCCCGGGCTCGGCGGGGTGCTCGCCGGCCATGAACTGGATGCGCACGCTCATGTCGGGCAGCAGGAACTCGTCGGCGTTGGTGATGCCGACTTCGATCTTCAGCGTGCCCTTCGCGCGGTTCACCTGCGGGTACATCTTCACGACCTTGGCGTCGTAGTGCTTGTCGGGGTACGCGTCGGGGACGACCTGCGCGGGCTGGCCCAGGTGGACGCGCGAGAGGTCGGCCTCGGCGACGTCGACCTCGGCGCGCAGGTCGGAGAGGTTGGCCATGCGGATCAGATCGCCCGAGCCCGCGAAGCCGCCGGGCACGGCCATCTCGCCGATCTCCTTGAGCTTCGCGAGGATCACCCCGTCCGCGGGGGCACGCAGCACGGTGTAGTCGAGGTTCACCTCGGACTGCGCGATGTCGGCCTCGAGCTGCGCGGTGGTCGCCTGGTCGACACGGATCTGTGTCTCGGCTTGGTCGAGCTCGGCCTGCGAGGCGTAGTTCGCGGCGCGCAGCTTGCGCTGGCGCTCGAGCTGGATCTTGTGCAGCTCGGTGTTCGCGCGCACCACCGCGAGCCGCGCCTTCTGGCTCTCGAGCGCGGCGCGGTAGTCGCGGTCGTCGAGCTTCACCAGCGGATCGCCCTGCTTCACGCGATCGGACTCGTCCACGTAGAACTTCTCGATCCGGCCGGGGATGCGCACGCCGATCGAGATGTACTTGTCGGCGGTGACGACGTAGCCGGAGCCGGAGAGCACCGACACCACGGGCGCGCTGCCGCCGGGCTCGACGCGGTTCGCGTAGGCGACCTCGACCGGCTTCGGGCCGCCCAGCGCGAGCCAGGCCACCAGCGCGGCGAGCGCGGCCAGCGCGGCCGCGCCGATCGCGACCCAGCGCGGCGGCGGCATGCGGCCCGGCTTCTTCGCCTTCCGCGCCTCGCGATCGATGCGCAGCGCGGCGAGCTCATCGCGCAAGTTCCGAGGGGCTTCGGCTGCCATGCGATTGGCCCGGATTCTACGCCTTCCGCAGCGCTTCGACCGGTCGCAGGCTCGCCGCCGCAGCCGCGGGCGCGAGCCCGCCGAACACGCCGATCAGGACGGCCAGCGCGAGCGGCATCAACAGGTCCTGCGGCGCGACGCGCAGCACGACCACGTTGGTGCTGAAGGTCGAGGCCGCGAAGCCGATCCCGCCCATCGCCCAGGAGATGCCGAGGCCGAGCGCCCAGGCCACGACCGCTCCGATCGCGAACGCGAACGCCGCGGTCATCACCGATTCGGCGAGGAACGCGCTGAGGATCGCCCCGCGCGAGAAGCCGAGCGCGCGCAGCGTGCCGATCTCCGAGGTGCGCGCCTGCACCGCGGCGTACATGGTGTTGGTGGCGCCGAACATCGCCCCGATTCCGGCGAGCACCGCCAGCCCGGCCACGATGATGTAGAGCGTGTTCGCGGTCGAAGAGAGGCTCTCGTAGTAGTCGATCTCGCGCGTGGCCTGCAGCGCCCAGCGCGGATCGTCCGCGATGCGGCGCGCGAGCGCGTCCATGTCGGCGCCGGGCGCGACGCGGATGCGGAAACCGGAGTAGGGCAGCGAGCGCTTGGCGTCGTCGGCCAGCTGGCGCGCGTCGACCCAGACCTCGCTCTCGAACGACGAACCGCCCGACTCGAGAATGCCCACGACCTTCCAGGTGCCGGTGCCGAAGTGGAGCTCCTGGCCGAGCGCGGCACCCTGGTAGCGGCCGGTGACGCTCTTGCCGACCACGGCCTCGCTGCTCGAGGGCTTGAACATCCGCCCTTGCGCGATCCGCACCTCGTCGTGCACGCGCAGCGCGACCGGATCGACGCCGCGCACCAGCACGTTCTCGCGGCCGCCGTCGGGCCTGTGGAAGAAGGGCTGCACCACCAGCTCGGGTGACACCAGCGGGTCGCCGTGCTCGTCCTTGGCGATGCCGTCGAAGAAGCGGATCGCTTGGAAGGCGTCGAGCGAGAGCTGGCTCGACCCGTCGTTGGTCGCGCCCTTGCGCATGACCACCAGGTTCTGCGGCGAGCCGGACGACACCAGGGTGCGTTTCAAGCTGGCGATCAGACTCCAGAACAGCGTGGTCGCGACCACCACCAGCGCGATCACCATCACCGTGAAGGCGGTGCGCACGCCGCGCGCCAGCAGGCTCCGCCAGCTGTAGGAGAGCGGCAGCGCCACGAGCCTAGAACACCTCGCGCAGGGTCTGCGCCACGCTGCGCCGCGAAGCGCCCAGCGCCGGCACCCAGCCCGACAGGATCCCGATGAAGAAGGAGATGAAGATCGCCTGGACCAGGATCGCGGACGACACCACGAACGCGGTGAGCGGCCCCAGCTGCGGCCCCGCGCCCGCCGCGTAGCGCTGCAGCAGCTTGGTCAGGACGAAGGCGGTCACCGCGCCGGCCAGGCCGGCGACCAGCGCCAGCAGGCCCGCCTCCGCCAGCAGCGTCGAGAAGATGGTCTGCTTGCGGAAGCCCATCGCCTTCAGGATCGCGATCTCGGCCACGCGCTCGCGAATCGACATGCTGGCGGTGTTGGCCGCGATGAACACGATGCACAGCGTGACCAGGCCGGCGACGATCTCGATGATCGTGACCAGCTGCTTCAGGCCGCTGAAGAAGTTGCCCACGAAGCTCTTCTCGGTCTCGCTGGAGGTGATCGCGTCGCCGTTGTGGAACATCTGGTCGATCTGGGCCATCACCGCGTTCACGCGCTCCGGGTCGTCGACGCGCGACCAGATCATGCCGGTGGTGTCGAACGGCACGCCCGCCGCAGCGAGCGCCTGGGACAGGTACTCGCGCTGGAAATAGAACGAGGGCGTGCTGGTCGGGATCTCCCCCACGATGCGGAAGGAGAGGCTCACCGGGTAGACCGTGCTCTGCAGCGTGACCTGGTCGCCGACCTTCCAGCGGTGTTTCTCGAGCGTCAGGTGCCCGACCATCGCAGCGTCGCGGTACTTGCGGAAGTCTTCGAACTGCTGCTGCGGCACGCCCCAATCGGCGTAGACCTTGCTGAAGTCGTCGGCGTCGACCGCGAAGTTCGGGAACTCCACCCCTTTGTCGACGTCGATCGCGCCGCCGAACCAGTTCCAGCTGATCGCCGCGACCACGCCCGGGATGCCGCGCACCTTCTGCAGGTAGGCGTATGGCATCGAGTACACGATCCCCGCCTCGTTGTGGGTGGAGATGCGCGTGTTGGCCGACGCGTTGGCGAGCACCGCGTCGAGCCCCGCCGGCATGGTGCGCAGGATGCACACCAGCGCGATCGCCAGCGCGATGGCCGACCCGGTGAGCAGCGAGCGCAGCTTGTTGCGGCCGAGGTTGCGGATCACCAGCGGCAGGTACTTCATCCCGCGGCCCCTGCGCGCGCGGCGCCGCCGGGCCGGGTCTCGAGCAGGATGCCCTTGTCGAGGTGGATCACCTCGTCGACCCACTTCTCGGCGCGCGGGTCGTGCGTGACGATCACGACGGTCTTGCCGAAGTCGCGCCGCAGCGTCTGCAAGAGCGACAGGATCTCCTCGGCGTTTTTGGCGTCGAGGTCGCCGGTCGGCTCGTCTGCCACGATCAGCTCCGCGTCGGTGACGATCGAGCGCGCGATCGCGACGCGCTGCTGCTCGCCGCCGGAGAGCTCGCGCGGGCGGTGGGTGCCGCGGTCGGCCAGGCCGACCACGCGCAGCGCCGTCTCGGCGCGCTGGCGCCGCTCAGCGCGCGACAGGCTGGTGAGCAAGAGCGGCAGCTCCACGTTCTCGACCGCAGACAGCACCGGGATCAGGTTGAAGAACTGGAACACGAAGCCGACGGTGTGCGCGCGGAACGCGGCGAGCTCGTCCTCGGACATGTCGTTCAGGTGCTGCCCCGCGACCGTGACCTCGCCCGAATTCGGGCGGTCGAGCCCCGCCAGCACGTTCAGCAGCGTGGACTTGCCGGAGCCCGACGGGCCCATCAGCGCCACGAAGCGCTGGCGCTCGACGTGCAGGCTCACGCGCTCGAGCGCGTGGATCTCGTCGCTGCCGCGGTGGTACAGGCGCGATACGTTGACCAGGTCGATCAAGCGACGGCTCCCGCGCGGGAATCGCGTCACGCGATCATATCGGATCGAGTTCGCGGGCGCGCTGCCGTGGGGTTGCTGCAGGGGCTAGAGCCCGTGACGCATTTCGGCGACGGCCTCGATCAGCCGGTCGAGCACGCGGCGCACGTCGTGCGCCGGCGGCCTCGCGGGCGGGGCGCGGTCGTCCGCGGGCTCGGGGGGGTTCAGGTCCTGGTGGTCGAGGAACGCGGCGATCACGCGGTGCAGCTTCCCGCTCGAGAGCCGGCGGCGGTAGCGGATCAATCGGTCCGTCGCGTAGTCGACGCCGTCCCCGGTGATGCGGTCGCGCCGGTTGATCACCGCGGAGCGCCGCGCGACCTCGGCGAGCAGCTCGTCGAGCGGGCGGCGCTCGTGCGCCGCGGCCGCGCGCAGCAGCGCCAGGTAGGCGCGCTGGAAGCGGCCGGCCATGCGCAGGCGTGTGCGCGACGGCCGGCGGTCCGCCGGCGCTGCATAGCTCGACAGCCCGATGCCCAGGAACTCGCGCCCGGGGATCGGCCCGCCGCCGGTGCGCACGCGCTCGGGCAGCTCGCGCATCAGGTCGCGGGTGCTGAACACCGCGTTCCAGGTCAGCCCGTCCGGCACCTTGCGCGGGCCGCGCGCGGAGCGGGCGCGCTCGAAGTAGCCGAACGCACGCCGGAAGCGCTCGAGCTCGCGCCGCCGCGCGCGCACGAGAAACGCAGCGGTCTCGGGCCGCACCCCGAGCTTCCGCACCAAGAGCCGCGCCTTGTGCGCGGCGAACTCGCGGTCGAAGATGCGCAGCACGGGGTCGTGCGCGAATTCGGCGAGCGGGCGCTTCCTGCCCTCGATCAGGGCCGAACGGATCTGTGCGAAGCACTGGGCGATCGCGCGCGCCTTCTGGCGCTGCTCGGGGATCGTGGTGGACCAGCGGTCGGTGTCGTCGAAGCGGTACTCGCGGTGGTAGAGCCCGAACTGGCGCACCGAGCCGTAATCCACGATGCCGCCGTTTGCGAGCACGTTGTCGCCGTCCCAATCCAGCCAGCAGAACACGTACTCGCTCTCGAAGGTGGCTGCGGCGCGGGCGAACGCGCGCGCGCAGGCCTCGGCGAGGTAGCGGTCGCGCGCGGGTCCGGGCGGTATGCGCGGCCAGTCGCCGTTCTGCATCTGCCGCTCGGCGAACACGTCGATGGCCGCGCGCAGCCGGGGCAGGTCGCCCTGCTTCAGCGGCGCGAAGAAGTGCGAGGGCCGCAGCAGGTTCCTGCCCGCGCGCACGTTGATCGCCTGGCCATTCGGCAGCGCGATCACCGCGAGCACGCGCTCGGTGGCGATGCCGTTGCGGTGGAAGGTCTCGGACAACAGAGCAGCCGAGATGCCCTCGCCGAGCGCCGCGGTGCCGCAGCCGTACGACGCGGTGCGCGAGCCGCTGCGGAAGAAGCGCCCCTCGATCGCGGTCGCCGGGCACAGCCGGGTGACGCCCACGCCGCAGCTCGACACGTCCCAGATCACTCCCTGGTGCGCGATGGTGCCGTTCCACACGCTGCGGCCGTCGCCCGAGGTGGTGCCCCGCCGCGACGGGTGCTGCAGCTGCAGGTAGCGCGTGGCCATGTAGGTGTGGGGCAGGCGGTCGCGCGGGTCGACGTGGGTGCGGTGCAGGTAGTCCCATTCGTTCAGGATCTGCAGACCGAACGTGCGCAGGACCGCGCGCGAGAGCTCCGGGTTCAGGCGCTCGGGGTGCGAGCGCGGGATCAGCCCCATCTCCTTGGCCAGCGCGAAGTTGAAGAAGGCCACCTGGCCGTCGCGGCGACGCCGCGCGGTGTAGTCGACGAAGCCTCCGGCGACTTTGCGCTTCCACGGGTGCGTGCCGTCGATGCGGCGGAAGCGCGGATAGCGGGCCTTGGACACGGGGGGTGTGTGCCTCTCCGCCCCCGATCGGATCCGCCCGAGGCGCGCTTTAGGCTAGGATGACGCCCATGGCAAAGATCGTCGGCAACGTCCGTCCCGAAGACGACTACACCCACCCGCTCGGCCCGGAACAGAACTTCAACGAGTCGGTGTACTTCAACTTCTTCGACCGCGAGCAGCGGCGCGGCGGCTTCCTGCGCATCGGCAACCGCGCGAACGAGGGCTACGCGGAGCTGACCGTGATCGTGTACGAGCCCGACGGCTCGGCGCTGTTCAACTACAAGCGCCCGCCGATCGCCTCGAACGACGGCTGGAACGCGGGCGGGCTGTCGGTCGAGGTGCTCGTCCCCGGCGAGAAGCTGCGCACCAAGTACGAGGGCTCGGTGGTGTTCCTCGCCGACCCCCGCGCGATGCAGGACCCGGGCAAGGCGTTCAAGGAGAACCCGCACCGCCGCCTCGCGCTCGACCTGGTGCACCAGGGCGTCGGCCCGCTCTACGGGCACGTCGGCCAACCCGGCGACGGCAACGAGTTCGCGCGCGCGCACTTCGAGCAACACATGAAGGTGTCGGGCACGCTCGCGGTCGACGGCGGCGCGCCCGTCGAGCTCCGCGGGCACGGCCTGCGCGACCACTCCTGGGGGCCGCGCTACTGGCAGTCGACGCCGTCCTACCGCTGGATCACCGGCAACTTTGGCGACGACCTGGGCATGGTGATCTCGATCGTCGGCGACCGGGTCGGCGGCGTGTTCCACAAGGGCGAGGAGCTGTTGCGCATCACGGGCGTGGAGCTCGACACCGACTACGAGCCCGGCACGCGCTACCACTCGGCGCTGCGCGCCAACGTGGCGCTCTCGGACGGCTCCAAGCACCGGATCGAGGGCCGCGTGCGCGGCTTCATCCCGCTGCGCAACCGCCGCGCCGGCCAGAACACCCACATCGGCGAGGGCATGACCGAGTACACCCTCGACGGCAAGCGCGTCGGCTACGGGCTGTCCGAATACCTCGACCAGAACGCTTAGGGCTCAGGGCCAGAAGAGCTTCCGCGCAGCTGCGCGCAGCTCGTCCCGGAAGGCCGGGTGTGCGATCTCGACGATCGCCTGCGCGCGCTCGCGCACCGACTTGCCGAGCAGCGTGGCGACGCCCTGGTCGGTGACGATGGTGTCGGCGATCTCGCGCGGGATCGAGACGATCTGACCCTGCGCGAACTGCGGCACGATCGTCGACACCGTCCCGCCCTTCGCGGTCGACGGCAGCACGGTGACGTAGCGTCCGCGCTTCGCCAGGTAGGCGCCCATCGCGAAGCCGAGGTGCCCGCCCAGCCCGGTGTAGACCTGGGGGCCCAAGGCGTACACGCCGATCTGGCCGGTCAGATCGACCATCAGCGCGCCGTTCATGGCGATCATGTCGTCGTGCGCAGCGATGTTGCGCGGCTCGTTGGTGTGCTCGTAGGAGTGCAGCTCGAAGGCTGGATTGCGCTCGATGTAGTCGAGGTCCTCGAGCGAGTTGCCGATGTGCGCCGCCACGAACTTGCCCGGGTGGAGCGCTGCGCGCCTGCCGTTGATCACGCCGCGCCGCGCCAGCGCGACCAGGCCCGGCGTAGTGAGCTCGCCGAAGTACGACAGGTCGTTGCGCTCGTCGAAGACGCCGAGCGGGCCGAGCGCGCCGGTGTGGTGGCCGAGGCCGATCTGGATGGTGCTGCCGTCCCGGATCAGGCCCTTCACGTTGGCGGCGATCGCGTGGTCGACGGGGCTGTACGAGGTCGGGATCGGGGCGACCACGCGCGGGCGGTTGTTGCGCACCAGCGCGTCGAACTGCGAGACGTGCAGCCAGCTGTCGCCGCAAGTGCGCACGACCGATTCGTTCACCTCGGCGATCACCAGGCGCGCGCGCCGCGCGGCCGTCACCGCGTCCCAGCAGGCGTTGCCCACGCACAGCCAGCCGTGCTCGTCGGGCGGCGAGACGGTGAGGAAGAGCTCGTCGATCGGCTGCGCCTCGGGGCGGCCGGCGTCGATCGCCTTGTGCTGCATGATCATCGACAGCGGGTGGAAGTCGATCGTGCGCGCCGCCAGCGCGGCGCGCGCGTCCGGCTGCACCGCGTACTGGATCTGCACGTCGAACGACTCCAGCGCATCGGCGCCGAACCAGCCGAAGTCGGGGATCAGCGTGCTGCGCAGCTTCACGCCGCGGAGCTCGCCCTTGCGCGCGGCGAGCGCGAGCAGGATCGAGATCGGGAAGTGGGTGCTCGGGATCCAGATCAGGTCGCCGGACGCCACCAGCGCCGCCGCGTGCTCGGCCGACATCAGCTTGCGGTCGAGCTCGAGCTTCGGGTCCACGTCCAGGCGCAGCCGGGCCATGGGGGCATCGTACTCCGAGCGCCCCCGCCCTTGCGCGACA
>Ga0335077_10013761_pt1 | contig 10111 bp, 8 predicted proteins | sample Lox_Sample_31_FD_207151 | JGI IMG/M metagenome (GOLD analysis project Ga0335077, IMG submission 207151) | Soil microbial communities from Loxahatchee National Wildlife Refuge, Florida, United States - Lox_Sample_3.1 | ecosystem: Environmental > Terrestrial > Soil > Wetlands | place: USA: Florida...
CCTCCTCAACTCGGACATACGCTGCATCGCGTGCAGCAGCGGTCTCTCATCGTCGGCGGCGTTGCGCTGGTCCTCTGCATCCTTGGCGCGCTTTCCTCGCCCGATCAGTTCTTCCGTTCTTATTTGTTCTCCTACCTCTTTTATCTCGGCATGACGCTCGGTTGCATGGCGCTGGTCATGCTCCAGTACCTGACCAGTGGATCCTGGGGCATCATCATCCGGCGCATCACCGAATCCGCCACGCGCACCATTCCGCTGCTGGCGTTTCTCTTTATTCCCATCCTGATCGGCATTCCCCGGCTCTATTCCTGGTCGCACGACGAGATCGTCAAGAGGGATCCGCTTCTCCAGCACAAGCACCTGTACCTGAACGTGCCGTTCTTCATCGTCCGCGTGCTGATTTATTTCGTCGGCTGGTGGATCTTCGCCCATTTCCTGAACAAGTGGTCGCACGAGCAGGACACTACGGGGCGTGACCCGCGGGCCCGGCGCTTACAACTCTTAAGCGGCCCGGGGATCATCTTCTACGCCCTCAGCGTGACGTTCGCCTCCGTCGATTGGGTCATGTCTCTCGACCCCCACTGGTTCTCCACCATCTTCGGCCTGATATTCGTCGTGGGCCAGGGACTCTCGGCGCTTTCCCTTTGCATCGCGTTTTTGGTGATTCTCTCCAGGGAGGGTGGGCCGCTCGAGGGAGTGATCGGCCCCTCACACTTGCAGGACATCGGCAAGCTGCTGCTCACCTTCACCATGCTGTGGGCCTACTTCGCGTTCTCGCAGTTTCTGATCATCTGGGCGGGCAATCTTACCGACGAGATCCCCTGGTATCTGGCGCGACTCAAAGGCGGATGGCAGTGGATCGGTCTTCTCCTGGTGGTGTTCCATTTTGCGTTTCCGTTCGCCATGCTGCTCTCCCGCAGTCTAAAACGCGCAGGCAGCAAACTGATCGGCATCGCCGCCCTGGTGATCCTCATGCGCTTTGTCGATCTGTTCTGGATCGTCGCTCCGGACGCCAGCAAGGGCGGATTGCGCGTGCATTGGATGGATCTTCTCGCCCCCATCGCAATCGGTGGCCTGTGGCTCGGCGCCTACCTGTTTCAACTCCAGAAGTGGCCGCTGCTGCCCGTGCGTGACCCGCATCTGGAAGAAGCCATCGCTCAAGGAGGCGCCCATTGAGTCATCCTATTGAGCCCGAAAACAACCCGGCCGTTGCGCACGAGACCACCGATGCCGACTCCCACGCCATCACCCAATTCGGTATCGCACTCACCTTTTTCATCATCGTTTCGCAGCTCGTGCTGTGGTGGGTGTTTTCCAGTTTTTCCGAGCGGGAACAGAAGATGAGTCCGCCCGTTCCGGCGATAGTAAAAATCGAGGCCCCTCGCGAGCCTCCCGAGCCGCGCCTGCAAGCCAATCCGCAGCTCGACATGAGGAAAATGCTGCAGGAGGAAAATCAAGTCCTGAACGGCTACGGCTGGGTAGATCCGGATCGCGGCATCGTGCGCATCCCCATCGACCGCGCGCTCGATCTGGCGGCGCAAAAGGGTCTGCCGCAGTTCAAAGCCGCGGAAGTGAAATCGAAAACATCGAAATGAAAAAGCAAGTCTCGAAAATATTCGTGCTTCTGCTCTTGTTGGCCATCCTGGCGCACGGGCAGAAGCTCAAAGACCGCGAGTTAGCCACGGCCGCCGCCGTGTTGCCGCCCGGTCTTCGCAACGTCAGCCTGGAGCAGCGGCTCAACCAGCAGGTCCCTCTCAACCTCACGTTCCGCGACGATTCCGGCCGCGAGATGCCGCTCTCCTCCTACTTCGGCGGCAAGCCTGTGATCCTGGCGATGGTCTACTATCAGTGCCCCATGCTGTGCACTCAAATTCTCAACGGCCTCGCCATCAGTCTGCGCGCTATGTCGCTCGAATCCGGCCGTGATTTTGAAGTGGTGGCCGTCAGCATCGATCCCACCGAAACTCCCGATCTGGCAGCCCGCAAGAAAACCGAATACCTGCGCCGCTACGCCAAAAGTTCCACTGGCTGGCATTTTCTTACCGGCGCGGAGCCGCAGATTCACCAGCTCGCCGAAGCCGTCGGATTCCGCTACGCCTACGATCCGCGCACCAAACAATACGCCCACGCCAGCGCCATTATGGTGCTGACGCCCGAGGGCCGCCTTTCCCGCTATTTTTACGGAATCGAGTACGCGCCGCGCGACCTGCGCCTGGGCTTGGTCGAAGCGTCTCAGGGCAGGATCGGTTCGCCCGTCGATCAGGTCCTGCTCTACTGCTATCACTACGATCCCACCACCGGAAAATACTCCGCCATCGTGATGAACATCATCCGATTGGCCGGCGCCTTTACCATCGTGATTTTCGGTTCTCTGCTGGTTTGGATATGGCGCCGCGATTTGCGCCGCGGCCGCGAAGCATCTCTGCCCGGCATGATGAGGGCGCGCTACCGATGAATCCGCAGTTCCAACTTTTTCCCGATCAGGCGTCAGCCACCGCCACGCATCTGGATCATCTCACCGTTTATCTGCTCACTGTGGCGGTGATCTTCAGCACGCTCATCTTTGCTCTGATCTTCTATTTCGCTGTCAAATACCGGCGCCGCTCCGGCCACGAGCGCCCGGCCGAAAGCGGCCACGCCCTTCCGCTCGAGATCGCCTGGACCGTCATTCCGTTCCTGCTCATGATGGTCATGTTCACCTGGGGCGCCAGCGTGTTCTTTGAAATGTCCCGTCCTCCCGACGACGCCATCAACGTCTACGTCGTGGGCAAGCAATGGATGTGGAAAACGCAGCACCTCGAGGGGCAGCGCGAGATCAACGAATTGCACATTCCCCTGGGCCGTCCCGTCCGGCTGACCATGACTTCCGAGGACGTGATTCACAGCTTCTACGTCCCGGCGTTCCGTGTGAAGTTCGACGTGCTGCCCGGAAAATACACCACCGCCTGGTTCAATCCCACCAAGCCGGGAAGGTATCATCTGTTCTGCGCCGAATATTGCGGCACTTTGCATTCCGGCATGATCGGCTGGATCAACGTGCTGGAGCCGGCCGAATATGAACGCTGGTTGGCGGGCGGCGCAGGCGGAGAGTCACTGGCCTCCAGCGGCCAGAAGCTGTTCGAATATCTGGCCTGCGCCAACTGTCATCGCACCGACAAGCCCGGCCGCTGCCCTAACCTGACCGGAGTATTCGGCTCCAAGGTGCAGTTAACCACCGGTGAAACCGTCACCGCCGACGAAGCCTACATCCGCGAATCCATCCTCAACCCCGGCGCCAAGATCGTGGCCGGTTATCAAAACATCATGCCCACGTTCCAAGGACAGGTTTCCGAAGAGGATTTGCTGCAGCTCATCGAGTACATCAAATCGCTGGCCAAGCAGCCTGCGCCGCCCGCTGCCGGCGCTGCTCGCACCGCACAGCGTGCTGAACCAAAACAGAATCGCTAATTCGTATGATTACGGCAACTGTACCCACTCGCGATAACTACCTGACGCACGAATACGGCGTCAAATCCTGGCTGCTGACCAAGGACCACAAACGCATCGCTCTCCTGTATCTCGCCAGCATTACCTTCTTCTTTTTCCTGGGCGGTATCTTCGCCACCATCATCCGCCTCGAGCTGCTCACTCCGCCGGGCGATCTCGTCTCCGCGCAGACCTATAACAAGCTCTTCAGTCTGCACGGCATCATCATGGTGTTCCTGTTCCTCATCCCCTCCATCCCCGCCACGCTCGGCAACTTTTTCGTGCCCCTCATGATCGGGGCCAAAGACCTCGCCTTCCCCAAGATCAACCTGCTGAGCTGGTACATTTACATGGCCGGCGGCGCCTGCGTGCTCTACGCTATGCTCGAAGGCGGCGTCGACACCGGGTGGACGTTTTACGTGCCCTTCAGCACTTCCTACGCCAACACCTACGTCATCCTCACGGGCGTCGGCATCTTTATCGCCGGATTCTCCTCCATTCTCACCGGGCTGAATTTCATTGTCACCATTCACCGCATGCGCGCTCCCGGGCTCACTTGGTTTCGCCTGCCGCTGTTCATTTGGTCCATGTACGCCACCAGCCTCATTCAAGTGCTCGGTACTCCGGTGATCGCCGTCACCATCCTGCTGGTGGCTGTCGAGCGCGGATTTCATCTGGGGATTTTCGATCCCGCGCTCGGCGGCGACCCCGTGCTCTTCCAGCATCTCTTCTGGTTCTACTCTCACCCCGCCGTCTACATCATGGTGCTCCCCGGCATGGGCATCATCAGCGAGGTCGTTTCTGTCTATACGCGCAAGAAAGTGTTCGGCTACCGCTTCGTGGCATTCTCCAGTGTCGCCATCGCTGTCCTCGGATTCCTCGTCTGGGGCCACCACATGTTTGTGGCCAGCCAGTCCGTGTATGCCAGCCTGGTCTTTTCGTTCCTGAGTTTCTTTGTCGCGGTGCCGTCAGCCATCAAGGTTTTTAACTGGACCGCCACCCTTTATAAAGGTTCCATCTCCTACGACACGCCGATGCTCTACGCCTTCGGCTTCATCGGCTTGTTCACCATCGGCGGTTTGACCGGCACCTTCCTCGCCACGCTTGGCTTCGACGTCCACGTCACCGACACCTACTTCGTCGTCGCGCACTTTCACTACATCATGGTCGGTGGCACGCTCATGGCGTATCTTGGCGGCATGCACTACTGGTGGCCCAAGATGACCGGCCGCATGTACCCCGAAGGCTGGGCCAAGCTGTCCGCGCTGGTCATATTCCTGGGCTTCAATCTGACCTTCTTCCCGCAATTCATCCTCGGCTATCTCGGAATGCCGCGGCGTTATTGGGCCTATCCCGAAGAGTTCCAGGTCTATCACGTGCTCTCCACCGCTGGTGCTTCGGTCCTGGCGGTCGGATATCTGATCCCCGCCATCTATTTCATCTGGTCGCTCCGTTACGGAAAGTTCGCGCCGGATAATCCCTGGAACGCCTCCGGCCTCGAATGGCAAACCACTTCGCCGCCGCCGCCCGAAAATTTCGAAATCACTCCCGTGGTCACCTACGATGCTTACGATTATTCGATTCTCGAGGAGATGAAGGTTGGCTAACCACACTCTAGCGCTCCGGCACCAGTTCGACGACGTCGAGCAGCAGAAAGACGCCTCCACGTTCGGCATGTGGATCTTTCTGGCTACTGAGGTTTTGTTCTTCGGCGGCATGTTCTGCTGCTATACGGTCTACCGCTCGAAATTTCCAGTGGCCTTCGGGCATGGCAGCAATCACCTCGACCTCATCCTCGGCGCCGTGAGCACGGCCATCCTCATCATCAGCAGCTTCACCATGGCCTGCGGAGTGAACAGCGCGGCCACCGGAGCCAAGAACGCGCTCGTCGGATTCCTCAGCTTGACCATTCTCTTCGCCGCGGCGTTCTTGGTCATTGAAATGTCGGAATGGCACATGCTGTATAAGGAGGGCCTGATGCCCGGGTTCAATTTCACCTACAACGAAATCGACCCTGGGCATGTGCAGTTATTTTTCTGTATGTATTTCGCCATGACCGGCCTGCACGCTTCGCACGTGACCATCGGCATCGGGATTCTGGCCACCATGGCAGTCCGCGCCTGGCGCGGCGCATTTGGCCCGGACTATTACACGCCCATCGAGATCAGCGGCCTGTACTGGCACTTCGTGGACCTGGTCTGGATTTTCCTGTTCCCGCTCTATTACCTGATCGCGCGGCACTTGCAAGGATGACCCATGGCTGAGCACATCGTTACCAAGAAGCAATATTCATACGTATTCGGCACGCTCCTGCTGCTGACTTTCATCACCACCACCGTCGGTATGATGGACCTCGGTCGTCTCAACGTGGTCGTCGCGCTGGTCATCGCCGTCATCAAAGCGATGCTCGTCGTGCTGTTCTTCATGCACATCTTCTGGTCGACCAAGCTCAACAAGCTGGTCGTAGTCGCCGGCCTCGCCTGGCTGGCCCTTCTGCTCTGGCTCACCCTCACCGACGTCCTCTCCCGCGGCTGGCTGCCCTTCCCCGGAAAATAATCACCTGCTGAAAAACGGGACCGCTGCCTGTCTTGAAAATAGACTCGACGGATTCATTCGCTGCAAGTCGAGCCCTTCTGGGACTGGCTCCACCGTCCCTAATCGAGCCGGGTGCAAAATACCGGCCCGCCCGTCGCGGACGGTGGTGCCTGTCCCCTCTCGCACGAGCCCTCTGGGATTTTCATGCTCGCGGGTGTCGCCTCGGGCGACATGGCTCAGAACTGTCCCCGTTTTTCAACATCCACGCACATATTGTAAATTGAAAAGGACGATCATCCGGGCGCGTAGCTCAGGTGGATAGAGCATTTGCCTTCTAAGCAAAGGGTCGGCGGTTCGAGTCCGCCCGCGCCTACCACGAAGTCCCGTCTACAACTTGTCGCAGGACTCGAATACCCACCCTGGCCCTTAGCTCGCGGATGTATTGGCCGCCGCTAGCCGGGAATTGGTGGCGCTCCAGATTCCAGATACGCTACGGCCGGCATTAACAAACAACGTTGCAGAGGCTAGGCACACAAAAGCCAGAAGGAGCGTATATTCGATCAAATCCTGACCTTGTTCGTCGTTAACGAAATTCTGCATCAGCGTTTTCACCATTGGTTTCACTCCAGTAAGGCGCTTGTTACATCACGCTCTTCTTGTAGGGTATCTTTCGATCCCTGCAAAGCCAATGCTGAATTTGGGTAACAGGGTGGAGCACGTCGTCCGGTAGTAAACATTATCTAAGGCAATAAGAGCATGCCGTAGGAACGCGTGAAAATATCGGCGCGGGACATGTAGCGCAGGCTCACGCCCGGTGTTGGCGGGAACCTGCGGCCTTTTGACCTGCGTGAAGAACGCGTCCCTCGCGTGACGCCGCCCGAGATCACCAGGTTACAGCCCCGCCAACCAACACAGTATGTTTCGCAACTTCCCGCCATTGTCTTAACAACTTCTTGACACCGGCCTCCGTTAACTCGGCTGGCGCCCCAAACGTCTCTTCAATCGACGGCGGTGACATCAGCGTGCCGCCGCCAACCACCTAGGAGATGACATGATTTCAAAATTCAGGATTTTGTGCTTGACGACTTTACTGGCGGGCGCGGTGGCTATGCTGCCCACGGCCCAGGCCAACGAGTGGAACAAAAAGTCCACGGTAACATTTAACTCGCCCGTTCAAATACCAGGCCAGGTTTTGCCGCCTGGTAGCTACGTCTTCAAGCTCGCCGAAAGCCAGACGGATCGGCACATCGTCCAGATTTTCAACGAGGATCAAACTCAGATCATCGCCACCATTGTGGCCATTCCCGCGTATCGCCTGAAACCGACGGACGAAACGGAAATCACATTCGAAGAGCGGTCCGCTGGTGGTCCTGACGCCGTCAAGAGGTGGTTCTATCCGGGCGACCTGGACGGCGTGGCGTTTGTGTATCCGGAATAGCGGACTGCGCGGACCGCTTCCTAACGGGCTCGGCTCAGTTTGGCGGGAACCTGCCGAGCCGCGAGCGCAGGGGGCGGTCCCGCAAAACATTCCTTCGCGGCCTCCTCAAAACTACACGCAACACTCCACAACGATCGCTTGCGGCCGCCGTGTGCGTTCCCGTTTCACCCCTGCCAGCCATTCCCCACGGGCCGTTTGCCAATCCATCGAACGACGCGCTCCGGAGAGTCGGCGCGATTGATCCGGCGTCTGCGCGGCTTGGCAATGAGGCCTTTGATGCCCGAGACAAGCAGGGATATCGAGGCCACACCCCCGGCGATCACCCCCGGAATCGCAATCAAAGGCGCCCACCTCGCGCCGGCGTGGTGCACAAACAGGAAGCATTCCAACATTCAGCGCCTCTCCCATGACAGAACCCAGCAGCCCAGTCGCCGAAGTGCGCGGTGAAGGGTTCACGCCGCTATACACCAGGTGATCTGTAGAACCTAGTGGCCAGTCCCAGTGGGTTCTTTCGCACCACGCTGGCTTTGCTGAGCCGCGACCGTGAGGGAGCGGTACTAACGTTCTGGATGCGACAGGCCAATCACAATTCCCTGAGCGCGACGGTCAGATTTTCCCAGGTTGCCGTAGCTTGGACCCTGACCCTCAATCCCCACCTGGAAAATCGTCGCATGTGACCATTTCCCATCTCTTGCCGCCAAGCGCTAAGCTAACCCTCGATGCGCTTGAAAATATTTCCCATCGCCTGTCTTGCTCTGGCCGTCGCCTGCCTGTGCCCCCTCGCCCCGGCGCAATCATTCAGCTCTGACCTCTATCGCGATCTCCGCTGGCGATGCATCGGGCCCTTCCGTGGCGGCCGCACGCGCGCGGCTACGGGCGTTCCCGGCACACCCAACCTTTTTTACATGGGTCAAGTCAACGGCGGCGTCTGGAAGTCGGATGACTACGGCCGCACCTGGATCCCCATCTTCGACGATCAGCCCACTCAATCCATCGGCGCCATCGCCGTCGCGCCATCGGACTCAAACCTCATCTACGTCGCAAGCGGCGAGGGCCTCCAGCGGCCCGATCTTTCCACTGGAGACGGCATCTACAAGTCCACCGACGCCGGCAAAACATGGACTCACCTCGGCCTGCGCGACGGGCAACAGATCCCTGCCCTCGCCATCGACCCTCGGGAGCCCAATCGCCTGTTTGCCGCCGTGCTCGGCCATCCTTATGGCCCCAACGCGGAACGCGGAATCTTTCGCTCCACCGACGGCGCGCAAACCTGGCAGAAGGTGCTGTACGTCGACGAGAACACCGGCGCCTCCGACGTCCAGCTCGATCCATCGAATCCAGACATCGTCTATGCCTCGCTGTGGGAAGACCGGCAGGGCCCCTGGGAATTCGACAATGAATACAGCGGCACTCACGGAGGCCTCTTCAAATCCACCGACGGCGGCCAAAACTGGCGCAAGCTCACTAACGGCCTGCCCGCAGGTGTGACGGAGATCTATGTCGCCATCGCTCCGAGCGATTCCAGACGGATCTATGCAAACGTCGCGACAGGCGAAGAAGTCCGCATCTATCGCTCGGATGATGCCGGTGAAAGCTGGTCTCGAGCCACCACCGACAAACGCCCCGCCCTGCGCATCGGCGGCGGCGATCTCCCCGTTCCCAAAGTGGACCCCAAGAATCCCGACGTGGTCTACAGCACCAGCATCGTCACCTGGCGCTCCGCTGACGGCGGTAAGACCTGGACCGGCCTCAAGGGCGCGCCCGGCGGCGATGATTACCAGAACATCTGGATCAACCCGGAGAACCCCAACGTCATTCTTCTGGTCGGGGATCAAGGCGCCGTGGTCAGCGTGAATGGCGGCCAAACCTGGAGTTCGTGGTACAACCAGCCCACCGCGCAGCTTTATCACGTGAGCGCCGTCGACACCTTCCCGTACCAGGTCTGCGGCGGCCAGCAGGAAAGCGGATCCGTGTGCATCTCCAGCCGCGGTAACGACGGCGCCATCACATTCCGCGAATGGCATCCCGTGGGCGTGATCGAGTACGGCTACGTTGCGCCTGATCCCATTGACCACGATATTGTCTACGGCGCCGGCCGCGGCCAGGTCTCGAAATTCCACTGGTCGACCGGCCAGGTGGAAATGGTGACCCCGAATCCATTGCGCGACGAAAAATATCGCGCCGACCGCACGCAGCCCATCCTGTTCTCTCCGCTCGATCCGCACGTTCTCTTCTACGCCGCCAACGTGCTGTTCAAATCGACCGACGGCGCTCACTCCTGGCAGGTCGTGAGTCCTGATCTCACCCGCCCGAATCCGGGTATTCCGTCAAGCCTCGGAGCCATGGCCGCCAAGGACCCCAAAGCCAACAAGCACCGGGGCGTCATCTACGCGCTCGCGCCGTCGTTCAAAAACATCAACACCATCTGGGCCGGCACCGATGAAGGCCTCATCTGGATCACGCACGACGCCGGCAAGAACTGGGCCAACATCACTCCGCCCGCCCTCACGCCCTGGAGCAAAGTGACGCAGCTCCAGGCGTCGCATTTCGACGACGAATCCGCCTTCGCCTCCGTGAGCCGCTTCCGCGTGGATGATCGCCGCCCCTACATCTACCGCACCCACGACGGCGGCAAAACATGGAAGCGGATCACGGAGGGCTTAGCACAGGACG
>Ga0335077_10013762_pt1 | contig 10111 bp, 7 predicted proteins | sample Lox_Sample_31_FD_207151 | JGI IMG/M metagenome (GOLD analysis project Ga0335077, IMG submission 207151) | Soil microbial communities from Loxahatchee National Wildlife Refuge, Florida, United States - Lox_Sample_3.1 | ecosystem: Environmental > Terrestrial > Soil > Wetlands | place: USA: Florida...
CAGCTCGTCGGGTTCGAGCGAGTCCACGCTGACCCGGAAGCCGCACGACTTCAGGTGCGCGACGGCTTCCCCAAGGTGAGGGAACGGAGTTGCGGGCAGGCAGCCCAAGTCGATCACGTCGGTACCGGTGGCGGCCAGGTCGCGGGCGCGCGCCTCGATCGCCTGGATGGAGAGCTCGGGCGCGTCCACGATTTCGGCGAACACCAGCGTGTCGTATTGAGACAGGTCTCGGGCCGCCGCGGTGCGGCCCAGGAAGCGGGGCAGGTCGACCAGATCGTCCGGGCCGCGCTCTACCGGCACCCCGAGATGCGCGCTGAGCCGCTCCAGGTCCCCTCGGCAGCGTCCCGGCACCATGATGCGATCGGCTCCCATCCTGCCGGGCAGCCTGCGCTGGATCATGTCGGCGGTCATGAGCGCGGCCACGCTCAGCCCGAGCTGATGGACGGTCCAGGTGAAGGGCGCAGGCGCGATCGACTCGAGCACGCGCGTGAGGCTCCTGTGTGCGAGCTTGCCGGTGAGAAACAGCACGTGCTCGCGCTTCTGCGTCGTCATTGCATGCAGAGCCGCGCGGTTACCTAACCGCTTCTTTCGAAGGCGTCGCGCCGATCTCGGCCAGACGCGCCGTCAAGGCGGCGCGCAGCGCGTCCAGGCTCTCCACCACGCTCACCAGCGGGAAGGCCTTCAGCCGCTGCGTATTTTCGAGGTCGATCGGCCGCGGATAGACCATGACCCAGTCGCGCGGTGCCTCGGTTTGCATCTGCGGGGCGGTGTCACAGGCGAAGACGATCGATGGCACGCGGCATTTGCCCGCCTGCGCGAAGATGTTGCTGACCAGCGTATCGGAGATACCCCCGATGCACTTGGCAACCGTGTTGGAGGTGGCCGGCGCGACGACCACGGTGTGGTAGTGCCCGTAGTAGAACAGGCCCACCGGAGCGGCGCTGGCGGTGTTGTCGCGAAACACCCGGAAGCGCTGCCGCAGGCCGGCGAGATCATGGCCGTACATGTGCAGGACCTCCTCCGCGGCTGCGGTCAGGAACAGATCGACATCCGGGAGCTCGCGGGCAAGCTCGAGACATTCCCGCAGGAAATGACCGGAGCCGGTCAGTCCCCAGGCAAGTCGCGGGCGAGCGGGTGTGTCCATGCGCTCCAGAATACACCACCTGTCTCGCGGGCAGCGCACTGCGCGTCGCTTGTTCGGGCCTGCGGCGCGGCCGCACGAAAAAAAACTGGCACCCCGGAGAACCCGGGATGCCAGTGTTGACTCGCCGAGGGCTTACTGACCCAGCGTGAAGACCGTGAGCGTCCCGCCGAGGTCGGTGTAGTCGCGCAGCTCCTTGTAGCCGCCTACCGCACCCAGCCCGTCGGTATCCTTCTCCAACCCAGCGGCCATGCCGATGCCGGCCCAGCCGCCGATCCCTGAGAACACCCCCACGTACTGCTTGCCCTGGAATTCGTACGTGAACACGTTGCCGATGATCCCCGACGGCGTCTTGAACTTCCACAGTTCCTTACCGTTCAGGTCCACCGCTTTGAGATACCCTTCCAACGTGCCGTAGAACACGACGTCACCGGCAGTGGACAGCGCTCCGCTCCACACGGAGAACTTCTCCGGCTTCGACCACACGATCCTGCCGGTGGAAGGATCCCACGCGATGAAGTTGCCCATGTTGGTGCCGCCCGGGGCCGGGAACATGGACAAGGTGGCGCCCACATACGGCTGGCCCGCTACGTACTCGACCTGGAACGGCTCGTAGTCCATGCACACGTGGTTGGTGGGCACGTAGAACAGCTTGGTCTTGGGGTTGTAACTGGACGGCTGTTGGTCTTTGGAGCCGAGCGCGGCTGGGCAGATGCCTTTGGTGTTCACGTCCGGTCCGCCGTGTGCCGTGCTGTACTGGGCCACCACCTGCGGACGCCCGGTGTTCATATCGACATTCGTGGCCCAGTTCACGGCCGGATCGAATTTCTGCGCCACCAGCAGCGCCCCCGTGACACGGTCTAGCGTGTAGCCGAACCCATTGCGATCGAAGTGCACCAGCGCTTTGGTGGGCTTGCCGTTGACGTTGATGTCGGCCAGGACCATTTCGTTGATGCCGTCGAAGTCCCATTCGTCGTAGGGGGTCATCTGGTAGACCCACTTGACCTTGCCGGTGTCCACATCGCGCGCCCAGACGCTCATCGACCACTTGTTGTCGCCGGGACGCTGCGCCGGGTTCCACGTGCTCGGGTTGCCGCTGCCGTAGTACATCAGGTTCAACTGCGGGTCATAGCTGTACCAGCCCCAGGTGGCGCCCCCGCCGATCTTCCACTGATCCCCCTGCCAGGTCTTCAGGCTGGAGTCCTGTCCCACCGGCGCCATCTGCCCGTTGGTCCAGGTCATGGTGGTGTTCGGGTCGATCAGCATCTCATTGTCCGGGCCGGTGCTGTAGCCGCGCCACACCAGCTGCCCGGTGTTGATGTTGTACGCCGAGATGTAGCCGCGCACCCCCCATTCCCCGCCGCTGATGCCAGTGATCACCTTGTCCTTGAACACGTGCGGAGCGTTGGTGTTGACCGCGCCTACGCTAGGATCGCCGTTCTTGACGCTCCAAATCACGTTGCCGGACTTGGCATCGAGGGCGACCAACATGCTGTCGGCCTGCTGCAGGAAGATCTTGCCTTCCGCATAGGCCAGCCCGCGGTTGACCGTGTCGCAGCACATCTGCGGGATCACGGCCGGGTTCTGCTTGGGCGCGTACTTCCACTTGATCTTCTGCGTACCCAGGTCCAGCGCGAAGACGTTGTTGGGGAAAGGCGTCACCAGATACATGGTGTCGCCGATCACCAGCGGCGAGCCTTCATGCCCGCGCAGCACGCCGGTGGAGAACATCCACGCAACTTGCAGCTTCTTCACGTTGCCGGCGTTGATCTGACTCAGCGCGCTGTAGCGATGATTGGCGAAATTCCCCGCCTGCATCGCCCAGTTGGCTGGGTTCGCGATCTGTTGTGCTAGATCCTGGTTGGCCGAGGCGGACCCGGATGCGGCCACCAGCCCCAGGGACATCAAAAGCAGCTTCGGAGCAATCTTCACAGTGACATCCTCCCGATAATCGAGTTCGAATCGGCGCAGCGCGGCCCAGGAGATCGGGTCTCCGGACACGCTGCCCGGCCTTACCGGCGCTAAGAGCGAGCGCACCAAAGGGCGGGCTCGGAGGGGGGCTTGGGAGGCGCCCGCCGCGCCCGTCGAATGGGGCGCTCGTTGTTAGCTGTAGCGGCGACGCAGGAAAAGTCTGCGCCCAAGTGCGACCGTCCCGAGGCTGCCGAGACGGCGCAGTGCGGAGAGCGTCAGCACGCGTCTCGCATCGTCCGCCGCGTGCAGCGATCCCCGCTCGTGAACAACTTCCCGCCGCATTCCAACATGGGTATATAGCGCAGTCAAGTCGGGCTTCCGGAGCCCAAGCGCAGCGGCGGCCAGACGGCCGCCGAGCCGGGAGCGCCGTGGCGGGACGCTGCCGCGTCGCTCGCCGATCCGACCACAACCTATGGTGTTCGCAGCGCGATCTCGTCCATACATCTTGTATCCGGCTATTGTCACTCGTGATACACTCGCCGCACCGGGACAGCGAGCGCCGATTCCGGTGAGGGTGGGGGATGGCCGAGGACAGCGATCTCGAACGAACAGAACCTGCGTCACAACGACGCCTGGAGCAGGCCCGGGAACGGGGCCAGATTCCGCGCTCCTCCGAGCTTTCCACTTTCTCCGTACTTCTCGCCTCCGGCGGCGGGCTCATCCTCCTCGGCCCGGGACTGACGCACAGTCTCGAGGCCGTGATGCGCGATGCGCTGACTCTCGATCGGACCGCCGCGTACGATCCATCCCAGCTCGGGCTGCGCCTGTTCGACGGCACGACGCAGGCGCTTCTGGGCCTCTCGCCCCTGTTCGTCGTCGTTACCGCAGTCGCGCTCCTGGCGCCCACGCTGGTCAGCGGCTGGGTGTTCACACTCGAGACGATACAGCCGGATTTCGCCCGCCTCAGTCCGCTGCGGGGCCTCGGGCGGTTGTTTTCCTGGCACGGACTGATCCAGCTTGGCAAGGCGGTGCTCAAAGCCCTGCTCGTGGGCGGGGTGGCGGGCTGGGCCGTGTGGTCGGAGCGCACCGAGATCGTGTCGCTCGTGAGCGAACCACTGGAGCCGGCGCTGGCCCACGTGGCAGCGCTGCTGGGCCAGACGTTCCTGCTCATCGCCGGCTCCTTCGCGCTGATCGTCGTCATCGACGTCCCGTTCCAGATCTGGGAGCACCGGCGGGAGCTGCGCATGACCAAGGAGGAGGTCCGCGAGGAGTTGAAGGAAACCGAAGGCAACCCGCAGATCAAGGCGCGGATCCGCAGCCTGCAGCGCGAGGTCGCGCGCCGGCGCATGATGGCTCAAGTCCCGAAAGCCGACGTGGTCGTGACCAACCCGACGCGCTTCGCCGTCGCGCTGCAGTACCGAGAGGCGGCAATGGCGGCGCCGCGGGTGCTCGCGATGGGTTCGCTGCTGGTCGCTGAACGCATCATCGAGGTTGCCCAGCAGGCCGAGGTTCCGATCTTGCGCGCTCCCGCGCTGGCCCGCGCGTTGTTCGCGCACGCCGAGGTTGGGCGCGAGATCCCCGCTCGGCTCTACACGGCTGTCGCAGAGGTGCTCGCCTGGGTGTACCAATTGCGCCAGGCGGAACGCAGTGGCGGCGAGGCGCCACGCCCGCCCGCCGAGGTGACGGTGCCCGCGGACCTCGATCCGGGGGCCGCCGAGACCGAGGCCGAGTAGGACATGGTTCCAGCCGTGAGGCCTCGCGACAGCGGTGGATGACGAGCTGAGATGAACGGCGCAGACAGCACCGCACCGAGACCGATCCTGTCTCAGCTCGCCGGCCCGATCCTCATCGTCCTGATCCTGGCGATGATGGTGCTGCCGCTGCCGCCCTTCGCCCTGGACCTGCTGTTCACGTTCAACATCTCGATGTCCATGCTGGTCCTGCTGCTGGCGGTGTCGGTGACCAAGCCGCTGGACTTCTCCTTGTTCCCGACGGTATTGCTGATCACGACGCTGCTGCGCCTTTCGCTCAACGTTGCGACCACCCGTGTCGTGCTGCTCTACGGCCACACCGGACCCGACGCCGCCGGCCACGTGATCGAATCGTTCGGTCACTTCCTGATCGGCAACAACTACGCGGTGGGCATCGTCGTCTTCGTCGTGCTGGTAGTGATCAACTTCGTGGTCATCACCAAAGGCTCGGGCCGCATCGCAGAGGTCGCGGCGCGCTTCACCCTGGATGCCATGCCCGGCAAGCAGATGGCCATCGACGCCGACTTGAACGCGGGACTGATCGGCGAGCAGGAGGCGCGCCGCCGGCGCGCCGAGATCGCGAAGGAGGCGGAGTTCTACGGCGCCATGGACGGTGCCAGCAAGTTCGTGCGGGGTGACGCAGTGGCCGGCATCGTCATCATGCTGATCAACATCGTGGGCGGTCTCACCGTCGGAACCCTCCAGCACGATCTGTCCGTGGCCCAGGCGGCACAGAATTACACCTTGCTCACCATTGGCGACGGTCTGGTGGCGCAGATCCCCGCGCTCGTCATCTCGACCGCGGCGGGCGTGCTGGTTACCCGGGTGTCGGCCGATCAGGACCTCAACCAACAGCTCGTGGAGCAGCTCGGCGGCCGGCCGCGAGTGCTCTACGTCGTCGGCGCGGTGGTCGGGTTCCTAGGCATCGTCCCAGGCATGCCGCATGTGGCGTTTCTCACGATCGCGGCGCTCGTCAGCGGGATCGCCTACTGGCGCGAGCGCAGGTCGCGCGCGCCGCAGGAAGCGGCTCCGCCCGTCGAGGCGCCCAAGGTCGAGGCGCCAGAAGTATCCTGGGCGGACGTGGCGCCGATCGACGCGCTCGGGCTGGAAGTCGGTTACCGGCTCATCCCGCTGGTAGACCGCAATCAGGACGGCGAGCTGCTGCGCCGTATTCGCGGACTGCGCAAGAAGTTCGCCGCCGATATGGGCTTCCTGGTGCCCGCCGTGCACATCCGCGACAACCTGGAGCTGCGCCCGAACGGCTACCGCATCACGCTCAAGGGGGTGGAAGCGGGCAGCGGTGAGGTCCCGCCCGGGATGTACCTGGCGATCAACCCGGGTCGCGTACTGGGGCAGCTCCCGGGCACGCAGACCAAGGATCCCGCCTTTGGCCTGCCCGCGGTGTGGATCGAAGCCTCGAACCGCGAGCATGCGCAGGGCCTCGGCTATACGGTTGTCGACGCGGCCACGGTGGTCGCCACCCATTTGTCGAGCGTCATCCAGGCGCACGCGGCGCAACTGCTGGGGCGGGAAGAGACCCAGGCGCTGCTCGACCATATCGCGAAGGAAGCGCCGAAGCTGGTCGAGGACGTGGTGCCGAAGGTCGTGCCGCTATCCACGCTGCAAAAGGTCCTGCAGAACCTCCTGTCGGAGGGCATGCACATCCGCGACATGCGCACCATCTTGGAAACGCTGGCCGAGCAGGGTGCGCGTACGCAGGATCCCGACGAGCTGACTGCGGCGGTGCGCGTGGCTTTGTCGCGGGCGATCGTACAGACTGTGTTCGGGGGCGCCCGTGACCTGGAGGTGTTTGCGCTCGAACCGCAGCTCGAGCAGGTGCTGGCGCAGGCCGGTCAGGCGCGAGGTGCCGAAGCGCCCGGACTCGAGCCGGGCCTCGCCGAGCGCCTGCTGCAGCAGGCCAGCACTTTGACGCAACAGCGCGACCAGCTCGGGCAGCCCACGGTGCTGCTGGTGCCGCCGCAGCTGCGCAACCTGCTGTCACGCTTCCTGCGCCGAGCGACGCCGCAGCTCAAAGTGCTCTCCCAGGCTGAGATCCCGGACAACCGCACGGTGCGAGTGATCGGCCTGCTGGGCGGGGCCAGTGTGAGCGGAGCACGCGCGTGAAGGGACGCGCCCGGCAATGGTGGTGAAGAAGTTCTATGCCGATTCGCCGCGCGAGGCCTTGCGTCTCGTGCGCGAGGCATTGGGCGCGCAGGCGATGATCCTGTCCAACCGAAAGACCGCCGGGGGTGTCGAGGTGATGGCCGTGTCGGAGTCGGAAGTCACCGCGGTCACTGCCGGGATGGCGCGCCGAATGACGCCACCTGAGCCCAGCCCTCCGCAGCCAGGCAGGCCCGCGCCTGAGATCCCCCCCGCGACGGAAGATTATTCCCTCGTGCAGGAGGTGCGCCTGCTGCGCTCGATGCTCGAAGGACAGCTGGCGGCCTTCGCCTGGCAGGATCTGGCTCGGCGTGATCCGGCCAAGCTCGAGGTCATGCGCCGGCTGTTGGCGGCAGGGTTCACCGCCCCCAGCGCACGCCAGCTCGTGGAGCGCATAGCCCCTAGACTCGAGGCGGGACGCGCATTGCGCGCGCTCAAGCTGCGCCTGCAGGAGCAACTCCCCGTGGTGGACCCCGGGGAGTCGCCCGTGGATCGGGGCGGTGTCTATGCCCTGGTGGGGCCGACGGGAGTGGGCAAGACCACCACGGTCGCCAAGATCGCCGCGGAATGCACGCTGCGGCTGGGTGCGCAGCGGGTGGCGTTGGTGACCACGGACAGCTACCGCATCGGCGCCGTCGACCAGCTCCGGATCTACGGCAAGATCCTGGGTACGCCCGTGTTCGCCATCCAGAGCGATGCGGATTTCCGCTACACGCTGAGCGAGTTGCGCGGACGGCACCTGGTGCTGATCGACACGGTGGGGATGAGCCAACGCGACCGGCGGCTGGCGGATCAGATCGCGTTGCTGGCGGGGGCAGGCAAGCGCGTGAGGCGCCTCCTGCTGCTGGCGGCGGTCTCCCAAGCCAACGTGCTGGAGGAGGTGGTGCGCGCCTACCGCGGCGAGGATCTCGCCGGTTGCATCCTGACAAAAGTCGACGAGACCCTGACGCTCGGCGGTGCGCTGGATGTCCTGGTGCGCTATCGGTTGCCGCTGTTTTACGTCACCAACGGCCAGCGCGTGCCCGAGGATCTGCATCGCCCCAACCCGCTCTACCTGGTCGAACGCGCATTCCGTGCCGCCGGGGGCGGCCCCGTCGCGACCGCACCGGAGGATTTCCCGCTGCTGTACGCCGCTGGCGCTGCCGATGGCATCTCGCTCGGCGCCGGGTCCATCGGCTGAGCGGGAACAGGGCCGGCCGGATGAGCGAAGCGCTGGCCGATCAAGCTGCAGGCCTGCGCCGCCTGCTTCGGGGCGGGGCGCTGCGCTCCATCACGTTGGTCGGCGCCGGAGCCGACGGGGACCCATCTCTCGCCACCGCCGATCTCGCGGCTGCGCTGGCGCGACACGGGCGTGCAGTCCTGCTCCTGGAGTGCACTGACAAGGCCACAGACGCGCTCGACATCGGACATCAGGCCGAGCACCGTCCGCCCGGCGAGGCGGGAACGTCGAGTCTGCAGGTGCTGCGAGCCTCGTTCGCCGGCAGACAAGACGCGCTGCGCCTGGTGCGCGCGCTCGATCCGGCCGCCAAGAGCGCCGATATCCTGTTGATCGAGGCGTCGCCACCGGCCGACCTTGCCTGCGCCGCCGCAGCGCGCGAGCTGATCCTGGCGGTCAGCCCCAGCGCAGTCGGGATCACCGGCGCCTATCGGTTCCTCAAGCGCCTCCACCACCCGTCCGACCGACGACGGATCTTCGTGCTCGTCCACCGGGGCCGCTCCGAGACGCATGCGGGCAGAATTTTTGGTAATCTCTCCGCGACGTGCAGACGGTTTCTCAACCTGTCTGTAGAATACATGGGGTGCATCCCTGATGACGAACGCATCGAGCGCGGGGCCCGCCTGAGTCGGCCGGTGGCGGAACCATTTCCCCGGTCCGGCCCGGCACTGGCCTGGGACGCCTGTGCCGAGAGGCTGTTGCGCTGGCCTGGTCTTGGAGACGACGATATGGCCGACTTCGCGCGTCGGCTCATCGCGGCCGCGCCCAACACACTGTCCCAGAGCTGACCCCGCTCCCAGTTGGCACCATGCCAAGTCCAGGCCTGACATCCGATCAAGACAAGCTCGTCGCGCAGATGGCGCCGCTCGTCAAGCGCATCGCGTATCACTTCATGGCGCGCTTGCCGGCGAGCGTGCAGGTCGACGATCTGATTCAGGCGGGGTTGCTCGGCCTGATGGACGCGGCGAAGAACTTCGACGACACCCAGGGCGCACAGTTCGAGACCTACGCGATCCAGCGCATCCGGGGGTCGATGCTCGACGAGCTGCGCCAGGCGGATTGGCTGCCGCGCAACGTGCGCAAAAACCTGCGCCGCATCGAGGCGGCCATCAGCCTTCTGGAGCAGCGGCTGGGCCGCCAGCCGCGCGAGCAGGAGCTGGCGGACGAGCTGGGCGTCCCGCTGGACAACTACCAGACCATGCTGCTCGAGTCACGCGGTTATCAGCTCCTGCACTACGAGGACTTCCAAGAGTCCGAGGACAGCGACTTCTTCGACGTCTATCTCGCCGCGAACCAAAGGGGACCGCTCGACACGCTCGAGGACTCCCGCTTCCGGCGCCACCTGGTCCAGGCCATCAGCGCTTTGCCGGAACGCGAGAAGATCGTGATGGGCCTGTACTACGAGCAGGAGATGAACCTGAAAGAGATCGGCGAGGTCCTCGGAGTGTCGGAGTCGCGCGTCTGTCAGCTGCACAGTCAGGCCGTGGCACGTCTGCGCAGCCGGCTCAAGGAGTGGACGAAGAAGCAATGACCCGGACCGCGCGCCGGTCCCATCTCTAGGCGCAAAGCCGCATCCGCCACTTCGGTCATCGGCCATTACACCGGCGCGTAGCGCCGCGGCTCCCTCAACGCGAGAGCCACACGAGTTCATCCCGAGTACGGCCGGGCAGGTGTGCGCCGTCAAGTTTCCACTCGTCCCGTCGATAATCCCCGCGTGCTGGCGCCCCCGCAGTCGCCTCTGCTGTCAGCGGCGCGCAACACCGATCGCAGCAGCGCATGGACCGCATCAGCCCCATCGGACTCATTCTCGGCCTCGCTGCCATCCTCGGCGGACAGGTCCTCGAAGGGGGCAACGTCTCGTCGCTGCTGCAGGTCACGGCCTTCATCATTGTGATCGGAGGCACGCTCGGCGCCGTCATGCTGCAGAGCTCG
>Ga0335077_10013767_pt1 | contig 10111 bp, 5 predicted proteins | sample Lox_Sample_31_FD_207151 | JGI IMG/M metagenome (GOLD analysis project Ga0335077, IMG submission 207151) | Soil microbial communities from Loxahatchee National Wildlife Refuge, Florida, United States - Lox_Sample_3.1 | ecosystem: Environmental > Terrestrial > Soil > Wetlands | place: USA: Florida...
CCCAAGACCAAGACCACGGGCGGAAGCTTTCTGCTCGAAGAACACCAGCTCGACAATGTCTTCACGCCTGAAGACTTCAACGAAGATCACCGGATGGTGGCGAAACTGGCTGAAGAATTCGCCACCAAGGAAGTGGTTCCGGAAGCGGAAAAGATGGAGCACAAGGAGTGGGCGGTGTGCCGCGAGCTCTTGCGCAAGGCCGCTGAGCAGGGCCTGACCAACGCCGACATTCCTGCCGAGTACGGCGGCTCCGACATGGACAAGGTTTCGTCCGCCATCATCTCCGACTTCATGTCGAAGTACGGCAGCTTCATGGTCACCATGGGCGGCCATAGCGGCATCGGCACGCTGCCCATCGTCTTCTTCGGCACCGAAGAGCAGAAGCAGAAGTATCTGCCCAAGCTCGCCACCGCCGAAATCGTCGGCGCGTACGCGCTGTCGGAGAGCACCAGCGGCTCCGACGCGCTCAACTGCCGCACTCGCGCGGTGCTCTCGCCCGACGGCAAGCACTACATCCTGAACGGCGAGAAGATGTGGATCACCAACGCCCACTTCGCCGATCTGTTTACCGTCTTTGCCAAGGTCGATGGCGAAAAGTTCACCGCGTTTTTGGTCGAGAAAGATTTCCCCGGCTTCTCCGTCGGCGCAGAGGAGAAGAAGATGGGCATCCGCGGTTCGTCCACTGCGCCGCTCATCCTGAACGATTGCAAGGTGCCGGTCGAGAACGTGCTCGGCGACATTGGCAAAGGGCACATCATCGCCTTCAACATCCTGAACGTTGGCCGCTTCAAGCTGGGCGCAAGCTGTGTTGGAGGTGCGCGCACGTCGCTGACGAGCGCCATCGCCTACGCAAAAGAACGCAAGGCGTTCACCAAGACCATCGCCGACTTCGGTCTCATCCGCGAAAAGCTGGCGCAAATGGCGGTTGGCACCTACGCAAGCGAGTCGATGGTCTATCGCACGGTCGGCATGATGGACACCGCGCTCGGGCTGATCGAGAAGAACCCGGAGGCCATTCGCAAGACCATCGAGGAATACGCCGTCGAATGCTCCGTCATTAAAGTCTTCTGCTCCGAGATGCTCGACATGGTGGTCGATGAGACGGTGCAGATTTACGGTGGCTACGGCTTCGTCGAGGAGTATCCCGCCGAACGTCCTTATCGCGACTCGCGCGTCAACCGCATTTTCGAAGGCACGAATGAGATCAACCGGCTCATCATTACCGGATGGCTGCTGAAGCGCGCCATGAGCGGACAGCTTCCGTTGCTGCCGGCGATCAAGAAGACCATGGACGAAGTCATGGCCGGGCCGTCGTTCAGCGAAGAAGAGGGCGGCACGCTCGCGACGGAGCAGAAGATCGTCTCCAATGCCAAGAAGCTGTCGATGCTGGTGGCGGGCGCGGCCTCGCAGAAGTACATGCAGAAGCTCGCGGATCAGCAGGAGATTATGGGCGGTATCGCCGACATGGTCATCGAGACCTTCGCCATGGATTCGTGCCTGCTGCGCGCACGCAAGTACATCAGCGCAACCGGAGAGTCGAAGGCGAGCCTCGTCACCGCGATGACCCAGGTCTACATCGCCGGTGCGATGAATCGTCTGGAAGCAGCGGCGAAGAAGGTCATCGCCGCCGTGGCGGAAGGCGATATGCTGCGCACGCAGATGGCAATCGTTCGCCGCCTGGTGAAGCATGAGCCGGTGAACGTCATTGGATTGCAGGAGCAGATTGCTGCGCGCGTCCTTGAAACCGGACGGTATGTGACTGCCTGAACCGGCAGCCAAAGGCTTGCGGCGGTCCGCCTAGGAAAAGGCTTTCGCCAGCGCGAAGGCTGCGGCCGCCGCAAGCCCTCCAATCACGACGGTCTGGAAACCGGAGCGTAGGGGACGTGTTCCCGTGAAGCGCCCCTTGATCATGCCAAACACTGCGAGGGCGAGCAGCGTCACCAGCACCGACCACCCCAGGGCCGAGCGGGCGCTGTGCATCAGCATGTAGGGAGCGAGAGGGATTATGCCTCCCGCAATGTAGGACGCCGCAATGGTGCCCGCGCTTTGCACCGCGCGCTTGGGATCGGGTTCTTCCAGGCCCAGCTCAAAGCGCATCATGAAGTCGACCCACTCCTTGGGGCGCTGGGTGAGCGACTGCACAACCGTTTCGCTTTCCTGCCGCGATAGCCCGTAACTGGTGAAGACCTGCTGGACCTCGCGCGCTTCTTCATCCGGGATCTCTTCGACCTCGCGGACTTCGCGTTGGCGCTCGCTTTCATAGTGCTCGGCGTCGCCGCGCGCTGCGAGGTATCCGCCAAGTCCCATGGCGATTGAGCCCGCAGCGATTTCCGCCAACCCGGCGACCACCACAATGTGGCTGTTATCGACGGCGCCGGAGAGCCCGGCGGCCAGCGCGAAGGGAACAGTCAGGCCATCCGACATCCCGATGACCACGTCGCGGACCACGTCACCCGCCGTGAAGTGACGCTCAACGTGCGGTGTTTGCGGCATGATCCCCCAACTCCGGATGTGCTTTTACGTACTCCCGTGCGAGTGCGGCGACCTCGCGCTCCCCTTTATAACTGAGCCGCTCGGGACCGTCCTCCAGCGGCAGCCAGAAGGCGCGCTGCACTTCCACCCGCATCTCCTGCGAGATGTTTCCCAAACGCCCGGAGCGATACAGGAACAAGTAGAAGCTGACGACCTTGAAGACGCGGGCGTGGTCTCCCCAGTTGCGGATGTAGAAGTACTTGATGTCGGTGAGCTTGGTGACGAGATCAGCGCGCACGCCGGTTTCCTCGTGCACCTCGCGCTGCGCAGCGTCCTCCGGCTTTTCGCCGGGATCGATGGTCCCCTTAGGCAGGGCGAGCAGCTCGGAAGCGCTGCCATTGCGCCGCGAGCGCAGGGGGTGCACCGAGCGCCGAGGACGCTCGCCATGCGGTTCGATGACGGCTAAATACCAGCGTTTGCGCATTTTGCGCAGCACGACGCCGCCGGCTGAAAATTCCCTTGCGGTTGCCACAGAACAAGTCCCGAGCTAATCGTTTAGTTTCGCAGAGCGGCGAACAAGTGACAACACCGTGAGCACGAGCAAAAGAAGGGCGTGTCGCCTTAAGCAATGCCGGCGACACGCCGAAGGGGGAAGCCGCTATTGCTGCGGCTGAGGTTGCGGAGGTTGTTGCTGCTGCGGCTGCTGAGGCGTCGGTTGCGCCTGCGGCATTGGCAGCGCTGTGGCCGGGGCGGCTGACGTCGGCTGCGAGAGCGTCAGGTTCGCCGGATTATTGGGCACAACTCCCGGCACATTCGGCGAATGCGTCACCTTGCCCGATTCGGCGTCGGTCATATTGACGCCTAACCTGGCGAGCGTGTCCCCGGTCGCGAGATCGAGCTGAACGCGGGATTTTTCATAATTGGTCGCCGCCGCCAGAACGTTGGACTGCGCCTGCGTCAGCGCGCTGGAGGCCTGCAACACCAGGGTAGAGGTCGATGCCCCCAGCGAGTACTTCTTCTGCTCGGCGTCCAGGTTCTGCTGGGCATAATCGCGAGCGGCCACCGCTGCTTGCAACGCCGCGTAGTTCTGCTGCAGGGCAAACTGTGCCTGCCGAACCTGGAGCACGATGGTGTTCTCCTGCTGCTGCACTGCCAGCTCCGACTGCCGGTATTCCAGTTGCGACCGAACTTGATCGGCCTGAACCTGACGGTTGCGCAGCGTAATGTTCAGGTTGACTCCCACGCCTTTGTTGGGCCCGGTGCCGTTCCAAAGGTTCTCGAACGCGCTTCCCAAGCCTCCGGCCGGAATGGTCGTGGTGCATTCCACGTCTCCCGGCGGGCACAACGGATTCTGCTGGCCAGAGAGGCCGGCGGCGCCATAGAACGCATAGACGTCCAGTTGCGGCTTCAGCAGACTGTTAATGGATTGCACGCCGATTTTCTTGTTCGTCAGGTTGATACGCGACTGAATGATCTCCGGACGCGCCTGCAGCGCCTGGTTGATCAGGTCTTCGACCGGACTAATTTCAAAGGGCGTGTTGATCTGCAAAGTGTCGGTGGGAATCACCGGCGCCACCGCCAGAATCGGGTCGGCTACGTTACGGGTGATCGCGTTTTTCATCAGCAATTGCTGCAGTTGGAGGTTGGTTTGCGCAACGATCAGGTTCTGCTGCGCGGTGGCCACTGAACTCTTCGATTGGACGACGGTGATCGGCGCCAGGGTTCCGATCTGCACCTGCTTCTCGGTATCGGACAGTGTCTTGTTGGCCAAGTCCAAGGCGCGCTGCTGCACCTTCACGTTCTCGTAGGCGTTGACCAGGTCCCAGTAGATGTTTTCGATCTGCGAAACCGTCGTCATAATCTGCAGCCGGAAGGCCACGTCCATGATCTCGCGGTTGTTGCGCGCAATCCGGATCCAGCGCAAGTTCGGGTCGAATCCGAAACCTTGCAGTAAGTGCTGGGTCAGCGTGAACTGAAATTGTGACTGCAGAGCGGGCGACAAAGTACTAAACAGCGCATTGGACGTCGTGCGGTTGTTGTTGAATCCCACCGACAACAGCGTGCCGGTGGCGAAGCCCTGGTTGTAGGTAAAGTTCGCGTTGCTGGTGTTCTGTACCAGCGTCGAGGTACCGGTGAAGATGATGTTGGACTGCGGGGTGGTCGCACGCTCGCCCAGAATGCTCGACCCAGTGACCACCGGGTCGTAGTTCGGGATGGCCGGTCCTTCACCGGTCGTGGATGCCACGATACCCAACGCGCCCGCGCCGGAGCCGCCAACCGCGACCGTACCACCACCTGCGCCTCCGCCTGTCGTACCCGTGGTCGCCGTTCCGGTACCGCCGGTGGCGACGCTGCCTGTCGTGCCGCCGGGAGTGCCCTGCACGATTCCGGCGTTCACACCCAGTGCCGGCTGCCCTGACTTGGTACGCAAAATGTCGGTGTCCGCAGTGTCAAGGTTGTAGCGCTGGATCGCGATGTCGAGATTGTTCTCCAGCGAAAGGGTGACCGCATCGTTCAGCGAAAGATACAGCTTGCCGTCCTTGATGACCGAGTCGATTAGCGCAGAGTTCGTCAGGTTGGGTGCGGGAACCGTGCGCGGCGTATAAGGCTGCCAGAACATGGGAAAGGCTCCCTGTCCCTGGGTGTAGTCCAGCTCGGAATACGGATGTGCATTATGCTGCGGCGCCGGCGCCTGTGGCATCGGCGTGACGGCTTGTGGCTGAGATGATGACTTGCTGCTTTGCTGTGGCGCATCCTGGGCGAACCCGGTGGTCGCCATCAGCGCTGCCAATATCAGCGACATGACGTTTTTCGTCGCTGACACTACCGTTGTAGAAACACACATTCCCTCGTCTCCCAAAAACGTATGACAGTTAGGACCGCGCAGGCTTGGTTTTACAGTGATTCTCCGTCGCCTATCCCTGATACGGAGCAGAGTTCGCGAAGGTTCAATCGCAAGCCATTGTCAGATCGCAGGATAATGTTGACTTCAACCTCGTAAGTTGCAGGAAGTAAACTAGTATAGCCGAGTCACCGCTGCCGGTTTGCGGAGCAAAGGGCACTCGCTCGTCGGCAAATACTGTGAGCCGCAATCTCAAACTGACGCTGGCGTATGACGGCACCGACTTCAACGGCTGGCAGATCCAGCCGGACCAGCCGACCGTGCAGGGAACGCTGGAGGAATGCGTTCGGCGCATTACCGGCGAGGACGTCCTGCCGCAAGGCTCGGGCCGCACCGACGCCGGCGTCCACGCTCTCGGCCAGGTAGCTTCGTTCGCCCTCGAGTCGCCAATTCCGGAGCGCGGGCTCAGAATTGCGCTGAACGACACTCTCCCCGAATCCATCAGGATCCTGAGCGTCGAGAAAGTGGGCTCCGCATTTCATGCGCGCCATTGTGCCAAAGCGAAGACCTATCAATACCGGATCTTTCGCGGCGATGTGTGCCCGCCGTTTGTCGCGCGCTACGCGTTTCATGATCCCTATCCCATGAACGAAGAAGCCATCCTGCGCGCGACCGAGAGCATTGTGGGGACGCACGACTTCACTTCGTTTGCCGCCGCTGATCCCGATCGCAGCACGCGCATTGCCGCGGCTGAAGCTGCGGACTGCGATGATGAGATCGCCACCGCGCCGTCGAATGTGCGGACCATCCACTCGGCGCAGTGGGCCCGCGGCCCCGACGAGCTGACCTTCGCCGTGCGTGGCGACGGATTCCTGCACCACATGGTGCGCAACCTCGTCGGCACCTTGTTGCAGGTGGGCCGAGGAAGTGTGGGCGTGGGTGACATCGCTCGCGTTCTCGAGAGCCGTAACCGCAGCGCGGCAGGCCCCACCGCCGCTGCCCGTGGGCTGTACCTGGTGAGTGTGGAGTACTGAAATGTCCGTCGAAACTGGCGCCGTAACCAGATCAGACATCGTGAGCACGAACCCGGCGACCGGAGAAGTGCTCGCTGAATTGCCCTGCGCGACTGCGGAAGAGATTCATGCAGCCGTGCAGCGCGCTCGCCAGGCCCAGCCGGCTTGGCAGGCGTTGCCGGTTAGCAAGCGACTGGCGGTGCTGCGCAGGTTTCAGAGTTTGTTATGCGATCGCGGTATCGAAGTCGCGCGACTGATTTGTCGCGAGGCCGGCAAGCCGACCGCGGAGGCGGTAACAACGGAAGTGCTGGTGGTGCTGGACGCGGTGGAATTCTGCATTCGCACCACGGCTCGCTTTCTGCGCGATCAACCCGTTCCACACGGCAGCCTGCCGATGAAGACCAAGCGCGGAATGTTGGTGCGTGAACCTTATGGTGTGATCGCCATCATCTCGCCGTGGAACTATCCCTTCTCCACGCCTGCGGTTGAGACGCTCGGTGCGCTGGCAGCGGGAAATGCGGTTGTTATCAAACCATCCGAGTTCACGCCGCTCGTCGTCTTGGAGCTGCAGCAACTTTGGCGGGCCGCCGGGCTCGATCCTGATCTGTTGCAAGTCGTCGTGGGTGCTGGAGCTGCGGGGGTGGCACTGATCGAGTCCGACATCGACAAGCTGATCTTTACCGGCAGTGTCGCCACTGGCAAGCGCGTCGCTGAAGCTGCCGCACGGCGTCTGTTGCCGGTGGTGCTGGAGCTCGGCGGCAAGGACCCGATGATTGTGCTGCCCGACGTCGACCTCGATGTTGTCACCAGCGGCGCGCTCTGGGGCGCCTTCATGAATGCGGGGCAGACCTGCCTATCGGTCGAGCGCTGTTACGTGCACCGCAGTATCTACGAAACGTTCCTGCGCCTGATGGTGGAGAAAGTTGGCAGGCTGCGCGTCGGCGCCGGTCTGGACTCGGAAGTCGAGATGGGCCCGTTGATCAACGAGCGTCAGCTGGCCACCGTCGAGGCTCACGTCGAGGATGCCGTCCGTCGCGGCGCGCGTCTGCTGGCCGGAGGCAAGCGACTGCCAGGGCTCGGCGCGAATTTCTACGCTCCCACGCTGCTGGCGGACGTTACCCCGGACATGCGCGTCCTGCGCGAAGAGACCTTCGGCCCGGTGTTGCCCGTAGCGCCATTTGATACCGAGCAGGAGGCGATTGAGATCGCGAACAACAGCGAATTCGGGTTAGCGGCCAGCGTGTGGACGCGAGACCGCAAGCGAGGCGAAGCCATCGCGAGGCAGATCAAAGCCGGCACGGTGATGATCAACGACATGGTTTCCTGCTTCGGCATCTCGGAGGCGCCGCACGGCGGATTTAAGCAGAGCGGCATCGGACGCACGCATGGCGAGTTGGGAATGGCCGAGATGGTGCAGGTAAAATACATTGATTCCGACAGGCTGCCGACCATGAAGAAGGTCTGGTGGTACGGCTATGGGAACAAATTCCAGGAACAAGCGCAGGCACTCGCGGCGGCGCTGTATGGAAGCGGATTCGCGGAGAAGCTGCTAGGAGTCATGCACACGGCAGGAGCAATACGACGCAAGAGTCGCATCTGACGAGCACTTCGTTGTTAAGCGCAGACTATAGTTATAACGATTCTGAAATTTCTTGACTGTAACGCACAGGTGGCGCACTGCATTGCACCACTCCCAGTTAGCGTTGTGTCCCAGATTAGGAGTATTTACAAAAGCTTGACCGCAAGCCACACTAAATTCAGCAATTCAGCTCATAACACTGCTATCCTTTGTAGTTGCCCGAACTAGAGGGGGTTGTATGGCTGTCTGCGCCTGCGTCGTCTTTCCACAGCACTTTGATTTACTGCCTAAGGTCCGGTCGAGACTGCAAGTGACGCGGATCGGTTTGATCCTCGCAGTGGCCTGCTTTGCACTTCCAGCACTCTCCCAACGAGGAGCTACGCCCACTCCCACACCCCAGCAGGGAGGGATAAACACCCCGATGAGCAACTCGTCGCCCACGGATATGCCCGATAACACGCGGCGCGGCGTTGCCATCCGAGTTAACATCGTGGACTCGAACAAGCAGCCTTTGAAGCAGCAGTGTCTGGTTAGGATCACGAACCAGGACACGGGCCGAGTCTTGTTCCAGACGACCAAGGGCACTGAGGCTACCTTTGCTGATTTGGTCCCGGGGAAGTACCTGATCGAAGTTGGCGCTGCCGGATACATAGCCGCTCGCCAGGAAGTCAAAATTCCCGACCTGGCTCACGATGTCACCGAAAACTTTTCTCTGGCCCGCGACCCTGCGGCTGTAAATCTCACGCTGGGCGATGAACCGGGCATGCCCTCGAAAGTTCGCAAGGAGGCCCAAAAGGGAGTCGAGGCCCTGGAGCTGGGGAATTTTATCGAGGCGCGCAAGTACCTGGAAGCGGCCAACCACCAGTACCCCACGAGTTCGAACATCAACTTCCTGCTGGGATACCAGGCACTACAACAAAAGGAAGAAGACCGCGAACTGCAGTATCTGCTGGAAGCAACCAAACTCGATCCCCATAACCTGCAAGCACAGAACTTGCTGGGACAGCTCTATTACAAGCGGGGTGACTACACCAAGGCCGCTGAAGCCGAGTCGATTGTGGTCGCGCGCAGCGCAGATTCGGTTCCTGCCCGCAGGGTGCTCGCCAGTTCCAGCCTGAAACTGAAGCAGTATGACAAGGCTCGCGAGAACGCCCAGTGGCTGGTCGACCACGGTGGCAGCGAAGCCGCCTCGGCAAGGCTCATCCTGGGGCAGGCGTTAGCCGGTCTGGGCAAATACGAAGCAGCGATCCCGGTTCTCCAGGCCTATCTGGCGAATGAGCCGGCAAGCCCAGTGGCATCGCAAACCAAGGAGTTGATCTCCGAACTGCAGATGAATGCCGCGAACGCCAAGATTGGAATCGCCGATCCTGAGCTCGCTACGGGGACGGAGATCCTGCTCAAAGCCGGCATGCCTCTGGATATCGACAACCAGAAGCCTACGCTCGCTGCCGGAGTGCATTGCCCGGCCAACCTCCTGCAAATGACGGCGAACCCGTCGAAGCTGCTGGTGGAGAGTGTCTCCCAATATTCGGCCAACGAGCACATGGTGCACGAGAACATCTCAGCGCAGGGAACGCCGCGTAACCGCGAAAGCCGCGATTACAACTATGTGGTCTCGGTCACGGAGCCTCTGAATGGGATGCTGAGTATCCAGGAGTATCGCGATGCCGGCAATCTCGAGATGCCCGACAAGATCACCACGACCGGTCTGCCGGTGCTGGCGGTGGCGTTTCATCCGCTCTTCCGCGACGACTTCGAAATGCGCTGCGAGGGACTTGGCGATTGGCAGGGCCAGGCCGCATGGCTGGTCTACTTCAAGCAGTTGGATACGAAGCCCAGCCGCCTGCGGTCGTATATCGTCAACAAGAACTACTACCCTGTCGCCCTGAAGGGACGGGCCTGGATCTCCACGGACAACTACCAGATCATCCATCTGGAAACCGACTTGGTAAAAGCCATCCCTGAGATTCGCCTCAACACCGAACACACCAGCGTGAGCTATGGGCCAGTGCAGTTCCGGCGCAATGGAACTGACCTTTGGCTGCCGATCAGCGCGGATATGTATGTGAGCTTGGGCAACAAGCGTTTCCATCGCAGTGAGAGCTTCGATCACTTCATGCTGTTTGCGACGGACACGGTCGAAGCAGCCAAGCCGCCGAAGACGGAATCGACTCTTCCGCCGCTGCCGAACTCCGGGCCGCAACC
>Ga0335077_10013768_pt1 | contig 10110 bp, 3 predicted proteins | sample Lox_Sample_31_FD_207151 | JGI IMG/M metagenome (GOLD analysis project Ga0335077, IMG submission 207151) | Soil microbial communities from Loxahatchee National Wildlife Refuge, Florida, United States - Lox_Sample_3.1 | ecosystem: Environmental > Terrestrial > Soil > Wetlands | place: USA: Florida...
GGCGTACCGGAGCAACTCTGATCCTCCGGTGGGAACAGGCTGAACAGCAAGGTCCCAGCCGGGATCGGCCCTGACAGCGTGGCCGAGTCATTCAGCACGTCACCGACGTGGCCAGTCACCGGATCCGGCAAGGTGCTGATGCTCGGACCAGGTACGTTGAAGCACTCCGCGATCGCATCGGTGTGACTGGACCCTGTGTAGGTCGTGTCTCCCGAGTATTCTGCCCGCCAGCAGTACTTGCCTGGGGTATTCGTGTTGTTCGTCGAGTCCGATGTGGCCGATCCATTGGACAGGGTCTTTGATGTGCCGACCTGCGTACCACCAGTCGGGCACCCCGCCGACGTCACCTGTGCGGGCCCGCACAGGAAGAACGTCACGGTCCCCGTTGGCGTCGGCCCGGTCCCCGACACCGTCGCGAGCTGCCGGCCTGCACGTCCGTGTTGCTCGGGTTCGATTGAGTCGTGGTGCTAGAGGGCAGCTTGCTGACCGTGAAGCACTCATTGGTCGCATCCGTATCTTTGGCTGAATTGTAGTTAGCGTCTCCCGAGTATTCCGCCCTCCAGCAATACAAGCCCGCCTTCGTGGTGCTGGTAGTGCTATCGGAAGTCGCCACCCCATTGACCAGGGTCTTGGGTGTGCCGATCTGGGTGCCACCACTCGGGCATCCGGTCACCGGCGACGACGTCGTCGGATCGCAGAGGAAGAACGTCACCGAACCCGTTGGCGTCGGTCCAGTCCCTGACACCGTCGCGGTGTCGCTCGCCGAGGTGCCTGGCAACACCGGCCCCCCGGTCGGGCTCGAGAGGGTCGTTACGCTAGGAGTCAGCGGCTGCACGGTGAAACACTCCAACCCACCGTCCGTGTGACTTGCTGCTGTGTAGTTGGCATCCCCAGAGTACTCCGCGCGCCAGCAATATGTGCCGGTAGTCGTCGTGGTGGCGCCGCTGGCGGCATCCGAGGTGGCAGAACCGCTGACCAGGGTCTTCACCGTCCCGATCTGGGTGCCGCCCGTTGGACACTGCCCGCTCGTCAGCTGGGTCGGGTTGCACAGGAAGAACGTCACCGTCCCCGTCGGCGTCGGCCCGGGACCTACCGGTGCCACCGTCACCGTGTCGCTCACCGAGCCGCCGGGCACCACGGTCCCGTTCGTGCTCGATTGCGTCGTCACTGGCGGTGTCGCCGGGTTGACTGTGGTTATACCCGAACCGGTCCCGGTACCGCTCAAGCCGTCGACGCTGGCGATGCCTCTCACCCGCCCGAGCTGATCGGTCTGGATCCCGGTGCCCGGGCCCGAATCAACCGACGGCACCTTGAGCACGTTGACGGCGAAGGTGATGACGCAAGTGTCATTGAGGCCGGGACCTGATCCAGTGCTCCCTGGAGGTCCCAGGATCACCTGCGCTCCGCCAGAGTCCGGGGTGAAGATGATCTCACCCGTCGTGACGTCGGCGGTAATCGTGAACGTCTGGCCGGCACAGGCCGAGCTACCTACACCGGAGGCGGCCGAGCCCAAATTGACCACCGCGAACACGGTGTCGAGATCGCCAGCCAGGCAGGGAGAATTCGCATCGGTGGCGCACGAGAGCGTCTCTCTGATCCCGTTCGGCGCAGCGCCGTTCTGCAGGGTCACTGTGCCGGTGTCTTCAGGAGTGCTCGAGGTGTTCTGAATTTGGTACTTCGCGGTCACGTTGGTCTGCCCGACGCTGACCGGGTTGCCGCCGTTGATCGGACCAGGCGCCACCCCGAGCCCGACCGCGGCAAATGCCGGCAGCACGGCGAGGAAGAGTACACCCAGCATGACAAATCCAAATGCGGTACCACGGCCACATGCGCCTATACGCATTGTCTTCTCTCCTCCCCGCGCCAGATCCTGTGTAGGTGTTTTACGCTGGCCAAATGAAGCGATGAAGATTGGTCTCCGACTCGTCCTACACGCCTCCAGATCTCACCGGTGAACTCCCAACTGCGTTCACGGCAAAAATGACAAAGAAGTCATGGCTTTGATCAACGGTACAGCGCACCACGGCCGGTAGGCCAACCTGGACAACGGCCCCACTGAAGACACTTCTCTCTCGCCTGGAACGGACCCTGGGAAAGCCACGGCCCGTATGATGGACGACCCTGCGCTGACTCGTCAAGGAAAATATTGGCGGCGCTCTTGCCCAAGATAGGTGGCTAGGAGTTCCAGAGCGCACCATCGGTAGTGGTCTCGGTTGCGGATCGGATCCTCATCAGCCAGCGAGGGTCCTGCGCATCCCCACCTGGCCGCTCGACCTCCGACAGGACAAAAAAGGGTCCTCAAAAGGCCATAGTGGAGAAAAATTGTCATGGGGTTGACAGCATTGCGTCCAATCCAGTAGGAAGGAGTGTCTCGACCGCGATCGGTCAATTCGCTTTCTGGAACATGCAGGTTGCTCCCAAAGCCAGTGCGGTCGACACCTGGGAGCGTGCCTGGCATGGCGATTGAACAGCCTAGGCGCCGAAGGGACCCCCCTTCGCGACAAAGGCAAACCCGCTGTGAAGCGGGGACGCAAAGCCGAGGATCAGGAGGAGAACCTGATGGCCGGGCTGCCCAAAGGGGGCGTAGACGCAGCGAGGGGTCCCCACGAAATGGAGGCTCCTCATGACGAAATTCGTCAGCAGTAGGACCCGCAAGCTCTCTCGTCCTCCAATCCGACCCTTCATGCGCCAAGCCCAGCTGATGGGGAGCCTTGAGGGTACGGATGCGCAGGGGCGAGCGCTCCCATCCGCCCGACCTCCCCGAAGCGACGACGGACGACGGGTCCGGCACACGACGGCGACGACCATTCTGTGCGCCCTCACCGTGCTCCTGTCGGTGATCGCCTCTCCCGTATGGCAGGAGGCCCACGCGGCCGGCTCACTCGCGTCCTTCGCCATCAATCCGTGTCGGGCTGTGGACACCCGGCAGGCCGGCGGCGCCATCGCAGTCGGGGGTTCCCGCAGCTTCTCGGTCGTCGGAACCCTGGCAGGCCAGGGAGGGCAAACAGACTGCGGTATCCCTTCTAGCGCGTCAGCCGTCTTCCTCAACATCGTCGCGGTGGGGCCCAGCGCGGCGGGGTATCTGACCGTCTACCCGTCCTCCGGCCCAGTCCCTGCCACCAGTACCCTGAATTTCTCCGCCGGCCAGACAGTCGCCCACGGGACGTTCATGGCGATCTGCGACCGCAGCTCGAGCACATGCAATTCCGACTTGACGGTGACGATGAGTCAGGCATCGGCGAACGTCATCATCGACATCACCGGCTATCTCAGTTCGGAATCCTCAACCCCATCGAGCACGGTACTGAGCGGACCGCTCGAGGCTTACACCATCGCGCCGTGTCGGGCTGTGGATACCCGGCAGGCTGGCGGCGCCATCGCGGGCGGGACGACCCGTAGTTTCTCGGTCACTGGCACGCTGCAGAACCAGGGCGGCCAGTCAACGTGCGGTATTCCCGACGGGGCCGCAGCCGTCTTTCTCAACATCGTAGCGGTGTCACCCACCGGGACGGGGTATCTCACCGTCTACCCCTCCCCCGGCCCAATCCCGAGCACGAGTACGCTCAACTTCCCCGCCGGCCAGACCATCGCCAACTGGGCCTTCGTTGGGATCTGTGACCCGGGCGTTACGTCGTGCCCATCCGACCTGATGGTGACCATGGGCTTTGGCACATCGGCCAACGTCGTCATCGACGTGACGGGGTACCTCGCGAGCCCAGGGTTCACGGCAGCGCCGCCCTCGGTCTCCATCACGAGCCCGGCCCCCACCACCTATACCTCCGCCCAAACCGTTACACTGACCGCCGCCGCCTCTTCCGGCCTCGGCATCGCCCGCGTGGAATTCTACGACGGCGCCACTCTCCAGGCGACGGACACCGCGGCTCCGTACACATACGCCTGGTCGATCTCTAGTGCCGTGAACGGCACCCATAACTGGACGGCCAAGGTCTACGACACCGCTGGTAACAGCGCGACCTCGAGCGTCGTCAACTTCGTCGTCAACATCGCGGGGACCGCCGTCGCGATCTTGAACCCGACCAACGCACCGACATGGACCACGGCCTCCTCACCAATTACTCTCGGTGGCACTGCGTCCCTCGGCGTGACGAGCGTCTCCTGGGCGAACGCCGCCACGGGAGGCAGTGGGCAGGCCTCGGGCACCAGCGCCTGGTCGGGCTCCGTACCACTGCAATCCGGCACCAACGTCGTCACGGTCACAGCGAGAGACGCCAACAACAACGCTGCGACCGCCGCGATCTCCGTCCTCCTGGACCAGACTCCTCCCACGGACGGGACCGTCACCGCCACAGCCGGGACCGGGCAGGTGACCGTGTCCTGGTCGGGCTTCGCCGATAACCCCGGCGGCAGCGGCGTGGCCAGTTACAAGCTCGTATACAGCACCGGTACGATGCCGGCCACTTCGTGTGCCACCGGCACCGTCCTGCAGACTGGTGGCGCCACCACCTTCACCCATACCGGCCTCGCCAGCGGCGTCACCTACCTCTACCGCGTCTGCGCAACCGATAACGCCGGCAACGTTTCCGTAGGGGCCACCGCCAGCGCCACTCCTCAGGGCACCACCGGCAACCAACCGCCCATCGCCAACGCCGGTCCGAACCAGTCGACGCAGACCCTGACGACTGTCACCTTCAGCGGCTCGGCCTCCTCCGACCCGGATGGGACGATCGTCTCCTATAGCTGGACTTTCGGCGACGGAGCTTCGGCCTCCGGCGTCTCGGTCTCTCACGCGTACGCCACGCCTGGCACGTACACCGTCACGCTCACCGTGACGGACAACTCGGGGGCCAAGGCCAGCGCCACGACGACCGTGACGGCCGCGAATCGCCCCCCCGTGGCCAATGCCGGAGCCAGTCAGTTCACCCAGACGCTGACGAGCGTCACCTTCAGCGGATCGGCCTCCTCCGACCCTGATGGAACGATCGTCTCCTACGCCTGGACCTTTGGTGATGGAGCCTCCGGCTCAGGCGTCTCGGTCTCCCACGCCTACGCCACCCCGGGCACCTATACCGTCACCCTCACCGTGACCGATAATTCGGGCGCCAAGGCCAGCGCCACGACGACCGTCAGCGCGGCGAATCGGCCTCCGGTCGCCGACGCGGGGCCCGACCAGACGGCCCTGGTCAACTCCTCCGTCACATTCAATGGCTCGGCTTCCTCGGACCCCGACGGCTCGATCGTCTCCTACGCGTGGACCTTCGGCGACGGAACGAGTAGTTCCGGCACCACTTCGACCGCGAGCCATACCTACACGGCGCCCGGCGTCTATACACTGACCCTGACCGTCACCGACAATTCGGGCGCCACGGGCTCCAACACAGCCACCGTCACGATCGTGAGCGCCTCCCCCTCGTGGTCCAAGCGGTTCGGGAGCACGCTCAACGACATCGGGTATGCGGTCGCGACGGACAAGAGCGGCAACATCATCGTGGCCGGATCCTTCATGGGCACGGTGGACTTCGGTGGCGGGCCATTGACCGCTGTCGGCGGCAACTACAACATCTTCGTGGCCAAATACTCGTCGACGGGCACCAACGTGTGGTCCAAGAACTTCGGCAGTACTGGCGATAACGACCCAGGTGCCGTGGCGGTCGATGCTAGCGGCAACGTGTTCGTCGTGGGTCATTTCCAGGGCACTGTGGACTTCGGCGCCGGACCCTTCACCGCCGTCAACACCGACGGCAGCTACGACGTCTTCGTGGCCAAATACGCAGCCGCGGACGGCAAGAATCTCTGGGCCAAGCACTACGGGGCCGGAGGCGCTGACGCCGCCTTAGGGGCCGCGGTGGACTCCAGCGGAAACGTCGTGGTCACCGGCGCCTTCCGTGGCAGGACGAGCTTCGGCGGAGCCACCTTCCTGGCCAATCCGGGAAGTTTCAGCACCTTCGTGGCCAAGTACGCCGGCGCCGATGGCTCCCACATCTGGTCCCAGAATTTCCCGAGTGTCATCAACTACCCGAACATCGGCGACAATTTCGGCTATGCCGCCGCGGTGGACAGCAGCAACAACGTCCTGGTGACCGGCTATTTCATTGGTTCGCTCGACATCTGCGGTGGGTCGCTTCTCAGCGCGGGTGGGGAGGACATCTACCTCATCAAGCTGTCCTCGGCCGGTACTTGCATCTGGGCCAAGAGAATGGGCGGCGCGTCCGATGACAACGGCCTCGGCCTCGCCGTCGACCAGAGCGGTAATGTCATCCTGACTGGAACATTCCAGGGTACGGTGAGCTTCGGCGGCAACTCCTTCACCAGCGCCGGCCTGACCGATATGTTCGTGGCCAAGTACGCCTCCGACGGCACGCACGTCTGGTCCCGCAGCGCCGGCAGTTCGGGCTTCGATTACGGCTACGGCGTGGGGGTCGACGGTAGTGGGAACGTGGTCGTGGTCGGCTCGTTCAACGGCACCGTCAACTTCGGCGGCAGCCCCTTGACGAGCGCTGGCGGCGCCGACGTGTTCGTCGCGAAGTACGCCGCCGCCGACGGTACACATCTCTGGTCGAAACGCTACGGAGGCTCCAGTGATGATACGGCGTTCGGGGTTTCGGTGAGCAGCTCCGGCAACGCCATCGTGACCGGCTACTTCCAGAACACGGCCGACTTCCCCACGTCCCTCACCAGCGCCGGTCGGCTCGACGTCTTCCTCCTGTCGTTGGGACCATAACCAGCGTCACCCAGTCGTTCGGGGGGCCGCTCACCGCGGCCCCCTTTTTTTGACCCGGCGGGCATTGGCCGGGCGCCTCGTGTCCGGGCAGATGGAGCCCTGCGCTATCCTGAGTGCATCTTGCGCCAGGACCAGCCCACGTGAGCCGGATCGGGTCACTTCCTATTCCGCAGCCGTTCACCTCGACCCTCGCCCGCTTCGCCGGCGGACTCGTGGAGGCGACATGGCTGACCGCTGTGGCCTGTGTCCCGCTCCTGGCGAACCGGCACTCCATTCGTTCGTTCGAGCCGGACAAGCTCGCTCTCTTGCGAACTCTGGCACTGATTGCCCTGGGCGCGTGGTTGTTGAAGGTACTGGGCGAGTCGGGCACTCGTCCGGAGCGGCTCGACCCGCCTCCACACAGGGCACAGACCCGTGTCTGGATTCTCGTGGCCACCGTTGGGTTGAGCATCGCGTATCTCGTTTCCACCCTCACCTCGTTGTCTCCGCACGTCAGCTTCTGGGGTTCGTACGCTCGGTGGCAAGGCACCTACACCCTGCTCTCCTACGTGGCCCTCTTCGCGGTGGTAGTCGCGAACCTTCGGGATCAGAGTCAGGCCGATCGGCTGGTCGGCACCATCATCGCGGCAAGCCTTCCAGTGGCGGCCTACGGGATTGCACAGCGATTCGGCCTCGATCCCGTCGCGACGAACCGTGGACTGTACCTCGGTACCAGCCGGGTGACCTCTACCCTCGGCAATCCCGTGTTCCTCGGCGCCTACCTGGCCATGGTCTGGCCACTCACCATGGCGCGTGCCCTGGAAGGCGTCGCCCGGTCGAGGGGCAACGGGGATCGCAGCCTAGCAGCCGGGATCGGCACGGTCCTTTTGATCGTGACCGCCGGCGCCCAGTTGACGGCCGTCGTCCTGAGCGAGAGCCGCGGACCCTTCCTCGGGCTCGCGGTCAGTGCCGTGGGACTCCTTCTGATCGTCGCCACGCTGCGGGGAGCGCGCCGCCTCATCCTCGGAGCGATGGCCGGGGCGCTCGCCGGGGTCGCTCTCCTGGCGCTGGTCATCGTGGCCGGAGGACCTGTCCGAGCGGTGGGGAAGGTGCTCCTGATCTCGAGATTGGCCGAGATCTTCGCTCCCACTCGAGGCAGCGGCAGCTACCGACTCGAGACCTGGGGTCTGGCGCCGCGCCTTCTGGCCGCACACGAGCCCTTCCGGTATCCGGATGGCCACGTCGATTCATGGCACCGGCTGCGCTTCCTGATCGGGTACGGTCCGGAAACTCTGCCAGTGCTGATCAGGTCGGTGAGCAGGAATCCGGCCCCCACGTCGCCGGACCGTTTTCACAACGCAGTCTGGGACACAGCCGTCACGACCGGGGTCGTGGGGCTTGCCGCCGTTTCCGTCCTGATCCTCGGTCTGCTCTACGCGGCCATGCGCCGACTGCGTCTCGTTTCGGGTCGACGCCTCAGCGCGCTCTTCTGGATCTGCACCATCGGCGGTGCCGCGGCCGGGGGGTTGCTGTCGTTCTCCTGGTTCGGGTCCGCGGCATCCGCGGCGGGGGTCCAGCTCGGTCTCGTTGGCGGGCAGCTCGCCTACCTCGGACTTCGTGGTGTTGCTGAGCCGAAGCCGGCCGCTGCGTCCCGGCTCGACCGGAACGATCTCCTGATCTGCGCGGTATGGGCGGCGCTGATCGGTCACATCGTCGAGCTGAGCTTTTCCTTCCTCGTTGCTGCGACCGGCCTCCTCTTCTGGGTCTACGCCGCGCTCCTCCAGCGCAGGGATGCGGCCGGCGCCGAGGAGCCGCTCTCGATCAATCCCGGCCCGTCTCGTGCCGCGCCATCGCGCCCCAGCCGGCGGCATCGACGCCCTTCCGCCCGTGATCTGCGCGTGACGTCGCCCGGGCGTTGGCAGCCGGCACTCGAAGGCGGGGCCATCCTCACGATCATCATGATCACGATCGGGTTTCTCATCCTCGACACGGTCAAGGCGTCCTCGGCCGTCGAGGTTCTCGGAAACGCTCTCATGACAGCTCGGCCGGGGTCATGGCCGCCTGTCGTCCTGGCCCTTGGTCTGCTCGTGACTTGGACGGGAACGGCAGGGATCCTGATTATTTCAACCCCGCTAGCCGGCTCCCCATCCGCTCCTGCCAAGCTGTGGGGGCGCGTGCTGCTGGTCTCGGGCGTGCTGACTGCCGCGTACTGGTTGTGGCTCTCAGCAGACCTCGCCGCGCTCTCGCAACAGCGCCTGGTGGACGCGTCGAGTGGGCTCGCCAAGGCCGAAGGCTACGCCAGGATCGTGATCATCTACTACTGCTGCCTCCTGGCGCTCACGGCGGGTTTCGCCGCTGCTCGGTCGGCCGAGCACCTCGTCAGGGTGCGACAGCGAACGGCGCCGGACGCCATCGCGGTGTCCCTGCTGATCGGCGTGACCCTGGCCATCGCCTGGTTCGTGGCTCTCCGCCCGATCCAGGCCGACACCGTCTTCTACGTGGCGTTCGACCTGCATCGGGCGCGAGTCTGGGAGGGAGCGGCGGTCGCCTATCGGCGCGCCATCGAGTTGGCGCCGGACATCGCCCGCTACCGTGCCGATCTGGCGCGACTCTACTTCGACCAATCCGAGCAATCCGAGCGAGCCGCCAACCCGGAGCGGCGCGAAGCGTTCTTGCGGCAAGCGGAACGGACGTACCAGGACCTCCAGGTGGTGGACCCGCTGAGCAACTGGAGCTATGCCCCACTGGCCACGCTGTATGCGACCTGGGCCTTCCAGACATCCGATCCCAAGCGGCGCCTCGAGCTGGGTCGACGTGCGGCAGCGCAGTACGAACGAGCGGTGTCGTTGGGCCCCAACGATCCGACGCTCTGGTTCGATTCGGCGTATCTCGACATGGCGCTGCTGAACAGGCCCGCCGAGGCACGCACGAAGGCACTTCGCGCGCTGGACCTCGACCCGGGCTACGAACCCGCGCTCGCGCTGTTGGCGAATCAGGAGGTCGAGAGATGGCGCGCACGACCCGGCACTGAGGAAGGGCGCCAGGCCCTTCGACTGGCAGCCACCTACTATGAAAGAGCTGCCCGCGTCGCCAAAGACAAGTATCAGTATCTCAGGGCGCTGGCCGAAGTCCGAGGCCAGTTGGGAGATGTCGAGCACGCGATCAAGGCCTACGTCTCGGCACGGCCGATCGCCAGCGCGACCGAAGTCTGGAAGGTGGACGAAGCGCTGGCACGGCTCTATGCCATGACGGGGGCTACGGATCTCGCCCTGCGCCACGCCACTCTCGCCCTGGAGTCTGCGCCGCTCGACGCCCGCGCTCGCCTGGAGGTTTTGCGAACCGATGTTCGGCGAGGCAAGTGAGCCGGGCGCGAACTCCGCACGGTCGTCGGTAGGGGCACGCCTCGGGCCTCGCGCCCGGAAGAAAAGACTGCGGGGCGTGCCGCTAAACGC
>Ga0335077_10013772_pt1 | contig 10109 bp, 10 predicted proteins | sample Lox_Sample_31_FD_207151 | JGI IMG/M metagenome (GOLD analysis project Ga0335077, IMG submission 207151) | Soil microbial communities from Loxahatchee National Wildlife Refuge, Florida, United States - Lox_Sample_3.1 | ecosystem: Environmental > Terrestrial > Soil > Wetlands | place: USA...
GGCTTCACGCCCTCCAGCCAGGCCAGGGCCCTCACCCCGCCCGCAAACTCCCCAATGGCGATGAGGTACGGCTCGTTGCCCGCGAAGCTCGCCGGCGTCACCCGGATGTGGGTAAAGGTCACCAGCGTGGCCTCCCGGCCAAGGTCCACCCACTGGGACTCGCCGCTCATGCACTTTGGGCAGTCCGCCTGAGGGGGGAAGGACACGTTTCCGCACTTCGAGCATTTCGTAGTCACGAACTTCCCGTTCTTCAGTGATGCCCAGAACTCCTGAGTCTTGGAAATTGGAATGTCGAACCTGAGCGTGATCTCGCGCCTCGAGCGGAGTGAGGGTGATTCTGACATGCCTAACTCCTCGAGAGGATCGTCACGTAGGCGTAGTGCCCTGTGCCCCCTATATTGTGTATCAGCCCGACCCCGTTCCTGATTGGCGCCTGTCGCCTGCCTGCCTCCCCCCTAAGTTGCTTCGTAATCTCCACGGCCATCGAGACCCCCGTGGCCCCAATCGGGTGGCCTTTCGCCTTCAGGCCTCCGTCGAGGTTCACGGGTATCTTCCCCCCTATCTCCGTCTGGCCCTCCCTGATCATCTTGGCGGCCTCCCCTTTCTTGCAGAAGCCCAGGTCCTCGTAGGCCATGAGCTCCGCTATTGTGAAACAGTCGTGGGCGGAGGCAACGTCGATGTCGGCGGGGGAGACCTTCGCCATGGCGTATGCGGTCCTGGCGGCCCTCACTGCGGCTTCCAGGCCGACGTAGCTCCCCCTACGGCTCATGTTGGCGCTGTCAGAGGAGCACCCAACCCCCTTGATCCAGACGGGGGTGTCGGTGAGCTTCTTGGCTACGTCCTCCGAAGCCAGCACAACCGCTGCCGAACCGTCGGTGAGCGGACAGGCGTCGTACAGCTTGAGGGGCCAGGCGACGACCTGAGAACCCAGCGCCTTCTCGAGCGTGATCTCTTTTTGGAACTGCGCCAGTGGGTTCATGGCGCCGTAATGGTGTGCCTTGACTGCCACCCTCGCCAGGTCCTCCTGGGTGGTGCCGAACCTGTTCATGTGGGCCACAGCGAAGAGAGCGTAGTAGCCAGGGAATGTCATCCCGTAGTTCTCGAACTCCCACGTGTAGGAGCCCGCCCTGCCGATGAGCTCCACCGTAGTCGAACTGTCGACTTCTGTCATCTTCTCGACCCCCACGGCCATGGCAACGTCCCCCTCGCCGCTCAGTATGCTGTTGTAGGCCGACTTCAGGGCAGCGCTCCCGCTGGCGCAGGCCGCCTCCACCCTCATCGTCCCGGCGCCGCTAAGGCCCGCGTACTCGTTGACGACGACGGCGGGGAGAGACTCCTCTGACCAGGAGCCCATGCTACCCACTACGACGTTGCCGATGTCCCTTCTGTCGACACCCGCGTCGTCCACGGCTTGCTTGATAGACTCGAAGGCAAGCTCTCCAATGCTGACGTCCGTCCTCCGGCCGAACTTGCTGTGCCCTATCCCTACTATCGCGACCCTGCTCACGGTAACATGGCCCTCCCGCTGGCGCGCGTCACTGGCTCTTCAACTTCCCAGCGCCCGGGCCCCGCTACAGGACCCCCATTTCTTTGGCCACTTCCTTCATTATGACCAGGCGTTGGATGTCGTTGGCCCCTTCGTATGTCTTGATGATCTGGGAGTCCCGGAGTATCCTCTCCACGTTCATGTCCGTCGAGACTCCGTAGGCGCCCATAATCATCATGGCCATGTGTGCGTTCTTTTCCGCCGCCTCGGTGGCGGTGATCTTCGCGATGGACGACGCTTTGATGAAGTCCTTCCCTTTCTTGGTCAGGGTGGCCGCCCAGTAGGTGAGCAGCCTCGCGGTGTGAACGGCGGCAGCCATCTCTGCTATCTTGAACTGGACCTGCTGATAGCTGAGGAGGTACTGGTCAAAGGTCTGTCTCTGTGTCGAATAGTTCAGGGCTGCTTCCAGCGCCGCCTGGGCGAGTCCCGTACCCTGAGCCGCGACGCCCACCCTGCCGTGGTCGTAGGTGTTCAGAGCGATGTTGACTCCTCTCCCGATTTCTCCGAGCACGTTCGCTTCGGGCACCTCGAGGTTCTCGAACATGAGCTCCACTGGCTGGTCGCCCCTGAGGCCTATGACGTCCGTTCGCTGTCCTACCGAAAGGCCAGGCATTCCTTTCTCGGCTATGAATGCCGTGACCCCCCGGTGCCTCTTCGCTGCTTCCATGGGGGAGGTCCGGGCGAAGATGAGGAAAGTGTCCGCCTTGTCGCCGTTGGTGATGAACATCTTCTTGCCGTTGATCAGGTACTTGTCTCCGCTCTTGGTGGCTGTCGTCGTTATTGCCGCCACGTCAGATCCCGTCCCCGGCTCGGTCATGGCATGAGCCGCGATCTTCTCCCCTCTGGCTATGGGAGTTAGGTACTTCTTCTTCTGCTCCTCGTTGCCGAAGTTGTAGATGGGAGTCGAGACCAGATAGGTGGCGCCCACTATGGCCGAGAAAGCGGCTGAAAAACGAGCGACCTCCTCCATCGCGATGACAAGGGAGAGGTCGTCACCGTCGCCTCCCCCATACTGCTCGGGGAAGGGGACCCCGAAGAGACCGAGGTCCGCTGCCCTCTTCACAAGTTTCATGTCCATCTGGTTCTCTCTGTCGATCTTCTGGGCGACCGGGCCGAGCTCCTTTTCCGCGAACTCTCTGACAGCTTTCCTGAAGGCCTCCTGCTCCTCGGTCACCACAATCTCGTAGTCAGCGGAGCTGGGCGTGAGTGTGCTCAATTCAGCCCACCGCCATTCCGAAACTGCCGATTTCCCACAAGCCAGTTACCTCGCGGTTACCACCCTTTCCAGTGAGATAACCTTTCTCCCGGCCAGATTATTCGGCAGGATATCGGCGCATGCGTGCGAGGTTCTCGCATGGGTTAGGGGGTCGTTTCGATGTCTCTTCATCCCACAAAACGTAAAGCGAACAACCGACCGGCTCGGCACTTGGGGACCATGGAGATCAAGAAGGTGGCCGTAATTGGCGCGGGAGACATGGGGCACGGCATAGCCCAGCTCTTCGCTTCGAACGGGTTCAACGTGGTACTTGAGGACAAGTACCCGGAGATGCTGGAGAAGGCGAAGGGGAGGGTGGCAGCCAGCCTCCAGAGGTGGGTAGAGAGGGGGAAGATAACGAAGGAGCAAGCTGACGGGACTCTTTCCAGGATCCAATACACCGGCGATTTTGGTGCAGCAGTGGCAGACGCGGACCTGATCGTGGAGGCGGTTCCCGAGTCGCTTCAGTTGAAGAAGTCCGTCTTGAGCGAGGCGGCAGCGCACGCCCCCGAAAGCGCGATATTCGCCTCGAACACCTCAAACATCAGAATCTCGGACCTGGCCACGGCCATGCCCAGGCCGGATAAGGTCGTAGGCATGCACTTCTTCAATCCACCAACCGCGATGAAGCTTGTCGAGGTGATCCCGGGCGAGAAGACGGACCCGGCTGTGGTCGACGAGATCGCCGACATAAGCGCGAGGATAGGGAAGGTCCCCGTCAAGGTGCTGAAGGACAGCCCTGGTTTCATAGCCAACAGAATCAACGCCGTAGACATGCTGTTCTTCTGCCTGATAGCCGACAGGGGAGTTGCAACGCCTCCCGAGGTGGACACGCTGTTCAAGAGCCAGGGGCTCCCCATGGGGCCCTACGAGCTGATCGACTTCGTGGGAATAGACATTCCCGCCGAGTCGATGGCCTACTTCGCCAGGACCCTCTCCCCCGAGTACGGGAAGGCGACGACCTTCGCCAAGATGGTCCAGGAGAAGAAGCTTGGGAAGAAGAATGGAATGGGGTTCTACGACTGGACCAGCGGGAGGGCCGCGATACCGAAGGCGGAGCCGACGGACAAGGTCTCCGTGATGGACATGTTCGCCGCTGAGATTAACGAGGCGGTCAAGCTCGTCGAGGAGGGGGTCGCCCACCCCGACGACATAGAGAAGGCGGTGACCCTGGGCATGAACAGGCCCTTCGGGCCGATATCCGTCGCCAAGGACCTGAGCAACGCCGAGGTGAAGACAGTGCTCGAGGAACTGACCAAGAAGTTCGACTGCCAGATCTTCGCTCCTGCCCACTCCATCATGGAAGGGAGGATGCGAGACGCGATCGAAGGGAGGATCACTCCTCCAATCGCCACGGTCGCTACGGCTGCCACGGCGGCTGCGCCTGAAAAGCCCGCCCAGGCTGGTGGGAAGACCGCAGAACCGATCCGTCTAGAGAGGCATACCGGAGGGGTAGCTAGAATCGTCATAAACAGGCCGCGGCTCAACACCATCAACGAGGAAGTGCTCGACGGTCTGGACAAGATCCTGACGCAGCTCTGGACTGACCAGGAGGCGCGTGTTGTCGTCGTCACGGGCGAAGGCGGAGTCTTCTGCGCAGGCGCAGACCTTTCGAAGTACTTCAGCAACTCAGTCGCATTCATGGAGTTCACGAGGAAGGGGGAGAGGATCTTCAGGAGACTCATGGAGATTCCGAAGATTACCGTTGCGGTGCTGAAGGGTTACGCCCTGGGCGGAGGGCTGGAGCTCGCACTCTCCTGCGATCTCAGAGTCGCCAGCGAGGGAGTGGAACTGGGCTTCCCCGAGGTGGGCATAGGGCTCGTGCCTGCCTGGTCTGGCAGCCAGAGACTCCCCCGGCTCGTTGGGATTTCGCTCGCCTCCTCCATGATTCTGACGAGCGAGAGGATCAAAGGGAAGCGGGCCTCTGAAATCGGAATAGTGCAAAGGCTCGCCGCAGGAGACCCCGACGAGGCAGCCATGAAGTGGGCCTCCGAGCTCGCCTCTTCTCAGGCACCCGTAGCAGTGATGCTCGCGAAGAGGCTCCTCAACAAGGGAGGAGAAGTCCCCGCCGACGTGGGCCTCGAAATGGAGAGCATGGCCGCAGGCGTGCTCTATGGAACCGGGGACCTCAAGGAAGGTGTCTCTGCCATGCTGGGGAAGAGGAAGGCCGAGTTCAAGGGGAAGTGATCGCGAGTGACTGAGCTGAGGGACGCCTACGTCGCAGACTACATGAGAGTCCCCTTCTCCAGGTCGAGACCCAACCAGCCGGAGAAGGACGTCTACAACTCCATCCGAATGGACCAGGCGCTCAGCCTCCTCATCAAGAAGCTGATGTCTAGGACGAAATTCGAACCCGGGGAGGTCGGGGACATATTGACTGGCTGCGCCTTCCAGACCGGAGAGAACTGGCTCTACGGCGGCAGGCATCCCGTGCTCCTGGCCGGGCTTCCCGTGTCGGTTCCGGCTCAGGGCATCGACAGGGCGTGTGCATCGTCGATGAATGCCGCTGCCGACGGGGCCATGGAAATAATGACGGGGAATTCTGACGTCGTAATTGCGGGAGGGCTGGAGCACCTCACCCACATCCCCATGGCCAACAACCCCGCCCTGGCACCGAACACCAGGCTCCTGACGAGGCCGGAGTACATGGCCTACCACATGAGCACGGGATACTCCATGGGCCTGACCGCCGAGAAGCTCGCCGAGGAGATGGCGTGTCCCAGAGATGAGATGGACCGCTACTCGTACGAGTCGCACATGAAGGCTTCGAAGTCGGTCGACGAAGGCTGGTTCAAGGGGGAGCTGCTCGAGTTGAAGGTGGAGTTCGAAGGAGGGACGAGGGTGATTGACGTGGACCAGAGCATCAGGAGGGACACGACCATGGAGCAGCTCGCCAAGCTCCAGCCATCGTTCAAGGCAGGGGGCCTCATCACCCCAGGCAACTCGTCCCCACTGAACGCTGGGGCTTCGGCAGTGGTCCTCGCTTCTAAGGCAAAGCTCGACGAGCATGGCCTCAGGCCGATGGCAAGAGTTGCGGCGATGGGCTGGGCCGGGGTGGACCCGGGCGTGATGGGGAAGGGCCCCGTCCCCGCGTCCCAAAAGGCACTCGCAAGGGCAGGCCTCAAGGTGGACGACGTGGACCTATGGGAGATCAACGAGGCTTTCGCCGTCGTCCCACTGTACGCCATCAAGGAGCTGGGACTCGAGCCCGGGCGCGTGAACGTACACGGAGGAGCCATATCCATAGGACACCCCCTCGGAGCGTCAGGGGCGCGCCTAGTCGGGACGCTGGCGAGGGAGCTTCAGGCGACCGGGAGTGAATACGGCATGGCGACTCTCTGCGTGGGCGGTGGCCAGGGCTTCTCCATCCTGCTGCAGCGCGCCTAGCCGCCCTGAGTGCACGCGCTTCCGGCCGTCACTCGACAGCGCGCCCTGCCCTCAGCTCGGCTACATCCTTCCGAGTGTAACCTAGTGTCCTCATTATTTCATCCGTGTCTTCGCCGAGGGAAGGCGCTCTCGTGAAACGCCCGCTCCGGGCTCGCGGGCGCGACCTTACTGGGCCGTTGAGCACGGTCTCCCCGTCAGGAAGGTCGACTAGCATCGATAGGCTTCTTGCCCAGGGGCTGTTCAGCGCCTCCTCCACCGTGAGCACGGGGGTGGCGCAGGTGTCCCTGCGCATCAGGATGCGGGCCCATTCGTCCCTGGTCTTGGTAGCGAAAATCCTCGTGAGGGCGACAGTGACCTCCCGCCTCTCCTTTGGGGTGCCGAACCTCCTGTACTCCAGCTCGGGGACGCCGAGGACAGTGACAAGGTTCCTCCAGAACTCTTCTTCGATGGCGGCGACCGCGATGTGCTTGCCGTCGGAGGTCTCGTATAGGTTGTAGAACGGCGTCGAGCCGAATATGAGGCTGTGCCCCTCCTTCGGCGGGCGGCCTGTGGCAAGGTAGGCGGATGCCGGGAGGACCATCCACGACAGGAGCGATGCAACGATCGGCACATCGATGCGCACCGCCCTCCTTCGCCCTGCCAGGGCACCGACGATGGATAGTGCTGCGTACATTCCCGAGGTCATGTCGCTGAGCTGAAGGAGGGGGACCTCCGGCCCAGGAGAATATCCCAGGGTCCCCGCCATGGCCTGGAAGTTGATGTCGTGGCCCGGCATGGAGCTAAGCCCGCTCTTCTGGCCATAGGCGGATATTGAGCAGTAGACGATGCGGGGGCTAATCCTACTTACCTCCTCGAAGGAGAACCCGAGTCGGGACATGGCCCCCGGCCTGAAACCTTCAACGAAGACGTCCGCCCCCTTCAAGAGTCGCCTCATGACCTCCTTGCCTCTGGGATCCTTCAGATCGATCCCAATGCTGAGCTTGTTCCTGTTCACCGTCGAATGCACCGGGCTCCGCCCGTCCTTGATTGGTGGCGTAGCGCGCATATAGTCGCCGAGCCCGGGTTGTTCGACCTTGACGACCTCGGCCCCCATGTCGGAGAGGAGCATCGTGCAGAACCCTCCCGGGAGCAGCCGGGTGGCGTCGACTACCCTGACGCCGTCGAGGAACCCCACACCCCCGCCGACAGGGATTCCGCAAATAAACCTAAATCGCAGGCGAAATCCTGAAGCTCGACGATGAGGTGAACGCCGTCCCAGTCATAGCCCGGAGTAAGCTCCCGGGCAGATGATGAACTCGCGACGAAACTGAGTCAGAACCCGAACTTAGGGGGCAGCTTTATCCGAAGGGGGACACGGAAGAATCTGACATGAGGTCGTTCAGGAAGGAAGACGTGGTTGGCAAGACTGTCATCGAGACCTCAGGCGCGGTCAAGGGGAAGGTGAAGGATGTCATCTTCGACCTTGGCGGAGAGGTCACTCTCCTGGTACAGGGCACAGATGGGAAGGATTCTCAGTTCTCGCTCTCCAAGGTCACGGGGATATCTGAGCACGTCGTGGTCAAGGGAGAGGCAACCCCTGAGGGGAGCGCGTCGGGGTTCGGGACCAAGTGCAAGTTCTGCGGAGCACCAAAGCAGGCCGATGAACGATGGTGCCCCAGCTGCGGCAGGTCCCAGGTGTAGAGGCGCAACTCGGTCCCAACCGGGAGAGGGGAAGAGGAGCGATGGCGAAATCCGTGAGGGTCCACGACGACACCCACAGGGCTCTGAAGCTGCTGAAGGCACGGCGCAGGCGCAGGAGCATCGACGAGGTGATCCGTGAGATGATCAGGGACTCCACGGGATTCCCCGTGGGAGACGCCCGGGCGGCGTCGAAGACCGATGAGCTGACCAAGTACCTCAAGGGCTGACTCGGTAACACAGAAGTACGAACGCGGGCGGCCCGGAGCAGGGAATGGCAAAGTTCGACGGAATCGTCGGTAAGGCGCTGCTCACGGTCGAGGAGTAGGAGAATGAGCTAACACTCGTCTTCGCTAAGGCACAGTATTGTCCGTTTAACACACCTCTGCAGGGCCTTGGAGGGCCATTTCTGCCCCGTCGCCCTCCTTTTCACACACTGGCGGCCTAGAAGTTAAAAATACAGACTTTCGGTCGGTCGGCTGATGGCCAAGTTCGACGGAGTCAAGGGGAAGGCCCTGCTTGAAGTCGAGGAGAAAGAGAACGAAATCACGCTCGTGTTTGCAGATAACAGGTTTCTCTTCGTGAAGCTGGAGAACGGGAAGCTGGCTTCAGAGAGCGTCCCCGAGTAGGGCCTACTCCTTCTGAAGTATCTCTACTCTCTTGGCGCCGCCAACCAGCTTCTTGAATTTCTCTGCGTCCCTCATCGTCCCTATTCCCGCCTCTATGTGCATGGGGACAACGACCTCGGCCCTCATCGCCTTCGCCGCCTCGGCAGCCTCATCCGGGGTCATCACGTAGATTCCGGAGACAGGCAGGAACGCAACGTCCACGGCTAGGGCCTTCATCTCGGGGGTGGCGTCGCTGTCGCCCGCGTGATAGAACCTCACTCCATCCAGAGTAACCACGTAGCCGTTCTTCTCGTCAGCTCTGGGGTGGAAGACCTTCCCGGGCTCCCTGAACTTGTTGATGTTGTAGGCTGGGACCGCCTCGATTCCGACACCCTTGACCTCTATCTTCGAACCCGGGACCACGAACCTCTTCTCATTGTGGTACTTCCCCAGGGGCTCCTCGCACATCTTCGCGGCGACCATGACCGTGGCGGGGGTGGTGAACCTCCGAATGTCATCGTCGCTGAGGTGGTCGTAGTGCTCGTGGGAAATCAGAAGGATGTCGGCCCTGTAGTCACCCTTGGCCTTGAACGGGTCTAGTATGACCGTCTTCGACCCCTGAAGAACGAACGAGTCGTGGCCGAGCCAGTGGACCTTGATCCCCCTGTATGTCCACACGCGCGAACCCTCCTAGAGGTCGACCCCTTCCTCTTTGATGCCCTTGTCGTCGATGGTCAGGATGTCGATGCCGTTTCCACTCATTGCGTCCCTTGCGATGGCTGCCTTTATGGCCGAGACCACCAGGTCCCGGGCCTCCTTCTGGTTCATGGTTGGGCTGTACCCCGCTTCAACCACGCCGATGGCTGTCTCCTCTCCGGTGCCCACAGTGGCGTACCGGTCTGAGATGACGCTGCCAAGAGGGTCGAGGACGTATACAACCGGCTTGTCCCCCATCCCGCCGAGAATCACCTGCGTCAGGAGCGGGGCGTACCTGTTCTGGAACATCAGCGTCGACATCAGCTTGGCGACAGAGTTGGGCTTCAGTGTCTTCCTCGTCTCGAGCTCCTTCAGCTTGGAGTAGACCCCGACCTCCCTGACGAGGTTCTGCATGTCTGCCACCATGCCTGCGCAGACAGCGCCCACGGTGTCGGTGATTCGGAAGACCTTCTTACCAGACTTGCTCCTCACGAAGTTGCCGAGGGTGATGCGTCGTTCAGCCCCGAGCACGACGCCGTCCTTGTAGGCAATGCCGACGGCGGTTGCCCCTGGCATGTACTGATCGTAAGACATTAAGAACTCGGGCTGGCCGCGAAGGCCCGTCCTTTTAGACGTTGTGCCCGGCCTCGTCTCATCCGTCACGGCCAGGCGAGACGGACACGGTCACCGCGCCTTCACCTTCTTCGGCGGACCAGCTGCACCCTGTGAACTGGCTGGCCAATTCGAGCCCCGACACCAGGTGCGGAGTGACACCAGGGACAGCGACACGCGATGTCCCCGAGGCGAGCGAAAGCAGCGGGATGACCATGTCCGCGAGGTTTGGATCGAGGCAGCCACCCGACCTGGCAGCGGCGACGAACCGCGAGGCCGTCTCCCTCCCCACCTCCTCTGCCGGCTTCCCCCTTGCCCCTATCCCGTC
>Ga0335077_10013773_pt1 | contig 10109 bp, 7 predicted proteins | sample Lox_Sample_31_FD_207151 | JGI IMG/M metagenome (GOLD analysis project Ga0335077, IMG submission 207151) | Soil microbial communities from Loxahatchee National Wildlife Refuge, Florida, United States - Lox_Sample_3.1 | ecosystem: Environmental > Terrestrial > Soil > Wetlands | place: USA: Florida...
GCTGGTGGTGGCGGACCTGAAAAATGATGGCAGCCCGGATTTGATCGTCACGCAAGAAAATGGCGAGACGCTGGTGCTTTCGAATGTGGGCGCGAATCAGAATCACTGGATGCGGATTGACCTGAAGGCGCTGAACGACAACAAAAACGGCATTGGGACGAAGCTGGAGTTATATGCGGGTGGGCTTTATCAGAAATGGGAGATTGCAGGAGCTTCGGGATATCTAGGGCAAAACGAATCCGCGTTGCTTGTGGGACTGGGGAAAGAGAAATCGGCGGATGTGGTGCGGCTGTTGTGGCCGACGGGGGTGCCACAGGACGAGGTGAATCTGGCGGCAGAGAAGATGCAGACGATCGCGGAGCTGGACCGGAGGGGTAGTTCGTGTCCGGTACTGTTTTCCTGGAATGGACACGAGTACGAGTTTATCGCGGACATGATTGGGCCGGGAGTGGTGGGGCACTGGGTAGCTCCGGGAGAGCGCGACGTGCCGGACCCGGATGAATATTTGAAAGTCCCGGCGAAGAGCGCACGCGAGAAGGACGGCAAACTGAGTTTCCGATTCATGGAACCGATGGAGGAGACGGTTTATCTGGATCAGGTGCGATTGGTGGCGGTGGATCATCCGGCGAACGTGGAAGTGAATCCGAACGAGCGGTTCGCGAGCGTGCCGCCGTTTCCGGAGTTTCGCGTGATTGCGACGAAAGATGCGCGGGTGCCGGCCGGAGCGTGGGACGACCAGGGGCGCGATATTTTGGCGCTGCTTGCGAAGCGCGATCGCAAATATGTAACCGGATTTGAAGAGTTGCCGTTCGCGGGATTCGCGAAATTGCACTGGATGGAATTGGATTTGGGCGCGTGGGACGCGCAGATGCCGCTGCGACTGCTGATGGACGGCTACACCGATTATTTCACGGCGACTTCGATGTATGCGGCGGACCAGGCGGGGATCAAGGTGATTGCACCCTATGTGGAGGCGCAGGACGCGCAAGGGAAGTGGGTTCGCGTGGTGGACGACATGGGATTCCCCGCAGGACTCGAGCGAACGATGGTGGCGGACCTGACCGGGAAAATTCCGGCGGGAACGCGACGGATCCGGATCGTTTCGAATTTGAAAATTTATTGGGATGCGGTGCGAATTGACCAGACGCCGCCAATGGACGGGATTAAAGTGGAAGAAGTGCCGCTGGCAAGCGCGTCGCTGGCGTATCTAGGTTATCCCAAGGAAATTCGACTGAATCCGGCGAGCGATACGATGTATTCGTATTCGCGGCGAAGCCTGACCGGACCTTACGCGCATGCGGCGGGGAACTACACACGGTACGGCGACGTGAGGAATCTGCTGAATGCGGCGGACGACAAATTCACGGTGTTTGGATCCGGCGAGGGCGTGAAATTGGAATTTGATCCGGGCGGGCTCGAAAAACTACCGGCGGGTTGGGTGCGGGATTACTTCTTTTATGCGAATGGATTCGAGAAAGACCTGGATTTCTATGCGGCTTACGCCTTTACGGTGGAACCGCTGCCGAAACACGGGCTGGTGGCGTATCCCTATGCGGAGGGGAAAGAGTATTCGCTCGACGACGAGCATCTGAACTACGAACTGGGCTACAACACGAGGTCACGATCGGATCGCATGCCGGCGAATTTGCGTTACGACTATCCGGCACCAAAGTGAGGCGGAGGCGATGGGTCGAACGGTGGTCGTAACGATACGGGACGTTGCGCGCGAAAGCGGGTATTCGGCTTCGACGGTCTCGATCGTGCTGAATGGCGCGCCGCTTTCCCGCTACATTCCCCCGGACACAAAGACCCGGATCGAGACGGCGGCGAAGCGCCTCGGCTACCGGCCGAATCCGCTGGCGCGATCGCTACGGAGCCAGAGGTCGAATATCGTGGGCGTGATGGTGTTCGACATTACGGATCCTTTTTGCACGCCAATCTTGCGCGGGCTGGAGAATGCGTTGTACCAGGCGAGTTATCTTTCGCTGCTGGCCGATGCGCACAACGAGGCGCACCGGTTTGAGAGTTATCTGGAGATGTTGCTGGACCGACGAGTGGAAGGATTGGTGGTGGTTGCGAACTGGCTGGTGGCGGACATCAAGCTGCTGACGGAGCTGACGGAATGCCAGGTGCCGGTGATCATCGCGGGGCGGGGATTCGAGGACGATGCGCTGAGCACGGTGTCCGTGGACAACGAAGCGGGGGCGAGCACGGCGCTGGAGCATTTGTACCGGCTGGGGCACCGGGAAATCGCGTTTCTGCGCGGGCCGAAAGCGCTTTCGAGCAGCGGGCAACGGTGGAAAGGGATCAAGGCGTTCGCGCAGAAAGCAGGGTTGGAGTTGAAGGCGGACCGGATCACGGAATTGCCGGAATCGCTGGATCCCAATTCGGGTTTCGAGGCCGGCGTGAAACTGACGACGGATTTGCTGCGGCGAGGAGAGAAATTCACGGCGCTGATGGCGTATGACGATGTGACCGCGCTAGGGGCGCTGCGCGCCTTGAAGAAACAGGGCCTGCGCGTGCCAGAAGATTGCTCGGTGATTGGATTTGACGACGTGGCGCAGGCGAGTTTGTCGGTGCCCTCGCTGACCACGGTGCGGCAGCCCATGGAAGCGATGGGAAATTTGAGCGCGGGAATGGTTTTGGAAGCGATCAAGGCGTTGGATCAGAAGAAAGACATTCCAGTGGTGAAGAGGAAGATTCCGGCGGAGCTGGTGGTGAGGGAATCGACGCGGGCCGTGAAGTGAGGGTCGAGAAGAAGGAATTACCGCAGAGATAGCGGAGTGACCGAAAGAGACCCGGAGAAGCTCGTTCCAAGATTAAAAGCCGAGACTTGGCCGACCCGATTTTCTGCCCAGGACTACTTTGCGGGGAGTTGAAAGGCTTCGGGAGGGTCGAGGTAGCTTTGGGCCCAGAACGCGTCGCGCTTGAGGGAGCCGGCGGTGAGTTTCTGGATGTCGGCCAGGGTTGCGCCGGCGAGGCCGCCATCGGCGGCGTCGAAGATGACAACGACGCCGTCGGGTGAGGGAGTCGCGGAAGCGGCCTCGCGAGCGGCAATTTCAAAAAGTGCGACGCAATAGTTGAGGCGCGCGGCGGCGCCGGTATCCTTTGCATTCTGTCCGACGATTTGCACCGTATACAACTTGACCTGTTTTCCCTTGAGAGAGGACCAGACCCCGGGGAACAGGCTGCTTTCCTCGCGCTCCAAATGGAAGCCGGGGAATTTGGCTTGCAGCGAGGCGGCGGGCGACTCGGACTGTGCGGCGATACGTTCGGGCAATTCGACGGCATCCGCCTGGAGATAGCCGCGGGAATCGCCGGAGATGGTGACGTGGATCCAACCGCGGTCCATGTCGAGATACTCGAATTCGTCGTTGGCGGAGGCCTGGAAGAGCAAGCGGGAGTTTTCGGCCGCCCGAGCGTAAACGGGCGTGCCGGATTTCTTAACGACGACGAGGTTTTGCGGATGCCCCTGGGACTGCTGGATATCCAGAAGATTCTTGAGTTCGGCGCTGAGTTGTTGCACGCGCTTTTCCGCGGCGACGCGTTGATTGCGAAGGGTGGCGACTTCATCGGGAGGCTGGTTGGGCTTAGAAAGAGGGGCGGCCATGGTGGCGGCGCCCCGCGCGGCGGAAAGATCGAGCCCCTGTTGTGGCGCGGGCATACTCGGAGCATTCGAGATGGAAACAGCCACACGTTTACCGGCAAGCTTTTCTTCAAGCCGATCTAGGAAATCAAGTTCAAGCCTCCCGTTGGACGGGAGAACCTGATAGCCGGATTTGGAGACGTCGCGATCGGCGTACCAGGCGGTGATTTTGGCGGTGAGACGAACGATAGTGCCGCCTTTGTCGCCAGGAAGCAGGTCGATGGAGAACTGGTAGAAGCCGCGCTCGTAGCGGTCGAGCGGCTTGTCCCCCGTGGCGACAAAACCATCGAGGACGGGAAGCTTCTGGCCCGAATAGCCCTGCAAATCCTTCAGCGCCTGTTCGACTTGGACGCGGGATTGCGAGAAGTTGCGGGCATAGGGCATGGCCTGAGGGGAAACTCGCGTTGCCGCGAGGAGCAGAGCCGGCACGACCAGCAGAATCGATGGAGAGAGGCGACACCTCAAGGCAATTGCTCCAGTTGTTCGGTGGGAAGCCACCCGCGCTGGCCGTCGGGAGTTTCGATGCCGAGCCAATGGGGCGTCACGATAAGGACCAGGATGCTGGCCTTGGCGGGGAGTTCGCGAACCGTCGCGGCCGAACGAAAAGGCGCGGCCTTGAGATCGGCGCCGGGAGCTTTCACTTGACGCTCCAACTCGTGATGCAGCGAGTCGACCTTGTCCTGAAGATCCTTTTCGTTGGCTTGCGCGGAACTCAGGCGGGAAGTTTCGTCCTGCTGCTGGCGGAGGAAGCTCTGGCGGACGAGTTCTGTGCTCAATTCGCGACGGCGGGCATCGGCAGCTTCCATGGCCGCCTCTTGTTGGGCTTCGAGCTGATCTTTGATCTGGGTGAGTTCGCTTTTTTCGACCGTGCCATCGGAGGCATGGGGGAAGCGGTGAGAGTTCTCCACATAGATGGCATCCACGCGCACGCGCGTGCGATTGGCGTCCACGGGGATGATGACGTAGCGGACAGCGATGGTGCCCTGATCGCCGGAATTCACGAAGTGGCGCGGGGCAATGGCGTCCTTGCGGATCTTGTAGTAGGCGTCACCGGGGCCGGTCCAGGGATCGAATAAGGGAGTCGATGCGACGGCTTCAGCTCCGGTGAGCACCGGGGTCTTGTCGAAGATAAGCGTGCCGTGGATGATCTGGTCATGAACGACGGCGAGGACGGCCTGGCGAGTTTCGTCCAGAGAAGCGGTGAATTCGCGAACGATGCCTGGAGTGGTAATCGTGTCTTTGCCGGAAACCGAAGCGGGGAGAAGGGAGAGGAAGGCGACGGAGACCACACCGAACCAGAACCGAAGCAATCGCCCTCGAACCAAAATGTATTTGCGCCGCGCGGACATGGATTCGGACATCGTGAAGTACATGTGTTAACTCCGGCGGGGCGTCTCTGTCAAATCCGCGCGCGAAGCAATCGAGTTGAGAAGTACGAAGCGACAGTACTATGACCGAAGATAAAACACTTTTTTGGATGAATGAAAGAAAACTCTTGCATTCGTTTTAAAAGAGGGAGTAGCATCCATCCCGGTTCAGGGACTGGAAATCGCGCACGACCCTTTTGACGGAGAGTTCGTGCGAAAGATTCCGGTGGTTAGTGTGGAGCGCATCAAGCAGAGGGCGGTCACCGGCTAGGGGGATAGCGGGTGACGCATCCTGTTTGAAACCACTCGTGCCACTTTCCCTACACCCAATTAGACGCTAAATCAGCGCGTTGTCTGCTCCGTAGTACGCCAACGTTTATGAGGAGGCGGTATGGATGTAAGGGGTAACGGGGTGAATTGGAGCCGATTCCGTCTTGGGACGACTCTAACTGCTAGTGCAATGCTTCTCGTAGTGCTGCTGTTTGCGTGCAGTTCAGCCAGTGCCATTCCAGCCTTTGCCCGAAAGTACGGAATGCCGTGTTCATCCTGCCATGAAGCGTGGCCGAAGTTGAGTCCGTTCGGCCAGCAGTTCAAGGACAACGGGTATCAATTGGGGAATGACCGGGACGCTCCCATATTCCAGAGCCCAGCATATTGGCCGATCGCGCTGCGCATCACGCCAAACTGGCACTTGGAACACAACGAAAATACGATTGTGGACGGCCCGAATGGGCCGAGCTCTGCAGTAACGACAGTGACCACGCGAGGATTCGATTACACGGGCATGGACATGCTCACGGCCGGGACGCTGGCGAAAAACTTCAGCTTCCTGCTGGTGCCATCGTCGGACGAAACGGGGGCCTTTCACTTCGAATCTGCGAACGTGCGATTCGATAACGTGTTCGGATCGAGCTGGATCAACATCAAGGTCGGAAAATTCGAGCTTGATAACCTGCTCTCGGAAAAGCGAATCCTGACGCTGTCCAATAACGGCGGCTTTTACCAAAACTACCACTTTCAGCCATGGCTCGCGCCCGGGCAGGCTGAACCCTCTTATGTGTTTGGCATCGGGGACAACCAGCTGGGCATCGAGTGGTTGGGACATTCGGCGAATGACCGCACGCGCGTCTCGGCAGCATTGCTGCAAGGGACGGATGGAAATCCGGACTTCCAATCGGGCATCCTCAGCTACGCGGGACGCGGGTATGAAGGATTCATCACGGCAAGCCAGGGGTTTGAGTTGGGAAGCCTGGGCCTGCAACGCGTGGGTGGATTCGCCTACTTCGGCCAAGCGCCCACGTATCCGGAGTATTCGCAAGACGGGGCCCCGATCTTTGGAACGGGAATCGGAAACGAGCCGTACTATCGCGCCGGCTTCCTCGGCATGTGGACCTTCCGCAAGCTGGACGTGACCACCATGTATTTCTATGGCCACGACAACGTTTTCCTGGCGACGGGGACACCCTCGAATCTGGGCACGGCCGGTTTGCCAGAAGGTGCGCATGCCCCTTCGTGGAATGGCGCTCTGATCGAGACCAATTACGCGTGGAGCCCGCAACTTATCCTGATCAACCGGTATGAGTTGATTCGCATGAGGCAGCAGACGCTAGGAGGCGCCGCCACCGACACCTATACTCCGAACCCTGGTGACTTGGGCAACGTGGACGCGCTGACGTTCGGTTTCCGCTACTACCCGTTCATCAATACCCGGGCGGGCTTCGCCTTCCACAACGAATACTCCATCGTCTGGAACCGCAAGGTTCAGATTTCGCCGGTGACAGGCCTGCCGATTGATCTGACCAGCAGCAGCTTGTTCTTCGGCATCGATTTTGCCTTCTAAAGGAGAGTGATGACCATGCGAAACATTTCATCATTGAAGTTTTGCTTGTCCGTTGCCTCCGCTCTCGTTCTTCCGCTCGCGGCCTTCGGTCAGGGAGATCAGGCGCCTGCGGCAAAACCCGCCAGCCACATGGAATCGCACATCGGGAATTTGACCGGGAATTCCGATGCGGGGCGGCAACTGTACTTCCGCTATTGCTGGGGATGCCACGGTCCGCATGGAGACGGCAACGGAGAGAATGCTCCGTGGGTGACACCGCAACCCCGCAACTTCGTGGCGGCGGTGTTCAAATGCCGCTCGACGCCGACCGGTACCTTGCCAACCGACGAAGACCTCTACAATTCGATTCGGAGAGGCTTCAATTTCACAAACATGCCGAGCTGGCTGGCGCTGACGGCCCAGGAACGCGCCAACCTGGTGGCGTTCATCAAAACCTTTTCTCCTCGCTGGGTGACGGAAAAGCCCGGGACGCCGATACCGGTGCCCGCGGAGCCGAAGCTGACCATCGAGAGCATCAAGCACGGGGGAGAGCTCTTCCAGAAGCTGGAATGCTGGAAGTGCCATGGACAAGAAGGACGAGGGGACGGACCATCGGCCTCGACGTTGACCGACAGCAATGACCAGCCGATCCGGCCCTATAACTTCACTTCCGACAACCGGTCCAAGTGCGGAAGCACGAATCAGGACCTCTACAAAATCTTCATGAGTGGCGTGGACGGGACGCCGATGCCGTCGTTCGCGGACGTGGTGAAGCCGGAAGACGCGTGGGATCTCGTTCATTACCTGCGCACGCTGCAATACAACAATCCGAGCCCGGAGTTGACCCTTTGGGAGAGCACGCCCGAAGGGAAGGCGATCGTCGCCGCCAAGCAGGTGAAGGAGACGGCCACCGGCTCGGGATTCAAACCGTAAACAATCGAATCAACTTTTCAGGAGGGTCAGGGAATGCAAATGAAGCAAGTGGTTATTGCGGGAGCGGCGATGTTGGCGGCGTGCGCGCTGGCCACCGCCGGCCCGAATCCAGCGGGCGGAACCATTACGGGGAAGGTGACATACACGGGGACGCCGGCGAAGATGAAGCCAATTGACATGTCGAAAGAACCCTCGTGCGCGAAGATGTACACGACGCCGCCGATGGCGGAGACGGTGGTAGCCGGACCGGGAGACACTCTGGCGGATGTGGTGGTGTACGTTTCCGCTGGAGTGCCGGACGACCCGGCGCCGTCTTCGGCAGCCGTATTCACGCAGAAGGGCTGCCGGTACATACCGCACGTGCTGGCATTCCAGGTGAACCAGGAACTGAAGATCGTGAACGAGGACCAAACCTCGCACAACATCCACCCGCTGCCGAAACTGAACCGGGAGTGGAACAAATCGCAGCCGCCGGGGACGCCGCCGATCAGCGAGAAGTACGACAAGGCGGAGTTTATTCCGGTGAAGTGCAACGTGCATCCGTGGATGCACGGGAACTTCGCGGTGATGAAGAACTCGCACTACTCGGTGACCGGTGACAACGGCACCTTCACGCTCGGGAACCTACCGCCAGGCAAATATACGATAACGGCGTGGCAGGAATCGTATGGGGACCAGTCGCAAGACGTGACCATCTCCGGTGGCGAGACCAAGACCATCAGCTTCGTGTTCAAGGCCAAGCCCTATTAATTAGGGCTTGGCAGTCCTGTAAAAAACTAGGTCGCTCCAATTACAAGAAACCCAACGCATCAAATCGTCCATGATGTGGGCATAGGCGAGGAGCTATGGGGAAATTGTTAGGCGTTGTACTTGTCATCATTGCGGTGGCATCGGCCTACCCGATCGTGATGCATCACTATCCTCTCCCCGAGGATATCTCGACGCACGGCCACCTGATCGACGAGCAACTGAACGAAACGATGGTGGAAGCCGGGGTTGCGTTCGTAGGTGCGCAACTCGTGCTGGCGTTTTTCGTGTGGTCATTTTCCGGGCGGAAGCCGGGAAGCCCGCTGAAGAACTTTCCCGGGGGCGCAAAAGGCCTGGTCATATTCGCGTTCTGCATCGTGGGGCTGGAAGTGCTGGCGCTGGGCGTGCTGGGGCAAAAGGCCTGGGCGAGCGTGTACTTCACTCCGGCGAGCGCCGACGCACTGCAAATACAGGCGCAAGCGGAACAATTCGCGTTTTATTTCCGATACCCGGGGCCGGATGGGAAGTTCGGGGCGCTGCATCCGGAAAAGATCGACGAAGGAAATCAGAACTACTTCGGACTGGATCCGGAAAATGACGTGGCGGCGCGAGACGACATCGTGTCGGGCGAACTGGTGATCCCGGTCAACCGGGAAATTCATTTGATGATGCACGGGAAAGACGTGGGCCACTCGTTCTACGTGCGCGAACTGCGCATCCAGCAGGACTTCATGCCCGGGCTCGACCTCTCCTTGCATTTCACAGCGACGAAGGTTGGCAAATACGAAATCGTCTGCACGCAATTGTGCGGGTTGGGCCACTACAACATGAAGGCCTACTTGAACGTGATGTCGCAAGGCGATTACGACAACTGGCTGAAACAGCAGTCGCAGTAGCAGGGAATTGCGCGATCGAACCCAAGGGGCGGATTCGCTCCCTGCTCCGGGGACATGAAGATTCTGAGTGAGGTGAGTCGATGTCGGAAACGTCAGAACAGCAGGCGCATGTACATGCACCGCCGGAAGGATTCCTCTGGAAGTATGTGTTCAGCCTGGACCATAAGGTAATCGGGAAGCAGTATTTCGCGCTGGCGCTGGTGGCGGTGTTCACGGGAATGATTTTGTCGTGGCTGATGCGCATCCACCTGGTGTGGCCGGAGGCGAAGATTCCGGGACTGGAGTTGCTGTCGAAAGCGGGGGCGCCGGGCGGCGTGATGACGCCGGAATATTACTTGTCGCTGCTGACGATGCACGGGACGCTGATGGTGTTCTTCGTCTTGACGAACGCGCCGTTCGCGGCGTTCGGAAACTATTTCCTGCCGATCCAGATCGGCGCGGAGGACATGGCGTTTCCGCGGTTCAACATGATGTCGTTCTGGACGACGTTCGTGGCGTGGGTTGTGCTGATGCTGACTTTTGTTATCCCGGACGGTCCGCCGATCGCGGGCTGGACGGAATACACGCCGCTGAGCGCCATCGGGAAAGACGCGGGACCCGGCATGGAATGGGGCGCAAGCCTCTGGGGAATTTCCATCGCGATTTTCTGCATCGCGTCGCTGTTGGGCGCACTGAACTTCATTGCTACCACGCTGGACCTG
>Ga0335077_10013774_pt1 | contig 10109 bp, 10 predicted proteins | sample Lox_Sample_31_FD_207151 | JGI IMG/M metagenome (GOLD analysis project Ga0335077, IMG submission 207151) | Soil microbial communities from Loxahatchee National Wildlife Refuge, Florida, United States - Lox_Sample_3.1 | ecosystem: Environmental > Terrestrial > Soil > Wetlands | place: USA...
CGTGGTCAGGCAGGGCACCGGCCCGGTCGGCGCCGGGGTGGGCGGGCCAGCCGGCGTGGCCGTGACGGTGACCGTCCTGGCCGGCGCGGCGGTGGGCGCCGCGGAACCGCACGCGGCGGCGGCCAGTGCCAGTGAGGCCAGGCAGCACACGGCCATCACCCGCCGGCCCGGGATCGCGGATGCGCTCATGCCGGACATCCCTTCGTCTGGTGCGCGTCACTGTCTATGACGCTGCCGGGGGCGCCGCGGTTAGGCCCGGCGTGCCGCAAGTTCCCAGACGGTGGTGCGCTTGACGTCGCTGCCCTCGACCACGCGCAGGCCGGGAACGTCGTAGCTGGCCAGCGGGGTCAGGCGCGCACGCGGCAAGTACTTCCGGCCGAAGTCGCCGGCCAGCACCGCGGCCCCGCGGGCGTGGCCCCGTTCCAGGAACCGGATCACCTTGCCGGCCAGGTCGCGTTCGTAGAAGGCGTCGGCGGCCAGCACGAGATCGGTGCCCGGGGCCGGCAGGCCGTCCTCGTCCAGCACGTCGGCGCAGACGGCCGGGACCGCGACCGCGTTGGCAGCCGCGTTGAGCGTGATGGCCGCGGCGGCGAGCGGGTCGATGTCATAGGCGGTCACGGCCGCTGCGCCCGCCCTGGCCGCCGCGATCGCCACCAGTCCTGAGCCGGAGGCGACGTCGATCGCGTGGCGGCCCTGGACGGCTTCCGGGTGGTCGAGCAGGTAGCGGGCCAGCGCCTGGCCACCAGCCCAGGCGAACGCCCAGAACGGCGGGTCCAGGCCGGCCCGCCCGGTCGCCAGCTCGGTGTGCTGCCACAAGCTGATCGGCTCGCTGGCCTGGTGCAGCCGGATCTCCGGAACCAGCGGCACGGGCCCGAGCCGGGTGCTGGTGCGGATGATCTCCAGCGCGGGCCGTTCCGGCTGCGCGCTGCAGATCATGCTGGTCCTCCGGATCGGCGCGGCGGCGAGCGGGCCGGTGCGACCTGCGGGTGCCTGCCATGGAGGATAGCCCGGCCGCCACCCTTACCACCGGCAGCCGCGGGTGCGGCCCCGGCCGGTCCCCCCAACCGGCCAGGGCCCGCACGTCTATCCGGCCCGCGCCGCGCGGTCCAGTTCCCGCCGCCGCCGGGCGGCGCGGCCCGCGGCACCCGCGGCGGCGTGGCGCACCGCGGCGGCCATCCGCTGCCAGCTGGAGGCGCTGCTGTGGGCACGGGTGGCGCCGGGCACGTCGTGGTCACCCGCTGGCGTGGAGGGCGCGCGGCGCGCGGCGGGGGCGGCAGTACCGGCAGCCGTCCTTGCCAGGACCTTCGCCGTGAAGTAGACGGCCGAGCCGGGCATGGTGCACCTTCCCGCCGGCCACCGGGCCGCCGCCGCAGCCCGGGGTACCGGGACGTGCGCGGCTGTGCGTGAGAAGGCCGGCCATCAGCGATGACGCGGGAGGACGTTCCTCCCTGCCGGTGAAGAGCAGGCAGTCCTCATCCAGATACGCCGCCGGTGGTGTCAGGCGCGGGGCACGCCGGGCGTGGGTGCCAATTGGACGGTTCTACCCTCGCGATGCCGGTTTGTGGTGCAGCCTGGTGAGCCGACAGCACCCCACGTGCGTGACGGCCACCTCCACGGTGATCCCGTCGCCCTGACCCGCGCGGCGTCCGCACGCCGCTGGCCGCAGCACAGGCCAGCATCCGGGTGACAGCCGAGCGCACTGTCCGCGCCCGACCGAAGGCTCAACCTTGTCCCGCGCGCCCGCCCAGCACCGGAAGCCGTCGCGATCCTCGTCCACCCGCTCCAGCAGGAGAACCCGCCACCGGAAGCCGTCGCTGTTCGCGTCCGCGCTGCAGCACAAGCCCGCGCGGCTCGCCGCCGCCGTGGCGAGCTCGGCCTTACTCGTCTCGGCTGCCTGGCAGGCCGCGCCGCACTGGCCCGGGGACAAGCCCCGCCCGGCCCGCACCGGCAGCGCGGATACGCTCCAGGCCGCCGGCGCCGACGTCCGCGCCAGCCCCTTCACCGGCGCCGGGCCCAAGGCCAGGCCCGGCGCGGCCGGGTTCCTCCGGCTGCCCGTCCCGCACGCCAGCAGCTCCGCCGCCTTACCCGCGATCCAGCGGCGCAGGCAAACCCAGGCCCCCGCTCAGCCGGTCTACCGCAATCCCCTCCGCGGCGTCAGCGGCCTGGTCCCCGAGCGCATCGACATGGGTGTCGACTTCGGCGGGTCGGGCCCGGTCTATGCCATCGGCGATGCGGTCATCACCGATGCGACCGGGGATTCCGCCGGGTGGCCCGGTGGCGGATGGATCACCTACCGGCTGACCGACGGGCCGGCCGCGGGACTGATGGTCTATCTGGCCGAAGACGTGACGCCAGCCGTTCACGCCGGCCAGCACGTGTCGTCCGCCACCGTGATCGCCAGCATGTCGGACGCGGGCGACGGCATCGAGACCGGATGGGCGATGCCCGATGGCGCCTCCGCGGAATCACAGCTGCCGGTGGCCGGGGGGATCAGCGGGGGCGGCCCGTTCCCGACCAGGATCGGGCTCAGCTTCGAGGAACTGCTCCAGTCGCTGGGCGTGCCCGCTGCCAGCAACCGCACGCAGGCTCCTTTCGGGCTCCTTCCCGCGAACTACCCAGCGAGCTGAAATGAGGCCGCTGACGTAGTCGCACCGTCCCCCGGTAGGGGGCGGGGGTCAGTAGTCGACCGGCAGGCCGGCGTTGGGGGTGGCTTCGGCGGTGGGGGCGGGGCTGAGGTGGCCGCGGAACAGGAGTGAGGCGATCTCGCTCAAGGTGGTGCTGCCTTGGTGGAAGTCGCCGGCGCCACCCAGGTTGTCCATGATCGCCAGGGTGTATCTCTGGTGCGGGCCGGCGAAGCCGACGGTGTTGGTGATCCAGGCACTTCCCTGGTTCTCCCAGCCGTCCTTGTCGCCGGGATCGCTGGCGCGGCCCGCTCCCCAGACACCCCACTGCTCGATCGGGCTGACCCTTCTCATCCGGTACACGATGTAGTCCCGGTCGTGGGCCGGGAGGCGGCCGAGCACATAGTTCATGAGGTTGTCCAGGTCCAGCGGCGAGCAGTACATGAAGCCCCAGTACGGCGGGCTGCCAGAGAAGTATGCGGTGCGCAGGCCGAAGCGCCGGATGCGCTGGAGGAAGCTGCCATTCTCGTAGGTGAACCACAGCTGGTCGCCGGCCGCGTCGCTGCTGTTGTAGAGGATCTCGCTGATCAGTTCCCAGCCTGCCGGGCCGAGCGACAGGTGGCCGGTGTTCTGGCGCCGGATGAGATCGGTGACCATGGCGAGCTTGATCGTGGACGCGGCGGGGAAGTCGATGCCGGCGTCCTTGCTGCCCCAGCTAGCCCCGGTATCGCGGTCGTGCAGTTCGACGCCGATCTCCCCCGGCTGGTGGGCGAGGTAGCGTTTCACTTCGCTGATCCGGTGCTGCATGGCACAGGAGAACGAGCCGGGCAACGGTATGCACGTGCCCACCAGGCGCGGCGAAAGATGCGGGCGCGGCACCCGGACCGGCCCGGACACAGGCTGCGGCGAGGCCGACCCGGCAGCCTTGCTGGCGTAGACAGGCGCGCATGCCGCCACCGCCAGCAGCGTGCAGGCGGCCAGCCAGCCAAGACCTCTCCACGACCAGCCCGGCCTGGGCTTGACCTGCCTCATTCCCACCGCGCCCGCCCTTACGTGATCATGTGGCCTGGCCGCAAATCTAGACCAGGGTGAGCGGAATCAGGTGCTCTGGCACGGGTCTGGCGCCGGACTTGCCGCGGCCTTTTGCCTAATTTTGGAAAGTCGTTTCTGGCTTACCGGCTCGCCCGGCTGCCGGGCGCCCGGTTCTGCCGCGGCAAGGGCGCCCGCGGGCGCACGCGGTGGCATTGATGTCTGGTGGCGTGGCGGTTCCGCCACCGCGCCGGTGACCAGGCACGCGCCCGGGGCAGTCACCGGGCATGGGGGCCACGGAGCGCTGCCGGCACTTCTTGACAGGTCGCCAAACTTCATGTCAGTGTTACTGACATGAAGGCGAGGGGAACCTACCACTCCCCGCTGCGCGAGTCGCAGGCGGCGGCCACGCGGGAGCGGATCGTCGAGGCCTGCGTGGCGCTGATGCAGCGCGGTGCTGACCTGACTTACGCTGCCGTCGCCGCCGCCGCCGAGGTCCAGGAGCGGACGGTGTACCGGCACTTCCCCAGGAAGGAAGATCTCGAGGCCGCGCTGTGGGGCTGGATCGTCGCCCACCTCACCCATGCTGACTTCGCGGCCAGGACCGAGGAGCAGCTGGTCGCGGCGATGCGGGAGTCCTTCGCCGGGTTCGACGCCGACGCGCCCCTCATCCAGGCGATGCTCCACTCACCGCAGGGCCTGGATGTGCGCCGCCGCCAGCAGCCGATGCGGCGCGCGATGTTCGAGGCCTGCGTCGACGGCGCGGTCCCCGGCGCACCGCCGCAGGTGCGCGACCGCGCGGCCGCGGTGCTGCAGGTCCTGTACTCGTCAGCCTCATGGGACCTGTTGCGGGGCTTTCTGGACATGGACGCCGCCGAGGCGGCCGACGTCATCGAACTCGGCATCCGCAGCTTCCTGTCCGGGTTGCGGCTGCACATTGGCCATGAGACCGCCAGCCAGCGCACAACATCACACCACCAAGGGGAGGAACAGTGACACACAACGCAACCACCGATCGCCGTGCGGCCAGGACCGCCGATGGCGAGGGAGAGGCCTACTGGTTCTACGGCGACAAGGCCATCGTGCGCTCACCCGAAGGCGCGCTGCCGATCATCATTGAGCACCACGTCGGCCCTGGTGCGGCGGCGCCGCTCCACGTCCATCACGACGTCGACGACAGCTTCTACCTTCTGTGCGGGCAACTCGCGATGCGCTGCGGTGACGATACCTTCGTCGCCAGCGCCGGCGACTATGTCTGCCTGCCCAAGGGTGTGCCGCACGCACTGAGCAATGTAGGCGAGGAGGAGGCGGTGCTGCTGCAGACACACGACGCCGATTCCTTCCTCACCTTCATCCGCCGCATCGGCATTCCCGGCGACCAGCCGCGTCCGGACCCCGCATCGCTTGACTACGCGGCCATGAACAACGTGGCCGGTGAGACCGGGCAGCCGGTGCTCGGCCCGCCGATGCCCGAAGCAGAAGCACGGGCCATCATCGCCCGCGGCCGGTAAGGAACGACCCACCGGAGCCAGCAGACCCATCAAATGGCAGTCCCCTGCCAGCACGCAGAGGACACGATCGATGCAGGGCCCTGCCTGACCCGGCCGCCCAGGCCTGGTACCGGGTAAGGGCCCTGTTCATGCCCAAGCTGTAAAAGATCATGCACGTGACCAGGACGCCGGGGGAGGGTGCCAGCCGTACCTCAGGTTCGGTTGCCTGGCAGAGCCGGCGGGGATCGTCAGCCGCTGTCCCCCCCGAAGATGAGGTAATCGCCTCATGAGCGAGCACCGGCTGTCTCGTTACGTTGCCAGCAGTGATCCCACTGCGATGAGATGAGGCAGCCATGACACTGCGGAGCAGGTTCTTCGCCATGACGTACGACCGCCAGATGACCAAGGTGGAAAAGGCAGGGCTGCGCGCCTACCGGGAAGGGCTGCTCGCCGGCGCGGCCGGCCAGGTGCTTGAGGTCGGTGCCGGGACGGGGTCGAACCTGCGCTTCTACGGCCCGGCCGTCGAGTCGCTGACCCTGACCGAGCCCGAGACCCCCATGCTGCGGCGCCTGGAGCGCAAGGCCGGTGAGCAGGCGCCGGGTGCAACGGTGCTGCGCGCACCAGCGGAGGACCTGCCTTTCGAGGACGCCACCTTCGACGTGGCGGTCTCGACACTGGTCCTGTGCGGGGTGGACGATCAGCCGCGGGCGCTGCGGGAGCTGCGCCGGGTGCTGCGGCCCGGCGGCCAGCTCCTGTTCATCGAGCACGTGCGCTCCGGCGACACCCACCTGGCGCGTTCGCAGGACCGCATGAACGGGATCAACCGGTTCGTGGTCGGCTGTGACTGCAACCGCCCGACGCTCGATTCCATCCGGGACGCTGGTTTTGCCGTCACGCGCGTCGAGCACACGACGCTGCAAAAGGTCCCGAAGTTCGGCAGCCCGGCCATTGTGGGCAGCGCTACGGTTCCTGCACCGGTGCCGTCCCTGGACGCGCAGCTCGGCGGATGAGCACGGTCATGACCGTCGCCGCCGCCAGGTACCGCTGCCTTCTGCGCCAGAGACAACCGGGTGCCAGACCGGCTGGACCGGATTCAGCGCCTGGGGCAGTGGTGACCCCGGCGGCTCGCTGCCAGGCCTTAAGGCTTGGCCGGCGCGAAGGCGCCCATCAGGCCGTGCTGGGTGGCGTAGAGCGTCGCGGCGGCGCGGCTTGATATGCCGAGCTTGGTGTAGATGTGCTCGATGTGGTTGGCGGCCGTCTTCGGCGTGACCACCAGCGCCTTGGCGATGTCCCGGGTCGGGTAGCCGCGGGCCAGCAGCCCGAGCACCTCCACCTCGCGGGCGGTGAGCCCGCCGGGCCAGGCCCGCCGGGCCGGCACGCGATGGCCGGCCGCCTTCAGCACGGCTTCTGCTGCTTCGCTGTCCAGCCTCCCGGCAGTCACCTCGGCCCGCAGCTCGCGTGAGGCCTGGCCGGGGCCGAGCGGGGCCCGGTGCGGCCGCGGCTCGGTCATCGCGTGGTAGACGTCCGCCGCGGCCAGCAGCCGGTCCGGCGGCGTCAGCGCGGCCGCGGTCAGCCCCCGCGGATAGCCGGAGCCATCGAGGCGCTCGTGGTGCCGGGCGGCGATCTCGCGGCTGCGGCCGAGCGCACCCACCCGGGCCAGCATCCGGTCGGTCAGGTACGGATGGAGCCGGACCCGCTCGGACTCGGCTTCGGTGATCGGGCCGGGCTTGTCCCAGATCGCGTTGGAGACCCCGAGCCGGCCCAGGTCATGGATCAGCCCCGCCCGCCGCACAGCCGCCACGTCATCGCCGGGGTAGCCGGCCGCGCTCGCCGCCGCGCTGACCAGGCTGGCCACCCCGCGCGAGTGGCCGGCCAGGTAGGGGCTCTTCATGTCGACCAGGTCGGCCATCGCCTCCAGGACCAGATCCAGGCCGGCACCACTGACCCGGCGCGAGAGCTCCGGTTCGGTGCCCAGGACCGCATCCCAGTCCGACGCCTGGTCCAGGCCGTCCAGCAGTTCGGGCGCGTGAGCGCAGAACAGGTCCACCACCGCCGGGTCGAACTGGGTCCCGCGGTGCCGACGCGCAACCGCCACTGCCTCCTCGACCCCGCGGCGCCGGGCGACGACCTCGACCGGGCCGGCCAGCTGGACCAGCCGCGCGGGCAGGCAGATCTCCTCCGCGCGCAGGTGGTCCGGATAGCCCTTGCCGTCCCACTGCTCATACGCCTGGCTGATCGCGACGCAGACCGACTCGTCCAAGCCGATCTGCTCAGCGAACTGGGCGCCCAGCGCGCAGTGCGTCGTCGCGAAGGAGAGCATCTGCTTCATCCCGGCAACCGGGAACGTCGCCAGCCGCCGGGCGCGGGCCACGCCGCTGCCGTGCGAGCCGACCCGCCGCAACATGAACGCGACCATCCGCGCCGTGCTCATATCGAGCAGATCGAACGTGTCGCTCTTCATGCCGATGTCGTCGCCGAACCACTGCGCCTGTTCGGCCGCGTCGGCGTGGCAGTAGACATTTATCATCAGGCCGAGGTAATAGGTGGCCTCCAGATCCCGGCCGCTGGCCCCGGCGAGGCCGGCCAGCCGCAGCGCGATCACCGTCTGGCGCATGCAGTGGGCCATCGGCTGCCCCAGGCCTAGATCCGAGGCATAGGACAGGGTCGCCATCAGCTCCGCGATCCTGACACTGTCTGTCCCCGCCCGGGCCACCACAACCAGAGTCTATGGGGTTGGCCCCGCAACTAACGATCATGGTGCGGGTGCCGCTGGTGGTCAGGGGGTTGCGCCGGGGTGGGCCAGCATCTCATCACGGCAGCGGCGGCCCAGGCTGGGCGTGATTACCGCTGAGGGGCTGTGTCCCAGATTCGCCGCGCCAGGAGCATCATGACGATCACAAACGGCAGCGAAAGCGGAACCGAGACAATCCCGGGCGGCGCCAGGGCCCCGGCGAGCAGGGCCACCACGAACAGCACCGGCAGCCATCGCGGCATGGCCTGGCTGCGCCACAGAGCGATCCCGGTGAGGATGACAGCCACGGGAAGACCGGCGAAATACCCGATAAAGAACACCCAGGCCGCGGCGGCAGTGTTGGCCGAGACCAGGATCTGGGCGGCAGCCGATGACACATGGACTGTCGCCGCAGCGGCCAGGTCGAACCCGATAAGCACATTCGCGACGGCTCCGCAGAAGGCACCGAACCATCCGATCACGGCAGCTGTCGTGGCCAGCACCCTATCGCGATCTGAAGCCAGCACTGCGATGGCGAAGAACGAGACACCCAAAGTTCCGAGCCCGAAGATAACGAGCATGTTCGAGAAGTAGACCTGGCCGGGATGTGCGGCCGCGATCTGCAGTTCACGCAAGGCCCCGGCCAGTGACGTCACCGGCCGATCGAGACCCTTCGGCGTCAATGCGCCCCCGAACAGCAAGAGCACGGCAGTAACCGGCAGTGCCAGCGCCAGGATCCTGCGGCGCGTCCTCACCGTCGCCAGCCCACCTGAGGGTCGGCTTAGACTCACATCAGTCATGATCGGTGGCCTCCTGTGCCTCAAGCAGATTGCTCGATCTGCTTCCCCGGCTGGGCCCGCGGCGGTCACGGCGACTCGTACCGCACACCCACTCACCTGGACGCTAGGGCCGCGGAACAGCGCCGATCATGAGGGATTCACCCCATCTTTGGAAACTGAGTCCTGCCTCCTCCGATCACAACTTGCGGCGGCTCCTCCGGCAGCGGCGCTGGCAGCCTCCATGGCACGGCCGGCCGGACGGGTTGCCAGCGGCTGCGGTCGCCCCGAACTGGCTGGTCTGCCCCTGGTGCCGGTACTGGCACCTGAGCGCGGAGAAGCGCGCGCCAGTTGCGCTCTAATTCGCGGCGCAGGCGACGGGGATCACCAGCTTCACATCGGCGAAGCAGCCGCCGTAGCCGTCCCAGACCTCGTCCAGGAAGCTAGCGGTGGCGGGGTCGATGTCGTGCCCGGCGATCGGGTCGCCGGCCCCCAGCCGGTTCAGGCTGGCACCGGAAGTGCTGGCCGGGGGCCTGGCCGGCTGCGCCACCGGGCCGCCCGCGGGGTAGACGGGCACTGGCTCGGCCAGCAGCGGACGGCCATAGCGGGCGCGATAGTGGCCCTGGGCCCGGCCCAGGAGCGTGTGGAGCTTCAGGCTGGACGGTTGCTGTTCCCCGGCGCTGGCCCGCGAGATGAACCAGGTCGCGATGGTCATCGCCGGATAAGGCGGCACACCCATGGTGGTCTGTTCGCCTCCTGTGGTATCGGGGCGCGGGGCGGTTCTGCCTCTATTGACGCGCCGGCAGGCGTGATGGATGTCCTGCGGGTGCCGCCTTTTTGCCCGGCGGCAGAGGTAGCATCCGGCTGATGGAATTCAGCCGGGAGCTGCGCGAAGGCGTGATATCGGGTGACATCACCGTATCCTTCCGGCTGTGGCGCCGGCCCAAGGTGAGGGAGAGCGGATGACCGTCGGGCCGGCCTGGGAAGACCACGATTTGTCTGGTGCCAGGCGAACGGCCGTCCAATAGGCAACCACGCCGACTGGGCCGAGTGGAAAGCTTTGCTCAAGGCCGCTGGCATACGAGACGCTCGGGTTCACGAGGCGAGGCATACCGCGGCCACGCTCCTCCTCGCCCAGGGGGTCGATCAGCGGGTCGTGATGGAGATCCTCGGCCACTCTCAGATCAGCATGACGTCCAAGTATGCCCACGTTCTGCCGCAGGTCATGACTGACGCGGCCGACCGGATCGGCCAGGCGCTCTGGGGCTCAGCAGCGAAGCCAACTGCAACTAGGAAGCCCCGCAGATCAAGCGACGGGTGAGTCTTAGCTGGTCAAACGGGTGGGGCGCCAGGGGCTCGAACCCTGAACCCACGGATTAAAAGTCCGCTGCTCTGCCATTGAGCTAACGCCCCGCGGCACCGGCCAGGTGGCAGCGCCGTCGGCACCACATGCGGGCGCCAC
>Ga0335077_10013778_pt1 | contig 10107 bp, 10 predicted proteins | sample Lox_Sample_31_FD_207151 | JGI IMG/M metagenome (GOLD analysis project Ga0335077, IMG submission 207151) | Soil microbial communities from Loxahatchee National Wildlife Refuge, Florida, United States - Lox_Sample_3.1 | ecosystem: Environmental > Terrestrial > Soil > Wetlands | place: USA...
GCCGCCGGGGGGCCGCCGCGGGACAGCCCCGGGAGAGAGGCTCACGTCCTCGGCTTCTCCCCGCCGTCCGGGCCGTAGAAGAGCACCCAGGTGAAGAAGTCCGCGCTGAAGTCCTCGAAGTGGTGCGGCTCCCCGGCCGCTGCGAACATGAGGTCGCCGGCGCGGAAGGCGAAGCGCTGGCCCCCGTTCACGTAGAAGCCGCTCCCCTGGACGACGACGTAGACCTCGTCGCGGACGTGGGGGCGCTGGGCGTCGCGGCCGCGGGGCGCGAAGATCTCCACCTGGAGGGAGCCGTGCTGGAAGGCGGACGCGAATCTCTTGCCCCCGCGCGGCGGGAGCTTCGCCATCGCGGCCCGCGCAGTGAATTGCCGCGCGACGTCGAAACGGCCCTCGGACTCAGACATGTTCTCCTCCCGAACGGAGCATATCCCGCGCGTCGCCCCGGGTGGGGCGGAGGCGCTCACTCGGCCTGCCAATATGACGGGAATGAGACGAGTTGCCCCGGCTCACTGCGCCGCCGCGCTGCCCTCCCACGCCCCGACCGGGTCGACCCGGTCGACCGGGACCGGCGAGCAAAACCTTTCGGCAGCCGCCTGCGCGCTCTACACTTATGCATACGGTCATGGCACGGAACGTTCCAACCCCCGTCGCGAGCATCCCGACCCAGTTCGAGATCGGCCGCCACCTCGTCAAGGTCTCGATGGTCATGGAGGGGCGCTGGACGGTGGCGGTGGACGAGGGCCCGGTACCCGGGAGCTACCGCACCCAGGCGGACGCCTGGGAGGCGGGGGTTCGCGAAGCGGACCGGATCGACCGCTCCGGGGCACTAGGGCCTCCCGGACGGACTCCCTAGGCCGCGGCCACCTGCGCCTTCCGGTGCGCCGCCCAGCCGAGCGCCAGGAACGCGGCCTCCGCGGCGGCCACCACGATCATCCACATGAGGACGGGGGAGTCGCCGAAGCCGTAGGCGTGGAGGCCGATGCCGAGGACGAAGTTCACGCCGAGGTAGGTCATGAGGATGGTCTGGAAGGCCACGATGCTGATGGCAGCCACCCCGAACGACCCGATCATCTTCTCCCAGCGGGCGTGGATGATGGCGGCGTAGGCGAGGAAGGCGACGAGGGACCAGACCTCCTTCGGATCCCACCCCCAGTAGCGGCCCCAGGAGGAAGCGGCCCAGACGGAGCCGGTAAAGATGCCGGTGATGAGGAGGATGGAGCCCACCATCGTGTACCAGTAGAGGAGGTCGGCCATCCGCTCGATGGTCTCCTGCTTCCGGGGCGCGAAGATGGTGAAGCCGATCTGCATGTGGGCCACGACCACCCCGAGCGCCAGCACCGAGTAGCTCACCATGATGATGGGGACGTGGATGGCGAGCCAGGGCGTGCCGGCGAGCACCGGCGGCACCGGGTGGATGAACCCGTCGATGGGCAATAGGTCGGTGAGCGCCATGGTGAGCGCCGCCATGGCGGTGGCGTTCAGCACCACGAGCCGGTTGCGCATGAGCGCGAAGGCCACCACCGCGAAGAGGCCCACCCCTCCGGCGAGGAAGAGGAGCGACTCGTACATGTTCGAGGCCGGGATCCGGTCGGCGATGGCCCAGCGCATCCCGATCCCCCAGGCCATGATGCCGAGTCCGGCGACGAGACCGAGGAGCGAAAGGCCGTCGAGGAGGCGGTTCTTCCGGCCCCAGGCGGCGATGGAGAGGAGGAAGGCGGCGAGGAGCACGATCCAGGCGAAGCGCGTGGGCCGCACCTCGTTGTAGGTGATCTCCCGCTCCACCGCCTCGGGGGTGGGCCAGCCGGCGAGCCTCGGCCCCTTCGCCATCTCCGCGAGCGCCGCCGGCGTGGTGAGCGAGGGGACCGCCCACTTCGCGTTCACGTCGCCCGCGGGCGGGACGACGGCGAGCGCTTCCCGGTTCATGAAGCCCTGCAGGGTGACGAGCCTCTGCTCGAGCTTCTCGGCGTCGGAGACGGCCCCGTGCCGGGCTCGGTCCTGCATCTCGGCGCGGCGCGCCTCGGACATGAGCTCCATGACGCGTGGGCTATTCACGAGTTGGTTGAAGGAGGCGTGGCGCGTGCCGGAGGGCAATCCCGCCGCCTGCGCCAGAGACGGGCTCAGCGCCACGAGCGGGGCGCTCGCCGAGGCCCCGGGGTTGAAGGTCCAGGCGGTCACCAGGTCCACCGGGTCGCTGCCCTCGAAGTGCTGGGTGCCGGTCACCTGCCACACTGCCTCCCGGGCCAGCGTGTCGAGCGGCATCACCCGACCGTCGTGCTGCACCGGCAGCCGCCGGAGCGCCGAGGCGAGGTCGTCGGCCCGCGCCGGCCCGGCGGCAGCGAGGGAGGCGAGGAGGGCGACGGCCGCCGCCGCCCCCTTGGAGGTCCGGCCGGCAGCCTTCGCGGCCACCGCGTCGTCGCGCTCCGCGCGAGCCCGGGCCTGCGAGATGCGGATCCCGAGGACGATGCACATCCCCAGGACGAGGAGTGCGTAGCCGGTGAAGACGATGGGCTGGCCCGGGTCCTTCGCCACCGAGAGGATGGTGGCCTGGCGGCCGTTCTCCTGCCGGTAGCTCGACTGGAAGAGGCGCCAGCCGTGCACCTCGAGCTCGTGGTTCATCCAGATGGCGGCCGGGTAGAATTTCCCGTCCGGCTCGATGATGAGGACCTCGCTGCGGAAGCCGGAGGGACGCATGGTCCCCGGGTAGTGGTCGATCCGGAACTGCATGAGGCGCACGGAGAAGGGAAGCGTGGCCGAATCGACGGGGATGCCCTGGCGGTCCGAGTTCACGATGCGGTTGCCGGTCTCGCCCTCCCAGAGCGCGAGCTGCCCCTCGGACTTGAAGAAGAAGGAGACGAGCGCGCCGACCAGGATGACGAGGAGGGAGGAGTGGGTGACGAGGAAGCCCACCCGCTGCTTGCCCCAGGGGAAGAGCACGGTGAGGGAGGCGATGACGTTCACCGCGAAGGCCGCCTGGATGCCGAGGAACCACCAGGAGTAGTAGACGAGCCGCCCCGCGACCTCGGTCCCGCTCGAGGACTCGACAATGGTCCCGGCCGCGAGGCCGAGGAGCAGGAGGACTAAGAGGACGACGGCGATCTTGAGCGAAGCGAGCGTCTCGAGGAGCTTCATCCGTAAAGGCCTCCGGCCGGACCCCTTCCGGGTCAGGGGGAGGGGAACACAGCATATTTCCGGGTGCGCCGCCACCCCATCGAAGCGGAAAGTGCGCGGTTCCGGAAGCCCGTCGACTCGGCGCGCGACTCGTGGTTTTTTTCTCCCCACCGCGCCGCCCCCGCGCTCCCTGCCCCGCACCTCCCGGTGTCGACCATGCGAAGCCCACAGAGAAGAGCGCCTTCCCTCGCCGCCGTCCTCGCCCCGCTTCTCCTCCTCCCGGGCAGAGCTCCCGGCGCCGAGAGGCCCTTCTCCGTCCGCGACCTCGTGTCGCTCGAGCGCGCCTCCGACCCCCGGCCTTCCCCGGACGGGAAGGTGGTGGCCTTCGCGCTGCGCACTACCGACCTCGAGGCGAACCGGGGGCGCACCCACCTCTGGCTCGTCCGGGCCGACGGGAGCGGGCTCCGCCGGCTCACCGCCGCGCCGGAGGGCGAGTCGAGCCCCCGCTGGTCCCCGGGCGGCGAGGCCCTCTACTTCCTCGCGGCGAGGGACGGCTCGCAGCAGGTGTGGCGGCTGCGCATGGACGGCGGCGAGGCCGAGAAGGTGACCTCGCTCCCCGTCGACGTGGGGAGCTTCGCCCTCTCCCGGGACGGGCGCACGCTCGCCGTCGCCGCCCAGGTCTTCCCGGACTGCAGCGCCGACGGGGCGGGAGCTCTCGCCTGCACGGCGCGGCGGCTCGAGGAGCGGGCGAAGTCGAAGGCGAGCGGGCGCCTCTACACGGCGCTCCCCGTCCGCCACTGGGACGAGTGGCTGGACGGGCGCCGCTCTCACCTCTTCGCCGTGCCGGCCTCGGGCGGCCCGCCTCGGGACCTCATGCGCGGGATGGACGCCGACTGCCCCTCCCGGCCCTTCGGCGGCGACGAGGAGTACGCCTTCACGCCCGACGGATCCGGGGTGGTGTTCACCGCCAAGGACGCGGGGCGGGAGGAGGCCTGGTCCACGAACTTCGACCTCTTCCTCGTCCCCGCCGACGGATCGGTCGCGCCCCGGAACCTCACCGCGGGGAACCGGGCCTGGGACACGTCGCCCGCCTTCTCCCCGGACGGGAAGAGCCTCGCCTGGCTGGCCATGTCGGTGCCCGGCTACGAGTCGGACCGCTTCCGGATCCTGGTGAAGCCCTGGCCGGACGGCCCGACGCGGGAGGTGGCGGCGGGCTGGGACCGCTCTCCGGAGGGGGCGCTCGCCTGGTCCGCGGACTCGAGGACTCTGTTCGCCACCGCCGACGACGGCGGGCGCCACTCCCTCTTCGCGGTCGACGTGGCGAGCGGGGCGGTGCGTGCGCTCGCCCGGGGCGGGACCGTGAAGGGCCCGGCGGCCGCGGCCGGGTCGGTCTTCTTCACGGTGGAGGACCTCCGCTCCCCCGCCGACCTCTACTCCGCGCGCCCGGATGGGAGCGGCCTCGTCCGCCTCACCCGCCTCAACGCCGCGGCCCTCTCCGGGGTGGAGATGGGCGGGGTGGAGGAGTTCACCTTCGCTGGATTCGGCGGCGAGGCGGTGCACGCCTGGGTGGTCCGGCCCACCGGGTTCGACCCGGCGAGGAGGTACCCGGTCGCCTTCCTCGTCCACGGAGGGCCGCAGGGCTCCTGGCTCGACGACTTCCACTACCGCTGGAACCCGCAGATCTACGCGGGGGCAGGCTACGCCTCGGTCCTCGTCGACTTCCACGGATCGACCGGCTACGGCCAGCGATTCACCGACTCCATCGGAGGCGACTGGGGCGGGAAGCCCCTCGAGGACCTCGAGAAGGGGCTCGCGGCGGCCCTCGCGCGCTACCCCTGGATGGACGGGCGCCGGGTGGCTGCCCTCGGCGCGTCCTTCGGCGGCTACCTCATCGACTGGATCGAAGGCGCCTGGCCCGACCGCTTCCGCTGCCTGGTGAGCCACGACGGGGACTTCGACGAGTTCCACGCCTACTTCGACACCGAGGAGCTCTGGTTCCCGGAGCGGGAGTTCGGCGGGACGCCCTGGGAGGTGCCGGAGCGCTACGAGCGCCACAACCCCGCAAACCTCGTCGGGCGATGGAAGACCCCCATCCTCTTCATCCACGGCGGGAAGGACTTCCGCGTCGTCGAGACCCAGGGGCTCTCGGCCTTCACGGCCGCCCAGCGGCGGGGCGTCCCGAGCGAGCTCCTCTACTTCCCGGACGAGAACCACTGGGTGCTGAAGCCGTGGAACAGCGTCCAGTGGTACGACACCGTGCTCCGCTTCGTCGACCGCTACACGAAGGAGTAGGGACCTCCGGGAAGGCTACAGGTCGAGCGACAGCTCGCTGCCGTCCGACTTCCGGGTTCCGGCGATGCGGAGGAGCGCCTCGCCCTCGTGGCGGAGCGCGAAGAAGGTGCACCGCGAGCAGGTCCAGCTCGGCCAGCGCTGGCCGAGCACGAGGTCGAGGCAGTCGTCGTAGCTCGGGCAGAAGAGGTTCCGGTGCTCGCGCACGACCTCCGGCTCGATGAGGGCGGGCAGCATCGTGGGGTGGGGACCCACCGATCCGGGCCCGGCCCATGCGGGGCCGGCCGACTGGAGGCTCGCCGGCTCCAAAGCCACCGGTTCCAAAGCCGCCGATTCAGGACTCGCCGAGTCCACCGCCGTCTCTTGTTCGCGCACGAGTCCTTCGATGTGCGCGTTCTGTGCCACCGGCGGACGGCCGGAAGCGGGCGGAATGCCAAAGGCCCTCTCCCCTAAAGGGTCGAGGGTGCGGGGCGCCCATGGGTCTCGGCGGGTCCTCGGCGGGCTGTGGGCAGGTGTCGGTCCGGCGCCTGTTTCGCGCGCCGTTCACGCTGCGTGGTGGGGATGCACACCTCGGAGGACTGACCCGCTTGGGGCGCCGCGCCGATGCGGAGCCGGCGCCGGGAAAGAGCGCGGAGCCGCGTTCCCGGGGGGACGCGCGCCCCTCCCGGTGTAGCATCCGCCTCCGGTCGACGGCCGGAGGCCTGCCGCACCGGCCCGAATTCCCGAGGGAAGGTTCGAACCTGCTCGCCGCCTACGTGTCCGGCCACGGCTTCGGCCACGCGACGCGCCTCTCGGAGGTGCTCCGCATCCTCCGGTCCCGCGCGCCCTCGATCGAGATCGAGGTCTCCGGGGAGGCGCCGGAGGAGCTCTTCCAGGAGGCCGCCCGGGGTCCCACGACCTTCCGCCGGCTCCGCTGCGACGTGGGACTCGCGCAGCGCGACGCGCTCGAGATCGACCTCGCGGCCACCGCGGCTCGCTGCCGGGAGTTCGAGGCGGGCTTCGCCGAGCGGGTGGCGAGCGAGGCGGCCCACCTCCGCCTCCGGGGAGCGCGCCTCGTCGTGGGCGACATCCCTCCGCTCGCCTTCGCGGCGGCCGCCCGGGCCGGGGTCCCGAGCGTGGCACTCGGGAACTTCTCCTGGGACTGGATCTACCGGCACCTCTCGGCCTCCGAGCCCTCGCTCGCCCGCTCGGCGGACCTCGCCGCACAGGCCTACGCCGGGGCCGACCTCATCCTCGAGCTCCCCTTCGCCGGCGACCTCTCCGCCTTCCGGACCCGGGTGCCGGTCGGGCTCGTGGCCCGCCGCCCGCGCCTCGCCCGGGAGGAGGCGCGCCTTCGGCTCGGGCTCGGCTCCGAGACCGCGGTGCTCGTCTCCTTCGGCGGGGTCGGTCTCCCCTCCCTCACGCCCGAGGTGCTCGCCCGGAACGCCGGGCTCCGCTTCCTCTTGCCCGCCGATCTCTCCCGGGAGCGGCTCCTCGCCCTCGGGCTCTCCTATCCCGACGTCATCGGAGCCGCGGACGCGGTGGTGACGAAGCCGGGGTACGGCATCGTGAGCGACGCCATCGGCGCGGGAGCGCGGCTCGTCTACTCGGACCGCGGAGACTTCCCGGAGTACCCCGTGCTGGTGCGGGAGATGCCCGCCTACCTCGCCTGCGTGCACGTCCCGAGGGAGGAGCTCCTCGCCGGGCGTCTCTCGGGTCCGGTGCGCGAGGTCCTCTCCCTCGCGGCGCCCGGGCCGACCGACCTCGGCGGCGCGGAGCGCGCCGCGGCACGCCTCCTCGAGGCGCTCGGATAGCGAGGTGCCTAATCGGGCCCGGTGTATTGTCCGGGCCGGTGGAGAGCCAGGACTCGCAGGCTGCGAAGGCTGGGCCCGGCCCCCGGGTGCTCCTCGCCCTCGGGCTTGCCGGGGTGTGCGCCTTCATCAACTTCTACGCGACCCAGCCGCTCCTCCCCCTCCTCGTGGAGGTGTTCGGCGGGAGCAAGGCCCGGGCGGCCCTCACCGTGAGCGCCCCTCCCATTGCGGTGGCCCTCGTCTCCCCCTTCGTGGGAGCGCTCTCGGGGCGGCTCGGCCGACGGCGGGTCATCGTCTTCTCCCTCTTCCTCCTCGTCGTTCCCACCGCCCTCGCCGCCACTGCCGGCTCCATGGGCGCGCTCGTCGCCTGGCGCTTCTTGCAGGGGCTCGTGGTGCCCGGCGTCTACGCGGTCTCCATCGCCTACCTGGGGGATGGCTGGCACGGCCGGGACGTCGGCGTCGCGCTTTCCGCGCTCGTCTCGAGCAACGTCATCGGCGGCTTCCTCGGCCGGATGGTCTCCGCCATCGCGGCCGAGCACCTCGGCTGGCGGGCCTCCTTCGTCTCCCTGAGCGCGCTCACCCTCCTCGGCGCCGCGCTCGTGACGCGCTGGCTCCCGGAGATCCCGCGCCCGCCCGCCTCGCCCCCGCCGGGGGCCGAGCGCGGCGCCCGCCTCGCAGACCTCGCCAGGCCGAAGCTCCTCGCTGCCTACGCGGTGGGCTTCAACGTGCTCTTCACCCTCGTCGCCACCTTCACCTACGTGACCTTCCACCTGGCCGAGCCCCCCTTCTCGCTCGGGCCGGTGGCGCTGGGCTGGATCTTCGTCGTCTACCTCGTGGGAGCGGCGGTGACCCCCATCGCCGGCCGCGCCATCGACCGGGTCGGCTCGAGGGCCACGCTCGCCGCCGCCGCCGCCTGCGGGGTCCTCGGGGTGGGGCTCACCCTCGTCCCGCACCTCGCCGCCGTGGCCGCCGGCCTCGCCGTGTCCTGCTCGGCGGCCTTCGTGAGCCAGTCGGCCTCGACGAGCTACCTCCACCGGACCGTCCCGCGCGCCATCCACGGTACCGCCTCCGGGATCTACGTCTCGAGCTACTACCTGGGCGGTTCGGTCGGCGGGGTGTTGCCCGCGCTTGCCTGGCGGGCCGGCGGCTGGCCCGCCTGCGTCGCCCTGGTGGCGCTCGTGCACTTCCTCACCATCGGGCTAGCGCTCCGATTCTGGGCCTCGAAGGCGGCGCGCGGCGCCGCGCCGGGGCTGGGGGGGTGAGGGCGCGGGGGCGGCGGGGCGCAGGTCCGCCGTCCCCTGGGCCGGGAAGACGGAGTCGACGTGCACGTCCCGCGGCAGGTGCAGGGACTCCGGGCGCACGGACCAGGAGGCCGACCCGGCTCGTACCCGGGAGAAGTCGATGCGGATGGGCCCGACGTCCGCCGGGGAGAGGGAGCGCAGGCGCCTCCAGGGACCGGAGAAGGTGACGGTCACGTCCGGGGGAAGAGGCGCGGTGAGGGCGAGCCCGGCCGGGAGCGCGACCTCGCAGGGGACGACGTAGCTCAGGGCGACGTGCCGCTCGCCCCGCACGAGCACGAAGAGGGCGAGGGAGACCCCGAGAGCCAGGAGCGCGAGCGTCAGCTTCGTGCGGCCCATGGAGTCCGGCCTCCTCTCCCTCAAGCGAGCCCAGCAGCCCGCGAGGCGTTTCTCGACCTCGCGAAGAGGCCGTTCAGGAGGACGCGGAGCCCGCTCTCGTCGAGGTTCCGGTGGAGCGCCCCCTCGAGCGCCACCGAGATCTCGCTCCGCTCCTCCGACACCACCACCACGGCCGCATCCACCTCCTCGGCGAGCCCCAGCGCCGCCCGGTGGCGGGTTCCGAGCTCCGCCGAGGCCGGCGCCGCCGAGAGGGGGAGGAGGCAGCCCGCGGCCGCGATGCGGCTGCCCCGCAGGATCACGGCGCCGTCGTGGATGGGGCCCGAGGGCTGGAAGACACAGACGAGGAGCTCGGGGCTCAGGGCGGCGTCGAGCGGGAGCCCGGAGGCGGCGAGCTCGGAGAGCGTGGCGCTGCGCTCGATGACGATGAGGGCGCCGAGGCGGCTCTGTGCGAGCGCAACCGCGGCGCGGACGACGGCGTCCACCGTCTCCAGGCGGGCATGCGCGTCGCCGCCGGCGAAGAGGGCGAGGATCGGGGAGGAGCGGCCGAGCTCGGCGAGCGCCCGGCGGATGTCCGGTAGGAAGAGGACGATGACGCCGAAGATGAAGGAGTAGGAGAGGAAGTGGCCGAGGAGCCAGGAGAGGGTGACGAGGCCGAGCCACTCCGCGCCCAGGTAGGCGAGCCCGATGAGGAGGAGGCCGGAGAGGATGGCGACCGCGCGCGTTCCCCGGATGAGGAGGAGAATGCGGTAGCACAGGTAGGCGACGAGGCCGACGTCCACGGCGGCGAGCGCGACGTCGCCCGCGGTGACGCCGGGTCCGAGGAGGTAGGTGAGGAGTCTCACGGCGTGACCGCGGGGAGTCTAGCCTGGCTCCGGCGGAGTGTGTGTCGCATCCCGGCGGCGCGCTCGGGGTGGCGCCTCGGGCCCATGGCCCGGGAGCGAAGCGCCTGGCCGTGGGTCGCCCTGCCGGCCTCGCTACGGGCCGAGCCAGGCGAGCGTCAGGCTCGCTACGAGCGCGAGGGCGACGAGGCCGAGGAGGATGACGGCGACGTAGGCGCCGCGGGCCGCGGCGGCCGGCGCCTCCTCCCCGCTCTTCCCGCCGGGCTCCTTCGCTTCAGGGTTCCCGACCGGCTCGTTCATGGGGGCCCCCTTCCTTTTCTAGGTCCGGAGGAAGGCCTTGACGAGGGCCTTCCACTGGGGCTCGGCGAGGAGCGCGGGGGGCGGGGCGATGAGCTCTCCGCCGTCAGCGGCCGCGAAGCCGAGCTGCCCCTCCAGGAACCGGCC
>Ga0335077_10013779_pt1 | contig 10106 bp, 7 predicted proteins | sample Lox_Sample_31_FD_207151 | JGI IMG/M metagenome (GOLD analysis project Ga0335077, IMG submission 207151) | Soil microbial communities from Loxahatchee National Wildlife Refuge, Florida, United States - Lox_Sample_3.1 | ecosystem: Environmental > Terrestrial > Soil > Wetlands | place: USA: Florida...
CACGGCCTGGAGCTCGAGCCGGATGCCGAAGCCTGGCGGGCGCCGCTCCGGCCGTTCGCAGACTCGGGCTGGCCGTGGCTGGAGGACAAGGGCCTGACGGTCGCGTTCCACTGGCGCGAGGCGCCCGACGAGGCCGCGGCCCACGCCGAGCTCGAGGAGGTTGCGGAGCGGGCGCGCGCGGTAGGGCTCGACGCGCGCTGGGGCCGGAAGGTGCTGGAGCTCCGCCCGCCCGTGGAAGCCGACAAGGGCACCGCGGTTCGGAGCCTGCTCGCGGAGCGCGGCTTGCGGCGGGCGCTCTATGCGGGCGACGACACGACCGACCTCGACGCCTTCCGCGGGTTGGACGGGCTCGAGGTCGCGGTCCGGGTCGCGGTCGTCTCCGGCGAGGCGCCGCCGGGGCTGGCGGAGGCTGCCGACCTCGTGCTCGGGTCGCCGGCGGAGCTGCTCGAGCTCCTGCGCAGGCTCTAGGAGAACGCGAGCAGCGCGACCCCGCCGGCGACGAGGACGGCGCCGGCCGCACGAGGCGGCGTGACGCGCTCGTGCAGGAAGACGGCGGCCAGGACGGTCGCGATCACGACGCTCGTCTCGCGGACCGCGGCGACCGCGGGCGCGCTCGCCAGCCGGAGCGCGAGCAGCACCAGCAGGTACGCGGACGCGGAGGCTACTCCGACGGCGATCGTGGCCGGCCCGACCGCGGCGCGAACGCGGCGGCGTCCAACCGCGAGCGGGTAGGCGAGCGCCGGCCCGAGCATCACGAGCAGCAGGTAGGGCGCGGCCGCCGCGTGCTGGATCCCATAGCGGTCGATGACCGTGTAGCCCGCGATCGCGGCCGCGATGACCGCGCCGAGAACGAGCCCGTACAGGCTTCCGCGCGCGCCGCGGACGAGCAGCACGCCCACCGAGACGATGAAGATGCCGGCGACGCCGAGCGAGGACGGCCGCGCTCCGCCGACAGCGGCGACGAACAGCAGCGCCAGCACCGGCGCCAGGCCGCGCGCGACCGGATAGACGAGGCTCAGCTCGTAGCGCCGGTACGCCGCCGCGAGCAGCGCGACGTACACCAGCTCCAGCGTGGTCGAACCGACGACGTAGGGAACTGCCGCGCTGTCGACCCGCCAGGTGAGCGCCGCGGGCAACGCGATCGTCGCCTCGAGCGCGAGCAGTCCAGCCGCCAGCGCCGCCTCGGTGTCCCGCTCGCGGGCGAGCAGCAGGTTCCAGGCGGCGTGCAGCCCGGCGGCGCCGAGCGCGAGCGCCAGCGCGTCGAGCGGCATGCGCGCGACCGTACCATCGGCGCATGCACCTGACCGAGGCCTTCCTCGCACCGCTGCGGGAGCGCTACGGCGAGCCGGCGCGGCTTGCCTGGGAGGGCGAGATCTCCGGATACGAGCACGCGCTCGCCAGCTACAACCCGACCCGCACGCACGACGTGACGCTGTTCATCCTCAACGGGGAGCGGCTGGCGCTGATCCGCAAGCCGCAGTTCGAGGAGGGCGTCTGGCGGCCGCCGGGCGGCGGGATCAAGCCAGGTGAGGCGTTCGAGGACGGCGTCCGGCGCGAGGCGCTCGAGGAGACCGGCCTCGAGATCGAGCTGCGCCGCTACCTCGTCGCCGCCGACGCGCAGTTTCACCACGAGGCCGGCGAGATCCGCTGGCGCACGCACGTCTTCCTCGCGACCACGGACGGCGAGGAGCTCGACCCGCGCGATCTGGACGAGATCGAGGCCGCACGCTGGGGCACGCTCGAGGAGCTCGGCGGCCCGCTTCGCGCGCGCCTGCTCGAGACGGGCCGAGCGTTCTGGCGCTACCGCGTCGCGCTGCACGACACCGCCACCGCCGAGATCAGCCACGTCTGAGGGACAGTCCCTCGGCCCTGTCCGCGAGGGCCGGTCGCGCCGAAGATTTGCCTGCACTGCCGGCGGTTCTTCACCGAACGGTACCTGTCCCAGGGACTGTCCCTGGGGCACGCCTCTTACGGACGAGGGCGCCGCTCGGCGCCCTCGTCGCTCACTCGTCCGTAGCGGCTAGTGCTTCGTCAGCGCCCAGCTCGCGAGCGTGTTCAGCGCCGGCGCCGGGGCCTGGTCGTGCTTCGCGTCCTTGGCCTCCGCGATCAGCGCTGTCTGCTCGGACGCCGTCAGCGCCCCGCACGGATCGGCCTGGCCGCCACTCGTCGGCGGCTGCGGCTCGGTCGCCGGCGCGAGCGCCGGGTAGTACGTCGGGAAGAAGTCGATCGGCTCCAGCTGCCGGAACGAGCCGAACTTCTCCGGCGAGTTCCACTGCCCGGCCCCCGCCACGAGCAGCTGGACGTCGCGCCAGGCCGCCTGGGTCGGGAACGTGTGCTGGATGACCGGGTTCGTCGTGACGACCATCGGGCTGCCGTCACCGAAGTCCCAGTAGTACGTCAGCCCGGAGGTGTCACCGCTCTTCGTCCGGCTGAAGCCGGCGTCGAACGAGACGGTCGTCTGGGCCGTCGGCTTCTTCGGCGTCATCTCGAAGTACGCGATCGGCCGGTTCGGCTGGCTCACCGCGCCGCCCTCCTGTGGAGAGGAGATCGCGTACGAGAACCACGTCGCGATGAACTCGACGCCGCGCAGCAGGCCCTCGGACGGCTGGTCGTAACCGCCGGGCCCGTGAACCGTCCCCGAAGCCCAGAAGTTCAGGTTCGAGAAGTAGTCGCTGGTCGAGTCCTGGCCGAACATGCCGGCGAGCGTGGGCTTGCTCGGATAGGCGGCCGGGTACGGGTTCTCGTTACCGCCGACGAGCGGGTCGGTGTTCGAGTCGTACTGGCCGATGTCGCCGAGCGACGGGATCCCGCGGACGCCGAACGACACCTGGTCGGTGCGGCCCGTGCGGTCGTCGAGGACCGGCGTGTACTGGGCCTGGTCGGCAGGCAGGTAGGCAGGCCGGGTCTGGACGCCCGGGTTGTCCGGGACCGAGCCCGTGTTCTTGAGCAGGTCCGGGTTCTCCAGCGGGATGCTGAAGTTGTACTTCTGGCCGAGGTCCTGAAGCGCCTGTGTGACCGCGTTGGCCGAGGACGTCCGGAACGCCTGCACGGCCGGCAGGTTGTGCTGGAGCCGCTGGATCCCGACCGCGCCGTAGATGCTGTTCGGCGCGGGGGACGTCGGCGTGGCGTTGATGTTGTTGAACCACGGGCCGATCCCGCCGTTGATCAGGTCGTTCAGGTAGTGGTCGGTGCCCCACTTGGGCGCCGGGTAGTTGAGACCGTCCTGATCGTTGTTGAAGACGCCGATGATCTGGCCCTGCGGGCTGTCGGAGATCAGGCCCGTCGCCGAGCCGTTCACGGTCGAGCCCGCCGGATGCGCCTCCGTCAGCGGCGCCGTCAGCGTGATCCCCGTGCCGAGGCTCGAGGTGTTGACGACCCTCGCGCCGACCGGGTGGGCGGCCGAGAGCGGGGCGCTGAGCGTGACGCCGCTACCGAGATCCTGCGCCGAGGCGCCGCTCACGTGTGCGGACGCCAGCGGGTTGGCGAGGGTCACTCCGGTGCCACCCGAGCCGGCAGTTCCGACGGCGGTGATCGTGTCGAACTCCTGCTGTGCGAAGCCCACGTCGAGCGCGAGCCGCTCACCCACGACCATGTTGGTCACGGAGGTGACCTTGACGTTCGTGTCGCCGGCGCCGGCCGCCGCCGCGAGCGTCGTCGCGGTGCGGGCCGCAGTGCCGACGGCGGTGATCGTCGCCGATTCCGGCGAGCTGCTGGTGCCGAGGTCGATCGAGAGCGCGTTGCCGGCCGCGAGGCCGCTCACGCTCCCGACCTCGATCTTCGTCGCGCCGACGACGGCCGGCCCGGCGAGCGTGGTGTTCGTCGTCGCGGTGCCGACCGAGGCGACCGTCGGGTTCTCGGTGTTGACCTCGTCGAGGGCGATCGTCGTGCCGGCGCCGAGGTTGGTGGTCGACGTGACCTTGATGTTCGTGTCGCCCACGCTGGCCGGAGCGGTCACGATCGCCGCCGCCGTGCCGGCCGCCGAGTAATCGCCGGAGCCGACCAGGCCGCCCTCTTCGTTGTCGTAGAGGGTCGCCTTCATCGTGCGGGCCGGGTAGGTCCCGTTGACCTCGTGCCACCGGAGCACGGAGCCGAGCTCCTCGAGGTTCATGTTCTCGCCCATGTTCGCGTCGTAGCCGGAGCCGTTGCCCCAGTTGCCGGAGTGCATGCCGCTCATCGGCGTGGCGCTCGAGCCCGGGTTGACGGCGCTCACGGGCGTCGAGTCGTTGTGGCCCGCGAGCATGACCTGCTGGCCGGCACAGGTGGCGCCGGGGATCGTCAGCTCGGCGTCGTCGAGTTGCCAGGTCCGCGTCGGGAACAGGTGGTCGCGCGCAGTGATCCACTTGCCGAGGTCGCCGTTCGGCTGGGGCGTGTGCGTCGTGCCGACGCCCTTCCACCACGAGTAGAACTCCTGCGCCCCGTTGTAGTTCGCGGGCAGGTTGTTGCTCGGATCCGTCTGGGTGCCGGTGCCGCACGTCGTCGCCTGCGGCAGGCAGCCGTCGGAGCCGGCGACCTTGTAGATGAAGGCGTTCGACTCGTAGAAGTTGTGCGCGTAGATCCAGGGCGTGTCGACGACGGGATGCGCCGGGTTCGAAACGGGGATCTGCGGGGCCGAGCTTGCGCTCGTAGCCGCGAGAAGCGCTGCCGGGATCGTGGCCGCGGCGACCAGGAGCAGCACGAGCCAGCGCGGCCGCAGTGCCTTGCGTCCGATGATCTTCAGCCGGCTCACGGGTGCCTCCTTCCGGTCATGCGCCGCACTCTTCGAGCGGGCTGCTTGCCGTGCGCCTTGAGCGCCGCCTTGGCGGCCGCCACCAGGTCGGCCCGCTCGCTCGCCGAGAACGTCCCGCAGGCCGGGGTCGCCGGGGCGGAGCCCGACGGGCTGCCAACCGCGACGGCCTGCCGGTACATGCCCCACTTGCTCGAGTTGCCCTTGACGACGACGAGCTTGGCGTCGGCCCACTGCGGCGAGGAGTACGCGTGGGTCACGGTCTTGCCGACGGCGTGCGTGCCGTCACCGAAGTCCCAGTAGTACTGCAGGCCGGCCGTGCCGCCGCTCTTGGCGCGCGAGAAGCGCGCGTCGAAGGTGACGGTTTGACCCGGGGACGGGTTGACCGGGTCGGTCTCGAAGTAGGCGATCGTCCCCGTCGGCTTCGGGACGGCACCGGCGTAGTCGTTCCCGCTGATCAGGAGCGCCGTGTACTCCGCCGGGAGCTCGAGCGCCCGGAGGAGCTCCTGGGTCGGAGCGGTGTAGCCGCTGGGCCCGTGCGGGGCGCCGGCGGCGAAGAAGTTCAGGTGCTCGAGCGTGTCGCCCGTGAAGCCGACCGGCTGGCCCTGGTTCACGTTGAACGGGACACCGCTCGCGTGTGCACGTGTGAGCGGCACCGTGAGCGTGATCGTGTTGCCGGAGATCGAGGCGATCTGGCCGACCTCGAGGTTCGAGCCGGTGTCGATGAAGAACGGCTGGCCGGCAGTGAAGTTCGCTCCCGCGGCGACGGTCACCGTGGTGTCGCCGACCGCGGTCGCCGCAGTGAGGGTCGACATTCCGGCCGCGGGCACGCTGCTCGCGAACTCGAATGCCGTGCCGCCGCCCGAGTACGACAGGACCGGAGTCGACCTGATGGCGGCCGAGGTGGTCGACGGGTACGGGTTCTCCTCGATGTTCGAGTCCTGGATGCCGCCGACGCTGAAGCCCGGGATGCCCTGGTCCCAGAAGGCGGCCGCGTCGTCCTCGGTCGAGAGGATCTGGGCTTCGGGCGCCGTCCCCGCGGGCCTCACGGGAGAGAAGTTCGCCTGGTCGGCCGCGGTGTAGGCCGGCACGTACGGCGTCTGCGGGAGCTCGGGCCCGCCGCCGTTCGAGGCGCCGGGGGCCGAGCCCGTGCGGTTGTAGCGAAGCGGGTTCTCCTGCTGGACGGTGCCGCCGTACTTGGCGCTCTGCTCCGCGAAGCCGGCGGTGACCGCGCTGTTGAGATTGGCGTCGAACGCGCTGATCGCGGCGCTGTTGGCCGCGATGTTCGCGCCCGCCGAGCCGGGCCCGGTGTCCGGGTACAGCGCGTTGGGCGCCGACGGGGTGTCCGTGATGTACGTCCGCCACGGCGGGACGCCGCCGGCGGCGGTGTTGTTCCAGTAGTACTGCGTCCCGAGGTGGTACGCGGGGTAGCTCATCCCGTTCGCGTTCATGACCGCGAACATCGCGTACTTGCCCTGCGGGCCCTGCGGGATGAGGTTCTGGGCGTAGTACTTCGAGCCCTCGCGCAGGAAGAGGCCGTCCTTGGCGCGGCCGGCCGACGCGTCGAGAAGCGCGATCTTGACGGTCTTCGAGGGGTAGGTCCCGTTGGCCTCGTACCAGCGCAAGAGCGCCTGGTACTCGCCCATCGTCATCGCGACGCCCGAGGTGTCGTCGTAGGCGCCCCCGTTGGCGAGGTTGCTGGTCGCGATGTCACGCCGCGCGGCACCGAAGCCGAACACCCCGCTGGTCGAGAGCTGGGGGTTGTTGATCTCGCCGACGATCGCCGGTGAGATCGGGGTTCCGTCGGGGTGCGCGGCGAGCAGTACGCGCTGACCCGCGCAGGCGTAGCCGGGGAGGGTGACCTCGGCGTCGTCGGAATCCCACCGGTACGCCGGGTCGAACGAGTAGTTCGGATTCGTCCGCTGCTCGTCCATCCGGCGGAAGTAGTGATCCGAGATCGTCGAGTACTTGGCGAGGTTGCCCATCGTGTTCTTGTCCGTGAGCTGCTGCTTCCAGTGCAGGAAGAGCTCCTGCCAGCCGTTGATCGTCGACGGCTCGTTGAACGCATCGGTTCCTCCGGCCTGGACGACGTGCGGGTCGCCGTCTGCGCCCGAGACGCGGTACACGTCGTTGTAGGCCATGTCGAAGAGCTGGCCGTAGACGTAGTCCGGATCGACGACCGGCGCGGCCTGCGGCCCGTTCTGCTGGCCGGTGGCCACTCCGCTCACGACGAAGGTGACCGGCACCAGCACCACGGCAACAACGGCTGCGACCAGCCACCTGGGCCGTCTCAGCTTGCGAACAACGGTCATGCCTGACCTCCCCTCGCCTGTCGCCGCGCCCTCACGCGGCGCACCCACCTCAATCGGGCGATCCTACGCCCCTCCGCGCGGCGATTACAAGCGGATTAGGTGCCGCAGGCCTTGTCGATCAGGCTCGTGGCCTGGGTGACCTCGGCGAGGGCCGGGCGATCGACGAGCTGTCTCGACGCCGTGGCCATGTCGCCACGGGCGACCGAGCGCTGCGCGCGGCCGAAATCGGCCGCGAAGGCCCTCAGGCCGTGGACGAGGTGGTTCCGCGCCCCATCGAGCGACGCGGGCGGGTCGATCCTCGAGAGGACGGCGGCGGAGTAGAGCAGGTTCCGCTTCGTGTCGCCCGTGCGCTTCGCAAGCTGCTTCGGGTGCAGCGACTGGGTCATCGTCTCGACGCTGTTCGAGACCAGCGCCGAGATGATCCGGATGTTCGTCTGCAGCTCGTTGCACGCGGCGAGGTCGGAGGCCGAGGTCAGCGTCGGCGCCGGTGGGGGCGGAGGCGGCGGCGGTGCAGTTGCTGGGGTGGGGGCGGCCGCCTTGTGCCCGCAGCCGGCGAGCGCCGCGGCGAGGGCAGCCGCCGCGACCGCCTGGAGAGCCCGCCCTTGCATCGCCCGGACCCTACCCTCGCGCCGCCGCAGCAAGTGCCGCGATGATGAACGTGTGAGGCCCAGAGTCTTCCTGCTGCTGCTCGCCGTGCCCGCGCTCACCGCCGGCTGTGATTCCGGCTCGAAGAAGCAGCCGCACGCCGCTGCCGGTCCGGCCGTGGCCTGGACGCCTACGCGGCCGGCGCAGCTCGCCGAGCGCTCGCCCGCGGCGCGCCGCTGCACCGCGTCCGGGCTCGCGATCCCGGCCCAGGTGAGGTTCGTGCTCCGTCTCCAGGGCGGCTACGCGGTCATCCCGCTCCGGAACACGGGGAAGAGCGCATGCCGGCTGACGGGCCGGCCGCGGGTCCGCCTCGTCAAGAAGGGCGGGCCGGTCCAGGTGCAGGAGCCGATCGCGCCCGCGCCCTCGACCTTCCCGGAGGTCACCTACCCGCGATCGACGCTCCTCGCGCTCCGGCCCGGCGAGGACGGGGCCGTGACGGTCTCGTGGACCAACTGGTGCGACCTCAAGGTCCCCGGCAAGCCACACCTTCCGCCCGCGGCGCTGCGGATCACACTCCCAGCCGGGGGCGGGCACCTCGACGCCGACTACAACGCCGTCCCGCCGTGCCTCGACCCTTCCAACCCTTCGGTGGTCGGCGTCTCCCGCTTCCAGACGACGCCGATCCCCCAGGGCCGGCCCTGGTCGAACGCGTTTTTCACGGTCAGGATCCCGGGCCCGCTGCACGCGCGCCGCGGCGGGATCCTCCACTACCGCGTCGTGCTCAGGAACATCTCGCAGACGACGGCCGCCTTCGACCGCTGCCCGGCCCTCGCGCAGCAGCTCGTCCCGGCCGGAAAGGTCGAGGCCTACCAGCTCAACTGCGCCGCGGCGCGCCCGATCGCGCCGGGGAAGAGCCTCGCCTTCGCGATGCAGGTGCCGGTGCCTCGCAACTCGCCGCTCGGGGCCAACGGGCTCTTCTGGGTCCTCGATCCGTTCGGGCGAGCCGGCCCGCAGCTCAACACGCGTGTGATCGTCGGCAGCTGAGTCAGCCGGCCTCGCGGCGAAGGACGCCCCAGGCGAGCCGCACGTCGTCCTCGGTCGTGTGCTCGTTGCCGACGGCCAGGCGAAGGACAACGCGGCCGTCCAGGCGCGTGTCGGAGAGAAAGACCTCGCCACCCGCGTTGACGCGCTCGAGCAGGGCTTCGTTCTCCGCGTCCGAGCCGTCGCGCCGGAAGCAGACAACCGAGAACCGGCGCGGCGCGCACAGCTCCCAGCCCGGCTCGTCGCGGAGCCAGCTCTCGAACTGCTCGGCCAGCCGGATTCCCCGGCGGATGGCCTCTCGTAGACCCTCGCGCCCGTAGCAGCGGAGCACCGCCCAGAGCTTCAGCGCCCGGAAGCTGCGCCCGAGCTCGACCCCGTACTCGCTGTGGCTGACGACGTCGTCGGTCGTCCGCAGGTACTCGGGAACGACGCTGAAGACGGCGCGGAGGTCCTCCGGCCGGCGCGTCCAGAGGGCCGAGCAGCCCTGGGTCGTGAGCAGCCACTTGTGCGGATTGACGACCAACGAGTCCACGCCCTCGATCCCTTCGAACGCCCAGCGGAGCTCCGGGCAGACCATCGCCGCGCCCGCGTAGGCCGCGTCGACGTGCACCCAGACCCCGGCCGGAGCGCAGCGCTCGACGATCGCCGCGACCGGGTCGACGGAGGTCGTCGAGGTCGTCCCGACCGTCGCGACGACCGCCGAGGCGCCGTCGAGCTCCAGCGCGTCCGCACGCAGACGGAACTCGGCGTCCACCGGGACCTTGCGCAGCTCCAGGCCGAGCAGCCGGCAGGCCCGCTCGACCGACGAGTGCGCGTGCTCGGAGGCGAGCACGAACCCGGGGCTCGCCTCGCGCGCGGCCGCCAGCGCCTCGAGGGTGGACAGCGAGGCGCCCTGCTCGAGTTGGCCGTGCCACCCGGCCGGAAGGCCGAGCAGCTCCGCCAGCCAGGCGAGCGTCACCTCCTCCAGCTCCTGGAGTGCCGGCGAGGCGCGCCAGAGGATCCCGACCTGGTTCAGCCCGGCCGCGAGCAGCTCGGCCGCGATCGCCGGCGCGGACCCCGTCGGCGCGAAGTACGCGAGGAAGCGCGGGCTCTGCCAGTGCGTCAGCCCTGGGAGCAGGACGTCCTCGAGGTCGCGGAGCACCGCTGCGAACTCCTCGCCCCGCTCAGGCGGCGAGGCGGGGAGCGCTGCACGGATCTCGCCCGGCGACACCTGCGCCAGCACCGGCAACTCCCGCACGCGCTCGAGGTACCCCTCGACCCACTCCAGCGCTGCCGCGCCCTCCTCGCCGAGCCTCACTTCTTCATCAGCTTCCGCAGCTGCGCCCAGGTCCGCGTGTTGGCGACCTGCTCCGGCCCGAGCCAGGCACGCCGCGCCTGGGCAACGCCGAACTCGACGTAGTCCAGAGCCCTGATCTGGTGGGCGTCGCTCGAGACGACGATCTTCA
>Ga0335077_10013781_pt1 | contig 10105 bp, 8 predicted proteins | sample Lox_Sample_31_FD_207151 | JGI IMG/M metagenome (GOLD analysis project Ga0335077, IMG submission 207151) | Soil microbial communities from Loxahatchee National Wildlife Refuge, Florida, United States - Lox_Sample_3.1 | ecosystem: Environmental > Terrestrial > Soil > Wetlands | place: USA: Florida...
GCCGGTCTTCACCGGAACAATGACTGTATTTTGCGAGGTGACGAGAGGGGAACCATAGTGAATTGTAAGTTCGTCGCCGGAGAATTGTGGTTGCAGGTCCACGGGAGTTTGCCAGCGAATGCGCTGCAGATTTTGCGAGCGGACGGGCGACAGAGAAGTGTGCTGAGCGTTCTGCGCAAAGCTGGTCCACGGGTTCGAGCGTTGGGGGATGGGAATGCGCTGCCCGTACGCACCCACTGCGAGAAAAAGCAAGAAAAGGGGCGGCCGCACCTCCGAATTATGGCATTCTACGGCTGCCGGGGGTCCGGCCGGCAGCCCTCAACGCGCGGTCATTTGTGGTAGGTTTCGGGGCGATAAGCGACATAATTCGCGTGGCAGTAGTACCTAAAACCCCTGGGCATCACCTGGCAATCGGGTCATCATGGCTTTGTTTTTAACTAGTTATGGGCTTTTTGACGATACCCCCATCGGAACCTGATGGCTACCCGCACTTGATCTAAGAATGAAACTCATTTTGGTACTGGCCCGGACAGAATACAGTGTTTATAATTGTCCTTTCCGAAGTACTAATTGGCTCCCTGAGTAGCCGATCATAGAACTCCCGCACTGGGAGCAGGAGTAATCTGATTGGGCGGTAGGGGAGGGCGGGCCCGACAACTCTCTCGTCCTCCTAACTTCCGTCTAGAGTCTGTTGCTCCGTTTGGAAAGCAGCACAAGACATACTTTTTGCGTCTGGAGCTTTTGGTTCTGAGTGGAGTAACTTGAAGTTCCTGCTGAAAAGGATGTTGTGCCCAGTAGGATCGTGTAGAAGTACCTGTAGAGCCTGCTCAAGCCCAAGTTGAAGTCGCCGGGACGTTAGTGCAAGACGAAAAAAGCATTAAGACGGAAGGCAGATGCTTCATTCAACGGTCTGGTCTCAAGCGCGATACGTAGTATTGGCTCCACCAAAGGCCCTGCTAACGAGGGTCTTTCGAAATGCAGTAGTTGATCCGGAGCGCTACCGTAATCTGATTGCTGAGATGCAACGCTTTCGAGGCCGGATCTACGCCAGCGATCATGCGATTCAGGAATCGGAACTGACTCGTGACGGCCGCCACAGAGTTCCGGCCGACGATCACAGTTGGCACGTCCTGTCGGTCGAGGGCAATGATCAGGTGACCGCCTGTCTGCGATATACGGACAGCGCGCGCGCCCGCGGTTTTGACAGTCTGTCCGTCCGCCATGCAGCCCTGACTCACATTCCCGCCTGGGGAGGGCACTTTCGAAACGCGGTGGAGACCGAAATGGAGCGGGCCCGGCAGGAGCACCTGCGGTTTGGGGAGGTTGGAGGGTGGGCGGTGGCGGAAAACCACCGCTGGACGTTGGAACCGCTGCGCATCATCCTGGCCACCTATGGTTTGCTGGAGTTGCTCGGCGGCTGTGCCGGCGTGGCGACGGCGACCTCGCGGCATCATTCCTCCACGATTTTGCGGAGGCTCGGCCTGCGCGCGCTGGAGTGGGATGGAGTGGCATTGCCTCCTTACTACGATCCGCAATACCGGTGCGATATGGAAGTACTCAGCTTCGATTCCCGCTATCCGAACCCCAAGTACCGCGGGTGGGTGGAAGAACTGGCATCCTGCTTGAGCACCGCACCGGTGGTCTGCGCATCGAACCCCGCCTACCATCTGCGGGAGACTTTCCTCGGGTTTGAGACGCCTCTGGCCGAGCCCGCCCTGGTACGGGTCGCATGAAGCCCGTCGTCAGACACTCGGATTCGGCATTGATTGAGTGGACCCAGGTTGTGGGTCCTGAGAACGTGATCACCGATCTGGCTTCTCTCCGCGCCGCGGAAACCGGAACTTTCGCGGCCGATCGGACGATTCCCGCCATCATCAGACCGGCCAACCGGGAAGAGGTGCAGGAGTGCATGCGCATCGCCGGCCGGTGGCAGACGCCGGTCTATCCCATCAGCAGCGGAAAGAACTGGGGATACGGCTCACGTGTCCCGGCATCCGACGGATGCGTCCTGCTCGATCTGGGCCGTATGAACCGGATCGTGGATTTTAGCGAGGAATTGGGTTACGTGACCCTGGAGCCCGGGGTCACCCAGGCGCAACTCTTCGCCTTCCTCAAAGAGCGCGGTTCCCGGCTTTGGATGGACGCAACGGGCGCCACTCCGGAGGCCAGCGTTTTGGGCAACACCGTAGAGCGGGGTTTCGGCCACACGCCCTACGGCGATCACTTCGCGCACAGTTGTGGTCTGGAGGTGGTGTTGCCCGACGGGACGGTGGTCGAAACCGGTTTCGCCCGCTTCCACTCGGCCCAGGCGGCCCCGTTATATCGCTGGGGCGTGGGACCGGTCCTGGATGGTCTGTTCTCGCAGTCGAATTTCGGGATCGTCACCCGGATGACGGTGTGGTTGATGCCGGAGCCCGAATATTTTCAGGCGTACTATTTCCGGACGGAGTCGCACGACGGACTGGCAGCCCTGATTGAGGCCTTGCGCCCGCTGCGGATGAACGGGACGATTCGCAGTTCCTCGCACATCGCCAACGACTACAAGGTGGTGTCGGCGCTCGAGCAGTATCCCTGGGAAGCCACACAGGGACAGACGCCGCTGTGCGGGCCGTTGATGGACAAGTTCCGCCGCGATTTGAAGATCGGTGCGTGGAACGGATCGGGAGCGCTGTACGGAACGCGAGCGCAGGTGAAGGAGGCGCGCCGCCTGTTGCGAAAGGCCCTTGCCGGAAAAGCCACACGGCTCGAGTTCCTGGACGACCGCAAGCTCAGCCTGGCGTCGCGATTCGCCAAACTCTACGAGCGTGTCAGCGGATGGAACCTGACCCGCACGCTGGCGGTACTGAAGCCGGTGTACGGCCTGATGAAGGGAATCCCTACCGACCACCCGCTCTTCAGCACGTACTGGCGCAAACGCACGACGCCCCCCGCGCAGATGGATCCGGACCGCGACGGTTGCGGTCTGCTCTGGTGCAGCCCGATCCTTCCCAATGAAGGCTCTCACGCACAGCGGGTCACTGCCCTGGCGACGGAGCTGGTGTTGCGCCACGGCTTCGAGCCCGCGATTTCGCTCACGGTGCTGACGGACCGGACGCTCTCCTGTATCATCTCGATCGCCTTCGACCGCGAAGTGCCCGGCGAAGACGAGCGGGCTTTGGCGTGCTACCACGACCTGTTGGAACGCTGCGCCGCGGAGGGATATTACTCGTACCGGCTGTCGATCGCCTCGATGTCCTCGATGGCGAGCCCGGGAGCCTATAATCAACTGCTCCAGTCCATCAAACAGACGCTGGATCCGGCCGGCGTTCTGGCGCCGGGCCGCTATATGGCGGGCGATCGCAGCCACGCGTCACGTGATCGCGCCACCGCGGCACAGACCGCGTGAGTTTCGCCGCCCGGAACCGTCGCGGCTCGAATCGTGACGGAGCCGCGACCGTTCGGAGGGTTGCTCTACTTCCGCTCGACAATCTGATAGCTGGTGGGGACCTGGAAAAGATCGGCCCCCGGCTCGCTACGGTTGATATTGGTGAGCCGGAAGATATCTTCTCCCATTCGCGGATCGCTGTGCTTCGTCAGGATTACGGTCTTCAGTTCGGGCGAATACCAGCGTTCGTTGACTACCTGGATGGGACGGTCGTTTCCGATCGCGCCAGTTTCCAAGGTAGTGCTGAAGCGCGTGCCTTCCGCATTCACGCCTTCGATCATCTGCGTGCCGAGAGACTCGCTCTTCCCGGGAGCGGTGATTCGGTTGCGCAGAACTCCTCCACCGGAGGCAGCCATTTCCGCCGCCGCCTTCATCTTGTCCTGTGCCATGGCAAGGGTCCGCTCGTCTACCGGTTCCCCGTTGACCGTCAGGGTGCGCTGCACCGCTACGCTCGAAGGGTCCACGGTCCTTCCATCCACTGTCACCGCGGTGTTTCCATTCGGATTGACCCTCACCTCAAAAGTCGCCGTCTCGCCACCTGTCCGGCCGAAGGTGACAACTTTTCCGGTTTCGGACCCGGCCGGGGGCGGACCCGACACGACTCCTCCCGCTCCCACGGCCGCGCGACGATTATAGACCAGCGGCATGGTGAGTGGAGTTTTGGTGGCCGTCATGGTTTTGGGATTCAGAATAAAGCTGGTGCCCGCGACGGGATCCAGAATGATGGTCTGCTGGGGAGTTTCGCGGCGCACGCGTCCCTGGCTGTCGCGGTAGACGGAGGTCTGGTTTTCGTTGTGAATGCGGGTTCCGTCCGCCAACACCTGGTTATTCTCCGTGACCTCGACCGCCGAATAAGGGGCGCCCTTGACGGGGGCGCCCATGGCCGCGCCGGAAAGGCCGATCACCTTCATCTGGCCCATTGCGCTATCCAATTCGGCTTTCATTTTGGCGAGGCGTTCCGCTTCTTTGGTCATGCGTTCCGTTTCATCCTGCGCCGCGGCCACCATCGCGAGCACGGGAACCGCCATCAACAGCATGTAAAATCGCTTCATCGTTCTCTTCTCCTCAATGCTTCGATTGGTTGTCCACCAGGCGGATGGCGTGGGGACGCCCGTCCGGCCCAAATATCACATCCGCGGGAATCCCTTTGGGACCCAGTTCCACCCGCAACACCACACCCGTACTGATCGGCTCGTCATCCAGAGAGACGAAATCGTCACTGGAGCGGATCTCTGGAAGAGACCGCTGGTTCACCAACTGCGCCGCCCTGACCCGTGGCCGATGCGGGACTGTGGAGACCGTCCGAGGGGGCGGCGGGTCGATCGGGTCCTGCGTGGCGCGGACCACGGGAACGGGCGGCGCCACCGCCGCTACCGGCGCCGGACGCTTGGGCATCGAGACGAGCCCCAGCACCAGGCCGGCCGCCAGGGCTGCGGTTGCGCCCACCCAGATCCATTTGGCGGCCGCGGCACGTTTGGGCGCGCGCGCCGTCGAGACCGTGCGCCGGGGCACGGCCAACTCTTCCAGGAAGGCCGATACCCGTGCCGCGCGCCCCGCCAGTTCCGCCCAAAGGTCGCCGCACTCGGAGCAGACGTCCAGGTGCCGTGCCACCCGTTCCATGTCTTCGGGGGGCAGTTCGCGGTCGAGGTACGCCCGCAACTCTCCTTCCTGCCAACACTCCTTCATACGTCATCTCCGTAGCGGGCGCGGTAACGCCGTTCGAAGTCGGCCTCGGCGCGCGCCAGCAGCGTGCCGACCGAGGATGCCTGGATGCCGAGCGTCACGGCCAGTTCCCGGTAGGCCAAGCCATTCGCCCGCAACAGCAACAACTGGGCATCCCTTGGCTTGAGCGCGCTGAGGACTGCGCGCACCCGCGCGCACCGCTCCTCCCGCAGGATCTCCTGCAGGGCGTCACCGCCGGCCCGGACTTTCCCTGTCCCCGCGGCCTCCTCTCGCCGTTTGCGCCGCGAGTTGGAGCGGATTCCGTCCAGCCCGGCGTTGGTGGCCACGCGATACAGCCAGGGGGTCAGTTGCTCGGGAGCCTCCCGCGGCCCGCCGTGCTGCGATAGTTTACAGAACACGTCCGCGGCAATTTCCTCGGCCTGCCCGCGATCACCCAGCAGGCGCGCCAGCAATCCGACCACCCGAGGATAGTGCTCGCGGAAGATTGCGTCGAACCAGTGGCTGGTATCCCGGTGAGCGTCACCTGCGCCGGCATCGGCCGGATTCAGAGCGAATTCCTCGGCAGGCTGCACACCCTTTATAACGCTGTCCATGGTGCCGTTGTGACGAGAATTTTAGCAGCTTGGCGCCTCCTTCCGGCGGCCCTCGAAGATCTTCGCAGTTGCTTAACCGGTCCCCGGGGAGATCTCGTCTCATCGATCAAAGCACGCAGCACCCGAAACAGAGCCGCCACCGTCAGGTCAGTCTCCGGGAGCGGTGTCGGCGGTAGTGGCACCGAAATCCCCAAAGCGTTACGCACTTGAAGATCTTCGTTCGCCGGCACCAGGGGTCCTGCACAATAGAAGCATGATCTCGTGCCGCAATCTCACGCGCCGCTTCGGAGAATTCACCGCGGTGGACCGTCTCAGCTTCGAAGTCCCCGCCGGCGCCATCTGCGCCTTCCTGGGCCCCAATGGGGCCGGGAAGTCCACTACGGTCAAGATGCTCACCGGCCTGCTGGCCCCCAGCTCCGGTGAAGTCGAGGTCTGCGGCCTCAACGTGCAATCCGATCCGCTGGAGTTGAAACGGCGCATCGGGGTGCTGCCCGAAGACCTGGGGCTGTTCGACGACCTCACTGTCGAGGAGCATCTGCTGCTCACCGGAAGCGTTTACGGAGTGAACCGCCAGGAGACACGCTCGCGCACCGACCAGCTGCTGCATGCCCTCAGCCTCGAGCACGGACGCAACACCTTCGCGCGATCGTGCTCGCACGGCATGCGCAAGAAGACCGCATTCGCGATGGCGTTGCTCCACAATCCGCGGGTTCTGTTTCTGGACGAGCCCTTTGAAGCGATCGATCCGGTGACCTCCAGGATCATGCGCGACCTGCTGGAATCGATTGCGCGCCATGGGGTCACCGTATTCCTGACGTCGCACATTCTTTCGGTAGTGGAACAGATCGCCACGGAGCTTATCATGATCCGCAAGGGCAGGATCGTCTGGAATTCGCCCACCGGCGAGCTGCCGCAATCGCTCGAGCAGCACTATTTCGATCTGGTGGAGGCCCCCGTGGTGGAGGAACTGGAATGGCTCGGGCCGCCGCGATCCTGAGAGCCCTCGGGGTGGCCTTCCGCCGCGATCAGAAGTCGTTCGAGTCTATTGCGGGTAACAATTTCTTCCTGATCACCGCGCTGCTTGTGGGGCCGGCGGGCGGTTTCATCTTCCTGATTATCGGGTTGGTGATGCTGTTTCCATTGAGCACGGATCCCCTGCGCAAGATCCCGGCATCGCGCCTGGCTCTTTGGCCGCTGGAGAAGCGAGACTATTGGGTGCTGCGGATCGCGAGCCCGTGGGTGAATCCGGTCTCGTGGCTGGTAGTGGCTTTGGCGGTATGGGCGGCTCGCGGAAAGGTGACCCTGGGGCTGTGGGGGCTGGCCGCGGGGTTGTTCGCGGGGGCGTTCCTGCTCTCGGATTTGCACGTCTTTTCCACGGAGTCGCTCTGGAGGCTCGCGCCGAATTTTCCGGGCCCTCTGAATCAGCTGATCCGGAAGAACATCCGCGAGATGCTTTCGACGCTGGACTTCTATTGCGCGCTGATCCTGAGCATCTGTGTGCTGGTGTATCGGCTCCTGGGTCCGCCGCTGCCGGGAGAGGCGTTCCTGGCGGTTACGGTCCTGGTGGTGCTGGCGCTCTCCAGCTACGCGCAATGCCTGTTCGGCCTGGATGGCGATGGAGGCTTGGGACGGTATCGGTTGCTGCCCCTGCGCGGATGGCAGATCCTCGCGGCGAAAGACGCCGCATACCTAATGCTTACGATTCCGTTGACGCTGCCGGTAGCTCCACTAGCGGGCGCCGGTGCGGCCTTGACGGCGCTGGCTTTGGGCCACGGTCCGACAGTGCGGCTGCGTCGCGATCAGACACGCTGGCGATTCTCGACGGGAGCGTCTCTGGTATTCGGGTTGATCCAGGCGGTCGCCATGGCGATGGCCGCTTCGGCGATTTACTTTACGAGTTCGTTGGTGCTGCTGCTGTGTATCGCGGTTTGGCTGGGTTCGCTGTGGCACTTTGGCCGGGAAATCGATCGGGCGGAGGTGGAGTAAAGAATACCGAACTCTTGAGGCTGCCCTTTGGGCGCGGCAGGATGGAAAACGCCTTTGCGGGCACAAGAGTTCGAGGCGGCCAAAAAGCGTCGGCACGAGTGCCCACACCACAGATTTTAGAGGACGATGCGCTCGTCGCCCTCGCGGCGGGTGACGTGCTCGCGGTCCAGGAATTCGAGCAGAGGGATGGCGTATTTCCGCGAGATGCCGGTCCATTCCTTGAAGGCGGCAACCTGGAAGCGCTCCGATCTCCGGGCGGCCAGCATCTCGCGGAGCCTGGCGATAGCGGTGTGATGAAACACCAGCTCGTCGGTGACGCGGACCAGTTTTTTTTCGCGGAGGAGGATATCGAGCAACCGGCGCGCTTTGGCCGGCTCGACGGAGGATTTCGCCAGCACCTCGGCCTGCGCAGGGGCCGCCAGACCTGCCGCTGCGAATGCCCGCTCGATCGCGGCCCTGGCCTGCTCCTCTTCCTCCTTCAGAACCACCTGGTGGCCGCGCGACCGCACGGTCTCGCCTTCTACGACGAGGTCCTTGCCGCCGGCGAGCAGAGCATCCATCAGGAATGGCGGTGCGCCGGGCAACTCGCGGCTGCGCAAGTCCTGCTTGGCGATGCCGGGAAGGAGCGGCTGCTGCGCATGAAACTGCCGGACGGCTTTAACGAGGCGTTCCCGCGTCGATTGAAACCAGGCGCGGTCCACATACCACGGGTCCGACTGGGGAATGGCCACCAGTCCGGCGGCGGCACTTGCGATTTCCCGTTCCAGGAGGCCGGTGCGCGCGACGAGTTGGGCTCTCCCCATGCCGAATTGCGACTCACCGACCAGTAGCGCCACGCGGGCAGAGGGATCGCGGGAAGCCAGGGTGTCGAGGCGCGCAGTCCAATCCACGCCTTTGCGCGGGCGTTCCGATGCCAGGTCCACCACCACTCCTCCTCCGATGGTGACGACGGGAGAAAACTTGCGAATAATGAAGCGGTCTCCGGGCAGCAGGAGGGCCGGATCGCGCAGGACGATGCGCGCATAGGCCCGGGCGCCGGGCTGCAGCAGCGTGGCTTCCCCCATCAGCCGAACCTCCGCTTCGATTTCCGCGGTGCCCGAATGGAAGTGCACGGGGGCGCGGTGCTTCAGGGGCTTGGCGGACCGCAGAAGGACCAGCCGGCAGTCGATTTGACTCACCGGGCGGAACCGGCCGGGTTCGGACAGCACATCGCCGCGCACCAGATCGCCGGCATCGGTGAGGTTCAAGGCAGTGCGCTGGCCGGCGGCCGCGTGCTCGGCTTTCGACCCGTGAACTTCGACGCCGCGTACCCGCATTAGCCGGCCGGCAGGGTAGGCCTCGACTTCCTGCTCTTTGCGGACGGACCCCGAGATCAGTGTGCCGGTTACGACGGTTCCGAAGCCTTTGACGGAGAAGACACGGTCGATGGGCAGGCGGAAGTGGCCGGCGGAGTTCCTTTCCGGCACGCTCGAGGCGACGGCGGACAGGGCGCCGCGGAGGTCGGGCAGGCCGCCGCCGGTGACGGAACTGACCGCGACCACGGGGGCTTTTTCGAGGAACGAGCCGGCCACGAGATCGTCCACCTCGAGGCGCACGAGGTCGAGGATGTCCGTGTCCACGAGGTCGGCCTTGGTGAGGGCGATCACGCCGCGGGGAATTTCGAGCAGCCGGCAGATGTCGAAGTGCTCGCGGGTTTGCGGCTTGATGGACTCATCGGCAGCGATCACGAAGAGCACGAGGTCGATGCCGCCGACTCCCGCCAGCATGTTTTTGACGAAGCGCTCATGTCCGGGAACATCGACGAAGCCCAGGCGGAGCGAGGGGGTCAACTGGAGGTGGGCAAAGCCGAGGTCGATGGTGATGCCGCGCCGCTTTTCTTCTTCGAGGCGGTCGGCGTCGATGCCGGTTAGCGCCTTGACCAGGGCGGTCTTGCCGTGATCGATGTGTCCGGCGGTGCCTACGATGATGTTCTTCATGGCGCTTGTTACAGTGTAAAGGTGCTCGTTCTCACTCTGGCGGCCGCGCTGGCGGCGCTGGTAATCGGGTCGCTGGTCTACTGCGTCCTCACCATCATCGCAGCAGTGCGCTACCGCGCGGTAAGGCCGGCGGTGCTCGACACCGCGCCTGCCATCAGCATTCTGAAGCCGCTGGCGGGAGTGGACGATGGCCTGGAAGAGAACTTGCGCTCCTTTTTCGAGCAGCGGTACGGTTGCTTCGAGATTCTCTTTGCGGTACGCAGTGCGGAGGACCCCGCGATCGCGGTGGTGGAGCGGCTGCAGGCGTCCTATCCGGCGATTCCGTCGCGGCTCATCGTGACCGGCGAGCCTCCTTATGCGAATGCCAAGGTCTTCAGCCTGGACCGCATGCTGGCCGCCGCGAGCTACGATCTTCTGGTGATGGCCGACAGCGATACGCAGGT
>Ga0335077_10013782_pt1 | contig 10104 bp, 14 predicted proteins | sample Lox_Sample_31_FD_207151 | JGI IMG/M metagenome (GOLD analysis project Ga0335077, IMG submission 207151) | Soil microbial communities from Loxahatchee National Wildlife Refuge, Florida, United States - Lox_Sample_3.1 | ecosystem: Environmental > Terrestrial > Soil > Wetlands | place: USA...
TCTTGACCAATGACATGGGCGCCCCATACAATCGAATTCGACGGGGAAGTTTGATCATTCAACGGCAAATCGGAACGAGTTTTCTTCAGCCCAGTGGCCTGCCGCTGGGCTGTGAAGTTTGCGGCCTCTTTTCCGGGACTTTTGCGCCGAGGCCTTTTTCAAAAAGCATAGGAGAGACATGGAAGGCGCTATCTTAGAAGGCCTGACGTTTGACGATGTTCTGCTGCTGCCTGGGAAGTCCGCGGTGCTTCCCGCCGAGGCGGACACGCGCACCTGCTTGAGCCGGGGAATCTCGCTCAATATCCCCATGGTATCGGCGGCCATGGATACAGTGACGGAAGCGCACCTGGCCATCGCCATGGCCCGCCAGGGAGGGCTGGGGTTCATCCACCGGAACATGAGCGTGGAGCACCAGAGCGAGGAGGTGGACCGGGTGAAGCGCTCGGAAAGCGGGATGATCGTGGACCCGGTGACCATCTCGCCGGAACACTCGGTGCGGCACGCGCTGGAGCAGATGAACAAATATCACGTGTCCGGGCTGCCGGTGACCCGGGGCACGAAGCTGGTGGGGATTCTCACCAACCGCGATCTGCGCTTCGAGAAGAATCTGGAACAGCAGGTAAGCGCGGTGATGACCAAGGACCATCTAGTGACCGTGCCGGTGGGGACGACGCTGGAGGAAGCGGAGCGCCTCTTGCAGCAGCATCGCATCGAAAAGCTGCTGGTGGTGGATCAGCACTTCAACCTGAAGGGGCTGATTACGGTAAAAGATATTCAGAAAAAGATGGAGTATCCGCGGGCCACGAAGGACGAGCACGGGCGGCTGCGCGTGGGGGCGGCGATCGGGGCAACAGGCGATTTCCTGGAACGCGCCGTGGAACTGGCGCGAGCCGGCGTGGATATCCTGGGACTGGATACGGCCCACGGGCACTCCACGCGAGTAATGGAGGCGATTCGCGTGGTGAAACAGCGGCTGCCGAACATGCAACTGGCAGCCGGGAATGTGGCCACTTATGAAGGCGCGCGAGACCTGATCGCGCTGGGAATCGACGGCCTGAAAGTGGGCATCGGGCCGGGCTCGATTTGCACGACGCGGGTGGTGACCGGCGCGGGGGTGCCGCAGGTGACGGCGATCGTGGAAGCGTCGCGGGCCGCCAAAGGCACGGGCGTGCCGATCATCGCGGATGGCGGCGTGAAATATTCGGGAGACATCACCAAGGCGATCGCCGCGGGTGCGTCCGTGGTGATGATGGGAGGGCTCTTCGCCGGGACGGAGGAGGCGCCGGGAGAGACGATTCTGTATCAAGGGCGCACGTTCAAGTCTTACCGCGGCATGGGTTCGCTGGGGGCGATGGAAGCGGGGTCGGCGGACCGTTATGCGCAGGAGACCGCGGACCGGGGCAAATCCGTGCCGGAGGGCGTGGAAGGGCGGGTTCCGTATAAGGGACCGCTTGGCGGCCTAGTGGACCAGCTTACCGGCGGATTGCGCAGCGGGATGGGATATTGCGGAGCGGCCAATCTGCGGGAGTTGCAGGAACACAGCCGGTTCGTGCGTATCACTTCGGCCGGCCTGCGCGAAAGCCACGTTCACGACGTCATCATCACACGCGAGGCACCCAACTATCAGGTGGAATAGCCCCGGATTTTCGCGCCTTCGCGCATGGCTGCTGGTGGCGGTCTGGGCGGCAGTCATTTTCGGATTCTCGACCGACAGGTTCTCGAGCGAGCGTACGGAGAGCGTGGCCATCGAGGTCCTGCACGTGTTGCTGCCACACGCCTCCGAGCAGACGCTGCTCACGCTGCACGATTTCATCCGCAAGTGCGCTCATTTCGGAAACTACTTCGTCTTCGGGCTGCTGCTTTTTCGCGCCGTCCGAATGCCGGAAAAGGGCTGGGACCTGCGCTGGGCTTTCCTGGCTTTGCTGATTGCCGCGCTTTACGCCGCTTCGGACGAGATTCATCAGATATTCGTGCCCAGCCGGGGGGCCTCGATTTCGGATGCGCTGCTCGACACGGGGTCGGCGGCAGCCGCCCAATGCGTGGTGTGGCTTTTGACGCGGCGGCAGAGTTCTGCAGCCGAGGAACGCGTGCGCCCGCGGGTTTTGGGGTGAGGACAAGTTCACGCGGGAAAGTACACACAGCCAAGAGTGGCTGTGCCACCAGACGGCGGTGAGAATGAAAAAGGCCCGCGGTTGTGAAGACGCGGGCCTTGCTTTCAGCTACGAAACAGTTTGGCTGCCGGCTAGGCTTTGGACGCTTGTTTCTCGGCGGGTTCTTCGGTTTTAGCCTCGGCTTTCTTCTTCTCTTTCTTTTCCTTTTTCTTCAGCTTCGATCCCAATAGCTCGAGGATCGCGAGCTGCGCGCCGTCTCCGATGCGGAAGCCCGCATGGATGATGCGCGTATACCCGCCCGCGCGATCCGCAAAGCGCGGTGCAATATCCTCGAAGAGCTTGCGGGTTGCGTTGGGGCTGAGCAGATAAGAAGCCGCCTGGCGCCGGGTGTGCAGGGAATCACCCTTACCCAGAGTGATGATTTTCTCCACCACGGGCCGGGCGGCCTTGGCGCGCGTGACGGTGGTGGTGATGCGCTCTTTTTCGATAACGTTGGTGACCAGATTGCGCAAAGTCGCGCGGCGATGCGCGGGATTGCGCCCGAGTTTCGATCCTGAATTGAGGTGTCGCATTGGTCTCTAGGCTAGCGGGCGGACTACAGGCCCGCGGTTTCCTCCGGCGTGGGAGGAGCCGTCTGGCTGGGCAGCGGCGGCCAGATGATGCGGCCGTGCTCGTCGAACTTCATGCCCAGGCCCAAGCCCATGCGCGTGAGGATCTCCTTGATCTCGTTGAGCGATTTGCGGCCGAAGTTCTTGGTCTTGAGCATTTCGTTTTCGCTCTTCTGCACCAGTTCGCGAATGGTCTGGATGTTGGCATTCTTGAGGCAGTTGTAGGAGCGCACGGAAAGCTCGAGCTCTTCGACGGAGCGATCCAGGTGTTCGAGGCGAGGATCGTTGTAGGATTCGACGGCTTCCTCGGGAAGCTCCGTCTGCTCCTCGAAATTGATGAAGATGCTCATGTGGTCCTTGATGAGCTTGGCGGCGAGGCCGATGGCGTCCTGCGGAGTGATGGCGCCGTTGGTCCACACTTCCAGCATAAGGCGGTCGTAATCGGTCATCTGGCCAAGGCGGGCGGCCTCGACGGAGTAGTTCACCTTGCGAACCGGCGAGTGCACGGAGTCCACCGGAATATAGCCGATGGGCAGATCCTCGTCGAAATTGCGGTCGGCGCCCACGTATCCGCGGCCGTTCTTGACGCGCATTTCGAGTTGCAGCTTGCCGCCTTCGCTGACCGTGGCGATGTAGACGTTCTTGTCGAGAACGGCGAAATCGGCGTCCTCCTCGATCATGGCGGAGGTGACCACGCCGGCGGCTTCGGCATTGAGCGTGATCGTCTTGGGCTGATCGTTATTCAGCTTCAGAGGCACCTGCTTGAGGTTGAGGATGATGTCGGTGGCATCCTCGACCACGCCGGGGATGGAGCTGAACTCGTGCAGCACGCCCTCAATCTTAACGGCGGTAATCGCGGCACCCTCGATGGAACTGAGCAGCGCCCGGCGGAGGGAGTTACCCACCGTCGTGCCCCAGCCGCGCTCAAAAGGCTGAGCCGAAAATTTTCCGTACTTATCGGTCAGCGAATCGAGTTCCGCCGCCAACCGCTTTGGTTTCTGAAAGCCCTTCCACATTTTTGTCGCTATCCTTCCTTCCCGGTAGACCGGGATTCGAAATTCTCAAGATCCGCAGCGCGGCCGGTTACTTGGAATACAGTTCGACGATCAGTTGCTCGTTGAACGCCGGCGTCTGAACATTTTCCCTCTTGGGCATGGCCACCACGCGCGCCTTGAAGTTATCGCGATCGATCTCCAGCCAGGGCACCGTATTTTGACTTTGCGCGACGTTGCGCGCCTCGAGCACCATGGTGTTCTGGTGCATTTTGGGCTTCAGCACAACCTCGTCGCCGACATTCACCAGGAACGAGGGAATATTGACCTTCCTCCCGTTCACCGTAACGTGGCCATGCAGGACGAATTGGCGCGCCTGAGCATGGGAACCGGCGAGGCCAATGCGCCGAACTACGTTGTCGAGGCGCCTTTCGAGCATGACGATGAGGTTTTCTCCCGTGGGTCCCTTGGCCTTTTCCGCTTTGTGAAAATAGCCGCGGAACTGGCGCTCCAGCAGCCCGTAGGTGCGCTTTACCTTCTGCTTTTCGCGCAACTGCAAACCGTAACCGACGGTCTTGGGCCGCCGTGACTGGCCGTGCTGTCCGGGGACAAAATTGCGCTTCTCAATGGCGCACTTTTCCGTGAAGCACCTTAGGCCCTTCAAAAAGAGCTTCTGGCCTTCCTTGCGGCAGAGCCGGCAAACCGCTTCGCGATGTCTTGCCACTGCGTTTCTCCTTTTTCGAAATCAGACGCGGCGGCGCTTCGGCGGCCGACAACCGTTGTGAGGAACGGGCGTCACGTCTTTGATATGCACAATGTGCAAGCCTGCGGAGGCCAGCGCGCGGACCGCCGATTCCCGTCCCGAGCCGGGCCCCTTGACGCGGACTTCGATCGTTTTCATGCCGTACTGATCGCGGGCGACGGACGCGGCGGTCATGGAGGCCTGCTGCGCGGCATAAGGAGTGCCCTTGCGGGAACCCTTGAAGCCGATGGAGCCGGCCGAAGACCAGCAGACGGAGCGGCCGTCAGGCGCCGTGATGGTGACAATCGTGTTGTTGAAGGTGGCCTGGATACAAGCCAGACCGTGAGGCACCATGCGGCGCTCGCGCTTCTTCTTGAACTCTTTCTTGCGCTTCCCGGCAGGTTTGCCCGCTGCTGCCGGCGCTGCTCCTGCTCCCTCTTGCGGTTCCTTCGCCAAAGTTCGTTCCTTTCCTAAATCACTTCAAATTCACGACAAACCCGAGAAGACTAAAAGGGAGATCCCTCGCTCCCGTTGGTCGTTGGGGATGACGATCCTGGCCGGATCGTCACTTCCGAGCCATAACTTTCTTCTTCGCGGCCACAGCCCCCTTGCGCGGGCCCTTGCGGGTGCGGGCGTTGGTATGCGTGCGCTGGCCGCGGACCGGCAAGTTGCGCCGGTGGCGCAATCCCCGATAGCACTGAATTTCGATCAGGCGGCGGATGTTCATCTGGATCTCCTTGCGGAGATCGCCTTCCACCTGGCCTTCGGACTCGATGACCTGGCGAAGCTGGTTCACCTCTTCTTCGGTCAGGTCCTTGATCTTCTTCGTTTCGTCGACTTTAGCTTTGGCACAGATGGACCGGGCGCGCTGCTGCCCGATGCCATAGATGGACGTCAGCCCAATCCACAGACGCTTCTGAACAGGTAGATCGACTCCCGCGATACGCGCCATAAGACTCCTAACCCTGGCGCTGCTTGTGCTTCGGGTTAGTGCAAATGACCCGAACCACGCCGCGCCGATGAATGACTTTGCATTTATCGCAAATCTTTTTGACGGAAGCCCGAACCTTCATTTTAGTCCCTTCTTCTGAGAAATTCTTGGCTCAGTGGCATCCTATACGGATGCTCGAACCGCCCTTGCCGCTTCATCCTGGCGCTTAACGCCAGAGATATCCCTCGCTCCGGTTCGTCGCACGGGATGACCATCCTGGCCGGATGGTCACTTGTACCGATAGACGATCCGGCCGCGAGTCAAATCATAGGGCGAAAGCTCGACGGCCACCTTATCGCCCGCCAGAATACGAATAAAGTTTTTGCGCATCTTGCCGGAAATATGCGCGAGCACCTGGTGCTTATTGTCCAGCTGCACCCGAAACATAGCGTTCGGCAACGGCTCGATGACCGTAGCCATCACTTCGATGGCGTCTTCCTTGGAGTTGCCGGAATCCGCTTTTTTCTTATCTGGCTGAGGCGGTTTGGCCATATTCTCCCAAAAATCTTACCAGGACGCTCCAACGGCCTCACGGGGCCGCGTCAAAATCCAGGGGCCATTCGAGGTCACCGCGACGGTGTGCTCGAAATGCGCCGAGCGGCTGCCGTCGGTGGTCACCGCAGTCCACTTGTCGTCCAGAACCCTGACTCCCGGGCCGCCGGCATTGACCATAGGCTCGATGGCGAAGACCATGCCTTCCTCGAGACGGGGGCCGTGCCCCGGCTCGCCATAGTTGGGCAGGTTTGGCTCTTCGTGCATCTTCGTGCCAATGCCGTGACCTACGAACTCGCGCACCACAGAATAGCCGTGACCTTCCACCCATTGCTGCACGGCGGAGGAGATGTCGCTGAGCCGGTTGCCCAGCCGAACTTTCTCGATGCCCTTATCCAGCGATTCCCGCGTGACGCGCAACAAATCGGCGACCTCGGGCTGGATCTTCCCCACCGGAAGAGTGAGCGCCGCATCGCCGTAGTAGCCGTTCAATTCGACCCCAAAATCGAGCGAAATAATATCTCCTTCTTTCAGCCGCCGCGAAGCCGACGGAATGCCGTGCACGACCTCTTGGTTGATGGAGGCGCACAGCACGCACGGATAGCCGCGGTAGCCCTTGAACGCCGGCCGAGCGCCGTGTTTCGCGGCGCCCTCGGCGGCAATTTTTTCCAGGTCCAGCGTGCTCACGCCCGGCTGCACGGCCTGCCGCAAAGTATTGAGCACATCCCAGACCACCAAACCGGCGCGGTGCATGGTCTCGAGCTCCGCGGCGGATTTACACATAATCATTTCTTCTGCGCCAGCAGCCCGAGAACGTCTTTCGTAACCGCTTCCGGAGGCGCCATGCCGTCGACATCCTTGAGCACGCCGCTCCCGCGGTAATAATCGACCAAGGGGCGCGTTTGGCGCTCGTAGGCCGCGAGACGTTCGGCAATCACCTCTTCGCGGTCGTCAGGCCGCTGCACGAGTTCGCCGCCGTCACGGTCGCAGCGACCGGGCACCTTGGGCGGGTGATCGTAGACATTATAAATCTCCCCGCCAATTGCGCACGTGCGGCGCCCGGTAAGCCGGCGCATCAACCGATTCTGGTCGACCACGAAGTGCACGACCAGCGGCTGCACTTTGCGGCGCTCCAGAATCTCGTCAAGTCTCTGCGCCTGGGGCAGCGTCCGCGGAAAGCCGTCCAGGATGAAGCCCTGGGCGCAATCGGGGCGCGAGATGCGCTCCTCGACCATGCTCAACACCAAGTCATCGGGAACCAATTCGCCGCGTTCCATGATGGCCTTGGCGCGCAAACCCAGCGGCGTTCCGCGGCTGACATGTTCGCGAAACATGTCCCCGGTAGAAATATGGGGCACGCCGTATTCCTGAGCGATCTGCTTGGCCTGCGTGCCTTTACCCGCGCCCGGAGGGCCGAGGAAGATGACGGCCCGGCCCAGGCCTTTTGCGGCCTGCCGGGCCTCGACTGGGGCCTCAGGCATATCGCCGGCTCCGCAGCTTTCCTTTCTTGACGAAGCCCTCGTAATTGCGCATGACCAGCTGAGCTTCGATCTGCTGAACCGTATCCATGGCCACGCCGACCACGATCAGAAGCGAGGTGCCGCCGAAATAGAAATTGACGTTCAGCCCCTCGAGCACGAATCGCCACATGTGGTTATCGAACCAGGAGCCCAAAGCTCCGGGCAAATGATGGAGGTGAATGCCCGCGATCATCCATTCCGGGAGCAGACAGACAGCCGCGAGATATACCCCACCCACGAAGGTGAGCCGGCGCAGAATGCGATTGATGTGCTCGGAGGTATTGCGCCCGGGCCGTATGCCGGGGACGAAGCCGCCGTACTTGCGCATATTGTCGGCAAGCTCGGTGGGATTGAAAACAATGCCCACGTAGAAGAATGCAAAAAGAATGATCAGCAAGACGTAGATGAGCGTGTAGAGCGGCTCGCCCCATTGCAAAGCTTTGGCCAGCCGGTCGAAAGAAGGGAAGCGCTTCTGAACGACGAGGTCGATGGTGCCCGGGAAGGTCAGAAGGGAACTGGCGAAGATGGGCGGGATCACGCCGCCGGCATTGACGCGCAGGGGAAGATAAGTCATCTGCCCGCCCATGACGCGGCGGCCCACGACGCGCTTGGCGTATTGCACCGGGATGCGCCGCTGTCCGCCTTCGACAAAGACGATGAAACCGATCACGGCCAGCATCAAGGCGACGAGCACGATCAAGGCTAGGCCGGTGAAGGGGCCCCACTGTTGGGTGCTCGCTTTCTGCCACAGGTCGAAGATGCCGCGGGGCAAGCCGACCACGATGCCGGCAAAGATGATCAAGGACATGCCGTTGCCCACGCCGCGCTCGCTGATCTGTTCGCCCAGCCACATGATGAAGGCCGAGCCGGTGGTCAGCGTAAGAACGGTCATCAGGGTGAAGGCGACGCCGGGGTTATAGACCAGAGCCGCGCCGTTAGGCCCGGACTGATGCTGCAGGGTGAAGGCGATCGAGAGCGATTGCAGGATACTGAGCAGGATCGTGAGATAGCGCGTGTACTGGGTAATTTTGCGGCGGCCAAGCTCGCCCTCTTTCTGCAAGCGCTCGAGATAAGGCCAGGCCACGGTCATCAGCTGCAAAATAATGGAGGCGGTGATATAGGGCATGATGCCCAGGGCGAAGATGGTGAGCCGGCGGAAATTGCCGCCGCTGAACAGGTCGATGATGCCCAGGACGGAGCCCTGATTCTGCTGGAAGAGCTGGGTCAGGACGTCGGCATTGATGCCGGGCGTGGGCATGAACGAGCCCAGCCGATAGACGCCGAGAATGGCCAGCGTAAACAGGATCCGCTTGCGCAGATCCGGGATACGAAACATATTGGCAAAGGACTCGAAAAACTGGTTCATGATATCCGCTCGACTTTGCCTCCGGCGCGCGCAATCTTTTCATCCGCGGACTTGCTGAAGGCGTGGGCGCGCACCGTGAGGGACGCTTTTAATTCTCCATCACCCAGAATCTTGACAGGACGAGAAGCGCTGCGAACGAGTCCCCGTTCGTGCAAAGATTCCGGAGTGACCACGTCGCCCGCGGTGAAGGCGTTGAGGGCTTCGAGGTTCACGACGGCGTAATCCTTCCCGAAGGGGTTGTGAAAGCCGCGCTTGGGAATGCGCCGGTGCAAGGGCATCTGCCCGCCCTCAAAGCCGGGACGCCGCGAATAGCCCTTGCGCGATTTCTGGCCCTTATTGCCCGCTCCAGCGGTCTTGGGCAGCTTCGAGCCGATGCCCCGGCCCACGCGCACCTTGCGGTGGCGGGAGCCGCGGGGCGGCCGCAAATTTGACAAAGTTACCGACATGCTTGCCTCAATTCCTCGCTATTTGCGCTTATTCTACAACAACAACGAGATGGCGCACTTTATCCACCATGCCACGGACGGCGGGCGTATCCTCGCGCTCGACAACCTGTTGCAGGCGCTGGAAACCCAGGCCGCGCACCGTGGCGCGCATATCCCGGGTGCAGCCGATGAAGCTGCGCACCCATTTCAGCTTAAGCGTCTTGTTCTTGGCCATGATCGCGCTCTCCGATCAGCTACGCAACTCTTCCACGGACTTGGAACGCAACTCCGCGACGCGGCTTTCGTCCTTGAGGCGCAAGAGCGCGTCAAAGGTAGCCTTGATGACGTTATGCGGATTGGAGGTGCCAATCGACTTCGTCAGGACGTTGGAAATGCCCGCCACTTCCATGACGGCGCGCACCGGCCCTCCGGCGATGATTCCCGTTCCTTCCGACGCGGGCTTGAGCAGCACCTGCCCCGAACCGTAGTAGCCGACCACCTGATGAGGAATGGAAGTGCCCTTCAGGTTCAGGCGGATCAGGTTCTTCTTGGCCTGCTCGATGGCCTTGCGAATGGCCATGGGAACTTCGCGGGCCTTGCCCATGCCGAAGCCGGCGTGGCCGCGCTGGTCACCTACCACGACCAGGGCTGAGAAGCTCAGGTTCTTGCCGCCCTTTACGACCTTGGTGACGCGCTGGATGGAGACGACCTGATCCTTCAAATTATTAGCGCTGACCTCGATGGGCCGGCGCACCGCTAATGTTTCGCGCAGAATATGTTTGGACATAATTAAAACTTCAATCCCGCTTCGCGGGCGGCATTGGCGAGGGCCTCAACCCGGCCATGGTACATATAGC
>Ga0335077_10013783_pt1 | contig 10104 bp, 7 predicted proteins | sample Lox_Sample_31_FD_207151 | JGI IMG/M metagenome (GOLD analysis project Ga0335077, IMG submission 207151) | Soil microbial communities from Loxahatchee National Wildlife Refuge, Florida, United States - Lox_Sample_3.1 | ecosystem: Environmental > Terrestrial > Soil > Wetlands | place: USA: Florida...
TGCTTCTCCAATTGGGAATGAAAACGATACAAGAGGACGGAAAAGCTTACAACGGAGCGCGCTAAGCTTACCGGCTGTACTGATTCTTCTTTTTATCCTGGTGCCGCTCGAGGCCAAGCTGAATGAGACGATCGATCAGTTCGGAGTAGCTCAGGCCCGAAGCCGCCCACAATTTGGGATACATGCTGATCGAAGTAAATCCAGGCATCGTGTTGATCTCGTTCAAATAGATCTTGTGCGACTTGGGATCCATGAGGAAGTCGACCCGCGCCAGGCCTGAACAATCAACCGCACGAAACCCGGCAACCGCCAGTTCTTGTATCTTTTTCGTTTCGCCCTTGGTCAACTTCGCCGGGATAATGAGCTGCGAGCCTTCGTCGAGATACTTGGCCGAATAATCGTAAAACTCTGCGCTGGGCACGATCTCGCCCGGAACCGATGCTTCCGGCTTGTCGTTTCCCAGCACAGAAATCTCAATTTCCCTCGCTTTGTTCTTCTTTCCGCCGACTCCTTCTTCGATCACGATCTTGCGGTCGAATTTCGCTGCTTCGTTGATCGCGGGAGTGAGTTCCTTGCGGTCGCGCGCTTTGGAAATTCCGACCGATGACCCTAGATTGGCCGGTTTCACGAATACCGGATACTTCAACTGGCTCTCGACCAACTTCTGCGCTTTCTTAGGATTCGATTCCCAGTCGCTGCGCAGCACGGTCACGTGCTTCACAATCGGTAGCCCGGCGGCACGAAACAGAGACTTCATGATGTCTTTATCCATACCCGCAGCCGAGCCGAGCACGCCCGCGCCGACATAAGGCAGGTCCGCCAACTCCAGCAAGCCCTGAATCGTGCCGTCTTCGCCGAACGTGCCGTGCAGCACGGGAAAAATGACATCGACGTTGATGGCGCGATCCGAGGCTCGTCGAACGGGGGCTTCGCTTTGAAACGGAGTCATCGCCGTGCTGTGCGGCTCTGGAGGAACGACGACGGATTCGCCATTCTGCAGGACGGCGGCGGCGGGTGTGGTCTCGGGATCTCCGGCTCGCAACTGCCGATCACTTTCGAGCGGCTTGCCTTGCAGCAACCGCTCCGCATCATGGGCGGTCAGCCAGCGGCCATCCTTGGTGATTCCGATGGGAACAACTTCATATTTGTTTGGATCGATGGCCTTGAAAACCGACGCCGCCGAGAGCAGCGAAATTTCGTGTTCGCCGCTGCGGCCGCCAAAAAGAATTCCCACCCGCAATTTTTTCATTTCAATTCAGTGTGGGGTCGCGGCGGGATTGACGTCAATCGCAGGCGTGATTCCCGAGGTCGTGGTCCCTTCAGGTGTGATTTCAACGTAATCCAGCGGCGCCGGCTCGCCGCCATTCGGGACACCTTCGATCTTCACTACATCACCCGGCTTGAGTTCGACACCGGCGATCGTAAAGCGCGTCGAAGTATGCCCATTCATCTTGTTGGAAGGAAGGTGGTCATCCGCCGCCCACGCGCTCACTTCACGATCATCTACAAACAATTTGTAATGTGAAACGCCATTGTTCAGATCAAAGTACTGCACCGCAATGTCGTAAGTTCCGGCTGCGCGATCGAATTTGAAACTCGCTGTGCACGAACTCTGTCCCGTGCACTCGATCGCCTTGCCGCCCGAAGCCGTTTCCCACGGCATGACGTCGACCGGCGCATAACCCGAAAGCTGCATGTCTTCGGCTTCAATTCGATTCGGATGGTGGCCGACTCGCCCCAGATCGTCGGGAATTCCGGACATTCTGTTGAACCAGTTCACCACTGCGTCCCGCCAAACGATCGCATGCCCCGCCTGATATTCCTGCCTCTTCAAAACCTCCGCGTAGCGTTGCTGGTCAATGTGGCCGCGCAGAGATTCCCATTGGCGGACCAGCCACGCCGCCTGCTCCGCGCCTTCGTAGTGAGAATCGTAGATGTACTGAATCACGCTTTTGTTCCGGTGCAGCATGTACCTGTACGGCACATGATGCATAAACAGCAGTAAGTGATCCGGGCAGTTCGTCAGAGGCTCATACAACTGTTGCACCGCCGGCGAGTACTGCCCGATGTATCCAGTGCCAGTTGCGATCGTGCGGTCCATTCCCACGCCGTGCGCATCGGCGCGGAACCATTGGCCCCACCCATTGCGCTCGGCGGACTCAATTCCAGGTCCATAGTGCGGGCCGGTGATGTCGGTGAGCGTGCCTGCGCCGAGCGGCCCGGTGTAGTTCTCGTAAATGTGCCACGAGGAAAGCAGCATGCGTGAAATTGTCGCGACCACGAGCGGATCGTTGCCAAATGTCAGCTGCGTCCATTCCGCGGCAATTTGTTCAGAAGTCAAGTCTGGATTCCACGCCAGCCGCCCATAACCATAAAGATTTGCCATAGCCAGCGGATGACCGAGCCAGTTTTCGTCTAGTCCGACGTTCACCACGGCATTGAATCCGCTCAGCGGCCGATGCCAAATTCTTCCTGAAACAATTTTCTTTACTGGCGTCACGCCCTCCACGTGCATATCGAAATCGAGCATCTCTTTCCACATCGGAATCAGAAAAACGAGATGCCGCTGCTGTCCGGTGTATTCCTGCGTGACTTGAAGCTCGATAGCTTCATTGGTGTGCTGCATGGCGCCGAACAAAGACGATGCCGGCTCGCGCACCTGAAAATCGATCGGGCCGTATTTGATCTGCAGCACGACATTGTCTTCGAACTTTCCATCCAGATGATGGAAGTAGTCGTATGCCGCCTTCGCGCGGTCAGCCTTCAGATCGCGCCAGTCGAGATGATGGTTGTAGACGAATGCGCGATACATCAGCACGCCGCCATGCGGCTTGAGCGCACGTGCAATCACGTTGGCCGCATCGGCGGCAGTGCGGTGATATTGCGATGGGCCTGAGCGTCCTTCGGAATCCGCTTTGACCACGAATCCCGCAAAATCAGGGATGCGCGCGTAAATCTGATCGACAGTCTTCTCCCACCACGCGGCAACCTGAGGATCGAGTGGATCGAACGTCTTCAATCCGCCGACTGCAACTGGACTGCTCAAATCCACCGAGAGCGCCAGCTTCACACCCCATGGTCGAAATGCATCGGCAACTCGCACGAGCTGCGGGAGAAAATCCGTGCTCAGCACGCGCGGGTCGGCATTCACGTTGTTAATCGCACATCCGTTGATTCCGATCGAAGCCAGCAATCGTGCATATTCGCGCACGCGACTCAGGTCACTTCGCACACTTCCGTTGTCGAAAAAAATCGACCGGCCGGCATAACCGCGCTCGATGCTGCCATCGAGGTTGTCCCATTCGCTCGCCCAGCGGATCGGCGCAGCGGGATTTTCCATGTCATTCAATTCCGAGACATCTTTTTCCTCCGCCATTCGTGCGAGAAAGGAAAAGACTCCGTAGAGAACCCCGCGATCGCTTCCGCCGACGATCAGCCAATATTTCGACCCGCGACGTTCAACGGTTTTTAGCCAGTAGCCGTCGTTCGGAATCGAGCGGAGAACTTGGAGCTCCGGGAACGTATTTCGCGTTTCCTCAGCTCGCAGAAGCACTACGGCGTTGGAATCCGGGAATTTTGATGAGCCTTGAAGTCCCGGAACCGCGGTGGTCAATTCGAGTCCCGCACTCTTGAGGATCTCGCTCGTCCCCGGCACGTACAGAAGACTCGGAAGCGAGTCGGCCTTCCACTTCTCGGGAAGATGTTGTTCCGAGTAACGCAGCCAGCCTTCGGCACCTGTTTCGGAAAATGCAAGACGAGATGCAAGAAGAATCGCGAATATAAGCCAGGCAGAACGTTTCATTCGCCATCACGATACACTAATCAACGACGGCCGAGATGCACCTCGCCGCACAATTCTCGAGAGTCATTCCGACCTAAGATGCTCCAACGTCCTCCAGGTCCGCCGCCGAAATTTCTCATCGGCAATATGCCGCTCGCCAGCGACCAGCCGCTCTCTGTTTTCACCAAGTGGGCGCGCGAGTATGGCGACGTGTTTTATTATCGCGCCGCGTGGCTGCACGTTTATTTTCTGAACCATCCCGATTTGATTGAAGAAGTTCTCGTTCGCAATCCGCGCAATTTCCTGAAAGACCGCGTCGTGCGCAACAGCCGCTGGTTCTTCGGCGACGGATTGCTCACCAACGAAGGCGACTCCTGGTTACGCCAACGGAAACTCTCAGCGCCGGCGTTTCATCGCGAGCGCGTAAGTTCCTATGCGCAGATCATGACCGATTACGCCGAACAAATGCTTGCCGGCTGGCACAACGGCGAGACCCGCGACATTCAACAGGAGATGATGCAGCTTACGTTGAACGTAGTTGTGCGCGCGCTGTTCAACGTTGAATCCGACCGTACGCAGCAAATTCGCACCGCAATGAACCTGATGATGGGGAATGCGACCGGCGTGCGAATGCTACTCCCACCGATCGCGCGTTATCTGCCAACTCCGCAGATGAATCGCGTGCGCCGCGCCGTCAAAGGTCTGGATGAAACCGTGTATAACATCATCGCCCAGCACCGCGCGTCGACTCGCGATTCGGGCGACCTGCTTTCCATGCTGATGAGCGCCCGCGATGAGGATGGAAGCAGAATGTCGGACAAGCAACTGCGCGATGAGGTGCTCACATTTCTTCTCGCCGGCCATGAGACCACGGCGCTGGCGCTAACCTGGACGTGGTATTTGCTCGATCAGAATCCAAAAGCCGAGCAACGGCTGCACCAAGAACTTGATCGCGTGCTTGCAGGCCGGGCCCCGACGGCTTCAGATTTGGCGAATCTGAGTTACTGCGATCGCGTGATCAGGGAATCCATGCGCCTCTACCCGCCGGCATGGAGTTTGGCGCGCACCGTCATTTCTGATTTCGAGCTTCATGGCTACACAATTCCCGCCGGCGCGAACGTCGTGATGAGCCAGTGGATCATGCATCGCAATCCGACATATTTCCCCGATCCGGAGAAATTCAATCCGGACCGCTGGCTCACCGAAGGCGCGCAAAAGCTGCCCCGGTTTGCTTATTTTCCGTTCGGCGGCGGACCAAGACAGTGCATCGGCGCCGCCTTTGCAATGATGGAAGCGACACTGCTGCTCGCGACCATGGCCCAACATTTTCGTCTGCGCCTGATTGCGGATCATCCCGTAATTCCGGTCCCCAGCTTTACCCTGCGACCGAAATATGGAATGAAGATGAGACTTGAATCGCGCGGAGCCACGAACCAGCCGAACGCTGACCTGGTGGCTGCGTCATCCCGAAACTCGGCGCTTTCTTCAGCCGAGTAAGGCGGTCAGCAAAAAGCCGGCTGGGGGTAGCCCCACAACTTACGCTCCCAAATACATCACGTGAACGTAGGTCCCCAGTCGCACGTTATAGGCCAGGTACCAGCCCACGTGATCGGGATCATCGTAAAGGACGATGTCATCGCTGTCCCACAGCCAATCGTTGCAGTAAGACACGTCGTACGGCGCCACGGAAAAATAAAATCCTCCGAACCAGAAGCGCGAGGGTCCGCCGCCGACCAGCCTCCACACACGGTGCGCGCCAATAGCCTGAGGAAAGTGCCCGTGCTCCCATGGGCGATCGAGATGATAATGCGGGTCGTTGCGTCCGGTATCGTGCCCGACCCAGGCGTCATTTGCGGCATGAACGTGCGGAGCCTCCGGATGACCCTTTTGGTCAGCAAACGTGCGCCGCTCCGCCGGCGGAGCTTTTACATGAGGAGCCCGAACCGGTGCCGGGCCGTGCGCCGGAATGTGGCCTCCGCCAACGCCACGCTCGGGGGCAGGATGTGGTGCCGGCGCGGCATGCCCGTGCTGCTGCGCCAATGCGCTCAAAGAGAACATGACAGCTACTGCAAGCAAGCTTGTTAGATATTTCACCTGTTCACCTCGTGAAATTGAGAGTAGATACTACCATTCGGCGGGGATATGAAAACTGTTGACGAAACCTTATCCCGGCAATAATATTTAGAGACCAGTCTGCTCTTCGGAGCTGACCTTGGATTTCATGCAGAGTGGCTGAGGGACGAGCCCTATGACGCCACGGCAACCGGATCACGATCATCTATCGCGACCGCCAGGTGCCAACTCTCGACCCGGAAGACGGGGAAACATGAGATTCGGGGTGCGAGAATTTAGGCACTTCCAGAACCTCTTTTTCCGCTATTCCGGGAAAAGAGGATTTCGTCTTTAGGGCCAAACTTCTCTGCGCGCTTTGTGAATCCTCCGCGAACTCGGCGGTTAAGAGCTGTTGAACAGTTAACCGCAGAGGGCGCTGAGCTTTCACCTGGTACGCCGAGCAGCCGCTCTAGAACGGGCGTGCCATGCGTTACGAACTGCGCTGTCGTGAGTGTCACAAGAGCTGGGGCAACGTTCCCAAAACGGTTTGCGAAGAGTGTTTCTCGCCCCTCGAAATTTTCTTCGACTACGATTCGCTAAAGCACGAGTTCACCCGCGAAAAGATTGCCGCTGGCCCTCCCAATATTTGGCGCTATTCGGCTCTGTTGCCGCTCCCCGAAGGCTTTCAGCCTACTCTGCCTGTCGGCTTCACGCCGCTGATCAAAGCTTCCACGCTCGGCCGCTCGATCGGATCGAAGAATCTGTTCATCAAAAACGACGCCGTTTGTCTTCCGACCTTGAGTTTCAAAGATCGCGTGGTTGCGACCGCGCTGGCGAATGCCCGTGCATTTGGATTCGATACGGTTTCGTGCTCTTCCACTGGCAATCTCGCGAACGCAACGGCGGCCCAGGCGGCGCGCAATGGATTTAAATGCTGGATTTTCATTCCCGCCGATCTCGAGCAGGCGAAAATTATCGGCACTCAGGTTTTCGGCGCGAAGCTGGTGCGCATTTCCGGCAGCTACGACCAGGTGAATCGCCTGTGCTCGCAAATTGCCGATGAGCACAACTGGGGATTTGTGAACGTGAATCTTCGTCCCTATTATTCGGAAGGCTCAAAGACGTTCGGCTACGAGATTGCCGAACAACTCGGCTGGCGTTTGCCGGATAACGTCGTCTGCCCGATGGCGGGTGGCTCATTGATCATCAAGATCAAGAAAGCTTTTGAGGAATTGATGCACCTCGGCTTGGTCGAACCGAAGCCGGTGAAGTATTTCGGTGCCCAAGCTACCGGATGCTCGCCCATTTCAACCGCCGTAAAACTTGGCAATACAGAAATCGAGCCGCAGAAGCCTTCGACGATCGCGCGGTCGCTTGCAATCGGCAACCCCGCTGACGGGCACTACGCGATCAAGTGCATCACTGGAAGCGGCGGCTGGTCGGAGGACGTTTCAGATCCCGACATTGTCGATTCCATTCAGCTTCTTGCTGAGACAGAAGGCATTTTCACCGAGACCGCGGGAGGCGTGACGCTGGGCTGCACCCGCAAGCTCATCAAGAGTGACCGCATTCTGCCGCACGAGACGACAGTCGTATGCATTACCGGCAACGGCCTGAAGACGACGGACGTGCTCACCGGCGAGTACGAAGAAGAAGCTCCAATTCCGGCGAAACTCGGTGAATTCGAGAAGCTGCTCGCCGCGGAAGACGAGCTGCCGGCTGCTGTCGGCGCATAGGCGATTACCGCCAGCGCGCCGCATTTAGTCTGGGCTCTGTGGCATTTCTCAGTGTTCTCCGTGTCCTCTGTGGTAAGGCTTTTAACTTCTCTCGCCCAAACCCAACCTTGCTATAATCCCGCAAGGTTCTACTCGGCATGAAATGTCGCCTGCTGCTCTTAGCATTACTCGCCGCAGTTACAGCCGGATGCGGAAAGAAAACCCCAACCTTGAATCTTCTCGTCTGGGAAGGTTACGCCGACCCATCATTTGTAAAGGCGTTTGAAGACCAGAACCACTGCAAAGTTTCCGCTTCCTACATGGGTTCAAGCGATGAACTCGTCGCCAAGCTCCGAGGTGGGAGTGCTGGCAATTACGACGTGATTTCCCCTTCAAGTGACGTGGCGACAATGATCTCAGAAGCTGGACTCGCCGAACCGCTCGATCTCTCGAAGTTGCCAAGTTATCAGCAACTATCGCCAAAGCTGCGGTCCATGCCGCTGGTCCGCGTCAACCGCAAAGTCTATGGCGTCCCATTCATGTGGGGGCCGAATCCGCTGATTTACGACACGACTGCGTTTCCGAAAGCGCCAGGCAGTTGGTCGGATTTGTGGAATCCAAAGTTGCGCGGAAAAATTTCCGTATGGGACGATCTTTCTACCGTTTACATGGCGGCGCAGGTCCTCGGCTTCGACAAGCCCGATCCCGATCATCTTTACAACTTGAGCGATCAGGAACTCGAAGCGGTGAAAAACAAGTTGCTCGCCCTCAAGCCGAACATTCGCAAGATCTGGTCCACTGGTGGCGAACTGACGAACCTGTTCGAGAATCACGAAGTGATCGCAGCCATGGGCTGGCCACTCATGACGAATCAACTGCGCGCGGCGAAGGTTCCCGTTGGCGAAACAATTCCCAAGGAGAACACCACCGGCTGGATCGATCATTTGATGATCACCGCTGGAAGCGACAACAAGGATCTGGCATACAAATTCCTCGAATACATGATTGAGGCAAAAACGCAGAAGCAGGTCACCGATGTGACTGGTTACACTCCTGCAAACCCGCAGGCCGCGCAGTTCATGACCGCAGAGCAACAGAAGGATTTACATCTCGACAATGTTGACGAATACCAGAAGCACATTTATTTCTGGCAGAACGTCCCGCGCCGTGCGAAATACAACGAAATCTGGAACGAAGTGAAAGCCGCACAGTGATGAGCTAATGAGGGTGGTGTGGGGCGGACACTCTTGTCCGCCAAAGGGGTGCAGTAAACTGCTTGCCAATGAAAAGCCTGCCCCAAGAAAGAAGTGAGATTGTGGGGGAACGGGCGTCCACTCCCGTTCAGGATGCGGTTAGGCCGCTGCTCCAAGTCAAAAACATCGCTAAATCCTTTTCCAAGCGGCCAGTTCTCAATGACATCTCCCTCGAAGTCGCCGCTGGCGAATTCCTGACCGTCCTTGGCGAAAGCGGATCCGGCAAGACAACCCTGCTGAGAATTATTGCGGGATTCGAACAACCCACTTCCGGACAAGTCTTGATGAACGGCGAGCGATTGGACCCATCACCTCCACACAAGCGCCGCGTCAACACCGTGTTTCAAAGCTACGCCCTGTTCCCTCACCTGAGCGTGGAAGAAAACGTCGGATACGGGCCGCGCGTCGCCGGAGTTCCCGCAACTGAAGTCAAAAGCCGCGTCGATGAAGCTCTGGCCAAGGTTCGCATGCAGCCATTCGCAAAATACAAGCCTGCAAAGATCAGCGGCGGGCAGCAGCAACGGGTTGCACTCGCACGGGCGCTGGTCAATCGCCCGCAACTTCTTTTGCTCGACGAACCGCTTTCCGCTCTTGACGCCAACTTACGTCGGCAGATGCAAATCGAATTGAAAGCCCTGCAGCGTGAAGTCGGAATCACATTCATTTTCGTTACCCATGATCAAGAAGAGGCGATGGTAATGTCAGACCGCATTGCCCTGCTGCGCGCCGGAGAACTCGAGCAGGTCGCGGCGCCTGACGAAATCTACAGCCGCCCTGCAACCTCGTACGCTGCGCAGTTCATCGGCCATACGAATCTGCTAAAGACAGAAGTGCAGAATGGAATCGCGCGCAGCGGCTCTATTTCATGGCCGGCAAATGCCCCGGAGGGTAGCACGCTCATCTCTCTGCGCCCAGAATGCATACGACCCGTCAGCAGTGATCCAAGCGCCGTTAAATTCCGCGCGCGAGCCATCGACCATTCCTTTCATGGCGCGAGCGAACTGGTGCGCGTAGAAACTGCAGACGGGCAGGTTCTCTCAATTCGCTCTAACCAGCGTGGACTTTTGCGCGGCGAAATCGACCTGGAGTTTTCTCCGGATGACGCTGTGCCCGTTCGTGATTCCGGCCAATAGAATGTTCTCCCGCGCCTACAAGCTCGCCATCGCCCTGCCGCCACTGCTCTGGGTGGCGATGTTCCTGCTGGTACCGTACGCGTTGATGTTTGCCTACAGCTTCTGGTCGGTTTCGCCGATGCAGATGATCGTTCACTCCTGGAGCCTAACGAACTATCGCGAGCTTCTTT
>Ga0335077_10013786_pt1 | contig 10104 bp, 6 predicted proteins | sample Lox_Sample_31_FD_207151 | JGI IMG/M metagenome (GOLD analysis project Ga0335077, IMG submission 207151) | Soil microbial communities from Loxahatchee National Wildlife Refuge, Florida, United States - Lox_Sample_3.1 | ecosystem: Environmental > Terrestrial > Soil > Wetlands | place: USA: Florida...
TTCTGCGTAGCGGCGGGTACGTGCGCTCTGGCGGGCCGTACCGCAGCCTGGACACGATCCGGACGCTGCATTACCGGACGCGCGAGCCGTTTGTCGAAATCAGCCAGGCAAATGTGGGGCTGATCCGGCGCGATCTGCGCAACCAGCAGGAAGCCAGGGCCATGCTGGCCGGGTTCGGCGCGAAAGAGCTGTACGCGATGTGCTCCCGGGCCGCGGAGGTCTTCGCGGAGGCCCCGCTCCCGCTGGGCGACGCCGCGCAATCGCCGGAGGATTACGTGCGCCAGGTCTCGGCGACTACGGGTCTGCCGCATGTGATGGTGCGGAAAAACATGCAGAAGATCCGCACCGTGATGGCGGAGATGGAGGCGGTGGTCAGCGGCCTGACGCGGAACCTCAGCGCCGCGGTGTTCGATGCCGGATACGCCGGCGACGTCAGCTATTTTCCGCGGGCCGATTCATTGGGTGTCGTGCTGCCCAGCAATTCGCCGGGCGTGCACTCGCTCTGGATACCGGCATTCGCCATGAAGACGCCGCTGGTGCTGAAACCGGGCAGCGCCGAACCGTGGACGCCGTACCGGATCATCCAGGCCCTGATTCAGGCGGGCGGGCCGCCGGAGGTGTTCGGTTACTACCCGGCCGATCACGCGGGCGGCGCCGAGATTTTGCGGCAGTGCGGCCGCGGCATGGTTTTCGGCGATGTGGCGTCCACACGCCCGTGGCAGGGCGATCCGCGCGTGGAGATCCACGGGCCGGGGTACAGCAAGATCGTGATCGGCGAGGACTGCGTTGACGACTGGGAGAAGCACCTCGACGTGATGGTGGCGTCGATTCTGGAGAACTCGGGGCGGTCGTGCATCAACGCATCGGGAGTGTGGGTGCCGCGGCACGCGCCGGAGATCGCAGAGGCGCTGGCGGAACGGCTGGCGAAAGTCGCCCCGAAGGACGAAGACGACGAGGGCGCGCAGATCGCGCCGTTTGCCGATGCCGGCGTGGCGGCGCGCATTGCGCAGATGATCGACGGCGAACTGGACGGCGACGGTGCGCGAGACGTTACGGCGGCGCATCGCGGTGGCAGCCGGCTGGCGGTCTACGAGGGGTGCAGCTACGTGCTGCCGACCATCGTGCTGTGCGATTCGGTGGAGCATCCGCTAGCCAACCGCGAGTTCCTGTTCCCGTACGCCAGTGTGGTGCCGGTCCGGCAGGAAGAGATTCCGCGGGCGCTGGGTCCAAGCCTGGTGGTCACTGCGATCACCCACGATCGAGCCCTGATCGCGCGCCTACTCTCGTCGCCAAACGTGGGGCGGCTGAACCTGGGCGGAATCCCTACCTGCAAGATCAGCTGGGATCAGCCGCACGAAGGCAACCTGTTCGATCATCTGTACGCCCGGCGGGCGTTTCAGGTCGCGGTATGAAGATTCTCGCGTTCACCGCCGGCGCGGCGCGAATGTACTGCGGAAGCTGTCTGCGCGATAACTTGCTGGCCGCGGAGCTAAAACGGCAGGGGCACGATATCATCCTGATGCCGATGTATACGCCGACGCGCACGGATGAGGCGAACGTCAGCGGCGAGCGCGTTTTCATGAACGGCATCACGGTCTGCCTGGAGATGCAATCGGCGTTCTTCCGCAAGAGCCGCTGGCTGCTCGACAGGCTGTGGGACGCGCGGTGGATGATCCGCCTGGCGGCCAGGACCTCCATCGCGGTGGATCCGCACGTTCTGGGCGAGATGACGGTGTCGGTCCTTCGGGGTGAGGACGGATTTCAGCGGAAGGATATCGGGAAGCTGACCAGTTGGCTCGCGGGCGAGCCGAAGCCCGATATCGTGACGCTCCCGAATTGCCTCTTGAGCGGTCTGGCGAAACCGATTCGGGAGGCGGTGGGCCGGCCGCTGTGCTGCACGCTGCAAGGCGAAGATCTGTTCCTCAGCCAGTTGCCGGAGCCTTTCCGGAGACAGGCGTGGGAGCTGATTCGCGCCAATGTCGCGCACGTGGATGGCTACGCGGCGGTGAGCGAATTCGCCGCGCTCTACTGGCGCGAGCGGCTCGGAGTTCCCGCGCACAAGATGCACGTGGTGCCGCTCGGGATCAACCTCGAAGGATGCGACCCGGCCATGCGCGTGCACACGGATCGGTTTTCGGTAGGGTTTCTGGCGCGCGTGGCGCCGGAAAAGGGCCTGCATCTGCTGGCCGACAGCTATATGCGTCTGCGGCGCGAGACCGACTTCGGCGGTGCGGCACTGGAAGCCGCCGGTTACTTGGCGCCCGAGCATCGCGGCTATCTGCGCAACATCGAGAAGCAGATGAAGGACGCCGGCTTCGGTGGAGAGTTCCGGTATCGCGGCGAGCTGGATCGCGTTCACAAAATCGAATTTCTCCGCGACCTCGATGTATTCAGCGTGCCTTGCACCTACGACGAGCCGAAGGGACTTTCGGTGCTGGAGGCGATGGCGAACGGAGTTCCCGTGGTGCAGCCGCGGCGGGGCGCGTTTCCGGAGATGCTCGAGCGCACCGGTGGCGGAGTGCTGGTCGAGCCAGACGACACCGGCAGCCTCGCGGCGGCGATCCATGCGTTGTGGAAGAACCGCGAGCGGCTTCAGGAGCTGGGCCGCCGTGGCGCGCTCGGAGTCCGCGAGCACTACCACGTGTCGCGTATGGCTGCCGCGGCGGCGGAAGTGTACCGCAACGTGGGCCGCCTGGCCGTTCATGCTTGAGATCTCGGAAATCCGCAAGGAATATGCGACGCCGCGTGGGCCGCTGACCGTGCTGGCAGGGGTCTCGCTGTCGATGAGACGCGGCGAGGCGGCGGCGATCATGGGTCCGTCCGGCGTGGGTAAGAGCACGCTGCTCTACATCACCGGCGGCCTGGAGACTCCGACTTCCGGGCGCGTGACCCTGGACGGGACCGATCCGCACCGGCTGGAGGAGAAAGAGCTCGCCGAATTTCGCAACCGGAAGATCGGGTTCCTGTTTCAGGATCATTGCCTGCTGCCGCAGTGTTCGGTGCTGGAGAACGTACTGCTCCCGACGCTGGTGGCGAACGATCGCGCTGCGTACCCGGAGCGGGCGCGCCAGTTGCTGCGACAGGTGGGGCTCGGCGAACGGCTGGAGCACCGGCCGTCGGAGCTTTCGGGCGGCGAAAAGCAGCGCGTGGCGCTGGCGCGCGCGTTGATACGGCAGCCGCTGCTGCTGCTCTGCGACGAGCCGACCGGCAATCTGGACGAAGCGTCCGCCGGCACCGTGGCCGAACTCCTTCTCGACCTCCACAGGCGCCAGGAGACGATCTTGCTGGTCGTCACCCACAGCCGCGATCTGGCCGCCAGATTCCCCACACGATACGAATTGCGTCATGCGAACCTCCACCCTGCTGGCACGTAACCTCGCCTGGTTCTGGCGAACCAACCTTGCCGTGCTGCTAGGCGTGACGACGGCAACCGCGGTTCTGGCCGGCGCTTTGCTGGTGGGCGACTCGGTGCGGGCCAGCCTGCGCGATCTCGCGCTCGGCCGGCTGGGCAACGCGAAATACGTGGTGAGCGGCGCCGGGTTCTTCCGCGAGAAGCTGGCCGACGAGGTCGGCTCCGCGTGTCCCGTGATCACGCTGGAGGGCGCCGCGGCTAACGAGTCCAGCAGGCGGCGGGCGACGGGCGTGCAGGTGTATGGCGTGGATGAGCGCTTCTGGAAATTCCAGGGAGAAACCGGCGAGGCCCCGCGCGGCCGCGACGCAATCCTTTCGGCGGCGTTGGCCGAGGAACTGGGAAGCACGGCCGGCGACACGATTCTGTTGCGGGTGCAAAAGCCTTCGGCAATTCCACTGGAGTCGCTGCATGGCCGCAAGGAGAACGTCGGCCAGACGATCCGCCTCTCGATGAGCGGAATCGCCCGGAGCGAGTTCTCGCTGCGTCCGCAGCAGGGCGACTTGCGCGCGGTCTACGTGCCACTGGCGCGGCTCCAGCGCGATCTGGCCGAGCAGGACCGCGTGAATACGATCCTGGCTGCGAGCCGGCCGGACCTGAAGCAGCATTACCGGCTGGAAGACCTCGGTCTTTGGCTGCGCCGCGGAGTGCTCAGTAGCGATGGCGGGATGATACCCGACGCGATCGCCGCCGTGGCAGAGTCCCTTAAGCCGGACGTCCAACCGGTGCTGACCTATCTCGCCAACAGCATTCGGATTGGGGAGCGCGCGATCCCTTACTCGCTGGTGACGGCGTTGGACGGGCCGCCCGCGCCGCCGTCGGATGACGGCATCACGTTGAACGAATGGGCAGCGCGACAGCTGGCGGCAAAGACCGGCGACGCGGTCACATTGGAATACTACGTCTGGAAATCCGAAGGCCGTCTCGACACGGCCGCGGCCCAGTTCCGCCTCGCGCAGGTCGTGCCGATCGCCGGGCTCGCCGCCGACCGCACGCTCGCACCGGAATATCCCGGCATCACCGACTCCGAGAACCTCCACGATTGGGACCCGCCATTCCCAATGGACCTGGGACGCATTCGCCCGGCGGACGAGCAGTACTGGAAAGAGTACCGCGCCACTCCGAAGGCCTTCGTTCGCCTCGGGCGGGGCAGACAACTTTGGGCGACGCGCTTCGGAAGCCAGACCTCGGTCCGCAATGTGCCGACAGACGGGCTGCGCGACGCCATCGACCCGGCGGCAGCCGGCCTGGCGGTTGTGCCGGTGCGGGCTCAAGCGCTCGAAGCCGCGCACGGCGCCACCGACTTTGGCGAATATTTCGTCTACTTCAGTTTCTTCCTCATGATCTCCGCGCTGCTGCTGACCGGCCTGTTCTTCAAACTCGGCGTCGAGCAGAGGATGCGCGAGATCGGCATCCTCCGCGCTCTCGGTTTTCCTCCGGCGAGGGTTCGGAATCTGTTCCTGCTCGAAGGCGCAGCGATCAGCGTGGTGGGCGCGGCGGCGGGTATCGGGGCGGCACTCGGGTACGGTGCGCTGATCCTGTACGGCCTGCGCACCTGGTGGGTCGGCGCCGTGGGCACGCGATTGCTCTCGCTGCACGCTTCGGCTCCGCCATTGGTATGGGGTGCGGTTGGGGGTGCTCTCACCGGCCTGGCAGCGATCGCATGGACACTGCGACGTCTCCAGAGCGTGACGCCGCGCGGGCTGGTGGCCGGAGAACAAAAGGTGGGACGCAGAAGGGTCCCCGAGGCCATCGCCGCGGCATTCATCGCTCTCGTGCTGATCGCTGGCTCGGCCATGGGCAAGTTGGATCAGACCGCCGGATTCTTCGCGGCAGGCGCCCTGCTGTTGATCGCGGCTTTACTGTTCGAATGGGCATGGCTGCTATCCCGCGGCTTTGCGGCTATTCACGGCCAGGTCACTCTCGGCCTGCGCAGCGCGGCGTACCGGCCGGGACGGAGCATTCTGTGCGTCGCTCTGATCGCGTCGGCGACCTTCGTGATCGTCTCGCTGGCGGCCTTTCAGCGCGAACGTCCCACGCCGCTCGCGGAGGGCTATCCCCTGCTGGCGGAATCGGCCCTGCCGCTGATCCACAATCCCGCGACCGCGGCGGGACGGCAGGCGCTGAACCTGCCGTCGCTGCCGGGCGTGGAGATCGTTCCGTTCCGCCTGCGCCCGGGCGACGATGCCAGTTGCCTGAACCTGTACCAGCCGCGGAATCCGCGCATTCTGGCCTGGCCGCCTCTCGACTCGAAATCCACGGGCGGCCCGATCCCCGCGATGGCCGACGCGAACTCGCTCGAGTACGTGCTACACCGCAAGGTCGGCGAGGTATTCGAGCTGAACGGCACCCGGTTCCAAATCGTGAATGCCCTTCACGACAGCATCTTCCAAAGCGAGCTGCTGATTCCGGAGAAGGACTTCCTGCGTCTGTACCCGGATATCCAGGGATTCCGCTTCTTCCTGCTGAAGGCGCCGCCACAGGCGGTGTCCGTGCTGGAAGAGGCGCTCTCCGATTACGGGTTCCATGTTCAATCGGTGGCGGCGCGCCTGGCGTCGTTTCATCGAGTGGAGAACACCTATCTGGCGACCTTCCGCGCATTGGGAGGGCTGGGCCTGATTCTCGGTGTCATCGGTCTGGGCGCGATCCTGCTGCGCAATGTGCTGGAGCGGCGAAAGGAACTCGCCCTGTTGCGGGCCACGGGATTTCGTCCGCGCCACGTGGCGGCGGTAGTGATGGCCGAGAACCTCCTGCTCCTTTTGCTGGGGCTGGCCACGGGGACGTCGTGCGCGTTGCTGGCCGTGGCTCCGGCGATTGCCACTCGCGGCGGGCATGTGCCGCTGTTCTCGATTGCCGTGCTGCTGGCGGCGGTGCTGGCCGCGGGCACGATCGCCTCGCTCATCGCGACGGCGGCCGTCGTGCGCTCGCCCCTGCTCGCCGGGCTGCGGTCGGAATGATATGATCGGGCACTAAGGAGGGCGGAGGGTGCCCACCCGTCTTTCGCTTGCGGTTGCGACGTGTGCGCTGGCCTTGCCGGTGCTCGCGGAAGACTGGCCGCAATGGCGCGGCCCCAATCTCAACGGCATCAGCGGCGAAAAGAACCTGCCGCTGCGTTGGAGCGGCGAGGAGAACGTCGCCTGGAAGCTGTCCATGCCGAGCAAGACCGGCGCGACCCCCATCATCTGGGGCAACAACATCTTCCTCAACGTGGCCGACACCGACAACAACCTGTATCTGTGGTGCGTCGACAAGACGAAAGGCACGGTCAGTTGGAAGAAGCTCATCACCGGCGGCAATTACCAGATCAACAAGCAGAACATGTCGTCGCCTTCGCCCGTCACCGACGGCAGGAATGTGTTCGTGATGACCGGCGTCGGCATCCTGAAGAGCTTCGATTTCTCCGGCACGGAGCAGTGGGCGCGCGATATCCAGAAGGACTACGGGAAGTTCGGCCTGAACTGGGGATATGCCAATTCGCCGCTACTGTACGAAGACAGCCTGTACATCCAGGTTACGCACGGGATGAAGACCCGCGACCCGTCGTACGTCTTGCGCATCGACAAGAAGACCGGCAAGACGCTGTGGCGCGTCGAACGTCCCACTCTCGCCATCCGCGAGTCGCCGGATTCGTACTCCACACCGCAGCTTCTGAAGTATCCGGACCACTTCGAGATCGTGGTCCTGGGCGGCGATTGCGTCACCGGGCACGACCCGGAAACGGGCAAAGAGGTGTGGCGCGGGAACGGGTTGAACCCCACCAACAATCCGAATTACCGCACCATCGCATCGGTGGTGATCTTCGGCGACATCATCTATGCGCCCACGCGTGAGAGGCCGCTGATCGCCTTCCGCGCCGGCGGCAAGGGCGATATCACGGAATCGCACAAGCTCTGGGAGTTCAACAACGGACCGGACGTGCCCACGCCGGTCACCGACGGCAAGTACTTCTACGCGGTGAACGACCGCGGCATTACCTGGTGCCTGGACGCCCGGAGCGGCAAGCAGATCTGGGGAGCGAAACGGATCAGGCCGGCCACCTACAGTTCATCGCCGGTCCTGGCCGACGGCAAGATCTACATCACGAACGAAGAGGGCCTCACCACGGTGCTGAAGGCCGGCGATCAGTTCGAGGTGCTGGCGGAGAACGACCTGGCCGACTACACCCTCAGCTCGCCGGCGATCTCCGGCGGCCGTATTTTCATGCGCACGACCCACTTCCTGTACTCGATCGGCAAGCGATAGGCTACCGGCTGAACCACCTCCTGGACTTCGCTTCGAAACGCGGCAAGCTGCCCGCGGGGACGGGCGACACCGCGATCCGCAGACCCAGCGCATAGTGCAGGGCCGCGGCAACGCGGTGGCTTAACGCGGCGGCGTCCTCCCCGGCGGACGGCTCGATCTGAATGGCCACTTCGGTCAGCGACCGCTCGGTGTATACGTCGACGCGGTACTCCGCGACGCCGCCGGATCCGCGGAGCACCTGCTCCACGGCGCTGGGATACAGGTTGACGCCGCGCACGACCACCATGTCGTCGCGGCGACCCAGGATGCCGCCCTCGAGCGCCATTTCCCTGCTTCCGCACTCGCACAGGGTCTGCTGCGCGAGCCGCACCGTGTCCCCGGTGCGGTAGCGGAGGATCGGCGAGCCCACGCGACCCAGGTTGGTCAGCACCAGCTCGCCGGCGCCGCCCGGTCCGACCGGTTCCAAGGTGTCCGGGTCGATCACTTCGGGAAGATATGCTGCTTCCATAACATGCAGCACTCCGCGGCGCCGGGGACACTCATAGCTGACGGGCCCGATCTCCGTCATGCCGTGATGGTCGAGCACGTGCGCGCCGCACCAGAGCTGCTCGATGTGCGAGCGCGTCGCCGGAATGCTGCCGCCTGGCTCTCCGGCCACGAGGATCTTGCGCACTTTGCCCGCGCCGAGATCGATTTTCTCTTCCGCGGCTACTTCGGCCAAGTGGATCGCGTAGGTCGGTGTGCAGCAGATCACCGTGACCTCGTTGTCGAGCAGCGTCCGCAGACGGTCGGTGCTGCGCATGCCGCCGCCGGGAATTGTGAGGCAACCCAGGCGCGCGGCGGCTTCGAAGCCGCCCCAGAAGCCAAGAAACGGGCCGAACGAGAACGGGAAGAAGACGCGATCCTGCCGGGTCACGCCGGCCGAATTGAAGATCCGCGCCCAGCACTCCAGCACCCAATCCCAACTCTCGGGAGTATCCAGCCAGCGCATCGGCCTGCCCGTGGTGCCGCTGGTCTGATGTAGGCGGCTGTATTCCTCCACCGGGAAGGTCAGGTTGGAGCCGTACGGCGGGTATTTCGATTGGTCGTTGATCAATTCCGCCTTGAAGGTGAACGGGACCCGCGCACAGAACTCGGTGATGCCTTCGGGGCTGCGGCCGACGCCTGCCGCACGCAGCTTCGCCGAATAGAACCGGTTCGACTCGAGCAGCGTACCGACGAGCGACTGGAGCTTGCGCGCCTGGTCCACGCGGATATCCCGGGCCGGTGTCATCCGCCGAAGGCCTCCGGCGGCGCGACCTCGATCTTGTCGGCGATCACGCTGGGGATGGGAACCGCGCTCATTTTTCCGGTGGCGCTATCCCGTTTTACGCAGGCCACGGCCAGCGATCCACGGGCCACTTCGCGCCGCGATTCGCCTTCCAGCTTGCGAAAGACGAAGGAATAGACCAGGCTCTTTTGACGCTTTTCGCGGACCAGAAGGTGGATCTCCACCGAATCTTCGAACCGCAGCGGGTAGCTGAAGTCGCAATCGGCGTGCACGCGCGGCCAGCCCAACGGCTCCGGATCCACGGTGTGGATGGAGAGGCCCAGGGAGCGAAAAAAGGCATGCTCCGCGGCCTCCATGAACCGGTAGAAGTTGGAGAAGTGCATGATACCGGCCATGTCGGTGTGATAGAACTCCACCTGGCGAACGATCCTGTGTTCGTACGCCATGGCTCAGGCGGTCGCGGCCAGCAGCGGCAACCCGTGTGACAGGGGCGGGGGGACGCGCGCGAAATCGGCGACTGCCGCGAACAGCGGGTCGAAATCCATGAAGAGGTTACCGATCAGGCAATCGGTGATGTCGCCGGCCAGGTGCGGATACTTGTTGATGAACTCGCGAAAACTGAAGGCGTGGTCGTAGAAGGAATAGACCAGCCGCCGCATGGCTTCGATGCCGCGGCACAGGTCCGCGCCATAGGACGTGAAGCGGCCGGCCGAATAGTCTCCGTCTTTCAGGGCCTGGTCCACCGCGTCGGCGGCGCGCTCGCCGCTGCACAATGCGACGAACACTCCCGAGCTGAATACCGGATCGAGGAAGGCGAAGGCATCGCCGATGAGGACGAGCCCGTTGGCGGCGCAATAACGCGAGCGGTACGAGTACTCCCCCGTCACGCGATAAGGACCGAATTGCCGGCCGATCGACAGGTGCCGCTCGATCCACTTGTTGCTGCCGACTTCGCGATGGAAGATCTCCGCCGGCTCTTTGCTGTCCTTGTACAGGTAGTCCTTCTCGGCCACAATCCCCACGCTGACCACGTCGCCGGCGAGCGGGATATACCAGAACCAACCCTTCTCGGGAACGTAGGCGACGGTCGTGGCGCCTTCATCGACGCCGGCGTCGCGCATCGCGCCCTTGTAGTAGGTCCAGATGGCGATCTTATTGAGGTAAGGGTCGCGGACTTTCCAAC
>Ga0335077_10013787_pt1 | contig 10104 bp, 9 predicted proteins | sample Lox_Sample_31_FD_207151 | JGI IMG/M metagenome (GOLD analysis project Ga0335077, IMG submission 207151) | Soil microbial communities from Loxahatchee National Wildlife Refuge, Florida, United States - Lox_Sample_3.1 | ecosystem: Environmental > Terrestrial > Soil > Wetlands | place: USA: Florida...
AGCGTGAGGGAGAGTTTGGTGAGATTTGACAGGGGTGGTGCGCCCTTTTTTCGCTTCGGGCGAAGCCACGCGTATATCAGGAAGATGGTTCCGAGGTAGATGATGCTGAGGAGCCAGTGTTCGAGCCAATTCTTTGAGAAGTATTCCTCGTTTGCAGCAAGGAGGAGCCAAAGGGCGCCCACGCTGAGTAAAAGGTAGAGCAACTGAATGCGGCGTCTCGTCCGAGGTGACGTTTGCTTTGTCACCTGCTCGAATCTCTCTTTTTGGGTTTGGATTTCTCGGTCTATGACGGCGTTTGGTGTCACGTCCTTGCCGCAATTGGGGCATTCCACGGCGGACATTGGGACTGGCTTTTGGCAGTAGGGGCAGGAAAAGTGGACCGGTTTTGACAACGAAGCGACAAGCGAGCCGCAATAATGGAGAATAATCGACGGTGCCGAAACCGAGGCCTGGCATTCTGGGCACAGGGTGTCGCCTAGGCTTACCTCGTGACCGCAAGGCGCGACTAGTTTCATTTGAACCGGTTAGTAGCCATGTGCGATGGTTTGGCCTTGGTCGTGCAGTTTCGAATATGTTTGTTCAGTCGTCTCGGTCTCTTGCCTGGTCTCTTTGGGTAACGAGTTTGGCTCTTTCGTTACCAAACGCAAGCGCGGAAGTAACTTTTCTGTTTCAGGTTCGTCTTTGGCCTTGTCGTAAGCGGAATTAATTGAATCCTCAGATTTCGACTTATGCATGAAAGCCGGCTTCCAGCCGGTCGCGGCAGCGGCAAGCTGTCTTTGTTTCTCGGTTGGGAACAAGGGAACGAAGCGGAAACGGGGTATGGCGAAATCGCGTATATGGAGAAACTTGGCCGCGTTTGGAAACAGGCGTTCGGATTGAATGCGGAGTTCTCCAATGAGGAGATTTTGTTTCCAGTAAATCCTGCCCCACTTGGAGCGGTTGGAGCCCACGACGAGTCTTAGATAGTGGCGGTCGCGTAGCGCCTTGATCGGTGATTTTGGAAAGAGGCGCCGGGATTCAATACGGATTAATGGAGGGTTCGCCAGGGGCACGATGTTCTCCAACGCGCGATCTAAAAAACGAGGATGGAGCCTGTGCTCTACGACAACCGCACGGGCGAGAGCTTCGATTTTTTCGGGGGTTTGTGATTCGCGCGGAATCTTCTCCACAAGATCGCGAAAGGCTTTTCGAAACGCTTTGTCGGCGGCTTTCTGGTCGGCCGCGGAGAATGGCATTCGGTCTTTTGGCTCGGGGCCAATCTCGCGAAGAACCTCAGCCCATTCTTCTGCGCGGACAGCCTGGTCATGGCCCTTTTTCACTGCCTCCTGGCATCCGGCAACCGCTCGGTCGACGAGTGAAGTCTGAGGGCGGTGCTTAAGCATGAGCTCGTAGCCGAGGTGTTGGAGGAAGTCTCTTGTTTGCCATTGGGGTGGGAGACTCCGGATGGTTTCAATGTATTCTTTGGCGAAAGCTCGGTTTGCGGCCCTCTTTTCAGCCTGGGTCCAAGGGGCTTTCCCGTCTCGGTCCATTCCGATTGAGGCGTAAAGCTTGGCCTTTTCCTCCGCGACCTGGGCGGACTTGTAGGTTTTTTCAACGATGTGCTGCACCTCAGCGACTACTTGGTCAACGAATTTCGGGTGGGCTCGATGGCTCATCATGGAAAGGTAGGCGAGGCGTTGGAGGCGTTCCGCGCTTTGCCATTCGGGCCTGAGTTTACTCACCGCCTCGGTGAACTCTTTGCAAAACGCCGCGTTGGCGGCGCGTTGTTGTTTGTCCGCTTTCGGGATCTGTTCGTCGAGGTCAATGCCGTGCGCTCGAAGCTTTTCCTGCCATTGGCGGCGAAATGACCGATGGTCGCTTTTGCGGTTCCTGTTTTTGTTCTCTTCTTTTTCGGATGATGGCTTTTGGTCCTCCGAATTGGAACTGGTGTTCTGGGATTGCTCGGTGTGGGAGCTTCCGGTTGTGCGTTCGTGGTTTTGGCCGGGGCTTGAGTGTTGAGATCCCTCGTGTTGGTTTTTCTTTTCACGGTTGGCGAGAGAATCCTTGGCGCCCGGTCCGTCGGAGGTTTTGGTCTCATCGGAGACCTGCTCTTTCTGGATTCGTTCACATTGTCCCGTGATTTCATCGTTCTCCTTGGAGTGGGATTCCTTGCTGCTGGGGCTGTCCGAGTTGAACTCGTGGCTGTCGCGGGGAGCGGTGTGTTGCGTTTTGCCCTGGTCGCTTTTGCTTTCGCGGGCGACGGGAGAACTGGGCTCGCCTGGTCCGTGCGAAGTCTTGGTGCGGTCGGAGGGGGCATCTTCCTTTTCGAGTTTTCGGTCCTGCCGGCCGGCTTCGGCCCTTTCGTTCGATTCCACTTTTGCCGTCTGAGCGGCGACGTTGTCGCGCTCCTTGGGTTCGGTCTGGGGGCTTTCTGTCGCTCCCGGCCGTGGCTTTCCGGCTTTTTCCTGGACCTTCTCCTGGGCTTCGGCTTTGACTTGTGAAACATCCAGAGCCCCTTCCGCCGCGACCTTTCCTTCGTTTTTTGCCTCGCTCGTGGGGAGATTCTGCTGCGGGTCGGGTCTTTGTGCCTCCTTCGGATAATCGTTCGCTTTTGGATTTTGTTTTTCGTTTGGTTTGTCCTTTACTTGGGGCGGGATGTTCGGGGGCGGTGTCTCACTAATTCGCTCGGCTGCCCTCTCTTCTTTGGCCTTTCGGGTTTCTTGTTTGGAGTCTTTTGAATCATCGGCCTCTGCTGTTTTGGTCGGGCGCTCCACGGGACGGGACCAGAGGCGCTCCACCATTTCTCTTAGCTGGATGGCGTTTGCTCCGTGCAAGATTGCGAGGCGGCCTGCCTCGCGGTAGAAATGGAGCGAGTTTTCGTTTGTCGCCTGCGACTTCTTCCAGGCTCTCCAAAGTTCCTTTTGCAGGAGATGGAGGGTTGCCTTTACGGTTGGGGCTTGCCCAATGAGTTTTCGGGCCTCTTCAGCCGTGAATCCGTATTCGAGGGCCTGTGCCCGCCATTTGTCGGACAAGATGTGAAGGGGAATCTCGGGCTTCTTCCGGCGTGTGTCTTCGGCTGCGGCGCGTGCCGCAATCGCCCCCTCCTGTCCTCTTTGAGCCATGACTTCGCGGATTTCCGTTGCGCGGCTGGACCAACGCTTGGAAAGAGCCTGCGGGACTCCCACGATTCTGAAGCCGATTCTTTGAGCCTCAATATGGACCTTCAGCCCTTGCCTAAGTCTTGAGGCGAGCTCCACCCGATGAAGCGCGCCTAAGAAAAATTTGAGGTCGTAGAGCGTCTGAGTCCAGAGCGCTCCCGTTGAGTTGTCGGAGCGAATACCGACATTGGGCAATATCACGTGCGTGTGGATATGGGGTTCCCCGTAGCGATTGATCTGGTGCCGGTAAGCCGCGAAAATGAGGTCCACTCGTTCCAGGTGCCGCCCTCCTCGCCCGACCCGTGAAAGACCGCAAAGTTCCTCGGCGATGCTGAGGGTCTGGTCCAGGGCTTGCGCATCGCAGATATCGAGTTCTTTCCTCATGGCGGCGTCGGATGAACCCCATAGCGTGCTGAAGTCCTTGACATCGTTGAAGACTAGGTCGTGGCCCGGCTGACGATTTTTGTCGCCTGCATTTTGAACCAGGTCGTGAACTCCATCAGGCGAATGGCCCTGCAATAAATTTCGGAGTTCTTCCCTCTCAATCGGTCCGTCTAATCCGAAAAACTTTGCGCCTTTTCCCGCCCACCTGGTTAGCGCCGCGCCGGATTCGTCGTAATAGTTGAGAAGGGCTTCTTCCTCTAAGTATTTAATGGTGGCACCGGCACTTGCGATCTTGCTGATGGAGAGCATGACTACTTGATGGTGTAGTTATCCTTCACCCAAACCCGCGAGTCCTGTTCCGTTACTTTCCCGGCCTTGGCGAGGAGAGCCTCCACACCGAGCGCGAGGTCCTGGTGCAGGATGCGGCAATAAGCCTGTATCGTTTGAAACTCCCGCATCCAAACGGCGAGGGGAACGGCATTCTGGAGGCGTTCGAGAACGTATTCCCGCGCCAGGTCATTGGCCGAAATGCCGAGGTCCGCCGCGCGCCGGGCGAGCTCCTGGGCGCACTCGGCCTCCAGGTGGCGGAAGCGAAATGCGATGTTGCCCGGTTCGGCGTTGGCCTTGGCCGCCTTGGGCGAGCCTTTTTTCGGTGCCATAGGCTTGGATTACTCCGGCTTCCGGCCGTTTCTCCGTTGCCACGAATCTTGGATGGCTTTTGTAGCCTTGTTTAGCCAGGCCTCATCGCGGCTGACCGTGAGGACTTCGGAGGCCGCAAACCACTTTATGCCGTTGGGTGCGGGAGTTCCGAGCGGTCTCAGGAGTCGCTTGGCAATGAGGATGGGGATGTCATGAAGCTGGACATTCAATGCCCACGCCGTTTCCTGGGCGGTGAAGCGCGCAGGGGGTTGCGCGAGGAGGGACAGGAATTGGTGCCGATCGTCGCTCATAAGTTATCGGGGCGCTATTTCGCCCCAATATTGCAGTCGACCGAGCGGACCAAAGCGAACAAACTTTATGGCGAATATTTTCTGGCCTTGGCCTTGGTCCGGGAGCAATTTCCTTGGGAGATGAAGAAGAGCTTGGAAGAACTGGTTGCGGAATATCAGTCTGCCAAATCGTCGCTCTTGGCGGAGCGGGTGGCTGAGGAGCTTGCGATTGCCCTCGCGCCGCAGCTCCACTGGTTCATCCGGCTCCACTGCCCCGAAGAGGAGGCTGAGGACGTTTTGCAGGAAACGCTGGTGGCGATTTGCCACCGGATGGACCAGGCCGAGGCGGGGCATTTCAAAGGGTGGTGTTATAAGATTGCGGCTCACAAATGCGCCGATTGTTTTAGGCGGGAGAGGAGGCGCCCGCTCCAATACCTGGCGCCTGAGGAATTGGAGGAAATTCTCCACCGGGACGCTGAGGATGATCCTATTGAGGCAGATGAGGAGCAAGATCTGGCTTACGCGTTAAAGTTGCTCGCCGAAGTTGGCGCCGATTGCGTGGAGTTTGTAAGTCTTCACTTTCTGTGTGATCTCACGTTCCCGGAAATCGCCGAGATATGGGACAGCACCAAGGATGCCGTTCGAATGAAGGTCCACCGGTGCTGCGGGGCGGCTCGCGCCGCGCATGAAAGGAGGCATAGTTGCGTATGAGCGAAGAGGACGAAAAGGCCGAAGCAAAGTTGGCGAGGTTGGGCGAGCGTCTTGGGCGGGGATTTGCCAAGCTCCATCCGATTTCAGAGAAGCATCTTGAGGCCGTGCGGCACGCGGTGAGGGAACGGTGGCAGGAGAAACATAAGGGAGCCTCGCACTCGGAGGGAGGCCAGGGGGAAAAAACCGCTGAGTCCGGGGCAGGCCAGGAGCATGAGAAGGCTGCCTCGAAGGGTCAGGAGAAAGAGCAGGAGCATGGCCACGAACATTAGGGTGCGCACTGTTTAGGCGGCAGTGGGCTTTTGGTGGATGGGATACCGGAGCCCGGGTTCTGGACGTTGGGTTGAGAGCTTTTCCGTATGTCGGTGGATGGCATGGCGACGCGGGCGGGAACCAAGGCCGTTACTATTCAGTGCGGTTCTTTGGGTTTTTGAGAGGGTGCCGCTCACCCTGATTGGCCGCATCTCTGGAGAGAGAAGCGGTCAACAAAACGGCGGAAATGGCCGTCCTCGGATACCAATCTTACAAACTCCGCTATTACTCGCCCAGAGCTCGGTAACGCGTATTTCCTGACTTAGGTAGGCTTGTATCGCTAATGATAGCGATAGCGACATACGAGCCCGCACTTCTTGATTATCACGGCACCGGACCGGTCGTGCATAAGAGTCCAAGTCCCCGAGGGTTCTTGAGGCTGCCACGTCTGCCCATCTGCGAATCAGGGGTTAGCGGGGTGATGAGAAGCCGAGGACCACACGAAGAGATGGGAACGTCACGGCGCAGGGCGCCGACGGAAGCCGCTGTGTAGCGTATGTCAGTCCACTTCTCTTCTGAGACCCCGGAGTGGCCGACTCCGCAATGGCTGTTCGACGCGCTCGACAAAGAGTTCGGTTTCTCGCTCGACCCGTGTTCAACCAACGGCAACGCCAAATGTGCAAAGCATTTCACGAAGGAAGATGATGGTTTGACCAAATCGTGGAGCGATGAAGTTGTTTTCATGAACCCGCCTTACGGAAGGGAAATCGGAAGATGGATGGCGAAAGCGCATGAGGCGGCAATGTATCAGGGGGCCACAGTCGTCTGCTTGGTCCCATCCCGAACAGATACAACTTGGTGGCACAAATGGGCCATGAAACACGAAATCCGATTCCTCCAGGGACGGCTCAAATTCGGGGATAGCAAAAACTCCGCGCCCTTCCCCTCGGCCGTCGTGGTGATGCGTCCAGCGAGGTTTGTCCTGAGAGCTTGCACAATGCGGCCTGACAATTGAGTGAGGCCCCTGCCCTCATTCGCCTTTCCGTAACGGGCGCAAGTGAGCGCTCTGTTGCTTAACGGGGTTTGGCCGTATTAATTTCGGATGATTCCCTGCTCTGGGCAGGCTTGCCTGGAGGTCTTCGACAGTATCTCGAACTTCGTCTGCAAGTCTTCTCCGAAACGGCCAAAGCTGATCGGAATTGCCGCCGTCAACGACGGAAGGCGGGAGCCGACCGGGTAAACTATTCCCGCTCACTGAGTCACTTGGAAAGGGTGATCAACTGTCAGTGAAACTGTTAGTAAAACGGCCCCGAAAATAAGTTCTCGCCCGTAAATCTGGTTAACTCCACTGAAACTCGCCGACTGCTCGCGACCAACGTCTTCCTCCGTGGGACCCACAACGAGCCCCGTTTGGTCTGGATCATTTCGTCCATCGGCACCTGCCAGTGACGTTTCGCCTTCCGACCTTGGAAGATTTCGAGAAAAAGGTCGTCGCGCTGCCTGTCCCATCGAACATCGTCTCTTTGCGCAGCGCGGCGCAAACCTGAGGCCGATCGGATAGTAGGTCAGACGCTGAGTTGAAGCTGCTTGAGCGCGTACGCGTCAAGGACCACCTTTTTCGCAGTGGCGCCCAGAGAGCCGGTTTGGGCGATCATTGAGCGTTCGTGGGGTGAGGCCTGATCAAGGGCGTCTGTTTCCGCCTGCAGTCTTTCGTCCTCGGATAAGGACTTCCAGAATTCGCTTATGTCCGCTTGGCACTCCTTCTCGCTCGCCTCCCGCAAGGAGTCCTGTCGGCGTTTGCGTTCCTCCGCCCGGCGCTTCCGCCTGGCGTTCGCACGCTCGCGCTCCTTCTGCTCCTTTTGATTCACAAAATCTCGCGGGGGGCTATAATCGTCGCGAATCGCAGCGATGAGGAAGCCCGGGGGGTTGCGGGAGACTCTCGGGTCCGCCTGGGCCTGCAACCAATCGAACGCCTGGAGTTTGGCTTCGATTTGCTCCCCGGCGAAGTCCTCAACGATCCGGCGGGCGGTGGAGGGCGCGACGCCCCGCTTGACAAGCGCCGCGACCAAAACCTCTCGCTCGCCCGGTCCAACGGCCGAGGTTCCAACTTGCGTCCCGGTCGCCCGCTCAAATGCCACGCGCCATTGGCCGGAACAGAGCTTCCGAAACCGTGCCATCTCAGGCAACGGCTTCAAATAACCTTTGTGCTCCAGCTCGGCGATGCCGGCCCGCAACTTGCGCTTTAAGTTCCCCGCGTCGTAACCGCGCGCCAGGCCCGCGTGCTCCCAGGCGAATTCTTTCAGGTCAAATTCCCAGCGCCCGCGCTGATAGAACCGCTTATCCAGAAAGCGATACAACCGCTTGGCCACCGCGCTGCGCAGGTCCCGGTAGAAATCAAAATCCAGGCTCTTGAGGTTGCCGGCCTGAAAGCTGCGAAACAGGACTTCGTTCCAAACGAACGCCGAAACCGGGGAGCCACCCGTAGCCAAACCCGTGTCCGGCAGTGGCGAATCGCGATGACAGACCCAAACGTTGTCCAGGATGTGAAATTTCTCATCGACCCAGCATTTTCGGGCCAGATTCCACCAGGCGTTGCGGTAGTAAAGCGTAACGCCCGTCCACCGGTTGAGCGACGCCTCCAGCCGCGCGTAGCTCTTGCTGTCGTTGCGCCAGCCCAGCAGCCGGAGCAACTGATGACGACTGAACGGGACTTTGCGGTCAGTGAAATCCCTTAGCCGTGTGAGTTGAATCAAGCCCAGCAACACCTCATCGTCGAGAGCGGTGGGGAGACCGTAGGCGTCGGAGCCGGTGATCGTGAGCTGGCGGGTAATCATCTCCCCCCGCTGCCTGTCGAAGAGCCGGTCCTCGAAGCGGAGCGTTTTCTGCTCGGGGCGCAACCGGTGCGCCAAGGCGCAGATCGGGAACTCCGCCAGGTTAAGTTCGTCGCGTCCGTCGTTGTTCCTTGGGGCCATCGAATCTTCTTCGATGCGCTGAGTGTTTTCCACGATTCTCCATCCTTGGAATGAACAACAACGGCCCACCGGTGGCATTGTTGTTTTTAGTTTCTAAACAAAGTTAAAAGTTGGGCAGGGGATTCGGCAATCGAGTCGCCAAGTTGCGGCGATTTTCCTGTTCGAAATCCCGGTGAAACGTGTCTCAAATCCCGGTGTTGGCCTGCCTCATTTCCCGCCCTTTCCTGTCGCAAATCCCGGTGCTGGCCTGCCTCAACTCCCGGTAGTTCGCTGCCTCAAATCCCGGTCCTCCCCTTCTACCAACAACGAAGCCCCTTTGGGTAGTCCTCTCCTCGCGCTAAAGTGCGGATTGCGGCCCGCGCCCGCGCTGGCTCAGTTCACGGTGGGACACCCACTTGCCTTCGCTTTGCGCGAAACACGTCTTGCGGGGCCGCTTGGGGGCTGGAAACGGGCGAAGAACAGCGCCTCGGCCTCCGCTTTCCGGTGATGCCGCTAGCTTGGGAGCGGGTCAGCCAGCAAGCTTGCTGGCCGGCTTGCCCGGAAGCAAAGAAGCCAGCTTGCCTGAATGCCGGCCAGCATGTTAGTCAGCAAACAAAGAGGTTTGCTGGCCAAGCATTCCCGGAGGCGAAAAATGATCATTGCACTCACGAATTCCAAGGGCGGTGTGGGGAAATCCACTATCGCCGTTCATCTGGCGGTGTGGTGGAAAGACCTTGGGATGAGCGTCGGATTGGTGGACGCCGATGCTCAAGGATCGTCATCCTGCTGGCTCCGCGAAGCTGCGCCCGACGCCGCCGTCTTCCGGCTCCAAACGCCCGACGATATTTTGGACCAAGTCCCGAAGCTTGCCAGGGAGTTCAACCATTTGGTCGTCGATGGGCCGGCAGGTTTGTCGGAGGTGACTCGGTCGATTCTGCTGGTGGCGGATCTGGCGTTATTGCCGTGTGGCCCGTCCGTCCTGGACCTCCGCGCAGCCAATGATGCGATTCGCGTTCTGAAACAGGCCCAGATGATCCGCCACGGGCCGCCGGCGGCCGTGCTGATCCCGAACAAGCTGCAAGTTCAATATCGGCTTAGCCGTGAACTGGTGGAGACCGCGAGGTCGCTGGAGATCCCGTCCGCGAGCGGCTTGCGATTGCGCCAGGCGTATGCCGACGCCGCCGGCCAGGGGACGGTGGTGTGGCGCCTGGGGACGCGCGGGGAAGTTGCGGCACTCGAAATCAGGGAGTTGTTTCATGGACTGCTCGGACAAGAATCGCAGAAGCATGGGCGAAGCGTTGCGAACGGCTAAACTCGGCGAGGACGCACTCGCTTTTATCGCTGGGAAGGCCCCGGGGCAAAGCGCCAGCCTACCGGTGACCGCGCCGTTGGACCAACAGCCCGGCATCCGCGCTCCGGATTCCGTGGCCGTCGCGCCGCCACCAAACGGGGTGCCGAGTCCGAAACCGCCAGAGGCTGCGCCGGTTTTCGAAGGTATAGTTTCTATCACCGTGCGTCTGCCAGCAGGCCTGCCACTGCGGCTGCTACGCGCTTCGGTCGAGCGAAAGCTCCAGCGTAAACATCCCTTCACGCAGCAGGACATCGTGGCCGCAGCGCTCCAGGGGTGGCTCACTCAGAACGCAGAAACGGAGTGAACCATCCGACGGCGAGGGCAAGCGTCAGACAAGTGCCAACGATCTGGGAATGTACTGCAGGAGGAAAAATGGAAACGAGGATAGACTA
>Ga0335077_10013790_pt1 | contig 10103 bp, 13 predicted proteins | sample Lox_Sample_31_FD_207151 | JGI IMG/M metagenome (GOLD analysis project Ga0335077, IMG submission 207151) | Soil microbial communities from Loxahatchee National Wildlife Refuge, Florida, United States - Lox_Sample_3.1 | ecosystem: Environmental > Terrestrial > Soil > Wetlands | place: USA...
CCTGGATGACTTCCTGGAGCGGATCGGCGAGGCGTCCCTGGAGGTGATGTCCGCCGAGTCGGTCATCGGCTACATCAACGGCCTGGGCATCGACCCGGCCGATGCGGCCCTGGCTGCCGAGCTGATCACGGAGGCAGTACATGGATGACAGCACCGCCCGGAAGGATGGCGGGATGGAGCGGACGCTGGCGTTCGAGGGCGCGGCCGTGCTGAGGAGCATGCGCACTGATCCATGTACGCGCTGCGGCAAGCCTATGCGCAGGGCCGCCCATGTCACTGTTGAGGCAGTGTGCAGATCGTGCCGGTCAGCTCAGCCGAAGCCCAGGGCACATTCTGAGCTAGAACGCTACGGGATCACTCCTGAGCAGTTCCGGAAGATGCTCCGCGATCAGAAGGGCCGGTGCGGGATCTGCAGCCGGAAGTTCTCCGGCCTGACGCGCCGTCCCAGCATTGACCATGATCATGAGTGCTGTCCTGCCGGGAAGCGCGCCTGCGGGCGCTGTGTTCGGGGCCTGCTGTGTTCCAGGTGTAATTCCTATCTGGAGCAGTCTTACGCGAAGCGTGATGTTATCTCATCGTGGGTGCGGCGCTCGCTGCGCAAGGTCGTGTGCTTTGATCTGGACTCCACGCTGGCAGGAACTATGCACCGCCAGCACATGGTCCCGGAGATCAAGGCGGGGCGGGCGACCTGGGATGACTATGCGGCAGCCTGCAGGAATGACATGCCTGTCGAAGGTTCTGTCACCGTAGCCCGCATGCTGCATCCGCACCATCTGGTCCACATCGTGTCCGGGCGCAGTGAGTCTGCGTACCGGGAGACGGAAAGCTGGCTCCGCCTGCATGCTGTCCCTTACGACAGTCTGCTGCTGCGTCCTGCGGCCTTTCCCGTTGAAGACAGTGATCGGTTCAAGGTGCAGTACGTTCAGGCTCTGCGCTCGAATGGCTTTCAGCCTGAGCTGTTCCTGGATGACTGGAAACCTACTGCCGAGTACATCGCCAGGGAGACGGGCCTGCCGGTGCTCGGCGTCAACCCCTTCTACCCGGAGAAGCCGGACGGTGCGGTGTGAGCGAGGACGGCCTGGCTGCCCGCGAGGTGAAGATCTCCTGGTCCATGCTGCGCGTGCACGAGGAGTGCACGGAGAAGGCCTACCTGCGGTCGCGCGGGATGAAGTCCCCGGTCACCGACATCCGCCCCTACTTTCGCGGCACCGTCGTGGACCGCTGCATGCGCGACTGGCTGTGCGCGGAGGACCAGGAGCCCGGCGGCATGGCCGCCATGGTGGACGAGGTGCTCGACCGCGAGGAGGAGTCGGCCCGGGAGTCCGGCGACGGCGTGGTCCGGTGGAAGTCGCCGGCTGACCGCGACGAGTCCCGCGCCTGGTGCCGCGAGCTGGTCACCAGGCTGGAGCCGATACTGCGCCGCTGCGTGCTGCCGTTCGATTATGAGCCCGCGCTGCGGTTCTCGGTCCCGCTGCGCGTCCCCTACCTGGACGACTCCCCGCAGCGGGTCTGGCTGCGGGGCGAGATGGACCTGCTGGTCCGCGACAGCCAGGCCCGGCATGCCGTCTGGGACCTCAAGGCCACCGAGAACACTGATTACTGGCGGAAGTGCGTCGGCCAGCTCGTCTTCTACGACATCGTGGTCCGGGTCATGACGGGCGCCCACCCGGTCGGCTGCGGCCTGATCCAGCCCATGTGCCCGGAGCAGATGCTGCCCTTCGTCTTCACCCAGCAGCAGCGCAGCGAGGTGGTGCAGCGGATCCTGGGCTACTGCCGGTCGGTCTGGCGCGGCGAGCACCGCCCCAAGGAGGGCACCGCCGGGTGCAGCTTCTGCGAGGTCCGGCATGCCTGCCCCCGATATGCGGGCCAGGGCAGGGGCCGGGTGGCCTGGCCGGTATCAGCTGCATGACAGACACCAATGACACTGGCCCGGACGAGTTCGTGTTTCTGGGCTGCGACCCTGCAGGGGACCTGCCGTGCGAGGCAGAAGACGGCGAGGAGCTGTACCTGGAAGAGGGCGAGCCGGACCTCGGCTCCTGCCCGTACTTCCTCGGTTACCTGCGGGAGAGGGACGGCAGTACTCCCCCCGGCAGGGAGAGGGCGGTGTGCTTGTTCGGCTGTGTCGATGAGCCGCGCTGCATTACCTGCGAGCCGGCCGGCGGCTGGCCCTCCGCCGGGAGGAAAAGTGACTGACCTGGATCAGAAGGCGGCCGAGCTGAAGGCCCGCGTGGAGGCGGCCGACCGCAGGCGCGGCCAGGCCGAGGGGCAGCTGGAGCACGCCAGGGCCATGGTCGCTAAGGCATCGGACCTGATAAGGCAGGAGTTCGGCATCGAGCCCGAGCAGGCCGGCAAGCTGCTGGCCCGCCTCGACGCCCAGGCGGCGGCGGAGGCAGCGAAGGTCGAGCAGGCCCTGCAGGAAGCCGGGGGCTGACCCATGACCATGCTGACGCTGTACCAGCTCCGCTGCGATGCGAATGACTGCGGTCGCGTGAGCCCCAGTGCCGTGGACCAGGGCAGTGCCCGGGAGGCCGCCCGGCGCCTCGACTGGGCCGTGGGCCCGTGGCGCAAGGGCACCCGGAGAGGATCGTTCATCTTCAACACTGACTACTGCTGGGAGCATGCGGCCCTGGCGGAGGGGGAGCCATGTCACAGGGGATAGCCGGAGTGCTGGGCGAGGACGGGACGCTGGAGGATGACCCGTTCGCGGCCAGCCTGCCGATGGCCATGGCGAACTACGAGGCGTTCAGCTTCGGGGCGCAGAAGTTCGTGCTCGCCGGGCTGGCCGACCGCGCGGCTGCCGTGGTGCCGTCCAGGGAGTTCCAGCCGGTCCTGAAGAACTTCCAGGTGGAGGTGCGCGAGAGCCGGCTGCGGCTGGTGGCCACCGACCTGGAGATCGCCATCATCGCCTCCAGCCCGCTGGTCACCGCCAGCCTGCCGGACGGGCACACGGCCGCGACCGTGGTGCTGCCCGCCAGGCGCTTCCTGGCGATCCTGCACGAGGCGCCCGAGGGCGAGGTGACGGTCCGGGTGTCCGGCGACGTGGCCAGGATCACCGCCGGCACGGCAGCCTGGGAGATGAAGCTGAGCTCGGACGGCTCGGACTACCCGCATATCCCCGACCCCGGCGACTGCGAGATGCACGATGTCCCGCGCGAGGCGTTCCTGCGCGCGCTGAAGGCCGTGCGCTATGCGGTCAGCCGCGCCGGCACCCGCCCCGGCCTCATGCAGGTTGACATACGACCGGACACTGCCGGGACCGTCCAGGTGACGGGCTCCGACAACAACCGCTTCGCCCAGGCCGCGCTGCCCGGCTTCCCGCTGCCCATGTGCATCCCGGCGGCCGGCCAGCTTGCCGCCGCCGACGAGCTCATCCGGCTGATGGCGGCGACCGAGAGCGCCGATGTCCAGGTCGGCGACGGCGGCGGCCCGCTCATCTTCGTGATCGGCACGGCCGCCCTGCTCGTCAACCGGCTGATGCACGAGTTCCCGGACATCGAGGAGCAGATGCTGCGGCCGGCGATGGAGAACACCGAGCCGCTGACCGCCGATAAGGCCGAGCTCCGCACCGCCATCCGGCGGGTGCGGGTCAACGCCGACGAGACGACATCGGCGATCGGCCTGCGCGTGCGCGGGGCCCGGATGACCGTGCTGGCGCGCGACCAGGTCGGCAACTGCGCCGAGGAGATCGTGGACATCTCCTGGGAGGGCCCGGACCGTGACCTGGTGCTGCACCACCAGTACCTGCTCGACCTGCTGGAGGCGCACCCGTCGCCGTCCTGCCGGTTCCTGCTGGGGAAGGACGCCGGCAAGCGCAAGTCCATGCTGCTGCTGGCGGACGAGGCGGCCGGGGTCCGCGGGATCCTCAAGCAGATGTCCGGAGCCAGCCTGCTCGGCTACGACGGCTAGGGGAGTATCAGCATCATGAGCCTTCAGAGCAAGCCCTACTACTGGGTCCGCTGCGATAACTGCGGCGAGGACTGCGAATACGACGACTTCTCCGCGTTCGCGGACCCCGGCATGGCGTTCGACGGTGCCGTGAGCGCGGACTGGACAGAGCATGACGGCCGGCACCACTGCCCGGACTGCCCGCCGCTGACCCGGTGCGAGGACTGCGGCGCCGAGGCAGGCGAGTGCGCCGCCGACCGGGATGACCGCTGCCCGGCGTGCTGGGCGAAGCTGGAGGCCGAGGCAGAGGCCGAGGCAGCAGCATCATGAACAAGGCGCGCAGGGCCCGGAAGAAGGCCCGGAGGCAGAACGTCCACTTCCACCTGACGGGCACCCGCTGCACGGCCTGCAGGCCGCTGCCGCAGGACCCGGAGGCAGCCTGGGTGGGCAGCGGCCGCCGGGGCAAGAGCGCCGGGGCCGGCCGGAATGGGCTGTGGGCCTACGACGAGGCGGGGCTGCTCCGGTGACCGCCGCCCTGGCCCAGCGCGTCCGGGAGGCCCGCACCCGCGTGGACCGGGAGAGCGGTGCCTGGCAGGAGCTGGCCCGCTCGGCGAGGAGCGCCATGGCGGGCATCGCCGCCCTGGAGGCGGATGCCGAGCGGCACGAGCGCGTGGCCCGGCTGCTGACCACGATCGGCGAGGAGCGCCAGGAGAGCGCCCAGCGCCAGATCGAGGCGCTGGTCTCCATGGGCCTGCAGAAGATCTTCGGCGAGGAGCTCACCTTCCACCTGGTGCAGGCCTCGCGCGGCAGCCAGCCCGTGGTGGACTTCGTGGTGCGCTCGTCCTACGGGGGCGAGGTCGTGGAGACGCCCGTGCTGGACGCGCGCGGCGGCGGCCTGGCGGTCGTGGTGGCGTTCATCCTCCGGCTGGTGGTCCTGCTGCTGACGCCCGGCGCGCGCCGCCTCATCGTGCTGGACGAGAGCTTCAGCCACGTCAGCGCCGAGTACGAGACGGCGGTGGCCGACTTCCTGCGCGAGATCTGCGACCGGGCCGGGGTGCAGATCATCATGGTGACTCACAGCACCGCCTACGACGATGCTGCGGACAGGCGCTACCGGCTGGAGCAGGGCACTGACGGAGTGACGCACGCCCGGGAGGGCTGATGGTGCAGGTCGCGCTGTGCTGGGACGAGTGGGACGGCAGCAGGCCAGAACCGGATCCGGCGGTAGTAGGCCAGTACCTGGCGGACGCGTACTCTGCGCAGAGCGTAGTGGACGTGCCGCCCCGGATCCTGGCCTGGTGGATCGAGTCGGTCGCCCGGTTCGAGCAGGCGCAGCGGGACATGGACGAGGTACTGAGGAAGACCGTGATGGCGGCCGGGTCCCTGCAGGCTCAGGTGGCAGCTGCGGCCGAGAGGCGGGAGCCGGATGATCAGCCGAACGCCTGACCAGATCCAGCGCTGGCTGGACGCGAACCTGCACCGGTTCGACCTGCCGGCCCAGTACCTCGGCGACGAGCCCAATGCGGTGCGCCGCGACTGGGCCGCCGCGACGGTCCGCCTCCTGATGGCGGCGTCCTGGCCCTACGAGCACGGGGCCGGCAACCAGGCCATCCCGGCGGTCTGCCAGTCGGTCTGCGATGCCAGCCCTGATTATCTCGCCGAGCGCTCCTACCTGCCCGCCACCGCGCGCGATATGCGCCTGCTGGAGAAGGGCGGCATCCCCGTCTTCGGCATCGAGTCGAAGCACGCCATGGGCGACTACGACGTGGCGGGGACGTCGATCTCCTACCTGGTGCTGCTGATGTCCTTCGCCCGGCAGCTGACCATGAGCGGCATCCCGATGCGCTGGCGCGACCGCGAGCGGCTCGGCCCGGAGAGCTTCCCCATGATCATGATCGGCGGCCAGGCGTACAGCGCTCCCGGCGCGATGGAGCCTGTTGCCGACTGCCTGTGGCTGGGCGAGGTGGAGGACGAGCCCGGCAACGGCGGCATCGGCCAGGTCTTCGCCCGCATCGCGGAGTTCAAGGCCGACGGGCTCTGGCAGTCCGGCCGGCTGGAGTGCTACAGGAGGCTGGCCCGGGAGTTCCGCTACCTGCACTTCCCCCGGTTCGTGCAGACTTTCTACCGCTACGAGGACCGGGGCCTGGAGCACCCCAGCAAGCAGGTCAGCGGCTACTGCTCGCTGCTGGAGGACATGCCGCTGCCGCGCCGGGCCCGCAAGGTCGCCGATATGGACGCGATCCGGCCGCTGCGGTCAGCGCCGCTGCTCTACGCCGACCCGGCTCTCGGCGCCGGGGACCTCGAGGTCGCCCGCGGCTGTCCTGCCTGGTGTTCCTTCTGCAGGCTTTCATGGGTCACGAAACCCTACCGGCAGCGCAGCGTCGCCGCCTCGGTCCGTCATGCTGAGCAGTGGCACCGGGATATGGGCGCGGTCGAGCTCAGCCCGTTCTCGCCGGACTTCCCGGTGCACACCCAGAAGAAGCGCCTGATCGCCGAGCTGCTGCAGATCAATGACGAGGCCGACTCGGTGGCCATGCGGGTGGACGACTTCATCGCCGACGGGGACTACATCATGCTCCAGGCGCTCGGCGGCATGGATGCCGTCACGCTCGGCCTGGAAGGCAACTGCCTGCACCACTCGACCCGCATCCAGGTGCCTGGTGTAGGCCTGCTGAGCCTGGGTGAGATGGCTGCTGATCAGCGTCGCCTGAAGATGGTCAAGGTCGGCCGGGAGGATGCGGAGCTGGAGGGGGTCTCTTGCAGCGGCACCCGTCAGGTCTGGCGCGTGACTCTGTCTGATGGCAGCCAGCTGCTGGCTACCCCAGAGCACCTGATCAGGACACTGGACGGAGCCCCGGCGCAGGGGCGTATCTACCTGACTCCAGATCAGCGCCGGCAGTACGGAACTACGTCGAACTACCTCAGTAAGCGCCTCCAGGCGGACGCACTCGGCGAGGTGTGGCGTGAGGTCCGGGATCTGCGCCCTGGCATGGTGCTGCGGTCTTACTACGGACAGATGCGCTGGCCGGACGATCAGGCCGGGAACATGGGCGAGGACATGGCGTGGCTGCTTGGCAACTTGTCTGGCGACGGACGGGTTACCCCGGCTGGCATTGAGGTCCGGTGCGATAATCCTGGCGTCCGGGAGCGTGTGACAGGCATACTCGCCCGGCTCGGCGTTCAGACGTGCGTGCGGCTGGAGGAAGGCCGCAGTCCCATCGTCACGGCCTACCGCAGGGAGCTGGCGGCTGTCCTGGCCGGGTTCGGTGTGCTGGACACTGACACTAAGAGGCACGTCCCTCATTACGTCTGGCGTTCGCCCCGGGAGGTTGTCGCCGCCTATCTGCGCGGGGTGCTCGATGCGGATGGCTGCGTGCCTGAGCGCGGCCAGAAGCACGGCCTGACTGTGGTGCACGGCACGCATTCTGAGGAGTTCGCCCGGGATCTGGGGCAGCTCATCTCCGCGTTCGGTCACCCGGTGTCTCTGCAGCGGAATGTGAATGCGGATGGTTACGTCATGTGGCACACCGTAATTCACTCGGCTCCGGATGCCGACTGGTCGTGGCTCCGGTTCAGCGAGACCTCCCGTCAGCTGGCGCTGGAGGCGGCGCTCCGGCGTTCCGGCTCCCGGCTCGGACAGGTGCAGTGGCGTGGCGGGCAGGACGGCGTTAAGTACGTCACCGTCAGGAGCGTGGAGCCTGATGCCGGGATGGCTCGCGTCTACGATCTTCATGTTCCTGGTGTCGTGTCGTTCACGGCGAACAACGTGGTCGTGCATAACAGCCAGCGGATGCGCGATCTTGTCGGCAAGGGCGCCAGCGACCAGGAAGTGATCGAGGCCGTGACCCGCGGGATCCGGGCGGGCATCCGCAAGTTCAAGCTCTTCATGATCACCAACCTGCCGGGCGAGACGCCCGGCGACGTGCTGCGGATCGTGCGGCTGGCCCGCCGGCTGGCGGAGATCCGCAGCGAGATGGGCCAGCCCAACATCAGGATCCAGTTCTCCTGGACGCCGCTCCTCATAGAAGCAGGGACACCCTTCCAATGGTTCGCTCCCACGCCACCGGATCACACCCTCATCCAGGTCTCCGAGTTGTTCCGCGAGCTGAAGGTGGAGCTGAAGATCGGGACGAAGGCCGAGCCGAACAAGGTGGCCTTCTTCCAGCTCTGCCAGAGAGCCAGCGCCGAGGTGGGGGAGGCCGTCATCGACGTCCTGGCCGACCTCGATACGGCCTGCTGGGGCGGAGTCCCGCGCGACATGCGCGACCGGCTGGAGGCGGCCCTCATAGCCCGCGGGTTCCTCAATGGCTTCGGCGACTGCTTCGATGAGCGCGGCCGGGGCGACCTGTTCGGCTGGGAGTACATCGACACCGGGGTCTCCAGGGACCTGCTGTGGGTGACCTACCAGCAGATGGTGGAGTTCCTGGAGAACACCGACGCCGAGGCATACGACGATGCCTTCGATGAGCACTACCACGGCAACGAGTGGGTTGCCAGGTGCGACGTGGCGTGCCAGGGGAAGTCATGCGGGGCGTGCGAGCCGAAGGACCTGAAGCTGCGCACAGCATACATCCGTGCCGCGCAGTCCGAGCTGGACGTGGACCTGAACCAGATCCGCCCCGTGGACCAGTCCAGCGTCGCGCTCCGGCTGCGGGCCCGGCTGGTGCGCCCCGAGCGGCTGCGGTTCGTCGCCAACGATCACTGGCGGTTCGCCGTCCGCCGGGCCGCCTACCGCGCCCAGCACGTCCTGGGCTCGGACTGCTCGGTCGCCAAGCGGACCATCAGGTTCGCCTCTGACGCCTTCACCTACCGGGACTGGACCTGCGGCACCGACTATGTCGAGTTCGGCCTCACCCGGCGCCTGAGCCGCGACCAGGCCGCTCTCTATGCGGATGCCATGCGCCGGGAGCTGGCGCCGTGGCTGGCGCTGGAGGAGCACGACGTGCGGCTGCCGTCGGCGTCGCTGCGGCGGGACAGCTCGGTCTGCCTGAACGAGATCGAGGTCCGCGACGACATCGACACCGTGCGGGCCCGGCTGCGCGCCTGGGACGAGGCCGATAGCGTGCGCCTGGTGCTCAAGTCGGAGACCTCGTTCTTCGGCCTGGGCTCCGAGGAGGTCAGCGCGAAGGACTACGCCGAGGACCTGTGGCTGGCGGTGTCGGACAGCCGGCCGGTGCTGCGGTTCTACACCCGCCGCCAGGCCAGCCCCTACCAGATTGTCGCCGCGCTGATGGGCAGGCCCTCCTGGATCGAGGCGGCCGCGCTCCCGGCCCGCCGCCTGGACTTCTTCACCGCAGGCATGACCGGCCCGGAGGCGGCCCAGGGCGGCCTGCTGACGCCGTCCTGCGCAGGCTGCGGCCTGACCATCCCCGAGTCCCTGCTCGAGCGGCCCTGGGACCCCGATTACTGCCCGCGCTGCCGGGATGAGGCGGCCGGGGCCGTGCTGGCCGGGGCCGCGCGCTCGCTGCCTGTATAAGCCTCGGGGACCGCCCCGGCGGCAGCCGGGCCCGACGTCCATTTAGCTCCCGGGCGCCGGGGCGGTCCGAAAGCACTGAGCACCGCAGCGGTGCGAGTCTTCGAGGGAGATGTCATGCCTGAGGGTTCAGCTGCCGGCCCGTACCTGGAGGAGAACCGCAGCCTGCTGGGGGATGTCCGGGGAGATCAGTGGGCCGAGCGGTTCGCCGCCTGGCTGCGCGAGGCCCCCGAGAACGCCTGCCCCGGCCAGATCGAGGTCTGGTTCAGAGCCGCGATCGGCACCGGCTGGCACTACGGGGCCAAGGCCGCGCACGCCGCGCGGGCGCTGTGATGGCGGTGGGGGACAGCGAGTGGTTCGGCGAGCCGCACACGCTGATCGTGCACGAGGTCACGCCGCCCGCGGGCGAGTTCGATGACGGCAGCCTGGATTATGACCTTGAGCATCCGCCGTCCTGCCAGCAGGAAGCAGACATCCGCTATGGCGAGGACAGTCCGCTCCTGACGTACACCTGCGGGGTAGCCCAGGCTGAAGATGAGGCGGGGCTGGCAGGCGCGCTGCGCTACTCCGGCACTCCTGTCACTGAGCCTGGCACCTACCGCATCCAGGCATGGAGCCGGGTGATCCGCGGCTTCGACTGGACCGAGCATGACGCCAGCGTCGGCGTCATGGACCCGGCGGTGCCGGATGCCTGACCTCTGGGTAGACGAGACGGTTCCCTGCTACGACCCTGAGTGCGCGCAGG
>Ga0335077_10013791_pt1 | contig 10102 bp, 6 predicted proteins | sample Lox_Sample_31_FD_207151 | JGI IMG/M metagenome (GOLD analysis project Ga0335077, IMG submission 207151) | Soil microbial communities from Loxahatchee National Wildlife Refuge, Florida, United States - Lox_Sample_3.1 | ecosystem: Environmental > Terrestrial > Soil > Wetlands | place: USA: Florida...
TGGCACGTTTTATCCGCTCACCCTGACTTTTGCACTTCGCAATATTCCGCTTCGGTTCCTTCCGTTCACCATCGCGCTCTATGCGTCGTTTGTGGACGGGGCGGTCAATATCGCGCCATCACTATACGGCTGGTACCGCGAACATCTGTCGTGGCACTGGATGTTCTGGAATTCAGCACTGATAGCGCCGCTGATGATGATCTGTATCTATTTCGGCATACCGGCAGCCCCTGCCCGAAAGAAGGACGCTCCCGTGCCGAGTTTTGTCGGGTTCCTGTATTTAAGCGCCGGATTGGCAATGCTGTTTACGGCCATCCAGCAAGGAGAAAGGCTCAATTGGTGGCGCTCTGGCTTATTCACCGGGTTGTTTTTGGCAGGATCGTTCTTGTTGTTGTGCGCGCTGCTGCGACGACTATGCGGTCCAAACGCTCTGGTGGCGCTCCCGTATCTATGGCGATGGAACACGGTGCTCCTCGGAGGCCTGCTGTTCTGGTTTCGGTTTACGCTCACCGAAACCATCATCCTGATTCCCCAGTCGCTGGGGATTCACGGCTTTGAAGCCTACCAAATCGGGCCGGCTGTGATTTGGAGCGCTGCTCCGCTGCTGGTGGTTGCGTTCACGGCTGGGCTCTTGCTACTTCGCAAATTGGATCCGCGCCTGTTGATGGCTGCGGGATTTGCCTGCATGGGCTTCGCCTGCTGCTTGAACGCTCAGTACACTACCGCGTGGTCAGCAGCGAACTACTATCGCACGGAATTGCTCACGGGCGTCGGCCAGTCCTTCGCTTTCATAGGACTTGTGGGGTGCATTGTCCTTCAAGGAATTTTCTCTGGGGGGCTGTCGAAGCCTCAATGGATTCTGACGTTCTCGGCGTTCTTTCATACGATTCGCTTATTTGGTGGCACGACCGGGGCCGTGTATATGGGCCACTATCTCGCTGACCGCGAAAAGCTGCACTCGAACCTCTTGGGACTACACGTGACGAACGGAAGCTGGATTGCGGAGGGAAATCTTAGCGCCCTGGCGGCGGGTGTTTACGCTAAATCGTCCGGCGTCGCTGCGGCGGGGGCTCGTGCCGCCGATCTCATCGGGAGCCGGCTCCGCCTTCAGGCGTATGCGTTGAGCTTTCTCGATGGGTTCCATCTAGTGGCTTGGTCCTGCGTTGCGGCTCTCCTTCTCACCGCGTTGCTGCGGAAGTCGCCGCTCAATTACGGCGACCTGAAGGCGTTTCAGGAACATTTGCCGGCGCGGCAGGAGGCGAAATCATGAATACACGGAGCAAGTTTTTGGCGGTTGGCCTCGTGATCGCCGGCGCGTTAGCTCCCGCTTGGGCGCAGGACCAGAGGGCAACTTCCCGACACATAACTTTGCAGGAGGCAGTCCAGCTGGCGCTGAAACAGAATCACTTCGTGCGCATAGCCGGGCTCCGGGCTGAAGAGAAGGAACACGCCAAAGAGGTGGCAAGGAGCTCGTATTTGCCGACGATTCGAAATGAAAGCAGCTTCGTACATTTAACTGACACGCAGCTGATCCAGATCGACGCTGGGAGTCTTGGCACGGTCGCGGGCACTCCCGTGCCTTCTGTCAATTCGATCATCAACCAGGGAGGGCGTAACTTGGCGACCAGCGGAACCATGCTGGAACAGCCACTCACGCAATTGTTCACAAGGGTCAAGCCGGCGAACGACGCTGCACGCGCTGATTTGAATGCTGCCCGCGCGAATGAGCAGGAGACCGAGAATGAAGTCGCACTCAAGGTCCGCGAGATCTATTACAGCGTCTTGATTGCGCAACTGCGCCAAATCGCGATCAAAGCCAAAATCACGGCTGCACAAGATCTACAGACCGAGCGGGTCCAACAGGTGAAGTACGGCAGCACACTCGACGCGGATCTCATCGAAAGCAAGGCCGAATCGCTTCAAGCCAAACAGGACCTGCTGACTACCGATTTACAACTCGCGGATCTGACCATGCAACTCGACGATGTCATGGGACTCCCGTTGACGACAACGCTTGAACTCGATCCGGCTGTTCCGGGAGTGCAGGCCAATTGTGAGAAAGAAGAATGCCTGAAAGTCGCTCTGCAATCGCATCCGGAAATCATTGCGGCCCGCGCAGAGGTGCAGAAAGCTTTCGCCGCCGTGAAACTCAGTAAGGCTGACTATGTGCCGGACATTTCGGCCTTTGCCCGTTACAGTTATCAAAGCGGTGTTCCTTTTCTCGCGCGCAACTTCGGAAGCTTCGGCGTCCAATTCAGCTACGACCTTTTCGACGGTGGGCGGAGGCGGGCGGCGGTGGGCGAGCGCGATGCTGAACTTGCACAAGCAAAAGAGAACCTCGCGCGGGTCACTGACGAAATTGAGCTTCAGGTGCAGGTTGCGTACAACAAACTGCAGCGCACGCGAGAAATGGTAAACGTTTCCGAAGAAGTGCTGGCGTTGCGTGCCGAATCGAGCCGGGTCTCGGCACAACAACTCGGGCGGGGTGAAGCGCTCGCGTCACAGGCTGACCAGGCCGCCGCTCAGGAATTCGACGCCAAAGCGCAGCTTCTCCAGTCGCAGCTTGGTTACCTTCAGGCCGGCGACGAACTGACCGAAGCGATGGGTCTCACCCCTCAATAGTCGGAGTCGACCCAGCGCGCAAGGTCCCCAAATGGTTTGAAGTGTCCGGGAAGAATGATGTCAGCGGGTCTGCAAAGTGCGGGCATGTTAACACTAAGTTCTAAGAGAGCGACTGCGCCGGACGCGTAAGGCATTCTCCTTCACCGAATGTGCTATGGCGCCGTTTGGATCGGCAAATGCCGTTATTCACGTGCATGCAGAGATTCTCTGAGCGTTCCTTACCCGAAATGAAGAGGAGGCATGCGGAGACTCACGAAAATATTGTCAAGTTTGCTGGGAGCAGTGTTGCTCGTTGGTCTTCAGTGTGCGGAATGCGTTCTAGCTCAGAATGCGCCTGTCGCGCCGGATCATCCTTGGCAGGCACCCGCGGAAGGAAGGATCGAAGCAGACGCCAGAAATATTCCTGACTTGAGATTCACCATAGATTCCGCCAAGACGTATTCGTTGCCGGAGCTGATTGATTTGGCAGAGACACATAATCCCGATACCCGTGTCGCCTGGCAACGGGCGCGATCGCAGGCAGCGGCTTTGGGCGTGGCAAGGAGCGAGTTATATCCGACGTTGGCGGCTGCGGCGCTTTCTGAAACGAGCCGCTCCGAAGTCTTCTTCGGAGGTCAGTTCTACAAGCAGGTCGCGCAAGACTTTGAATTGGCACTCGAACTCAACTACACCATATTTGACTTCGGTGCCCGCTCGGGTCGAATCGAGGCCAGGAGCACGCAACTCTTGGCGGCTAATTTCGCGTTTAATGACACCCACCGTCAGGTCATCTACCAAGTTCAGACGGCTTACTACCGCGAATTGAGCGCGATGGGACAAGAGGACGCCGCAAGAGCGAGCCTGGCCAATGCGGAGGCTGTGCAGCAAGCCGCGGAAGCCCGCTTAGCGAATGGCCTTGCTACACTTCCCGACGTTCTGGAAGCACGGAGCGCCTCTGCCGAGGCCGAATATGACCTGCAGACCATCGTCGGAGCGGAAGAAATTGCTCGGGGGGATCTCGCAACCGCAGTAGGGGCATCCGCGACCGCCGATATCCGTGTCCAGCCGTTGGACGAGGTGCCCACTCCTGAGTCGATCGGTGATACGGTCGACCAAGCAATCAGCCACGCCCTCGGACAGCGTCCGGATTTGCTCCAACAGGTCGCCGAAATACGTTCGGCAAACGCGAAAGTCAAGGAAGCGCGAGCGGCGTATTACCCTTCTTTGGGTCTGACGGTCAGCCCAGGGGTGCCTTATTTATACGGCCTCCAGGAACCAAGCCCTTGGGCACATACGGGTGATCTGACGGGCCAAGTAAGCCTCAATCTCAACTGGACCATCTTTGATGGCGGGGCACGAAAGAGTCGGCTGGCGCAAGCCGAGGCCGACGTTCACGCGGCGGAGGCTGAAGCCAACGCCAAACGCAATCAGATCACGAACGAGGTGTGGACGGCTTACTCGAACTTAAACACCGCCTTTCGGCAGCGACTGGCGGCGACTGCTCTCCTCGAATCGGCAAGCCAATCCTATGCCGCAGCCCTGGAATCGTACAACTATGGCGTGCGTAATTTGCTGGACGTAACCGCGGCACAGCGCACGCTTGCACAAGCGCGTTCGGCGGATGTTTTGGCACGAACTCAACTGCTGAGCGCTGTTGCAGAGTTGGCGTTCAGAACCGGGGACTCCATCCGTGCCAGCAACGCGAGGCCTGGACCATGAATGTAAGCGGGCATCAGCGATCTGTGCTGCGAGCGTCCGTGCCTGGTCTGCTATTGCTGGAGGGGTGCGGACGGGCTCCTTCCTTCGACATTCTGGGATCGTTCTTCCCAGCATGGCTCATGTGCCTTGGGCTGGCAGTCATCCTTGCAGTGGTTTCGCTGGCGGTGTTGCGCCGGTACGTTGAGATAGCGTGGCCGGTTCTCGTGTATCCCAGTTTGGTAACGCTTCTCGCCTCGGCTATATGGCTCGTTCTGTTCCGCTGAAGGAGCGATAGGTATGGACGCAGATAGGAACGCGCCATCGGCCAAGTATCTCGGTCGGTGGATCAGTATCACTATCGTGGCAACTGCGGTAGCCTTGGGTTTGATCGTGCTTTTTCACGCGAACTACTACCCACGAACTGAGGACGCCGAAATATTTGCAAACTTCATAGGGATCGCGCCGCAAGTGGATGGCCCCCTCACACGGTTGAACGTGAAAGACAATCAATTCGTGGAAAAAGGGGAGCTGCTGTACGAAATCGATGAACGTCCCTATCAGTATGCTCTTGAGGCCGCCATCTCCGAGCAGGCGGCCCTGGAAGGCCAAATCGTGGACGAGCAGCGAACGATCGCAGCGCAGGAGAGCGCCGTTTCTGTCGCGCAAGCGAACATCCATAGCGCCGAGGCCGAAGTGGCGGATTCGGAACAAGGTGTCAGCCGGGCGCGCGCAGAATGGACCTATGCGAACAATAACTTTCATCGTATTGAGCCGCTGCTGGCGAAACAGTTCGTGACGGTAGATCAGGTTGACAGGGCGAAAACTTCGGAGACCTCAATGGAAGAGGCCCTGAGTCAGGCTGAGTCGCAGTTGGCGCTGTCTCAGGCGAAACTAAAATCCGCTTTGGCGCAACACGATCAGGCGAGAAATGCAGTCACCACGCTTGAGCCGCTGACCGACCAGCGGGGAGCAAAGGCCGCAGCCGTTAAAACGGCGCGATATAACCTTGACAACTGCCGCGTTTACGCGCCGTTTGATGCTCGCGTGACGAATCTCACGATCTCGGAAGGCGCTTATGCCCATGTCGGCGACCAAATGTTCACGCTCATCGACGCCCGCACGTGGTGGGCGATTGGCAATTTCCGGGAAGGCCAGCTCAAACGAATCGCACCCGGAATGAGGGCGGATGTCTATGTACTGTCCAAGCCGAACGTACGCTTTGCCGGAATCGTGGACAGTATTGGTTTCGGAGTGACGCCGGATCCAGAAGTGATTGGCCATTTGGAACCGGGCCTTCCAGACGTGCAGCGGAGCCTCAATTGGGTTCACTTAGCGTCGCGATACCCGGTTCGAGTGCGCGTTGAGAATCCAACGCCTGCTCTGTTTCGAGTCGGCGAGTCAGTTGTGGTGACGATTCGGGGCAATTAATATGGTAACCGTCGTCCAAACCTTGGCTCAGCCATCTGGCCCACTGACTTGGCTACGCGGCTTTCTCAAAGAGGAACTCGCGCCGTACCCGGGGAGAGCCGCCCTGATGGTTCGGATGACGATCGCCGCTACCCTCGTCATGCTTGTCTGTATGGCATTTCACGTTCCGTTTGCTTTCCAGGGCGCGATCTATGCGCTCATGATTTCACGTGAAAGTTCGCGGGCCACGCTGCAATCAGCGGCCGCGCTCTTCCTCGTTACGCTCGTCGGCGCCGGATATCTTCTTCTCTCTATGTCGTTCGTAATTAATTCCCCGCCGCTTCATTTTTTGTGGGTGGTCGGCTCTTTCTTCTTTCTTTTTTATGCGATCAGCACACTGACCAACTACACCGCGTCGGTTGCCTTAGCGATTGTCCTCGCGGTCGGAATTCCGCTGTGGGACCGGCATGTGTCATCCGAGACGAGCGTGGAAGACACGCTTTGGCTGTGCTGGTCGGTAGTGATAGGGGTCGCAATCACTACCGGGGTTGAACTGATGTTTACGCGATTACGCGGTCGAGACGAAATCGTCTTGCTTATCGCCGAACGATTGGCTGCAGTCCAAGATTTGTGTACTTGCTACGCCGAAGGCCGCAGTGTGGAACCCGGCGTGGGGAAAACGTTGATCCGGCTTGGGACGCTTGGAACATCATTATTACGACGCACGTTGCGGCGCTCAGGCTATTCGCCCCAGTACTCGGCGGACATGGGCAGTGTTGCAGTCTTTGTCGGCAGGCTCGTCGATTTGGCAACAACTGTGTCGCAGCTCAGCCCCGAACTGTCGGTCAGCGACCGGAGGCGGTTCCGGAATTTAGGCTCGACTGTCGCAATCATTCGCGATGACTTGATGAACGGGCGAACTCCGCACCTGGTTCAGTTCGACAATGATCGAGAATCGGCGAGTCTCGTTCCGTTGCTTGGCGAGATAGAGCACACAGTTACTCTCATTTCCCAGGCGTTTGCGGATTCTCAGTCAGTCCAAGCGTACTTGCCTTCACCCGATGACGCGCGGGGGGGACTGTTCGTCCCGGACGCATTCGTCAATCCCGAGCATCTTCAGTTCGCGCTGAAAGGTTGCTTAGCGTCGACAAGTTGCTACGTGATCTACAATGCGATCGCTTGGCCTGGCATTAGCACAGCCGTGACCACATGCTTACTGACCGCGCTTTCCACAATTGGGTCATCCCGCCAAAAGCAGGTGCTTCGCATTACAGGAGCGATCGTTGGCGGCTTTTTGATCGGGATGGGCTCCCAAATGTTCGTTCTGCCCTACGTCGATTCAATTGCTGGATTCACGGTTCTTTTCGTAGCCGTTACAGTCTTCTCATCGTGGTTCATGACCTCCAGCCCTCGGCTGTCGTACTTCGGGATTCAGGTCGCTCTGGCTTTTTACCTGATCAACCTGAGCGAATTCAAAATGCAGACATCGCTCTCGGTCGCACGAGATCGTGTCGTCGGCATCTTGCTGGGTCTCTTCCTCATGTGGCTGGTGTTTGATCAACTATGGGGTGCGCCCGCCGCCATTCAGATGCGGAAGACGTTCATTTCCAATCTGCGATTGGTAGCGGAGTTTGCAAGAGAACCGGTTTCCAAGGACCTGAAAACTGCAATCGCTAGGAGCTTTGCTCTTCGCGAGACAATTAGCACCAATCTAGACAAGGTGCGATCTATCGCGGACGCTGTTTTGTTCGAATTCGGCCCCTCCCGCGAGCAGGATCTCGCATTGCGCGACCGCATCCGGAACCGGCAACCAAGTGTGCGTATGCTCTTCATCCTGCAAAACGCCGCATGGAAGTACCGTGCCCGACTCTCCGGGTTCGAACTACCAGAGACAATTGCAACCGAGCAACGGGAATTCGATAACGAGGTAGCGCGGGTGCTGTCTTCCATCGCAGATCGAATGGAGGGACGATTACCTACGGAAGAGCCTAGTTTGGACAATCGGTTTGTTCGTCTAGAGCGTAGCATCGAGAGGTACTCCGCTGCGTCGCCACAGGACGGATTCGACGGCCGGCTTCCGGCGTTCCTTGCACTTTACCGGAGGATCGCAAGCGTGGGGACTTCTTTGCAGCAAGAGATGCAGAGCGCACCTGCGGGTTAGACCCTTTGCCGAGAAATCGGAGTGAGGCGGGTGGAATTCCGCGGCAGTGCCAATCTAGCGAGCTGAGCAGCCGTCAACATGTTTGCAAAGTGCGGGCATTCTGACACCGAAGTTGAGTGGCGCCATGGCACGCTGGGCCGTAAGGCTCGCTTTCCCATACGCCCAGTGCAAAGTCGTTTGGGAGCATGAAATGCATCTCCCCCAACGAGTGGGTACCGCCGATCCGCGCTCGATCCAAGCGGAGGGAAATGCATCGTGCCAAGGATTCGAGAGAAAGCGCATGAGACGACAGCTTCAGATTATTCGGGTAGCTGACGAACGCACCTCGCCATTCGCTCGGGTCGAGGACGCCGTCGCGGCCATGCGCGCGGGCAAGATGGTGATCGTGGTCGACGATGAAGGCCGGGAAAATGAGGGCGATCTGACTATCGCCGCTGAGAAGATCACTCCTGAAGCGATCAACTTCATGGCACGGCATGGTTGCGGCTTGATCTGCCTTGCGATGACACCTGAGCGCCTCGACCAACTTGAAATTCCATTGATGGTGTCACAGAACACCTCTCGCTTCGGAACAGCATTTTGTGTCAGCATCGAAGCTAAGCAGGGAACGACCACCGGAATTTCCGCCGCTGATCGCGCAACCACAGTTCTTGCGGCAATTGACCCGTCGACAAAACCGTCAGATCTGGTCCGTCCCGGCCACGTGTTCCCACTACGCGCACGCAGTGCCGGAGTGATGGTGCGTGCCGGACAGACGGAAGCTGCTGTGGACTTGGCTCGGATGGCTGGGCTCCGTCCCGCTGGTGTAATCTGCGAGATTATGAACGAGGACGGCACGATGGCCCGCGTGCCGCAGCTGGCCGGCTTTGCCCGCCGGCACTGTCTGCCCATGGTTACAGTCGCTGACCTGATTAACTATCGGATGCGCACCGAATCGCTCGTCAAGCCGGTCGCGTCTACAGAGCTTCCGACCCAATACGGAGACTTCCATCTTCACGCATTCGAAAGTCAGATCGACGGGCAAACGCACGTGGCTCTTGTCTGTGGCAATCTCGGGGAAGGACAAGACGTGTTGGTCCGCGTGCACTCGCAGTGCCTCACGGGCGATGCGTTGCGTTCGGAGCGTTGCGACTGCGGTGCGCAACTCGATGAGGCTTTGCGCCGGATCGCCAAAGAAGGGCGGGGCGTACTGCTTTACCTGAACCAAGAAGGGCGTGGAATCGGCCTGGCTAACAAGATTCGTGCCTACGCGCTGCAGGACGAGGGATTCGACACCGTTGAAGCGAACGAGCGGCTGGGTTTCAAAGCCGATCAGCGAGACTATGGCATTGGCGCGCAGATTCTGCGCGAAGTAGGCGTGCGCTCGATGCGCCTCCTGAGCAATAACCCCCGCAAACTAGTCGCGCTTGAAGGATACGGGCTGTCGGTAACGGAGTGGCTACCCCTCGAAATTCCAGCGTCAGCTTCGTCGCTGCGGTACCTGACGACTAAGCGAAACAAACTCGGCCACGTTTTGCAGGGACTCTGACGCCCCGCCAATAGAAACATGACACCAGTCTCCCGTCTGGGCTACTTCTGAAGAGCCCTTCCTACGAGGAAATCGTTCGAAGCTCTCGCATGAGATGCTTTCGGTCCTCTGATTCCAGCGTGCGGACGACCTTCTCCGAGCAGGTTGATGTTTCCGTCGTCTGTCAACAGCTGCTCACGCTGGGAGTATGTTGACAGCGATTCCTCGGCACACCGGCGACTTCGCCAGATAACGCCCGTTTTTTCAGCAACTAAAACCTTCCAGTTGTTGGCTCGGGAAATGCCTTCCCATTGGTGCCGTAATCACAAACTAGAAACGCGGATTCATCAGGAGGGCTAGATGGCGAGTCCAACCAAAGAAATCAAGAAGCCTGCAGAACTTCCCCCACCGAATAGCGACTTCTACGCACTCGCCGAAACGCTTCCGGCGGAGGAATTGGCGGTTGTGAAGCAGGTGCGCACTTTCATGGAGACCAAAGTTGCGCCGATCATCACGAAATACTGGGTCGAAGATGCATTTCCGTTTGAATTGTTGCCGGCCATCAAGGAACTCAATATTGGCGGCGTTGGGATAAAGGGCTATGGCTGCAGAGGCGGAAGCGCCCTTTTATTCGGCCTGGTCGCCATGGAAATGGCGCGCTTTGATTCGTCGATCGCGACATTCTTTGGTGTGCATAACGGACTGGCAATGGGTTCCATCTACCTCGG
>Ga0335077_10013794_pt1 | contig 10101 bp, 10 predicted proteins | sample Lox_Sample_31_FD_207151 | JGI IMG/M metagenome (GOLD analysis project Ga0335077, IMG submission 207151) | Soil microbial communities from Loxahatchee National Wildlife Refuge, Florida, United States - Lox_Sample_3.1 | ecosystem: Environmental > Terrestrial > Soil > Wetlands | place: USA...
CGCCGCCTGGGTGAGGAAGTAGGGGCCCCGCAGGTTGACCCGCAAGACGCGGTCGAAGCTCTCCGGCGAGGCCTCGAGGAGGTCTTTGCGCTCCTGCGGGGCCACCCCGGCGTTGTTCACGAGCGCGTCGAGGCGGGCGAACCTCGAGCGCACCGCCCCGACGAGCCGTTCCGGCGCGTCGTCGTCGCCGACGTCTGCCCGGACGTAGAGCACTTCCCCCCCGGCTTCGCGCAGCGCCTCGAGCGCCGGCCTCGCCTCCGCCTCGGGCCGCAGCCCACACACGGCCAGGTCCCACCCCTCGCGCGCCAGGGCCCGTGCGCATCCCAGGCCGATGCCCCGGGTCCCTCCGGTGATGATCGCCACCCGCCGCTCCACTAGCCCTCCAGGTCGGGAAGCTCCACCCAGCACCGCCGGCGCGAGGACTCGAGGCCCAGCTCCGCGAGCTGGACCCCCCTCGCGCCCTCGAGCAGGTCCCAGGGGAAGGGCTCGCCCAGAACGACGTGCCGGAGGAACAGCTCCCACTGAGCCCGGAACGCGTTCTTCGGGGCGCGCTGCTCGGGCAGCTTCTGCCAGGAGGCGGAATGGTCGATGGGGCTCTCCTCGTCCGGATTCCAGACGGGCCGAGGGGTGGCCCCGTACGGCTGGATCCAGCAGTCGCGCAGCCCCGCCACCGCCGACCCCAGCGTCCCGTCCACCTGCACGGTCAACAGGTCATCGCGGCGCACGCGTACCGCCCAGGAGGAATTGAAGTGGGCCACCACTCCCCCCTCCAGCTCGAAGGTGGCGTAGGCGGCGTCGTCGGCCGTGCACCGGTACCGCTCGCCCCGCTCGTCCCAGCGCGTGCCGACGTGAGTGACGGCCAGGCAGGAAACCGCCCTCACCCGACCGAAGAGGTTATCGAGGACGTAGCGCCAGTGGCAGAGCATGTCCAGGGCGATCCCGCCGCCGTCCTCGCGGCGATAGTTCCAGGAAGGCCGCTGGGCCGGGACGAGGTCCCCCTCGAAGACCCAGTATCCGAACTCGCCGCGCACCGAGAGAATGCGCCCGAAGAAGCCGCGCGCCCGGAGATCGGAAAGCTTCGAGAGCCCCGGGAGCCAGAGCTTGTCCTGGACGACGCCGTGCTTCACCCCCCGTGCTCGCGCCAGCCGGACGAGCTCCAGCGCCTGTGCGGTGTCCACCGCGGTGGGCTTCTCACAGTACACGTGCTTGCCTGCCTCGATCGCCCTCTTCACCCCGAGGGCCCGCTGGGCGGTGGGCTGGGCGTCGAAGTAGACGGAGAGCGCCGGGTCGGACAGGGCTGCGTCGAGGTCGGTAGTAAAGCGTGCCACCCCCGCGGTCCGGGCCAGCGCCTCGAGTTTCGCCGCGTTCCGCCCGACCAGGACCGGCTCGGGGAGGATCGCGTCGTCGCCCACCCGCACCCCCCCCTCTCGCACGATGGGGACGATGGAGCGCAGGAGGTGCTGGTTCGCGCCCATGCGCCCGGTGGCGCCGTTCATGATCACGCCCACGGTGCGCGTGCTCATCGGGCCGCCCCCTCCCCCGGGCCGGGCGCCGGCCGGCCGCGCTGGGGCCGGGCGCCGGCGGGAAGAGGCGGGGCCCCGAGGCCGGCCCGCGGCAGGGTACCGTCGAGCTCCTGGCGCCAGTGCGCCACCTCGCCGGCTGGAGCGTAGCAGTACAGCATCACCATCGGGTCGGGCCCCAGGTTCGTGAGCTGGTGGAACGTCCGGGGAGGGACGTAGAGCGCTTGTCCCGAGGTGACGACCGCCCGCTCGGTCCCCAGGCACGCCTCGGCCGTGCCGCGGATGATGAAGTAGACCTCCTCCTGCTCGTGATCGTGCCACGGCACCTGCCCGCCGTTCCCCTCCAGGGTCACGTAACCCATGCAAAAGCCGCGGGCCTCAATGGGAGAGGCGCCGCCGACCAGGTTCTGGGTGCGGCGCCCGGCGGGGTAGGTGCGGCCCTCGATGGCGGAGAGGTCGGCGACAATCATCCCGGATCCTTTCGAGTGAAGAAGGCGAGAGGCGCGGCGCCGGCCAAGAGCCGCTGTGCGTAGAGGGCCGCCTCGCGGAGGTGGTAATCGCCCCACATGCTGGACTCTCCGCAGGGAACGGAGCGCCCCGGCGGAACGTAGTCCCACCCATTCGGCCGGTGATACACGGAGTGCAAGAGCAGACCCTGATGAGACTCCACCGCACAGAGGTACGGCTCGTCGAGGAGCCGCGCCAAAATCGAAAGGCCAGCCTCCAGGTAACGCTTGCCCTTCTCCTCGCCCGCCGCCAGAAGCCACTCCCCGAAGCGCGCTAGCCCCTGGCAGGCGATGGCTGCGGCCGAGCTGTCGACCGGCTCGTGGGCGTTGAAGGGATCGGCCTCGCGCTCGCGCCAGGCGCCGAGCCGCTCGAGCCCTGGCGCGCCCGTGTCCCAGTAGGGGATTCCGTCCGAGGGCGTGTTCGAGAGATAGAACTCGCTCGTCGCCTCGAGGGCGCGCCGCAGCGTGGAGAGGACCTCTCCCTTGCCCCCGAAGGGCAAAAAGTCCGCGTCCGGGAGCCCGTCGAGGAACTCGAGCTCCTCCGCGAACCCGAGGATCGCCCAGGCCAGCCCGCGGGTCCAGGTGGTGAACGGGGAATATCCCTGCTGCGTGGCGGGGCACCGGTAGCTCCCGTCCGTCACATCGAAGATGGACTCCTGGGCCACCCTCCCCGCGACGTCGTACGCGTCCCGGCCCGCTCCGTAGTACACGGAGTAGCGGGCGGTGGCGATCGCGTGCTGGACGAGCCGCTCGAGGAGCGAGACGCGGCGATCGTTCTCCTCGAGGAGGACGTGCCCGAGGGCGTGCGACAGGGCGAGTGCCCTCAGGGAGCGGATCGTGTCCACGAACAGCGAGTGCGGGCCGTTGAAGGAGTGGATGAACCCACCCCCGTCGGCGGTGCGCGTGAAGCGGCGGGCCTGCACCGCGCCGCTCACCTTGAGGGCCAGCTCGCAGAAGGCGCGCTCTCCGCGCTCCTCGGGGATGCGCCCCTCGTTCAAGAGCCTGAGGATCGCGCCATAGGTGCTGACGTTGTTGAACCCGTGGTCGTGAACGCCCATGTGCGTGAGGTGGAGGGCCATGCGCTCGCGCGTCATGCGGCGGGCCCAGGCGAGAGGCTCGGGATCCCCGGTGGCGTCGAACTCGAGGAGGGCGGAGCCGTACTCGAAGCCCTGGGTCCACTCGGTCCAGCCGCGCGAGGTCCAGAGGCCCTCGACCGTGAATACGGGGGCACCCCGGGACTCGTCGTACCCGTCCCTCAAGGCGCGAAGCTTCCGGGCGGAGATCTCCCACATCCGGGCGATCCGCCCGGCGAGGGCGGCGGGCGAAAGAGGGCTCTCTCGCCGTTCCATGAGCGCGCTAGTCTAATCGCTCGGTCCGGGACTTGAAACCCGACGTGGTAAGGTTCGCCCCCATGTCCCGCCATGACGAGCTCGCCTCCCGCAAGGCCGCCCGGATCCGGGAGGTCCACCGCCTGGATCCCTCTCGAACCGCGCTCCTGGTCATCGACATGCAGCGGAGCTTCCTCGACCCCGCCTCCTCGCTGTACGTGCCCACCGGCCCAGGCATCGTCGATCCGATCAAGGGGCTCGTCCTGGCCTGTCGGGCGGCGGGCGTGCCGGTCATCTTCACGGAATTCATCTCGTCGCCGGAGATCCCCAACCTCAGAAAGGATCCCTTCGGGCCCGAGCACCTCCTCCCCGAGCCGGGGCAACCCACCGGCTGGGGGCTGCCCTCGGGCAACTCGGTGGTGGGCCGGCAGGGCCCGGAGTCACCCGACACCATCGACGAGCTCAGGCCCTTGCCCGGCGAGGTCGTGATCCGCGCCCCTGGCCTCGACAAGTTCTACGGGACGCCGCTCGACCTCCTGCTGCGTGCCCGGGACGTCCGGTACCTCCTGGTGACTGGGCTCATGGCGGACCTGTGCGTGGCGGCCACCGTCTACGCGGCGACGACGCGCGAGTATCGGGTCACGGTGATCACGGACGGCATCACCACCATCTGGCCGGAGATCCAGAGAGCCGTGCTCGACATCTTCTCCCGGAAGCTGGCCCGCCTCCTCTCCGCCGCCGAGGCCGCGGCGGAGCTAGCCGGCTCACGGCCTTGACGACAGGCGAGTCTCACCCCCCTCGGACGCGCTCGAGCTCCTCCAGGGAAGGAAACGTCCGCGCCGACAGGCTCGTCGCGGGCGGCACCGTCTCGCCGCGGAGGCCACGGGCCACAAGCTCGATCGCCGGGCCCGTCGAGGTGGGCTGGACGACGGTGGCGGAAAGGGTCTTCTCCCGGACCATCCGTTGTCCCCCATCGGGAAGGCCGTCGCACCCGGTGATGGGCAGGTCGAGCCACTCGGGCTTCCACGCCGCGATGGCCTTGCGGGCGCCCGCGGCCATGGCGTCGTTCTGGGCGGCGATGAGGCTCGGGCGCGCCGCACGCCCGAGGCGGAGCCACAGGGTGGCGGCCTTCTCCCCGCTCGCCTCGGTCCAGTCCCCGGCAAGCGTCTTCACGATCTCCACGCCCGAGCCGCGGAGCCCGTCCCGGAGCCCCTCGCGCCGGTTGATCACGGGCGGGCTGAGGACGGGGCCCTCGATGGCCACCACGCTTCCGCCCCAGGGGAGCAGCGCCCGGACGATCCGGGCCTGCAGCCGTCCCATCTCCTGGGCGTCGGCGGTCACCACCGCGACCAGCTTGCCGGGGTGGGTGCGCTGCAGGGCGTCGAGGTAGAAGGCCGGCTCCAGGCTCACCCAGCCGATGCCCGCGTCGAGCGCCGCTCGGGCCGCTCCTTCGAGCGCGGCCGCGGACAGCGGCTGGACCACCACGGCCGTGGGCCGGCCGGCCTCCGGTCCCTTCACCGCCTCCTCGATCTGCCTGGCCTGGGTGGCGGGGTCGCCCTTGCCGTACACGACCGAGACCTCGAACCCGAGTCGCTCCCCGGTCGCCAGGGCGTCGCTCCCCTGAAGCCTCTGGTATTCCTGGCCCTCGTCGATGAGCGAGACGAGCACACGCGGCGTCCCTGCCATGCCGACCTCCCGGTTTCCGCCGCGGCGTCCCCCAGCGCCCGGTCGGGTGGAGAAGCGTCTCCTTCCGCTCATCGTAAACCACCCGGGCCCGGAAGGAAGCCGGTCCGGGGAAGTCTGGGCCCCCCCTCGAGAGCCGCAGCAGGGGGACGGTGTAGGGGCGGGGACGGAGTGGGTCGGAGGGCACCCGCGCGCTCCGCCGTCAATGCGGCTGTCCGGTGGCGTGCTGCAGCGCGTGGAGGATGTGTCCCGCGATCTGGTCCACCGCCCCCCCCCTCGCCACCTGGGCGAAGACCACCGGACCGTCCCCCCGCATCCTCGCGGCATCGCGCGCCATCACCGACAGGTCGGCGCCTACCGCCGGCGCGAGGTCGGTCTTGTTCACGACCAAGAGGTCCGACTGGGTGATGCCAGGCCCGCCCTTGCGCGGGATCTTGTCGCCTCCGGCCACGTCGATGACATAGACCGTGAAGTCGGCCAGCAGGGCCAGGCCTGGCTCCGCGCCGCCCGGGCCGCGTTCGGCGACCGGGTCGAGCCCGTGGCCGAGGAGGTCCGCTCCCGGCTCTCGGACTCGGCCTTCCCCACGGGAGGATTCGCCCACTCCGGTGGAGTGGAAGCGGCCGTGCAACTCGGCCGAGTGCGAGGGCCGTTGGAGCTCGCTCAGCTCCTGGAGGAAGTGGTCGTGAGTCAGGCGACCTGTGCCCTCCCTTCGTCACCGCGGCGTTGGGCCAGAGTTCCGCTCTCGCCGCCCTGGACCGGCGTTGCGACGCGAGCCTGCCCGGCCAGGTCGCGAACCGTGCCAGAAGGATCCAGGGGGCCACGGCGGGCTAGAACAGGAAGTATCGCTGCGTGAGGGGGAGCGAGTCCGCGGGCTGGCACTGGAGCACGACGCCGTCCGCTCGCACCTGGTAGGTCAGCGAGCTGAACGGCCTGCTCTTCTACCCGGTCCAGTACGAGGGCGAGGAGCGCGAGCCGCTCCCCCCGGTGACCACCCATATGTTCCCGGGACTGGGTTCGATGCTCTCGAGGCGCGGAGGGGTCCTCTCGGGCGGACAGCAGCAGCAGCTGGCCATCGCCCGGGCCCTGGCGGGAGGGCCGAGGCTCCTCATCCTGGACGAACCCACCGAGGGGATCCAACCCTCCATCATCAAGGACATCGAACGTGCCATCCGCGGCCTCGCCGCCTCGGGGCGGATGGCCATTCTGCTGGTGGAGCAGTACTACGATTTCGCTCGCTCCCTGGCCGACCACTACCTGGTCATGGAGCGCGGGGAGATCATTCGCCGGGGTTCCGGGAGCACCATGGACGCCGACGGGGTGAAACGGCTCCTCTGGGCATGAGGGGCTCGTCGGGCCTTCAGCCGCTCACGAGCCCGGTTCGCTCCACGACGACGACGCCGGCAAGGATGAGCAAGCCTCCCACCGCGATGGTCGCGGTCCAGGGTTCGTGCAACGCCAGAACCCCCATGAGCACCGAGACGAGCGGAATGCAGTTCAGCAGGTTGTTGGCCACGCCGACGCCGAGCACGGGAAGGGCCAGGTTCCAGAGGAGGTAGCCCGCCGCGGAGCAGAGCAGCCCGAGGTAGGCGAGCGAAGCCCAGGCGCCCACCGAGGGTGCGGGCAGGGGCCGGAAGAACGACTCGATGACCGCCAGCGGAAGGAGCGTCGCGGCGCCCGCGGCCATGGTGGCGGCGGTGACGAGGAGCGCCGGGTAGCGGGCCATGAGGTCCCGGGCGAGGAAGGTGTAAGCCACCCACGAAGCCATCGCCCCGAGCACGAGCGCGTCCCCGAGCACGCCCCGGCGACCCGCGCCGCCGTCCGGGCGCACGATGGTGACGACCCCCGCCGCGGCGATGGCCATCCCCACGAGGGACAAGGGCCGGGGCAACTGTCGCCGGCGTACCGCCTCCACCACCGCGCTCCCCAAGGGCACGGTCGCGACGATGAGGGACGCATGCGAGGCGGTGGTGAACACGAGACCGTAGTTCTCCAGGGCAAAGTAGAACGTCACCCCGAAGAGCCCGAGCAGGAAGACCGCCGGCACGTCGGCCCGCGAGAGCGAGAGCGCGCGTCGTCGGGCCGCCGGCCAGAGGAGGGCGGTGGCGAGCGCGAACCGGCCCGTCGCCAGGGCGAGCGGCGGGATCTCCCGGACCGCCACTCGGCTCACCGGGAACGAGACGCCCCACAGGACGACCACCACCGAGGCGAGGAGGAGGGCCCGCCCCCGGCTCGGACGCGCGCCGCGTCGAGGGGAGGGGGGAGGGGAGGGGTCGGGCAGATCGAGCGCGGTCGGCATGAGGCGCCAACATCGCCGGACGGGGCCCCGCGTGCAAGAGCGCGCAGACGATGGCGTCCGGGCTGCAAATCGGCTAGGCCTGGCTCATGGAACACAGACTACTGGGCAGGTCCGGCCTCAGGGTCCCGGTCCTCTCCCTCGGGACGGGCACCTTCGGCGGGGGCAACGAATTCTTCCAGGGCTTCGGCGCCACGGACGTCGCGGAGGCGAAGCGCCTGGTGGGCATCTGCCTCGATGCCGGCCTCACCATGTTCGACTCCGCCGATAACTACTCGGACGGGCTGGCGGAGGAGATCCTGGGGAAGGCCATCGAGGGGCACCGCGACGAGGTGCTCATCTCCACCAAGACCTCCTTCCGGGTGGGGGCCGGGCCGAACGACGTGGGCTCCTCCCGCTACCACCTGCTGCGCGCCTGCGAGGCCGCCCTGCGGCGGCTCAGGACCGACCACATCGACCTCTTTCAGATGCATGCCTTCGACGCGCTGACGCCAGTGGAGGAGGTCCTGCGCACCCTCGATGACCTCGTGCGCAGCGGAAAGGTCCGGTACATCGGCTGCTCGAACTTTTCCGGCTGGCACCTCATGAAGTCCCTCGCCACCTCCGATCGCCTGGGGCTCGAGCGCTACGTGGCTCACCAGGCGTACTACTCGCTCGTCGGCCGGGAGTACGAGTGGGAGCTCATGCCGCTCGCCCTCGATCAGGGCGTCGGGACGGTGGTGTGGAGCCCGCTCGGCTGGGGTCGCCTCACCGGAAAGATCCGGCGGGGCCAGCCGCCGCCGGCGCAGAGCCGCCTGCGCCACGAGGTCACGGTGGCGGGCGGTCCCCCGGTGGAGGAGCAGTCCCTCTACCGCGTGGTCGACGCGCTCGACGGGGTGGCTCGCGAGACCGGGAGGAGCGTCCCGCAGATCGCCCTCGCCTGGGCGCTCTCCCGTCCCACGGTCTCCTCCGTAGTCACCGGGGCGCGCAGCGAGACCCAGCTCCGGGACAACCTGGGAGCGGTGGGGTGGAGCCTCACGCCCGCGCAGGTCGGAGCCCTGGACGCCGCCAGCGCCCGGCCGCTCGTCTATCCTTACTGGCACCAGCAGCCCTTCGAGGAACGGAACCCCCCGCCGGTGAGGTGAGGCCTCCCCCGGCCCGGGCGGACGGGCCGGGACGGGCGATCGGAGAGAGCCGATTCCTCGCCTGGGCTAGGGCTCGTACTTGAACGACAGCTTCACCTTCACGCGATAGGCGGCGATGTGCCCGTTCTCCAGGTGGATGTCGAGCTTCTCGACCTCCGCCACCCGGAGATCGCGCAGGGTCTGCCCCGCGGTCTCCACCGCCACCTGGGCCGCCTTCTCCCACGAATCCGGGCTCGACCCGACCACCTCGACGATCTTGTAAACGCTGTTCGGCATGTGCGGCTCCTCGGCCGCCGCTCGAGGGAGGGCTGGCGCGGCGGCAACCGGAGGTCACCGGAATCGAGGAGGGCCGGCAAGTGCCCGGCGCGGGGCCCCCGGGCGAGGGGCGCCACTCGAGGCGTCCCCCGGCGTTGGGCTCGACCCTAACAGACCCGCCGCACGGGCATGCGCAAGAGCGCCCCGAGCTTCTCCAACCGGCTGGCCAGGTGCCCCACGCCGATGGCGCAGTGGTGGGCGGGACCCGCCCGGCACCAGGCATCCAAGAAACCCCGGGCGCCCAGAGCGAAACGGTACCGGCTGTTGGTGTTCCCGATGAGCAGCACCGGCCCGTCCACCGACTCGCCCTCGGCGGCGAGGAGCTCCAGGGCCCCCTCCCGCCGCTGCACCACCGAGAGCAGGGTCACCGGGCCGTGCCGGACGGTCATCTGGATGGAGAGTCCCTTGCCCGGCTTGCCGTGGTAAACGGGGAGGGGCACGAGCCCCACCCGGCCCTCGGCGATGGCGAAGTGCGCCGGACCGTCGTGGCCGAAGTAGATGACGTCGTCCTCGAAGTCGGTGAGGTAGAGCTCGGAGAAGGACCCGCCGACGCCGAAGAGGTCGAGGATCTTCATGGCCTGGGCGTTCTTCACCTCGCACTCCCCCGCAACCGGGACGTGACGGCCGGTGAGGAGGGTGTTGCCGGCGATCACCGAGGTGACGATGTCCTGGTATTCGTTCCCCGGCTGTCCCTCGTAGTAGTACGCCAGGGACCCGAGGCGGTGGGCCGCCGCCAAAGCATCCAGGGCCACCGAGGTCCGGGCCGCTCGCTCCAGCTCGCGGGGCTCGCACTCCGGCGATACGTCGAAGGCCTCGCGGAACTCGCTCACCTTGCGTTCGACGTCGCCCGGCCGGACCGCGTCTCGCAAGGCACGCAGCTCGCACATCTCCAGGATCTCCACGTGGGTCCCGAACGCGGCCGAATGCTGGGTGAGGTCGCTGTAGACGTCGAGCATCCCACAGTAGTAGTGGCCCAGAATGCCGAGCCGGTTCTCGCGCATCCCGGCGCGCACCCGGGCGGCCTCCACCCACTCCCGGACCTCCCGCCAGACCTGCGGGTCCTTGAGGTACCCGGTGACGAGGTGATAGTCGATGCCCGCCCGGTTGAAGACACTCGCGATCTCGGGAGCGCTGCAGGCCTGGCAATGCTCGAGCCAGACGCCGGTCATGCGGCCCCGATCGCCCAGGGCGTTGAACCGCCCGTAGTCGAGGCGCGCCACCGGCTGGACGTTCAGCACCACCACCGGGACGCCGGCCTCCTGCACCACCGGGAGCACGGTCGAGGAGAGCGCGTAGGTGGAGATGAAGAGGAAGACCAGCTCCGCCCCCTCG